>Ga0247727_10007574_pt1 | contig 20602 bp, 23 predicted proteins | sample WisWelCaveWW1625_FD_202498 | JGI IMG/M metagenome (GOLD analysis project Ga0247727, IMG submission 202498) | Biofilm microbial communities from Wishing Well Cave, Virginia, United States - WW16-25 | ecosystem: Environmental > Aquatic > Deep subsurface > Groundwater > Cave microbial mat | place... | reverse complement strand
CCCGTTGAGTCGCCGGTACTACCGCCCCAAACGATCATCTCGCCGCCGGTCCAGACCGCCGTGTGCCAATACCTTTCACTCGGAGCGTTGACCGTGGATATGGGCGCCCAGCTGTCCGTCGCCGGGTCATAGCGGCCCCCCCCTGATCAGTAAGGGATTATCGTTGCTTTCGGAGGCTATGCCCCCCCACACGATCATCTCGCTGCCGGTCCAGACGGCCGTATGGCCATATCGCGGATCCGGAAGGTCATCCAGCGAGCCATTGTTCCAGGTGTCATCGGGCACGCATGAGGCGCCGGACACGGCCCCGTATCCAGACCCGCCAGCCTGCCCGGCATAGCCTCCCCCCCACGCGCTTGGCACGCTTGCAGAGGGCGAAGCCACGGTTCGAGCGCGAGCCTCGTCGAGGCTCACGTGCACCGCCTCCCACCAGGAGTCCCACGGCACCTTCGGAACCGAGAAGCTCGCTACAAAAAGCGTCCCTGGCTCCTTCTCGAGAGGTACTCGAACAATGTAGCTGTTGCGCTCCTCGACGAGAGCCCCAGCTTGGCCCACCGGTTCAGGGAGGCCCTGCTGCAACCGCTCGAACTCCGTAGGAGCAAGCTCGACGCGGGCCTCCAGACCCTCCCAGGCCCTGCTGCGGGTTCCATCCTCTGGAGCTGGCTCCTCCCGTAAAACGAAGTTGGTCACTGTGCGACGAGGGTGCTCAGCCGTGGGATCGATCTGGCCGGCCAAAAGCCCCTCGCGCACTTCCTCTGCCTCCAGCCGGACTTCCCCTTGGATCCGCTCGTCGTAGGCATGGAAGTTCCGCGTCAGGCGGTCCACCAGGGTCGCCCGCGCCAGGCACTCATGGACTAAATACGCGTCGTTCCCTAGTGCCGTGAACAGCTCCTGCAGCCGCTCAGGCATCCGCGTCTGCCGCACGATGCGCGCGGTTTCGCGCTCGAGCATTACGGCGGTCACTACGGTTTTCCAGTATTCCCCCAGCGCCACCGTCTGCTTGAGATAGGTCCGGACCTTCTTCTCAAGTACCGCCCGCGGCACCGCCTCCTCGAATGGCTCCGTCGCTCCGATCTGGTGGGAGTAGTAGACCCGTTCGATGGCTTCCTGGCACCGGACGCGATCTTCGAAGGTCAGGTCGCGTGCGGCCACCGAACTGCCGAGAGCGGAACAGCACAGGACAGCAAGGGCGGGTGGGCAAAGGAGGCGCATGCGCATATACCCCTCCGCGCTCAAGGCCCCCCGGTAGGCTTGAGCTTCAGAAATCGTACAGCTGGCACACTATCCGGTAAAGAGCGGTTGGAAAGCTCGTACGCCGAATCAAGAGATCTGTCAAGATGATGAACCGGGCTGCAGTCCGCACCTCACCTCCCCGACCCCTCCGCCCACAACCCCTTTCCTTCCTGCCTCGCCTCCCGCTCGTAGGCCCTGAACTCCTCCATGAGCGAGAACGGGTACTTCGTGTACGCGAACCCGTATCTCTGCCGGATGATCTCGGCGTTGACCAGCGTTCCGGCTTCCAGGAACACGTGCCGGAGCAGCCGGCTTTAGGATCTCGGAAAACTACTGGACCTGTATGCTGTGCCTACTGCCGCCCGTAGACGAGCTGCAGATCGTTGAACAGGTCCTGGAGAACAATCCGGTCATAGCCCGAGTAGGACTGCTTGAGCACCCCTTTCGTGATCTGGTTTACGGTCCCAAGTACCTGTAGGCGCATCTTGTCAACCACCCTTTTTCCAGACTTGAGCTGTTCATCATCGAGGATTAGTTTGACGACGACCTTGACCTCATAGACCCAGTTCGACTTCAGACGAACAATACCTACGTTCGGATTCGTTCTGACATAGCCCGATTCCTTCTCCATGAATCCGACTTCGAATCCCTTGTCGATGACGATATCGACCAACTTCTTCCAGCACACATCGTAGTTCTGACCAAGCTCCTCGCGAACGTCAAGCTCCTTCCAGACCGGTTCTCCCAGAATGAAGCGGTCCTTGACCGCCGTTGGTACTCCACCGGCCATCACCGATGACCATCCGGCAATCAGAAGAACAGCGAGACCCGTGACCGCGTGCAAGATAGACAGCCTCTGGCGCATGCGACCTCCTTGAAGTGGGGGCAGCTTCGTTGTGGGATTAGGCTGGCAACTACGATACACGGATACAGTGGACCCCTCCGCGCCCAAGGCCCCGGCGGCCCCGAGCCTCAGAATCCGTACAGTTGGCACACTATCCTGTCGAGAGCGGTCGGAATTCTTCTACGCCGATGCGAGATTCCTGTCAAGGCCGACAGGCCGTGGTCTGAGCCGAACGAGGTCTCTTCGACGAAGCGTGATGAGGGGATCATTCTCCCTCCTCTGCCCACAGCCCCCTCCCCTCCTCCCTCGCTTCCCGTTCGAGCGCCCTGAAGTCCTCCATCAGCGAGAACGGGTACTTCGTGTACGCGAACCCGTATCTCTGCCGGATGATCTCGGCGTTGACCAGCGTTCCGGCTTCCAGGAACACGTGCCGGAGCAGCCGATGGTAGCGGTCTCGGTTCTGGTTCATCGGGTCGTCGCGGAGGAGGACACGCTGTTTCAGGACCATCCGCTTCGTGAAGGCTGAAGCCAGCGGGTGGGCTTTCTGCTGATCGGGCAGTCCGCTGGCAAGCCAGTAGCCCACGTCGTCGAGTTCAAACACTGGCAGGAGTCGCGTCCACATCCAACGCTTCAGCATTTTTGTCTCGGTCGCCGGCGAGCCCAGATCGCATCCCTCCTACCAGGCGGCGAACTATGCCGGCAAGCTCCGGTACTTCCACTCCGTCGCCCAGGATTGGGAGGTGACGGGCAGCGCCGTCGTGACGGACAGCACCCCCGACTGTCACAGAGGGCTCCGAGACGGGCGATTCGCGAAACTCTGGACTCAGGCCCCCGTATTCCTCCCCGGTGAGGGCCACGCGTTCGCCGATTACGCCGCCGATCGGATCAAGGCACCGCCGCCCCGGAAAGACGTAGCGGCCTTTCTTGATGGGAAGTACAGCCAGTCACGCCGCTTCTTGGCGGGTCTCGCGGAGTTCCAGGAGCAGATTCTCGCGCAAGCGATGGCCGTTCTGGCGAGCGCGGGCTGGGGCCTCTCGGAGGAACAGTTGATCGTACTCGACGAGATCATGGCGGCGGCCCGCCTCCGCGAACCGTCGGTATTCCTCGTTTCGGGAGGGCCCGGGTCTGGGAAGACTCTTCTCGCCATCCATCTTCTGCTCGCCGCTGCCCGGGAGGGTCGCCAGACTGTGCTGGTAGTCAGGAACAATCGCTTGATGGAGTCTTTGCGGGCCATCCTCGACAAGCAAAAGATCGGGGCGAACGGTGTCCTCAAGTACTTCTCGCATGGACGCCGGCCGAATCACCGCGGGGACCGGCACTGCCGTCTGGCCGCCGACTGTCGATCAGATGGCGCCGAACCGCAGCAGATTCGCGGAGTCGCATCGAGGGCCTCGGCGCGGAGACCGTGGAAAAAGGGCACGCTACATGTTCATTGGGAGCCGCCCCGCAGTGGACCGCCCGATACCTGATGCGGCCCCCCAAAGAGAAACCCGCCCCCCGGCTGGGCCGGGGGGCGGGCGATGTGACACGAGCGCCGGTCGGAGAGACCGGATGGGGGGCGATCAGTACATGTCGCCGCCCATGCCGCGCGGACCGCCGGCCTGGGCCGGCTTCTCCCTCTCCGGCAGCTCGTAGACCAGCGCCTCGGTCGTGAGCATCAGACCGGCGATGCTGGCGGCGTTCTGAAGAGCCGAGCGGGTGACCTTGGTCGGGTCGATGATGCCGGCCTCGAACATGTCGACCCACTTGCCCGTGTAGGCGTCGAAGCCGACCGCGACCTTCTCCTTCTCCTTGGCCTGCTGGACGATGATGGAGCCCTCATAGCCCGAGTTGATCGCGATCTGGCGGATCGGCTCCTCCAGGGCCCGGCGGACGATGTTGATGCCGGTCTGGATGTCCTCGCTCTTTTCCTTGATCCTCTCGAGGGCCGGAACGGCCCGCAGCAAGGCGATGCCGCCGCCGGGGACGATGCCCTCCTCGACGGCCGCCTTGGTGGCGTGCATGGCGTCCTCGACCCGCGCCTTCTTCTCCTTCATCTCGGTTTCGGTGGCGGCACCGACCTTGATGATGGCCACACCGCCGACCAGCTTCGCGAGCCGCTCCTGGAGCTTCTCGCGATCATAGTCGGAAGTGGTCTCTTCGATCTGGGCCCGCAGCTGCTTGACCCGTCCCTCGGTGTCGGAGCGCTTGCCCTTGCCCTCGACGATGGTCGTGTTGTCCTTGTCGGCCGTGATCTTCTTGGCTTGGCCGAGATCCTCGATCTTGATGTTCTCGAGCTTGATGCCGAGGTCCTCGGTGATGCACTTGCCGCCGGTGAGGATGGCGATGTCCTCGAGCATCGCCTTGCGGCGATCGCCGAAGCCGGGGGCCTTGACGGCGCTCACCTGCAGCGTCCCGCGGAGCTTGTTGACCACCAGGGTCGCCAGCGCCTCTCCCTCGACCTCCTCGGCGACGATGAGCAGCGGGCGGCCGCTCTTCGCCACCTGCTCGAGAAGCGGCAGCAGGTCGCGCATGTTGGAGATCTTCTTCTCGTGGATCAGGAGATACGGGTTCTCGAGTACGCACTCCATGCGCTCGGCGTCGGTCACGAAGTAGGGGCTCAGGTAGCCGCGGTCGAACTGCATCCCCTCGACGATCTCGAGGGAGGTCTCGAGGCCTTTGGCCTCCTCGACGGTGATCACGCCGTCCTTGCCGACCTTCTCCATCGCCTGGGCGATGATCTCGCCGATCGTCTCGTCGTTGTTGGCGGAGATGGTCCCGACCTGGGCGATCGCCTTGCCGCCGACCGAACGGCTGAGCTTCTTGACCTCCTCGACGGCCTTCTCGACCGCCTTCTCGATGCCCCGCTTGAGGTCCATCGGGTTGGCGCCGGCCGTGACCGCCTTCACGCCCTCGCGGTAGATGGCCTGTGCGAGAACGGTCGCCGTCGTCGTGCCATCGCCGGCGACATCAGAGGTCTTGCTCGCCACCTCGCGGACAAGCTGGGCGCCCATGTTTTCCTTGGGATCCTCCAGCTCGATTTCCTTCGCCACGGTGACGCCATCCTTGGTGCTGGTCGGCGCCCCGAACTTCTTCTCGAGAACGACGTTGCGGCCGCGGGGGCCCAGAGTGACCTTCACAGCTTCCGCCAGTTTGTTCACGCCACGGAGGATGGCCTGTCGGCAATCCTCCGAGTAAACGATTTCCTTCGCGGACATGGTCGATGACCTCCTGAATGCTTGATGGGTTGACGGTTGACGGGCCGCACGCTGTCGCGTCCGGCGCCTTCTATTTAGTTGACGATGCCGAGGATTTCGTCCTCGCGGAGAATCACGTGCTCGACATCGTCGAGCTTGACCTCCGTACCGGCGTATTTGCCGACGAGGACGCGGTCGCCGGCCTTGACCTCCATCGGGATCCGCTTGCCGTTTTCGTCCAGACGCCCTGCTCCGACCGCCACCACCTTGCCCTCGAGCGGCTTTTCCTTTGCGGTGTCGGGAATGATGATGCCGCCCTTGACCTTCTCTTCCGGGTCCATCCTGCGCACCAGCACGCGGTCGTTGATCGGTTTCACCTTCATCGACAGCCTCCTCCTGTGGTTCATTGATTCGGTTAAGTTATTGAAATAACGACGCTTCACGGTCCTCATGCCGACCAGAGCGAGGTTTCTTTGCACGCACCACGGAGACTTTTAGCACTCGCTCTTATCGAGTGCTGATAGTAGCCAACCATGCATTCCCTGTCAAGTGGGTCGTCGCCCTGATGATTGACCCCGCCGACCCCGTGGGTGTCGGCCAGGAACGCCTTGCCCGGTCCAGGACCGAACCTATAATTTGACTGTTGTGTCAGTCAGGCGGGTCGTATGACGTTATGTCGTGCCACCGGACCTCTCGGCCCCGATGCCATCGAGGAACGTCTCCGGTTTCTTGCGGCGGAGATCGCGGGCGGCGTCGCAGTCGACGACCTCGAGTTCCGTCACCTGATCGACCTGCTGCGAAATCCTCTCCTCCTGCTCCGTGACGACTACGATGCCGCCACGCTCGACAGCATCATGCTCGGGGAGCGGCGGCCGACGGCCCTGCTCCTCGAAGAGTCCCCGGCCGGCCCCCAGGCCCGGGGCGGACGCTCGCTCCGGGCGCTGACCATCCCCGACACGCTGCGATCAACGGGCGACAAGTGCCTCTATGACGTCGGACTGGCGGGCCGCACGGTGTTCCGAGGCATTCCGCTCCAGGAGCTGGGACCACGATCGTACGAGCTCGCCAGCAAGGTCCTCGAGCTCCTCGCTGCCGACCGGACGCTGCGGGAGTTTTTCGAGCGCAACCGGATGCAGCCTCTGCCGATCGAGGAGGAGATCCTGTTCCTGCGGCAGTCCGCCAGCCGCTTCAGCCTCTACGCCCGGATCCTGCAGGCCTTCCGGAGCGGAGTCGAGCCGGGTCCGACCGCGCAGATGCGCTCCCCGGTCGCGGAAGCAGTCCCCCCGCGCATCGCGCCGGCGCCGACGATCCCCTGGTCGCCCGGGCCGATCGAGGACTGTCGGCGGGCCGCGCAGGACGGCCGCGACGCGGACCACCGCGAGGTGGCGGCGTCCCCCCCGCCGGCCCTCGAGGAACAGCGGGGCCTCGACCGCGAGGAGCGGCTGGCCGGATACGAGCGTACCCTCCTGCTCGCCAGCCTCGATCTCGGCGACCTGCGCCGCAGCCTCAAGGAAGAGGTCGTGGATCAGGACGACGCGGTCGATCGGGTGGTGGACGACCTGTCGGTGTTTGCCTGTGGCACGCGTTCGCGGGCCCGGCCGGAGAGCTACTTTCTGGTCGGTCCGACCGGCGTGGGGAAGAACTATCTCATGGAGCGCCTGGCCCGCTTGCTGGAAGCGGCCTGGTCCACGGAGATTCCGTTCCTCATTCTCGAAGGCCCGCAGTACGCCTATCCGGCCGACGTCAACGAGCTCAAAGGGGCGACCCGGGGTTTCATCCGCAGCGACGAGCCGGGTCTCCTGGCGGAATTCCACGAGCGGTCCCGCGTCGCGCCGCTGTCGATCCTCCTGGTGGACGAGGTCGAAAAGGCCCACCCTCAGCTGGCGCGCTACTTCCTTTCGATGATGGACCGCGGCGCAACCCTCGACAACCGCGGCCGGTTGCTGCGCTTCTCCAGCTCGATCCTCGCCTTCACGTCGAACCTCGGGTACAGCGAGATCGAGCGCATGGCGCGCCCGATCGGGTATGGCCCGCGCCGTACCGGGGCCGGACGGCGGCGGGCGGCGTCGCGGGATCTCAGGCGCGGCCTTCCCCCGGAGTTCCTGGCGCGCCTCAAGGTGATCCACTTCGCGTCGCTGACGCGGCGCTCGGCCGAGCGCATCCTGGCGATCGAGGTGGGGCGCATCGCCGAGCGGTACCGGGCGCAGCGCGGCGTCGAGCTGGTGGTCACCAGCGCCGCAAGCGAAGCCATGGTCGAGCAGGGGTTCAGTGAAGAGGAGGGGGCCCGGCACCTGGTCGAGCGGGCAGACCGTGTCTGCAACGTCGAGGTCAGCCTGCGCTTGCGACCGCGGGCGGAGCCCCTTTCCGACACCGGCCGCCGCCTGCTCGAGAGGATCCGCGAGGCCCGTCGGGGTGAGCGCGCCATGGATGAAGGGGCCTTGCGCGGCGACGTCGAGCGCGAGGCGCGGAGGCGGCAGCAGGCCCGACGGCTGGTCGTCGATTGGCGGAAGAGCGAATTCGTCTACGAGGTGGAGGAGGCTTGAAAACGGCCCTCCTCCCGATCCTGCAGGCACTCATCGAGCGCAGCTACGGAATGCCCCGTCTCGTGGATGACGTGGGGCGATTCCTGATCGGCGACGGTGGCTACCGGCTTCTCTATGGAGGCAGGTCATCCGCCGATGGTGGCGAGCAGCCCCGCGCACGGCTCCTGGTGCGCTCCGAGGTTTCGACCCTGCGCGCGTCGCTCTACTACCCCGACGCCCTGGTGCTCCACCTGGAGCGGCATGACCCGCGCGCCGGGATCGGGGACGAGAACATCGATGCCTTCGCCACGTTCGTGGAGGAGCTCGATCACCTCCTGACGCTGGCCTGCCGCGCCGCCGCCGGGCGGACCGTCACCCTGCTGGAGCTCGAGCACCACGCGGCGGTGACCAAGTACCTCCTGGTGGTGCACTTCCTGGGGCGGCTCACCGGGCGCCGCAGCGTTTCGGAGTTCTATCGCCTCTGGGCACGGCACCACCTGTTCGAGAAGTACGCCGACCGGCAGGACGGCAGGGAAGGCCACTACCACGAGGCGGCGCGTCTGGCGGGTCGCTATGTGCGGATCCTCGAGCGCCTCTCCGCGGCCGAACGGCGCACCGAGCTGCGGGCGTTCCACCGGCGCACCTTCGGCGAGCAGGTGCGGTTGATCGCAGCGTCGGGATGAGTGAGGCCGGGCGGCTTTCCGCGGGCCGCGGCGATGAAAGCGGCGGTCAGCGCGGCGGCGCGGCCTTCTCCGGGCGTGGCAGGGACGCGAGCTGCTGGGCCTCAGGGAAGAGCTCGATGGCCCGCTGCGCCTGGCGGTCGATTTCCAGCCCGATCTTGAACGCTTCCTCCATGCCCCAGAGCGTGGAGGCGAGCGCCTGGCGGATCTCGATCTTGAGGCGGCTCCGGTCCGACTCGACGTCGGCAGGCGTCCAGGCGACCTTTTTCTGGTCCACGAAGCGCAGGAACTGATCCATCACCTCCTGGCTCACGTCGAAGGCGCGCGGCACACCCTTGTGATGCGTGTTGAAGTCGATGGCGAAGGCGAAGAAGACCTGATTGCGCTGCAGGGTGTCGATGAACTTCGAGGTCGGCTCGCGATCGATGATCACGTCGGGGCGGATGCCGCCACCGCCGTAGACAGGCCGGCCGGAGTCGGTCTGGCGAAGGTCGTTGGAGGCGGGGGCCTCGTCGAGCTCGGCCTCGTCATAGGACAGATAGTCCTCGAGCGACTTGTAGTCTCTCTGGATCAGCCGGCCGCTGGGGGTGTAGTAGCGGGCTGTGGTCAATGCCAGCGCCGTCCCCTGGCTGAGGGGATATACGGTCTGTACCAGGCCCTTGCCCCACGTCGGCTTCCCGACGATGAGCCCGCGGTCGTGGTCCTGGATCGCCCCCGAGACGATTTCGGAGGCGCTGGCGCTGAACTTGTCCACCAGGACGACCAGCGGCAGGTCGGCATAGCGGCCCGAGCCGGTGGCGCGGAATTCCTGGTCGGATCCCCGGATGCGCCCCTGGGTATAGACGATGAGCTGTCCCTTCTGCAGGAAACTATCCGCAACGCGCACCGCCTGCTCGAGCAGGCCGCCAGGGTTGCGGCGCAGGTCGAGGACCAGCTGCGTCATGCCGAGTTTGCGGAGGTTCTGGATCTCTTCCTCCAACTCGCGCTCCGTGGTCCGTGTGAAGTTGTCGATCTTGATGTAGCCGATCCCCGACCGGACCAGGAACGCGAACCGGATGCTATTCGTGGGGATGTCGTCGCGCGTCAGCGTGAAATTCAGCATCTCTTCGTCGCCGGGGCGCGTGACGGTGATCGTGACCTTCGTTCCCTTCGGACCCTTGAGCCGCCGCAGCGCCTCGTCGATGCTCATGTCGAGCGTGTCGATGCCCTCGATCTGGGAGATGATGTCGCCGGCCCGGATGCCGGCGTTCCAGGCCGGAGTCCCCTCGAGGGGTGAGATCACCGTGAGGGGTTTGTCCTGGCTCGGTTTCGAGATCACGATACCGAGCCCGGAGAAGGAGCCTTGCTGCTCTTCCAGCATGTGGCGGTAATCCTCGGAGTCGAGGTAGTTGGTGTGCGGGTCGAGCGTCCGCAGCATGCCGCGGATGGCGCCTTCGATGGCGTCCTTCGATTCCACCGGGCCCGACGCCCGCGCCTGCACCAGGCTGAGAATCTGGGAAAACGTGTTGAGTTGATCGCCGGTCCGGTCGGGAAGGGCCAGCGACCGGCCGCCCAGGAGGCCGCCGGCCAGGCTGCCCGCCAAAATAAAAAAAGCCCCCGTCAGGAACGAACGCTGGCTCATGTTGCCTCTCACGCTCCGCGGCGTGCCTTGATTATAGTGCCCGTTCGGAGCCCTGTAAAGGAAAGGAGCGGCGCTGGTGCTAAGATGGCGGCGCCATGTTCGGATCGATCGGCGGGCCAGAGCTCATCGTCATCTTTGTGCTGGCGCTGTTGATCTTCGGGCCGCGCAAGCTCCCGGAGCTGGGGCGCATGGTGGGGAAGGGACTGTCCGAATTCCGACGGGCAGCCTCCGATCTGAAAGACTCCCTGGAAGTCGAGGTTGCTCGCGAGGACGCTTCCGCCCGCGAAGGCCGGGTGATGAACGGCGCGCCGCCGGCCAGCCCGCAGGCGTCGCCCCCGGGGGTCTCTGTTGTGGATTCCTCCCCATTCACCACGCCCCATGACGCCGTCGCCTCCGAGGCGACGGGCGCCCCCGATGAGCGTGAACCCGAAGAGCCCCGCTGATCTGCCGACGATGGGGTTCCTGGAGCACCTCGATGAGCTCCGGAGCCGCCTTCTGTGGAGCCTCGTCGCGATCGGCCTCGCGTTCGCCCTGGCGCTGACGCAGGCCAAGACGATTCTTGAGTTCCTGCTGCGCCCCATCCGCCCGTACCTCGGGGCGGAAAAACCGGTCTTCATCGACCTCACGGAGCCGTTCCTCCTTTACATGAAGGTCGGTTTCCTGGCGTCGCTGTTCCTTGCGGCGCCGTTTGTCCTGTACCAGATCTGGGCCTTCATCGCTCCGGGGCTTTACCCGCGCGAGCGTCGGTACGTCGTGCCGTTCATCCTGTTCGCGACCGTCTTCTTTGTTGCCGGCGGGGCGTTCGGCTATTCCATCGGCTTCCCGGTCGCCTGCCGCTTCCTGCTCGGCATCGCCGAGGGCTTCCAGCCGGCGCTCCGGATCAGCAGCCTGTTCGCCTTCGAGAGCAAGATTATCCTGGGGATGGCCCTCGTGTTCGAACTGCCGACCGTCATCTACTTCCTGGCGCGGCTCGGGTTGATCACGCCCCGGTTCCTGTGGCGGAATCTCCCTTACGCCATCCTTATCATCTTCATCCTGGCGGCGGTCATCACGCCGACGCCCGACGTCGTCACGCAGTGCATCTTCGCGGTGCCGATGATCCTGCTGTACCTCCTCGGCATTCTCGTGGCCTACATTTTCGGCCGCCCGCGCATGGGGCCGTCCGAGGGCGGAGTCTCGTGACGCCCCCCGGATACGTCACAGCGGAGACCTCCGGCGGAACCTGGATTGTCAGGAGCGATGTCGCGGGCGCGCTCCCGGTGGAGGCGTTGGCAGCGCTCCTGCGCGGGGCGGCGGGCCGGTCCGCCGTGCCCGGCCGCGGCCGCGGCGATGTCGTGCGCCTCGACTTCGCGGGCCGCAGCGGTATCGGCAAGCGGGCCCGGCACGGAGGGCTGCTGGGAAGGCTCCTCGGCGGGTTTTATTGGGGGACGGGACGCGCCCTGCGGCCGATCGACCTGGCGCTGCGGCTCCGCCGCGCGGGCGTGCCGACGCCGGACGTGCTGGCGGCGGGGTGGCGGCGGGTCGCGGGGCCGCTGCACGCCCACGCGCTGGTCACGGAGGCCATCCCGGACGCTGTCAACTTGCAGGATGCACTCCTGGGCGCTCGCCCAGCGGCGAGGTTGCAAGCCCTCTGCCGCGCCTCGGCGGACGCCGTGAGGTCCATGCATGACGCCAGATTCGTCCATGCGGACTTGAACCTCTCCAACCTGGTCCTGGAAGATGCGGCCGGGAGCCCGCGCGCGCACGTCGTGGACCTCGACCGCGGGCGCTTCGTCTCCCGTCTCTCCGACGGCGATCGCCTGCGCAACCTGTCGCGCCTGCTTCGATCGCACGAGAAGTGGGTGGCCGGAACGGCGCCTCTCCGGCCGCGCGATATGCTCGCGTTTCTGGAGCGGTACTGCCGGGGGGACCGGGCAAGGGTTCGCGCCCTCGTGGCGCGGCTCGTTCGGCGCCGATCAAGGCTGTGGCTGCGGCGGGTTGCCTGGGGGAGACGCCGCGCCAAGGCGGATTCCCGGAGCCTGGCGCGCCCGGCGCAGCAGCGCTAGCGCCGCCAACTCGACCTCGTCCGCGCCGATCTCCTCGAGACAGAAAGGCTTCCCCGACGGTGCCGGCGGGCACTCGCGGAAGAAGTCCTGCCGGCACGGCGCGCACGGATAGTCCCGGCTGATGGACTCCACGCACCCAGGGGACCCGATTGGCCCTGTGGTGCGCGGAGAGCCCGGCCCGAAGATCCCGAGCGTCGGCACTCCGAGCGCGGCCGCCACGTGCATGGGGCCGCTGTCGTTGCCGATGAACAGGTGACTGCGCTCGAGAAGCGCCGCGGCGCCCCGCAGCCCCACCGCGTCGGGTGCCACCAGGAAGGAGCCGCGCGGCAGGCCGTCCGCGATCGGCCGGAGCGCCGCTGCGTCGGCCGCTCCGCCGAGAAGGAGCAGGGACGCGCCGTGGCGCCCGTGCAGCCTGCGGGCCAGGGCGGTGAAGCGGTCGGCAGGCCAGGCGCGCGGCCCTTTCGAGGCTCCTGCATGCAGCGCGATCAGGAGCGGCGCCGACGCCAGACCGGCGGCGGCGATCGCGGCGGCGGCGCGCTCCCGATCGGCGGGGGACAGGTGGAAGAACGGGAGGGGGTCCCGGATCGGGCACCCGAGGGCCCGCGCCAGTCCTAGAAAAACCTCGACGTGGTGTGTGCCGGCCGGAGGCAGGGGCAAGGCTGCGGTCAGCAGCAGGCTGCGCCGGTCGGCGGCGTATCCGACGCGTGCCCGGGCGCCCGCCAGCCAGGCAAGCGCGGCGGCGTCGAAGGCCTTCTGGAACAGGACCGCGAGATCGAAGCGGCCGCCCCGCCGCAGCTCCGTCGCCAGCCGATACCGACCGGCGATGCCGGCGTGGCGACCGGCGTTGTCATACTCGATCAAGTCGTCGTAGAAGGGATTGCCACCCAGCGCCTCGAGCACCCATCGCTTCGCCAGGATCGCCACGCGTGCCTTGTTGAAGTGCTCGCGGATGGCCCGCACCGCGGGGGAGATCATCACCACGTCGCCGATCCAGTTATTGGCGCGAATCAGGATCCGTCGCACATCCTGCGGGTCGGGCGGGATCATGCGTTCTCCCGTGGCCGGAGGACGACCGCCGCGGGACCGGGCGCCGGCCCGGGCGGTGTCGCCCGGCGCGCCGCGAGAGCGCTCTCTGCCGCGGCCAGCACGTCCGCCGGTTCAAGATCGTCCAGCCTGCCGCGCGCGGCGCGGAGCACCACGTGCCCCTGCCCCAGCGGTGCGTTGAGACGCGGGTCGGTTGGACCGAAGAGGGCGACGACCGGGCACCCGACCGCCCACGCGAGGTGCATCGGGCCGGTGTCCCCCCCGACGAACAGCGCGGATCGCCTCAGCAACGCGGCGAGGAGCCTGAGTCCTGTCGGCGGCGCGAGCAGCGCGTCGCCTTGCGAGGCCGCGACCACGGAGCGTGCCAGTCCCTCCTCGCCGGGGCCCCACACGACGATCGGCCGCACTCCGTGCGCCCGGGTCAGCAGCGCCGCGAAGCGCGCGTAGTGCTCCGCCGGCCACTTCTTATAGGCCTGCCGGCGGCTGGAGCCGGGGGACATGAGGACAGCAGGCGCGCCGGAGGGCAGCAGCCTCCCGAGCAGAGCCGCCGCCTGCTCTCCCTCCTCGGGCCGTTCGGGGAGCGGCAGTTGTGGATCACCGGCCGACGCTCCCACGGCCTTCGCCAGCTCCAGATTGCGCTCCACCCGATTCAGCCAGCGTGTCGACAGCCGCACCCACTCGTTGGTGAACAGGAAGCTCATCTCGCGGCAGTGGACAGGCGAGAAGCCGACCCGCCTTCCGGCCCCCGACAGGAAGGCCAGAAGCCCGCTCTTGAAGCTGGCTTGAAGATCGAGCACGACCGTGAAGCGTTGGGAGCGGATCTCGTCCCTCAGGCGCAGGAGATGCCCCGATGCGGACCATGGCCGTTCGATGGCGCTCAGCTCCCGGCGGGGGAAGCGCAGGACCCGATCAATGTCCGGATGCCCCTCGAGGAGGGGAGACGACAGGTCTTCCACGATCCAGCCCAGGTGGATGCCGGGAAACGCCCGGCGAATGGCGTGCACCGCAGGGACTGCCCGGAGCACGTCTCCCACCGCACCCAGTCGGACAATCAGCAGGCGGTCGCTTGCGGACAGGGATCGGGGCGCGCGCTCCATCGGAGGGAGTATCTTAGCCCGGAGTCGGCCACGGCGCCGTTTGACACTGATTTTCTGCGGGTGCTATAAGGTCTCCTGTCGCGGAGGGCGTCTGTGGCCATCGAACCGAAGCTGCTCGAGATTCTCGCATGCCCCCTGTGCAAGACCGAAGTGCGGCCGACCGCGGACGGCCTGGGGCTGACTTGCGTCGCCTGCCGGAGGCGATACCCGATCGTCGATGGCATCCCGGTCATGCTGATCGAAGAGGCCACCATCGAGCCGGAGACCCAGCCCGGCTGAGGAGCGCCCTGAGCAGCCAGAATCCCTCACCGTTGCTCGCCGATCCGCGTCGCGCCGCCCAGATCGTCGCCCGCTTCTCCGAAGTCCGCCTCACCGTCCTCGGCGACCTCATGGTCGACCGCTTCATCTGGGGCAGCGTCACCCGCATCTCCCCGGAAGCGCCGGTGCCGGTGGTGCGCGTCGAGCGCGACAGCGCCTCGCTCGGGGGGGCCGGCAACGTGGCTCGCAACGTCGTCTCGCTCGGCGGCCGCGTCTCGCCGGTCGGCCCGCTCGGGGACGACCCCGACGGGGACACGCTGACGGGACTTTTCAGGGAAGCCGGCATCGGCGTGGAGGGACTGGTGCGCGTCGCAGGTCGGCCGACCTCGGTCAAGACGCGCATCGTGGCGCATCATCAGCACGTCGTCCGGTTCGACCGCGAGGACGACGCGCCGGTCGAGGAGAAGGTCGCGGGGGTTCTGCGCCTCCGGGCCGTGGCGGCGCTCGAGGGGGCGGACGCCCTCATCATTTCCGACTACGACAAAGGTGGCTTGTCTCCGGGATTGCTGCAGGCCGTGCTTCCCGAAGCCCACCGCCGGGGCCTGCCGATCGTCATCGACCCGAAGGTCCGGCTGATGCCGCACTTTCATCCCGCCAGCGTAGTGACCCCCAACACCCGCGAAGCCGCCGAGGCCGCCGGCGTCAAGGTACGCTCCCTCGCCGACCTCCAGGCGGCCGGACGGAGGCTCCTGTCCCTGCTCGGCAGCCCTTACCTACTCATTACCCGAGGCGAAAGCGGAATGCTCCTGCTGTCGGCGGGAGGGGGCTCGCTCGAAGTCCCCACGGTAGCGCGCGAGGTCTTCGACGTCAGCGGGGCGGGGGACACCGTGGCCGCTACCCTGGGACTGGCCCTCGCCTCCGGGGCGGCGATGGAGGAGGCGGTGGTCCTGGCCAATCTGGCGGCCGGTGTGGTCGTCGGAAAGCTCGGCACAGCGTCACTATCGCGGGGGGAGCTGCTGCAGGCCGCCGGTGCCGCCGGCTGATAATCCGTCAGAGCGGCCTGTCTAATCGTCACCGGGGCATCGACTGATGACCCCGAGCGTCAGCATGGCCCACAGGAAGCGGCAGATGTCGAAGTCCTCGATTCTCGATCTCCGGCACAGCTCCTGCAGCGTCACCGGCTGATCGCAATGCGACAGCAAGGTCCACTCGTCGAGCGACAGGTTCAGGTCGGCTGACAGCCTCTCGACCCTGCCCGTGGCGTGATACCTGGCATCCAGGCCACCGACGGCCTCCCAGATCCGGCCCCAGCTCTCGATTCGTCGAATGCCCTCCAGGATGATGTCACCGGCGCTCAACTTGAGGGTGATGACCTCCTCCGTCGGCAGCGGGCCGGGCGCGTACCGGTAACGCCCGCGCGTCCAGAGGAACAGGCTGGTGATGATGTTCCGAACCTGGTACCTCACTCCCTCGACCAGGTCGTGGGGTTTGATGAGCCCCTTCTCGACCATGACCGCCCCCAGCCGCTTGCCGGTCCTGAGCGAGATGTCCACGGACGCCATCAATCCACCGAGCGACACCCTGCCGCTCCGGAACAGGACCTCCCCGAGCCGATCCTCCCGGTCATTCGAGTTGGCGAAGATCGGCCGTCCGGCCTGGATGTAGATCGACTTTTCGGCGGCCTCGCCGGTCAGGGTGACGATCCCCGTCTCGTCGCGGCTCAGTATGGAGTAAATCAGGGCCGGGAAAGTGGCGCTGGAGAGGACCCCTTCTCGAACCTGCGTTTTGGGCAGCATGGTCCCTCGGGTGCAAGGCAACGTAGGAGCATCACCGGGCATTGTCAAGATGAGCCATTCTGGAGGGGGTGCTGCATTTTATCCGCAAGGGGATTACAATAGCGTCTTGACAGGGTTAGGCTCTCGCCGCACTCTTCCGGCGACCTGGGGCGGGGTGGCGCCGGCAGGCAGCGGAGGTCGATCGTGATGGAAATCGACGGGGACATCCGAGGAAGCCAGCGTCTGGGCAACTACCTGCGGCGGCTCCGGACCGGCTACGGCCTGTCCCTGCGACGCGTCGAGGAGAAGGCCAAGTCGGAGGGCGGGGAGATCGACAATTCCCAGCTCTCCCGGTACGAGAGGGGCAAGTGCTACCCCTCGTTCGACAAGCTATGCCTCCTCGCCAACATCTTCAACGTCTCCATCCAGAACTTCTCCGACCTGCTGGAGCTCGAGCGTGTCGAGCCCTTCGAGCCCGCCCAGGAAACCTCCTACGAGACGCTGCGCGCCGACGGAAACCGCGAATGGGAGCAGGGGAACTTCGCCCGGGCGTATGCCATCTACGAAAAGGCCCTCGCCCGACTCGAATCGGGCGGGGAAGCCGGCGTGGATCCCGATCTCCTGGCGCGGGCCCGATTCAACCTGGCACGATCTCTCCTGAGGATGGGCAAGGTCAGCCTGGCGGAGACCGAGCTCCGCATCATCCTCCGCCGCCACCGCGAAATCCGCCCTGAGACGACGGCCCTTGTGCTGCTCTGCCTGGCCGACGCTCACGACGACAAGGGCGACGGCTACCTCGCTGTCCTGGAGGCCGAAAGGTGCCTGGAGATCGCCCGGGCGGCCGGCCACACCGAATACGAGGGGTACGCGCTGCACCGCATCGCGCGCACGCAGTTCGAGTGCGGGGACTTCGAAAAGGCGCTCGAGAGCTTCCGCTCCACACGGGAAAAGCTGGAGCCGACGGCCAGCAAGCATGACCTGACGCTCATCCGCACCAACATCGGCTTCTGCCATGCACGGGTGGGCAAGATCGAGCGGGGGCTTCGCGAGCTGGGGGAGGCCCTGCAGACCGCCCAGAGAGAGGGGTTCCGCAGGTGCGCGGCCTACACCCTGCTCTACATGGGGCAGGTCCATCTGCTGCGCCGCGACGAGAAGAAAGCGCGGGATTTCTTCGAGCAGTCGGAGATGATGGCCCACGGGGGCGAGGAACGCTACGTCGATATCCTGTTCCAGACCGCCTTCTATCTCTGGGAGATGGCGCGCGGCGGCGGGAACCAGGTGCAGGAGAAGGTCTACTTCGGCCGCCTGAAGTTCCTGCGCCCGCAGATCGACCGGCACTTCCCGGAGCTCGAGACGTTCGATCGCTTCATCGAGAGCGGGAGAAGCGAGGTGAGAACATGATCCGCCGGCTGGGGGTCGCATTCGCTGGCCTGATCCTGGTCCTTCAGCCTCCGCTGGCGCGCGCCGAGGTGTCGGTGCAGGTCGACCGGCAGGGGAACGTCAAGAGTGTGCACTACCTGACGGGGAAATCGGGGCGCGGGAAAGTCATCTGGGGCCAGGTCCGCGCGCGTGTCCCTCTCGAGGCGATGCTCAACCCGCTGGGCGACACTTTTGGGGACCTTCCTCCGACCCTCGCGACGCATCCGCGCACGGGACGCCCGTGGGTGGCCTGGCCGAAGAACGAGGGAAACCAGAAGCGGATCATGGTCTCGGCCTGGAACGGCAAACGCTGGTCCGTCCCGGTGCGGGTGGCAGTCCCCGACCCGATGGGATATGACCAGCTCAGCCCAGGCCTGGTGTTCGATGCCGCGGGCGTTCCGTACCTCGTCTTCTCGGAAGCGGCCCCGAAGGGGCGCGTTCTTTTCACGACGCTGGTGCGCGGCGTCTGGACCCCCCCGCTGCTTCTGAGCGATCCGGCGGTGGACAGCCGCCAGCCGACCGCGGCGATTCAGGGCAGCGATCTGAGGCTGGTCTACAGCACCCCGACCGGGCAGGTGAGCCTGGCTCTCGATGCGTCCCGCCTGGTGGATGGCGCCATCAGCCTGATGGACAGCCCGATCCCGCCCGGCTCCCAGTCGGGCCCAGGCGACTCGGACGCGCCCGGCGGCTCGAACCCGCCCGGGGGCGCGGGTGGGGCCGGCGATCAGGACCCGTTCCTTCAGGTGCAGTAACCGATACCAGGCAATACTCGGGAGAGGACCCGGTCAGAACGACCGGGCCTTTTCAGTGGGAGGGGGAATCGGCTCCGGGGCGGGCCCCTCGTGCCGGGCCAGCTTCAGCCGGAGGGCATCGCATTCCTCGTCGAGGCCCTGGACCTGGCGGCGGAGCTGGCGGTTGGCGATCCGGATCTTGATCCCGTCGGTCACGCCGATGGCGCAGGCGAAAGCGATGCCGCAGATGGCGGCAATGGAGATCACCGCTCCGATCGGGGCCGGACCGATCTGCCAGAGGATCAGGTTCACGGTGACGTCGCTCTGGTTATAGATCCCGATAACGAAGAGGACGATGAAGAACACGCAGACGATCAGGTAGACGAGGATGTTCATCGTGCTTCTCCGACGAACCAGCCCATCACCGTCGTCCAGCGTCCCTGCGCCCGCAGGATGGCGTCGATCACCTCGCGCGCCGCGCCTCGCCCGCCGGAGGCGCGAGTGATGAAGGCCACGCGCCTCCTGACCTCAGGATGAGCGTCGGCCACGCCCACCGCCATTCCCGCGCGCGCCAGCACCGGCAGGTCGACGAGGTCGTCGCCGATGTAGCAGACCTCGCCGTCGCTCAGCCTCCGGCGGCGCAGGATGCGCTCGTAGGCCTGGAGTTTGTCCCTTGCCTTGAGGTGGATCTCGTCCATGTGCAGCTCCCTCGCCCGGCGCAGCACCGCGGCGCCCCCGCGACCGGACAGGATTCCGGTCAGCAGCCCCAGCCGGTGGGCGATCGCCAGCGCGACGCCGTCCTTGGCGTCGAAGGTCCTGCCCTCCTGGTTGGACTCGGTATAGGTGATGCCCCCGTCGGTCAGGACGCCGTCGACGTCCATGAGGACGAGCGCCACCCGGCGGGCCCGTGGCCGGAGCGGCGCGCGGCAGATCATGAGCGCCGGCCGTGGAGGAAGGACGCCCCGCCCGGCATCAGAAGAGCTGCGTGCGCCACAGATCGTGGAGGTGCAGGACGCCGTCGATGCGGCCGCCCTCGTCGGTCACGACGAGCGCCGTGATCCTCCGGGCCTCCATGAGCCGGAGCGCCCCGGCCGCCAGCTCCTGGCGGGCGATCGTCACGGGCTTCGCCGTCATGGCGTCATCGACCTTGAGGGTGAGGAGGTTCTCGCCGCGCGCCAGCGCGCGGCGCAGATCGCCGTCGGTCACGATCCCGGCCAGCGTCCCGTCGGCCGCGGCGACGCAGGTCATGCCGAGCCGCTTGTCGCTGATGACCCGGATGGCGTCGCGCAGCGGCGTTCCGCTGCGCACGATCGGGACGGCGTCACCCGCGTGCATCAGGTGACCCGCGGTCAGCACCTTCTTGCCGAGCCGCCCGCCGGGGTGGATGCGGGCGAAGTCGTCGAGCGTGAAACCGCGCCTCTCGACGAGCGCCATCGCCAGCGCGTCGCCCATGGCGAGCGCTGCGGTGGTGCTGGCGGTCGGCACCAGGCCGAGCGGAGATGCCTCACGCTCGATCCCGACGTCGAGACTGATGAAGGCGTGGCGGGCCAGGGTCGACTCGCGCTTCCCGGTCATCGCGATCAGGCGGACGTCCAGGCGCTTGAGCACTTCCAGCAGGCGCACCAGCTCCTCGGTCTCGCCGCTGTGCGAGATCGCCAGGACCACGTCTCCCGGGACGACCATGCCGATGTCGCCGTGCACCGCCTCCGCGGGATGCAGGAAGAGCGATGGCGATCCCGTGCTGGAGAAGGTGGCGGCGATCTTGGCGCCGATGAGACCGGATTTCCCCATACCAGTGACGATCACGCGCCCCTTGCAGGCGTGCAGCGCTTCGACGGCGCGGTCAAACCCGTCGTCCAGCCTGGGCACGAGGTCGAGGATCGCCCGCGCCTCGAGCTCCAGCACTTTTCGAGCGATATCGCGGGGCATCAAGGTACCCGCGTCACGGCGTCGATCGCCAGCACCTGGCGCAGGACTCTCTCGACCAGCGAAAGGTCGAGGGCGTTCGGACCGTCGCTCTTCGCCGCCGCCGGGTCGTCGTGCACCTCGCAGAAAAGCGCGTCGATGCCGACGGCGGCCGCGGCCCGGGCCAGGTACGGGATGAAGCTCGCGTCGCCCCCCGACCGGTCCCCCTGCCCGCCGGGAAGCTGCACGGCA
>Ga0247727_10007573_pt1 | contig 20612 bp, 22 predicted proteins | sample WisWelCaveWW1625_FD_202498 | JGI IMG/M metagenome (GOLD analysis project Ga0247727, IMG submission 202498) | Biofilm microbial communities from Wishing Well Cave, Virginia, United States - WW16-25 | ecosystem: Environmental > Aquatic > Deep subsurface > Groundwater > Cave microbial mat | place... | reverse complement strand
CCCGGTGCCCCGCCGTGCCCCAGGTCGTCTGATGTACGTCTCCACTGTCACTCGCGCGCGCGGCAGGCGGCGATTTCTCGCCGCCCTCGCCGTCGTGGGCGCCGTCGTCGGGCTCCTCGTCATCGCCACCGGTGCGCTGGCGCTCTCGGAGCGAGGAAAGCTGCCGGCACGCACCTTCGCCGGCGGCGTCTCGGTGGGCGGTAGGACAGAGTCCCAGGCGCGCGCGCTGCTCGAGCGCGCCGCACGCTTGCAGCGCCTGCGTTCGGTGCAGGTGACAGCTGACGGCGGCCAGGTGAAGCTGACCGTCACGGGAGCGCTCCTCGGCGCCCAGCCCCGCCTCGACGAGGCGCTTGCCGCCGCTGACGGCACGGCCCTTCCCCCCCGCATCGCCCGGCGCGTCGGCTTCGGTGCCGACCGCACCGTCCCGCTCGGCTACGACTTCGACCGGACGCTGCTCGAGCGGCTGGGAAGCGAGCTCGACGCACGCCTGGCGGTCGACCCGCGTGACGCGATGCTCACGATCGAGGCCCGGGCGGCCTCGGTGCAGCCGAGCGTGGCCGGTCGGGCCGTCGACGATGCCGCGCTTGAGCGGCGGCTGCGCACGCTGCCCGAGTCCGTGGTCGTGCCGCTGACGGTCGTTCAGCCGGACGTCACGACGGACGAGGCGCAAGCCGGCGCCATGGTCGTGGACGGCCTGCTCGGTGTGCCGCGCACGGTGGCGATCGGCACCTCCGCCGTCACGCTCGCGCCTACCTTCCTGCAGCGGGCGCTTGTCATCGAGACGGACGAGACCGGCCTGGCCGTTCGGCTCGACCGCGAGCTCTTGCGCCGACGGCTGCAGCCCGCGTTCCGCGACCGGCTGCGGCAGCCGCGCGACGCCGGCTTCCGCATCGTCGGGACACGGGCCGTCGTCGTGCCTGCCGCGCCCGGGAAAGCGCTGGACGTCGACGCGATCGCGCGATCGCTGCTCGCGAACGTCGGCTCGACCGTGCACCGGGCCCGTTTTCGCCCAGTGGCGCCGGCGCTGACAACGGAGGAGGCCCGCGCGCTGGGGATCAGGCAGAAGGTGTCGGAGTTCACCACCTTCTACCCGTGCTGCGCGCCGCGCGTGACGAACATCCAGCGGGCCGCGCAGATCCTCGACGGCACCGTCGTCGAGGCGGGCGGGACGTTCTCGCTCAACGAGGCGCTCGGCAAGCGCACCCCGGAGCGGGGCTTCGTGCTCGCGCCGCAGATCCTCGCCGGGCGGCTCGAGAACGCGGTCGGAGGAGGCGTCAGCCAGATCGCGACGACGATGTTCAACGCGGCGTTCTTCGCCGGGCTACGGCTCGACGCCCACCAGGCGCATGAGTTCTACATCTCGCGCTATCCGATGGGCCGCGAGGCGACTGTCTCGTGGGGAGGCCCCGAGCTCGTCTTTACCAACGACTGGAATGCCGGACTGCTGATCAAGGTCAGGGCGTGGAGCACGGGGCTCCGCATCAGCTTCTACTCGTCGAGACTCGGCCGCCGGGTGGAGACGGTGACGGAGGATCCGTACGGCTACGTCCAACCGACGACGCGTCTTGTGAAGAACCCGGCCCTGAAGCCCGGACAGCGGAAGGTCGTCCAGGAGGCCGGGCCGGCCGGGTTCACCGTCGAGTTCACGCGGAAGGTCTACCGCGGCGACGAGCTGATCAAGGACGAGCGCTACCGCACGCGGTACAGGGCCGAGAACGCGTTCGTCGAGATCGGGCCCAAGAAGCCCAAGCCAAAGCCACAGCCCCAGCCGAAGCCCGGTCCACCGCCGTCCGGGACGACGCCGCCTGAGCCGATCGGCGCCGGGGAAGCACCGCTTCCGGCCGACTAGCTTGTGTCGGCGGGTGCTAGCGGATCCGCACAGTCCCGCCGCGGGCCGCGGCGAGCGCGATGTCGTCTCGCCGGCGGCAGCCTTCCCACGAGACAAGATCGGCAGCGGCGTAGGCGGCCTCACGCGCAGCGCGCACCGTGCCCCCCGTGGCAGTGATGTTGAGGACGCGCCCTCCGTTGGCGACGACTCGTCCGCCTGCGAGCGCTGTCCCCGCGTGGAAGACCAGCGCTCCCGTTCGCTCCGCGGCCTCGATACCGGCGATCGGGACCCCTACGTCACCGGCGGCCGGGTAGTCGCCCGCGGCGAGAACGACCGTCACTGCAGCGTCCGCGGTCGCGGCGATCGACGATCCCGCTAGCTCGCCTGCCGCCGCCGCTGCGAGCGCCTCGAGGAGATCGCCGTCGAGGAGCGGGAGCAGCGACTGCGTCTCGGGGTCGCCGAAGCGGCAGTTGAACTCGAGCACGCGCGGGCCTGCGGCGGTCAGCATCAGCCCGGCGAAGAGCGTGCCCACGAACGGCGACCCTCTCCTTGCCAGCTCGGCGAGCACCGGACGGTGCACGAGCCCGAGCAGCTCGTCCACGTCGACCGCGTCGATCCCGGGCACCGGCGCGTACGACCCCATGCCCCCGGTATTCGGCCCCATGTCGCCGTCGAACGCCCGCTTGAAGTCCTGCGTCGGCGGCAACGCGACCGCCTCCAACCCGTCGCAGAGAGCGAGCAGCGACACCTCGGGCCCCTCGAGCAGCTCCTCGACGACGATGTCGCCGCCGAGCGCTCCGACGAGCTCGAGCCCCGCGGCGAGCTCCCGCTCGGTATGACAGACGACGACGCCCTTGCCTGCGGCGAGGCCGTCCGTCTTCACGACGCACGGGGCGGCGGGCATGTCGAGGGTACGTGCCGCCGGCACCCCGGCGGCGGCCATGACCTCCTTCGCGAATGTCTTCGATCCCTCGATCCGTGCCGCGCCGGCGCCCGGCCCGAAGACCGCGATGCCGGCGTGCCGGAGCAGGTCGCCGAGCCCGTCCACGAGTGGGGTCTCGGGCCCGATGACGACGAGGTCGGCGCTCAGCGAGCGAGAGAGGTCGAGCAGCCCCTCCGCGTCCCTGGCACGAACCGGGTGACAGGTTCCGAGCCGCGCAATACCCGGGTTCCCGGGCGCGGCATGGAGCGCTGTCAGCCTGGGCGACCGTGCGAGCGCCCAGGCAAGCGCGTGCTCCCGGCCGCCGGATCCGACGAGAAGAACGCGCACCCGACGCTCTCAGGGGAGGGCGAGCACGGCCTCCCGGCCGGCGCCCGTTCCGACGAGCGTGACCCTGACGCCGAGCGCGTCCGCGACGAAGTCGACATACGTGCGTGCCGCCGACGGCAGCTCGGGGCCGTCGAGGTGCTGTGTCCAGCCTGCCAGCCTCTCGAACACGGGCTCGCAATGGTGGAAGTCGGTCTGATGTGCGGGGAAGTCCTCGGTCTCCGACCCGTCGGGCAATCGGTACCGGATACAGACCGGAATCTCGTCGAACGTGGAGAGGACGTCGAGCTTCGTCAGCGCCAGCGATGTGATCCCGTTCACGCGCACGGCGAAGCGGAGCGCGACGAGGTCGAGCCATCCGCAGCGACGTTCGCGCCCCGTGACCGTGCCGAACTCACCGCCCAGCTCGCGCACGCGCTCCTGGCCGGGGCCGGCGATCTCGCTCGGGAACGGCCCCTCACCGACGCGCGTCACGTAGGCCTTGGCCACGCCGAGCACCTCGTCGATGCGGTTGGGGCCGATGCCGAAGCTGACCGCTGCACCTGCGGCGATCGGGCTGGACGAGGTGACGAAGGGGTAGGTGCCATGGTCGAGGTCGAGCAACGTCCCCTGCGCTCCTTCGAACAGCACCCGCTCGCCGGCGCGGAGCGCCCGGTCGACCAGGAGCGACGTGTCCGCGACGTAGGGGGCGAGCCGCTCCGCGTGCGCGAGATACGCGTTGACGACCTGCTCGGCGTCGAACTGCTCGAGGCCGTACACCCGCTCCAGCCACACGTTCTTCTCGCCGGCCGCCAGCTCGATCTTCTGGCGCAGGATCTTGGGGTCGAGCAGGTCTTGCACGCGAATGCCGATCCTCGTCGCCTTGTCGGCGTAGGCCGGACCGATGCCGCGACGGGTGGTGCCGATGAGCAGGCTGCCGAGCTTCCGCTCGCGTGCTCCGTCGATCGCGACGTGCCACGGCATGATCAAGTGCGCGTTGCCAGAAATGTATACTAGGTCTCCAGTGGAGTGGCCGCGGGCCTCGAGCTCGTCGAGCTCGGCGATCACGACAGCAGGGTCGACGACGCAGCCGGCGCCGATCGCGCTCGCCTTGCCCTGGACGATCCCCGACGGGATCTGCCTGATCTTGTACGTCTCGTCGCCGACGACGATCGTGTGCCCCGCGTTCGGGCCGCCCTGGTAGCGGCACACGAGGTCGGACTCGGCGGCGAGCAGGTCGACGATCTTCCCCTTGCCCTCGTCGCCCCACTGCGCCCCGACGATCACGGTCGCGGGCACGTGACTCAGTGTCGCACGCGGGGTGGCGCCGTGTCGCAGCGCGGCGACTGTCACCCGGCGAGATCGGTGAACTTCGCGTACCGCTTGAGGAAGCTAAGCTTGAGCGAGTCCGTGGGGCCGTTGCGGTGCTTGGAGAGGATCAACTCTGCCAGCCCCTGCTGATCCGACTCCTCGCCGTTGTAGTACTCGTCGCGGTAGACGAAGAAGACGAGGTCGGCGTCCTGCTCGAGGCTACCGCTCTCACGAAGATCCGAGAGAACCGGCCGTTTGTCGTGACGCTGCTCGACGGCACGCGACAGCTGTGACAGCGCCAGGATGGGCACGTCGAGATCGCGCGCCAGGATCTTGAGCGAGCGCGAGATCTGCGACACCTCCTGCACGCGGTTCTCGACCGTCTGCCCGGTCGACATCAGCTGGAGGTAGTCGACGATGATGAGGCCCAGCTTCGGCTCGCGCGACTTCAGCCGCCGAGCCTTGGAGCGAAGCTCCATCATCGTGATCGAGCCGGTGTCGTCGACGTAGATCGGCGCCTTCATCAGCTTGTCGCAGGCGGCTGTGAGCCGCGGCCAGTCGTCCTGCGCCAGCTTCCCGGAGCGGAGGCGGTTCGACTCCACCTTCGCCTCGCTGCACATCAGCCGCTGCGTCACTTCGGCCTTCGACATCTCGAGCGTGAAGAGGGCAACCGGCGTTTCGTACCGCACGCCGAGGTTGGCGGCCGCGCATAGCGCGAGCGCCGACTTCCCCATCGACGGCCGGGAGGCGAGGATGATCAGGTTGCCCGGCTGGAAGCCCTGGGTGAGACGGTCGAGGTCGCGGAAGCCGGACGGGATCCCGGTCAGCTCCGCCCCGGCCTCGTACAGCTGGGTGATGCGCTCGAATCCCTCGAGGAGCAGCGACTGGATGTGCGCGAAGTCGCCGGTGACACGCTGCTGCGCGAGCGCGAAGACGAGCTGCTCGGCGCGGTCGACGAGGTCGTGCGTCTCCCCTGCCCGCTCCTGACCGAGCCTGGTGATCTCCTGGCCGACGCGGACGAGGCCGCGGAGGGTCGCGAGCTCCTTGACGATCCGCGCGTAATGCTCGACGTTCGACGCTGCCGGAACGAGCGCAGCCAGCTCCGCGATGCGGGGTGCGCCGCCGACGACCTCCAGCTCGCCGCGCTCGTCGAGCTCGTCGGCGAGCGTGATCGCGTCGACCGGCTCGCCCTTGCCCCACAGTCCGAGCGCTGCCCGGTAGACCTTGGCGTGCGACTCGCGGTAGAAGTCGGAGGCGTCGAGGATCTCGGTGACGGAGCCGATCGCCGTCGCCGAGATGAGCATGGCTCCGAGGACGGATTCCTCGGCCTCGAGGTTCTGCGGCGGCACGGGGGCCAGGATGGACGGGGCGGACGCGGTCACAGGCGCGGATCAAAGACGTTCGCGGCTGGCAATGCGAATCGAGGGCGGTCACACGCCGGTGCAGGCACAACAGAACACACGTTCTGAGTCTATCCCCAGCCACGGACGGCTTGTCCCCACCGTCGGTGACGTTAGAGGCGAGGAAACATCCGCTCCGAGCGGGAAGTTCCACCAGCCGCCCACACCCGTGTGGACGGGTCTGTGGAAGACGTGTCCGGGGCGGCCCTGGCCGCCCTGGACACTCAGGACGGGTCCGGCGCGGGGTCGGCGTCGGCGGCCGCGGGTGCCGCGTCGGGCTCAGCCTCCGCGTCGGGCTCAACCTCCGTGTCGAGCGCCGCCTCGGCTTCGTCGAGCAGCGTCTCGAGGTCGTCGGTCGACGCCACCGGCTCTGCCGCAGCCGCCTCGGCCGCCTCGGCTGCCTCCATTGCCTGCAGCTCCTCCTCCGGCGGGAGCTCGCCACCCTCGGGCACCACCAGCGTCTTCACCTCGGCGACGACGCCCTCGTACACGTGCACCGGCACCGAGTAGCGGCCGATGCGCTTGATCACGTCGAGCTCGATCTTGCGGCGGTCGACCCGCACCTTCCGGGTACGCCAGAGCTCCTCGGCGATATCGGTCGGGGTCACGGAGCCAAACAGGGAGCCCGTCGGGCCGGCCTTCACCTCGAACCGGAGCACGGTCTTCGTCAGCGTCGCCGCAATGTCCTCGGCCTGGTCGGCCGACCGCGCCTCGTGCCGGGCCCGCTCCGCGTCGATGCGTCGAACCTCGGCGACGCGTCCGGCAGTGGCGGTCTCGGCGAGCCGCCGCGGCAGCAGGAAGTTGCGTGCGTAGCCGCGTTTGACCGAAACAACGTCGCCCTTGAGGCCGAGCTTCTCGACGTCCTGCAGCAGGATCACATCCATCGGTCGGCCCACCTATCCCGAGACGTAGGGCAGTAGCGCGATCTCGCGTGCCCGCTTGGCCGCCACCGCGACCTGCCGCTGGTGCCGCCGGCACGCGCCGGTGATGCGACGGTTGCGGATCCTGCCCTTCTCGGACATGTAGCGCCGCAGCTGGTTGAGGTTCTTGTAGTCGACGTCGTCGACCTTGTCCTTGCAGAATTGGCAGCTCTTGCGCGTGCCTATCTTCTGAACCATCGTCGGAATCTCCTAGGGAGAGAGCACGTATTGGAGACTTTGCGGCCACGAAGCGGACGCCTTCAGGGATCTTCGCGCGTCTCGGATCCGCGCGAGCGGGTCCGAGACTTGCGCTAGCTAGAACAGCCTAGAACGGAATGTCGTCGTCGGACGCGGAGGTGGGGAAGTCGGCGTCGGAGCCGGTGGCGGCGGTCGCTCCGGCGGGGACGTAGCTCGAGCCCTCGCCGTCGCCGCGGCTGCCGAGGAACTGCACCGTCTCGGCCACGACCTCAACCGCCTCGCGCTTGCCGCCGTCCTGCGACTCCCACTCGCGCCAGTCCAGTCGGCCGTCGATCGCCACCGGCCGGCCCTTGGACAGGTACTGCGCGCAGTTCTCTCCCTGCTGGCCCCAGACGGTGACCGAGAAGTAGTTCGGCTTGTCGACCCATTGACCGGTCTCGTCCTTGCGGCGCGAGTTGACCGCGACGCGAAGAGAGCACACTGCTGTCCCGGACGGCGTGTGGCGAAGCTCGGGGTCGCGGGTCAGGTTCCCCACGAGGATGACGCGGTTGATGCTGGCAGCCATGGCTATTCCTCCTCGGGCGTGGACGCGGGCTCGTCCTCGACATGGTCGCTGGCGGGAGCGCCCACCGCTACGGTCAGTTCCGTCCCTGTCCCAATACGACGTGTCGCCAGGTGGCGCAAGACGCCGTCGTCGATCTTCAGCACGCGCGACATCTCGGCGAGCGTGGCGGGCTCGCAGCTCACGTGGAGGAGGTGGTAGTAGCCCTCCCCCTTGCGGTTGATCTCGTAGGCGAGCTTGCGCCGGCCCCAGACGTCGTGGCGGTCGAAGGCGCCGCCGCCGCGCTCGACGAGCTCGCGCACGCGGGTGACGACGTCGCCCTGCCGCTCCTCGGGGAGCTCGGGGTCCAACAGCAGCAGGATCTCGTAATCGGTCACGGGTTCCCTGGTCTCCTTCCTTCGGTCTGAATCGGCCCCGCCGGCAGGCGACACCGGGAACGTGGTGTCGCGAAGCGGGGCAGGAAGCTCGGCCAGGGTAGCAGGCGGCACGCCGGCACCCGGGCAACAAGAGCGGCGTGGCCGCGAAGCGGACGCCTCCAGCGATCCTCGCGCGCAGGCAAGGCACGCTACGATCGGGGCGTGCGTCGCGTGTTCCGGTGGCTGATTGGGTTGCTGAGCGCCCTGGCGGTGTGGAAGCTCCTCGCACGTCGCCGCGGCGAGTCCGCCGAACCTCCGGCGCCGGAAGCCGATCCTGCGGAAGCGCTGCGGCGCAAGCTCGCCGAGACGCAGCACGACCCCGAGCCGGAACCGCCGGCCGGGGAGGACTCTGCCGAGACGGTCGAGGAGCGCAGGGCACGCGTCCACGCGAAGGCGCAGGAGACGATCGACTCCATGCGTGAGGGAGACGTGTGACCGAGCCGTCCGAGCCGGTGGCGGGTGAGTTGCGCCGGCTCGCGGATCGAATCGACACCCTCCAGGCCGACGTTCGCCGCCTCGGCGTGCCGACGCTGCCCCCGGCCGAGCCCGGCTGGGAGGACGTGCGGGTTCCGGTTTCGTACGCGTGGCTCGGTTCGCTGGCGCCGCCTGGACGCCGGCGCCCTGCTGTTCCACGCTTGCTGCTCGAAGTCCTCTTTCTCGCGGCGTGCGCGACAGCGGCCGCGATCGCGGATCTTGACGCGGTCGCCCTCGCCGGCGTCGTGACCGGCGCGTGGGTGCTGGTGGCGCTGATCGAGTGGGCCGCTTCGCGCACCGACCGGCGGCGTGACGATCTGCTCTCGATGCCGCCGCCGGTGCCCGCGGGCGTCGTACCGGCCGATCCCTCCTGGTACGTGCCGCCGGTGGAGAGGACGCTGCACGACGCCCAACCGGATCAGACGCTGCTTCCCCGAGCCGGCTCGACCGACTCGGTCACCCAGATCACGAGGCTTCCGGCCCCCGCGGAGGCCGAGCTCGAGGCAACCGCCGAGCGGCGCTCGGACTAGCTTGCCAGAGCAAGACATGCTTACCGGTGTACGGCAGGCGAAGATCGGCGACCAGTCACGATTCATGGCCCGCCCGGCGCGCAGCCTTAGGCGGCGGCGCGCTCGAGCAGCCGTCCCGTCCGCGGCAACAGCGCGGCCAGCGTGAGACCCGGGACGAGCGGAAGCCAGAAGGCGAACACGCGGTGTGCGACGACGCCCACGAGCGCCTGCTCGAGCGGCACGCCGACGGCGGCGAGGGCAAAGGTCGTCGCCGCGTCGACTCCTCCCGTCGCAACGAACGGCAGCGGGGTGATCTGCGCCACGTAGCCGGTCGTGTACGCGAGCAGGAGCGCAGCCAGGCCAGGCTCGGCGCTGAACGCGTGCAGCGCCCCCCACAGGCTCGCCACGTCGCCCAGCCAGTAGAGCGCCGCCCAGCCGAGCAGCGGCCGGCCGGCACCGCGCGCGCCGACCGCTCGCCGCACCCACCAGGCGCCGCCCACACCGAGCGCAAGCGCCCGGCGGAACCAGCCGTGCGCCGGAGACACCCAGCGCGCCACACGCCGGGGGGCGGTGAACCAGCGCGCCGCCACGAGCATGGCTGGGATCGCGGCGATCCAGGGCAGGGTCATCGCCAGCGGCGCGGTGGAGGTGACGAGCGCGGCGATCGCGGCGCCGAAGCCACCGATCCCGAATACGAGATAGACGAGCGTGTTGAGCCCGATCAGGCGCATGCCGGCGTCGCGGATGCCGAACCCGAGCCTGCGCAGCGTCCAGTACGTGACAGCGAGCGCGGCCGCTCCGCCGGCGGCGACGAGCTGGGTGAGGCCGAAGCTCGCCATCACGACGCGGAGCGACAGCGCCCAGCCGATCCGCGGCCCTTCCTCGAACGCAACGGCCCCCCGGTAGACGCCCCCGTACCCGGTGAAGACGAGCAGCTGCCCTGCAGCACACACAGCCAGCCACGCCGGGTCGCCTGCTCGCAGCGTCTCCTCAAGCGCCGCGAAGCCGGCCGCCTTGCCGATCACGAGCACGACCGCGGCGGCGATGAGGAGCGCGAGCGAGCCCCCGAGGGCGACACGCCGCCAGGCGACCACCGGCTCCGGCCCGACCTTGCTCATCGTGTCAGCGCGCGCGCGACGCCTCCGAGCGCTACGCCTCCGACGCAGTCGAGCACGAAGTGGTTGCCGGTCGCGACGACGACCAGAGAGACTGCCGCCGGGTACCACGCCCAGGCACCCTGCAACGCGGGAGAACGCGCCCGCCCGGCGAGACCCGCGCCCGTGATCACGGCGAAGGTGACGTGGAGGCTCGGCATCGCGGCCAACGGGTTGTAGAAGCGCAGGAGGAGCGGGTGCTCGATGTCAATGCCGCTCGCGGCGATCGTGTCGACGTACCCGTCGAGCGTCCGTGGCGGAGCCGTCGGCACCAGTAGGAAGACGGGGAGAGCGCCGAGGTACGCCGCGACCGCTGCGCGCCGCTCGCGCGCAAAGCCCGCATCGCCCCGGCGGTAGAGGCTGACGAGCCAGCCGACGGACAGCATCACGTTCGCCACGGCGTACCCGGCGTTCAGTGCATGCCCGAGCCGTGGTGCCGCAATCGCAAACGCCTGCACGTGACGCTCGACATTGAGTCCGTGGGCGCGCTCGAGGTCGGCGACGCGGAGCGCGTTTCGCCGCGCGCGCCGGCGCCCGGCCGGGGTGAGCACAAGACGGCGGACGATGAGGTAGGCGCCGTACGTGCCGAGGCCGATCGCGGCCTCTCTGAGCCCTCGCCTCACGCGTCCGGCTCCTCCACCCAGCGGATGCGGTAGACCGCCGACCAGTGCTCCGGGTAGCGTCGAATCACCTCGCTCCACCGGTCGGCTAGGGCTTGCAGCACACGCCGCTCCCCGTCCTTGCCTTCCGCGCGCCCGGGTGGGAGCACGGGCTCGTCGAGCGACACCACCCACCGTCTCGGCCCGCGCGGGAGCGCGTAGAAGGAGACGATCGGCGAGCCGGCGATTCGCGCGAGCGACACGATGCCCGCCGGCAGGTGCGCGATGCCGTCGAGGAACCGCACGGCGTAGCCGCGCGGCTCCTCTCCCCAGCCGTCGTCACCGAGCACGAGCACCGCCTCGCCGCGGGCGAGCAGACGGGCGGCACGGATCGCGGGTTCCGTGCGGTACATGACATGCAACCCCACGGCGACCCGCGCGTGCGCGATCGCCCAGGCAAGCCAGTCGTCCGCCACGATCGCCGTCGTCGGTACCGGGACGACCACCTCCGGGAGTGCGGTCGCCACCTCCCAGCCGCCGAGGTGGATCCCCGCAAGGACGACGCCGCGCCCGTGCGCCAGCGCCTCCTCGATGTGCTCGAGCCCTTCGAAGTCGGTGGTCGCGCGAAGCTCGGCGGGCCGGCCGAGCGCCCACAGCAGGTCGGCCGAGCGCCTGGCCTCGTTCAGCACCTCGCGGCGGACGAGCGTGCGCACCCGCCCGTCGCTCGGGTCGCCCCCGACCGCGTGAGCGAGGTTGGCCGCAAGGCGGGCCCGCTTGCCCGGGCGCACCGCCCACTCCGCGGTGCCACCGGCGGCGGCGAGCGCATGTGCGATGCGCGCCGGCGCCCGGCTGCCGCCCCAGGCGGCGCCGTCGATCACCCGCGCGAGCAGGTGAGCCGCCAGCGGGCCGCGGCCGAACGGCGCCCCTGGGCGCGGCTCACCGTCGGGGGCGAGCGTCAGCCGCCGCAGACGAGCTCGCGGTCCCCCGAGATCCCTCACCGGCGCGGCTCGAGGGAGGTGAGGCGAAGCTCGTAGCGCTCCGTGAAGACGACGTCCCCGATCACGGAGTCGTTGGCGGTGCGCACCCGGTAGCGAAGCCGGACCGGGAGACCGGTCTCGCGCTCGACCCAGCGCTCCTCGACGAGAGGCCCGCGCGCGACGCCATTCTCCTCGGCTCGGAGACGCATGTACAGAGTCTCGACCGTGGTGCTACCGACGCGCAGTGGCACGAGCCCGAGAATGTCGACCGTTCCTCCCTGGGTCGTGTCTCCGCCGGAGCAGATGTGCGACGTCCGGGTTCCGATCGCCGAGGGGTCTGTCAGCCACGGCGAGCCGCTGCACTCCCACACCGTCCGATCGGCCTGGCCGAAGAAGACGTGCCGCTCGATCCAGCCGTCGAGGGCCTGCGCCAGCTCACCGCTGACGCAGACAGTCCACGTGGTGCTCCGCGTCGCGAGCACGTCCCAGCGAAGCTGCATGCCGCAGGGCGAGCGGGTGACCGTGATCGTCGAGCGTCGCGGATAGCGGTGGGTCGTGCCGCCGAGGGCGCTAATCGACTCGGATCCGGTCGTCGCGTAGACGTAGACACCCGACGGGATCGGGGTCTCGCCCTGCTCGGCCGCGGCCCGGTAGCGTCCGAGCGCGTCCTCGATCGTGGCCGGCGTGGCGGTGTCGCGCAGCACGACGCGCCAGACGGCGACGACCGCGCCGGCGAGCACCACCGCGGCGATCGCGGCGACGATCATGCGCCGCCGCCTCAGCGGTCGGCCAGCCACCACGCTCGCGACTCCGTCACGCGCTCATTCAATCGCACCCCACGGCGCGATCGAAGCAGCCCTACATAGGAAAGCGCCTCGCCGTGTACGAGATCGCCTCGTCCGTGAGCAGGCGCCGCGTCGCATTCCCCATGCGGACGTAGAGGTCGGCCGTGCGCCGGCCCCCCGGCTCGGCGAGGAAGACTGGGCTGCTCGTAGGCGAGACGTCGATGCGGCAGACGTCGGCGCCGCCCACCTGCTCGAACGTGACGGTCACGTCGGGCAGCACTTCGGTGCCGAGTCGCTGCGCCAGGTAGTTGCGAAGCCAGAGCTCGAACCCGTCGCGGTTGCCCTTGTCGGTGAGCGCGTAGTCGGACTCCATGCCGACGATCGTCCCGTCGTCGGCGACCCCGATCAGCAGCGTGCCTCCGTCGGCGTTCATGAACCCGGCCACCGACTTCGCGATCGTCAGCTCGAGCCGCGGATCCTTGTCGCCCGTCTCCCGGTTGCGGCGCGCGGAGCCCTTGAGCTCGACCGTTCCCGACTCGCCGCGGAAGATGAGCTCCGCCACGCCCGGAGTCACGGTCGTGGCCGGTCGGTACCTCGCCTTCCCCGCGTGCGCCAGGAGCAGCACGACGACGGATCCCGCCACGGCCAGCAGGAAGCGGGCGACGACGTCGCCGCCGCCGAGCAGCTCCGCGGCCGAGAGCCCAACCCCGGCACCTGCGATCCCGACGAGCGTGGTCGACGGGAGAGACAGCCTCCTGCGGCCGGGGACGAGCAGCGTGGCGAGGAGACCGGCACCGAATCCGGTCGCGAGGACGACGAGGAAGATCACCCGCCGGAGTGTAGGGGCGAGGCTTGCCTCGCCCACGTCCCGCCCTCCACCGTCAGGACGCGGTCGGCTCCAGGTGGGCGGCGCCGAAGGAGACGCTGAACGCCCGGCACCAGATGACGACGGTCGCTCCGCCGGAGAGGTCCGCGCCGGCGGGGAGCTCGTACTGCTGGTCGCCGACGTTTCCCTTCAGGCGTGCGAGCTGGGCGCCGCCGCCGATGTCCTCGCCTGCGGAGACGTCCGGCACGAGGTAGACGTACAGGTCAGGCCCGGGATCGGTCTCGAAGCCGGTCAGCGTGAGCGTGCGGGAGCCACCCTGCTCGACGATGCGAGCTGTCCCCGTCGTCTCGTGGGCGAGGCCCCGGAAGTCGCCCTGGAGCGCCGCCGGCCCGCTCACGACCGCCTCGTCGACGACCCGGTCCGTCGTCGACGTATAGCCGAGCCATCCGCCGACGGCGACGAAGACGACCACGGCGGCGACCGCCGCGGGGCGCAGGCCGGGCACGCGCCGCCAGCAGACGACGGCCCCGGTGACGACGGCGGCGAACCAGAGCGCCGTCAGCGCCATCGAGGCGCGGAAGTCGTTGGTGAGGACGCCGCCTGCGACCCAGATCCCGGCGAGCACGACGGCGATCGCGGCCGGCACCGCCACGACACGCAGCCAGACGGGTGAGGTAGGTCGGGCGAGTGCGGTCTCGGCGCGCACGGACATGGCCTATTCGTACCGTCCTTCCTCTTGCCGGGTCGTTACGGCGCCTTACGAGGATCTGAACTCGCATCCCCTCCGCGGGTGCCGGCCGTCCGGCGAGGTCGCGAGACTGGCCGTCATGCGGCTACCTCATCGTGCGTGTCGCCGGGTCGGAGCGCTGGTCGCCACCTTCCTGTCCGCCCTGGCGCTGCCGGTGCCCGTACTCGCCGCCGGTCCCGAAAGCGAGCTCGCCGAGCGGTACGCGCCGGTGATTCGCCTCGTCGAGCAGACCGAGGAGTGCGGGCACGGGGAGCCCTACCAGCCGACCGACGTCGAGGTGGTCTTCGGCAACGAGGAGGTGGCGCTGCGCGGCCCCTGGGATAGCACGAACCTCGTGCGGGTCGCGCCCGTCGTCTCCGACCTCACGGCTGCCAAGGCCGGCTACGCGCTCGACTTTCCGGGGGACGCCCTCGACCCGGGGTGCTCGTACGAGGAGTGGTCGAAGCGGATCACCGCCGGCTCGGACCCGACGACGTACGCGCGCGTGGTCGCCGAGCCTGGGCGGCCCGGCCGGGTCGCGCTGCAGTACTGGTTCTACTACCTGTTCAACGACTTCAACAACACGCACGAGGGCGACTGGGAGATGATCCAGCTCGTCTTCGACGCCGCCGACGCCGCGGGCGCGCTCGGGACATCGCCCAGCGAGATCGGCTACAGCCAGCACGAGGGCGCCGAGCGTGCAACGTGGGGCGCCTCGAAGCTCGAGCTTGTCGAGGGGACGCACCCGATCGTCTATCCCGCTGCCGGGTCGCATGCGAACTACTACGTACCGGCGCTGTTCCTCGGTAGCAGCGCCGCGGAGGGCGTCGGCTGCGACGACACCGAGAGCCCGTCTCGCGAGCTGCGACCGGTCGTCAAGGTCGTACCTGAGGACCAGGCCGCGTACCTGCAGGAGTACCCGTGGCTCGCCTACGCCGGGCACTGGGGCGAGCGGCAGCCGGCCTTCTACAACGGCCCCACGGGGCCGAACCTGAAGCGGCAGTGGACGGAGCCGATCACGTGGTCGGAGGAGAAGTGGCGCGCGGAGAGCTTCGCGCTGCCCGCCTCCCGATCGTTCGGGCCGACGGCGACCGACTTCTTCTGCGCGGCCGTGGAGGCGGGGTCCGACGTGCTGACGAAGATGACGCGCAACCCGCTTCCCGTCGCGCTGGCGCTGGGCGGGATCGTGATCGTGCTGCTGTGGGCGGCCTCGCGTACGAGCTGGCGGCGGTCGGCGCCCTTGCGGCTGGCGCGACGTCGCCCGTGGGGGGAGATCGTGACGGCCTCCTGGGCCATGTACCGGATCCGACCGGGCCTCTTCCTCGCGATCGGGCTGCTCTTCCTGCCGCTCGGTATCGTCGTGGCGCTGCTCCAGGCGCTCCTCTTCCGTGTCGGGCTCCTGGAGCCGCTCGTCGATTCCGCGGGCGAGTCCAACGCGGCCGTCGGCGCCCTGGCGCTCGGCGTCGGTCTCCTCCTCACAACCGCCGGGCTCACCGTCGTCCAGGCCGCGACCGCCGCGGCCATGCTCGAGCTCGACGAGGGACGGCCGGTGCGCGCGCGCCGCGCGTACGCGATCGCCTGCCGCCGCCTGCCGGCGCTGCTAGCCAGCCTGGTGGTGACGCTCGCTGCGGTCATCCTCCTCGACCTCACCGTCGTCGGCATCCCCATCGCCGCCTGGCTCGTCGTCCGCTGGTCGCTCTTCGCACAGATCGCCGTGCTCGAGGAGCTCCCGGCCCACCGCTCGTTACGCCGAAGCGGTGCGCTGGCAGGGGGTCACTGGTGGAAGGTCGCAACCCTCTCCGTCGTCGTGACCGGGCTGGGTCTCCTCGCCGGGCCGCTGCTGGGGGCGCTCCTCCTGTTCGCGTCCGACGCCTCGTTCGACTTCGTCAACGTGATCGCGAGCGTCGTGTACACGATCGCGCTGCCGTTCGCGGCGATCGCAACCACGTACCTCTACTTCGACGTCCGCACCCGCGCGGCGCTCGCCGAGACAGCGGCGAAGCCCGCCGACGTGCTGCCGGCCGAGATCGCGTAGGCGAGTTCGTACGAGAACCTGAACACTCGGCGCCGCCCATGGGTGGGCCGCTGCCTGGGACTACAGTGCGAGGTCGGCCGGCTCGAACCGAAAGCGAGGTGATGGGATGCCGCTTGCCCGAGTCGCGCACAGGTCACGCGAGCTGTTCGTCTTGCTTGCGTCCGTCCTGCTGTTCGCCGTCGGCTGAACGGTCGATCGCGCCCCCGGGCGGGGCCGCCGCGAAGCCGCAGCGATCGGTCCGGCCTGCCGCCGCAGCCGCACCCCGGTCGGTCGCCTCCGGCCGCGAAGCGGCCTACCTAGGATCTTCGCGGTCAGGCATCCGCTCCTGCGGATTCCTGACCTGTAGGCAAGCCAGAGGGAGGGCTCGCGCCCTCCCTCCTGCTCGCCCGCTGTCCCCCAGCGCGGGACGACTTGTCGGCTCGCGACCGCCCGGCTACGCCGGCGGCGCTTTCGCGTACGCCGACACGCACTTGCCGAAGGCGTTCCGCAGGTTCGCGTTCTTGCCGTAGAACTGCGCGAACGTCTTGCCGCCGTGGCTCGCGGCGAAGTTCGGATCCGCGCGCTCGGCCTTGCACTTCTTGGCGGCGTTCTGCACTGCCGACTGCTGCGCCGCAGTCGCCGCCGAGGCCTTCGTCGACACACACATGCCGTAGGCCTTCTTGTCCGCGCCCTTGGCCTGCGGGTTGGCGCCGTAGAACTCGGCGAATGACTTGCCGCCGTGGGTGGCGGCGAAGTTCGCGTCGGCCTGCTCGGCTTTGCACAGCTTCGCCGCGTTGGTCGTGCTCTGCGACGACAGCGCCGCTTGGGCTTTGACGCAGGCGCCTTGGTTCTTGTAGGTCGCGCCGGAGCCGAAGAGCAGCGGCGAGGTCTTCTGGAGGTTCTTGCAGAACGAGGCGGGTGTGGCCGGCTGGGCCGCAAGAGCAGCCGGCACCACCACCGCGCAGGCAAGAACCGTGATGAGAACAATTCTCATGTTCGTGGTTTTCATAGTCACTGCGCTCCTTCGATGGGGGTTTCGCTCTCCCTGACCCGGAAGACGCCCGGCGATGCCGAATCTTGCGCTCAGACTTGTAAGGAAATCGCAAAGCGTGGACGGAGTGGCTCCGGGGCTCGAATCGGTAGGCGTCGCTACCGGCCGGCGCCGGCTCCGAGTCCGGAACGCCGTCGCAGCGCCTCGGGGTCGAGGACGACCGTCCGCCCGCGGCGGAGCTCGACCAGGCCGTCACGCTCCGCCCGGCGGAGGACGCGGTTCACGGTCGCCCGCGACGTCCCGGCGAGCGCGGCCATGTCCTCCTGCCGGAGCGGAACGGTCACGGGCGGCCGGCCGCCGTAGACATGGACGAGCTCGAGCAGCCGCCGCACGACCCGCTCGTCGGCGTCGACGGTGTACGCCTCCACGAGCAACTCCGAGAGCCGCTGCACCTGCTCGGCGAGGAGCCGCACGAGCACCTCGTCCAACGCCGCGTGCCGCTGCGCAAGTCGCCGCAGCTCGGAGCCGCGTACGACGAGCGTCTCGCCGGGCTCGAGCGCGGTCACCGTCGCCGTCCGCTCCTCCCCGGTCAGCAGGGCGAGCTCTCCGAACGTGTCGCCCGCACCGCGGATGGCGAGCGCGATCACGTCTCCCAGCGCCGTGCCGATGGACACGTCGAAGCGACCCTTGCTGATCAGGTGGATGGAGTCGGCCGGGTCGCCACGATGGAACACCACCTCGCCGCGGCGGAACGTGCGGCGGCGTGCGAGCGAGAGCACCGCACGGACGTCGGCCTCGGGCACGCCGTCGAACAGTCGCCATTCCATGTGTGACGAGCTTTACACACCATGGGTGACCTGCGCGAACGACGCGAGCGCTGCCGGCTCGTAGGCTCGGTGCATGGTCGAACAACGTAAGGAGGCAGCGATGGAGCCCTCGACGACATTTCGGATGCTGGCAGCGACGGCGCTCGTCTCTGCGCTCGCCGTCCTCGTGGCGAGCCCCGCTCAGGCGATGTACGTCAACGACGGAGGAGCCGCAGCGGCGACGGCGACGATCGTCGGCAACCCCGGCGACGGCGCGCAGGTGGGGTCGCCGGTCGAGGCGCCGCTCGTCACGTCGGGTGGGCTCACCCTCGACACCCAGACGCTCGTCGCCATCGGAGGCGGCGCACTGCTGGTGCTGCTGGCAGCCGGAGCGCTTCTCTTCACGTCGCGTCACCGGCGGGTCGCGCTGCCGTAGCTTCTCTCCTTCCGTCGACCACCGGGAGGGCGGCTCGTGCCGCCCTCCTTTCGTGTTCGCGGGCGCCGCGCCGGCGCGTAGGCTCCGGGTCACCTTCCGAGGAGCACGCGTGCCCTACGCGACCAACCCGATCGACGGCCTTCGCATCTACTTCGTGGACTGGGGCGGCGTCGGTGCGCCCATCGTGTTCTACACGGGTTTTCTCGACCCGCTGCAAGTCGCCCAGGCCTCCGGCCTCGCGCTCGGGTTGCGCGACGAGTTTCGACTGGTCTTCGCCGACCACCGGGGCCACGGCCTGAGCGGCAAGCCCTACGACTCCGAGGACTACGCGCTCCTCACACGGGTCGCCGACCACACTGCGGTGCTCGACGAGCTGGGCATCGATCGCGCCCACGTGCTCGGCGTCTCCTGGGGTGCCCGCCTCGGCTTCGCGATCGGTCAACACGCACCGACGAGGGTGCGGTCACTCGTGCTCTGCGGAAATCAGCCGCACGAGTGGGACCTCACGACGCCCATCGCGAAGGCTGTCGCGGCCGGTGCCCTCGCTTCGGTGACGTCCGGCATGGAAGGGTTCATCGAGGTCTTCGAGGCGGGGCTCGGCGTGCGCTTCCCGGAGCCCGCGCGCACGCTCGAGCTCGACAACGACCCGCTGGCAATCCACGCAGCGTGGCGGTCGGTGTCGGCCGAGGGCGCGATCGCCGACGACCTGTCGGCGTGGCGCGTGCCGTGCCTGATCTACGCGGGCACGGACGACGAGATGCACGACGCCGCCCGACGCGCCGCCGACGAGATCCCGAACGCACGGTTCCTTTCGTTGCCCGGGCACACCCACGTCTCGGCTGAAGGCGAGGTGGAGGAAGTGCTCGGCCCGATCCTCGCCCAGCTTCGCGCGTCCTGACGGGCGTCAGGCGAGGTTGACGGCGAACAGCCGGTGCGACCCGTCGAGCCCCTTCAACTCTACCTCGCGGCCCTCGAGAAAGTCGATGCCCGGCCCGCCGCCGGCGACGAGCTCGCGCACCAGGTTGGAGACCAGCACCTCGCCACCCAGCGCCTGGCTCGCGACGCGCGCCGCGTAGTTCACGGTGGTGCCGAAGAAGTGGTCGGCCTCGTGGAGCGCGTCACCGGTGTGGACGCCGATCCGGACGCGGATCGGCGGCGAGGCGTCGGCGAACGCGGAATCGATCCCGATCTGGATCGCCTGCGCGCAGGCGACGGCCCGTCGTGCGCTGGGGAACGCGAGCATCGATCCGTCGCCTTGGGTCTCGACCACCGTGCCGCCGTGCGCCGAGGTCGCGTCTTCGATCACGGCGTTGTGCCGCCGGAGGAGCTCGAGCCAGGCGTGGTCACCGAGCCGGGCGGTCAGGACGGTCGAGTCCACGATGTCGGTGAAAACGATCGTCACCGTGCCGTCGGCGGCGAGCGTGCTCGAGAGGTCGGGTTGCTCACGCCGAATGGTGCTCTCGAGCTCCTCGAGCGTACGGGTCAACGTCAACCCCAGGTCCTCGTTCGCCATCGGAAGCGACCAGTGAGCCTGCACGGCCTTCCACTCGCTGTGCTCGAGGTGGAGGACGCAGGTCGCGCGCGCGTCGAAGGTCCGCTCCGCCCAGGTGAGTGTGAACTTCACACTCGCCCACCCGACGGTCCCCTCCTCCCAGGCCTCGATCTCGTCCCACGCGACAGGGAAGCCGCCCAACTCCTCGATCTGACGCCCCCAGACGGTGCGTGCCGCCTGGCCGTGCCACCACTCGGCGGGATCGGTGCCTATCATCAGTGCCCCGGGGTGCTCCGACAGCCGCCCGAGAGCGGACTCCCCGTCGCCTTCGGATATGGCGGTCATCCACCGATGGACGACGCGGCGGATCTCCTCGGAGTGCTCCATGCGGCGGAGTGTGCTCGACGGTGCAGGATGTCCGCAAGCTCACACATCAACTTCGGCGTGGAATCCAGTAACGGAGCGGCGCCGGAGTCGAACCGACCGAGCGTGGGGTTACCACACCGCACGAGTTTTGAAGACCCGTCGTGGTGTTGGCGCCACTCCGCATGAATGCAGGGTTTCGCACGCTCGCAGACGGGGTGCGCGATAGTGATTGCGATAGTTCTCAGGCGACGCCTCTGGGCCCGCCTAGGTTGCCGGCGAGAGCACGCTCGCGCAGCCCAGGGGTGCTTGCACCTTCAAGGGCCCCACTTGCGGCTCGAGTTCAGAGGCGGTTCAGTTCTCAGCGTGCGATTTCGATGCCTCTCGGGAGAGGCGATCGACGATGCTGTTGCTCGCTTCAGTGGCTCGCTTGAGCCAGACGAACGAAACGTTGTCAAGCGCAGCCGAAAAGTGCACCAGTTTCCGCAGTCGAAAAGTGCACCAGTCGGGGGCGGTTCGTGTCTTGACGGGGTGTGACGGGGTGCGCCGCTCAGGCGGAGTCACGTAGCGACGGAGCC
>Ga0247727_10007572_pt1 | contig 20613 bp, 25 predicted proteins | sample WisWelCaveWW1625_FD_202498 | JGI IMG/M metagenome (GOLD analysis project Ga0247727, IMG submission 202498) | Biofilm microbial communities from Wishing Well Cave, Virginia, United States - WW16-25 | ecosystem: Environmental > Aquatic > Deep subsurface > Groundwater > Cave microbial mat | place... | reverse complement strand
GCGAACGTAGATGACGAGGGAGTCGTCGAGTTCCTTGATCTCTTCGAGGCCTTCGAGGTCTGATAGGCGGTTTCTGGCCAGTTCGATGCCATTCTCGGCGTGCGGGAGGCGTACCGTCACGACGTCGGTTCCGATACTGGCTTTGAGCTCCGTTGGTGTGCCCTGGGCGACGATGTGTCCCTTGTCTATGATGGCGACTTCGCCGGCGAGTCTGTCCGCCTCCTCGAGGTACTGGGTGGTGAGGAAGAACGTGACGCCGTGATCGCGATTCAGGGTCATGACGTAGCGCCAGAGGGTCTCGCGGCTGACGGGATCGAGGCCGGTGGTCGGTTCGTCAAGAAAGACGATGCCGGGGCTGTGCATGAGTGCGGCGGCGAGGTCGAGGCGGCGCCGCATGCCGCCGGAGTAGGTCTTGATCGGGCGATCGGCGGCGTCCTCAAGGTCTATCACCTTCAGGAGTTCTGCGGCCCGCTCCGAGACTCTTCTGTTCGCGAGGTTATTGAGATGACCCTGGAAGTGGAGCAGCTCTCGTCCCGTCTGAAGGTCGTCGAGGCCAGCTTCCTGGAGGGCGACGCCGATGCGCCGGCGCACCTCCGCGCCTTGTCGCTCGACGTCTAGGCCGTCGACGAAGCCGCGACCACTTGTGGGCTTGAGGAGCGTGGTGAGCATGCGTATGGTTGTGGTCTTGCCGGAGCCGTTGGGGCCGAGGTAGGCGAAGATGCTGCCTTTGCCGATCGAGAGGTCGACGCCGTCAACGGCCCTGACGTCGCCGGGGAAGTGCTTGACGAGCGCCTCAGTTGCAATGGCTGGGGCATTGGGCATGCGGCCAGCCTACAACGGTGCGCAGACGGCGGCAATATGAGTCAGGGAATTGATTGGAGCGCCGTGAGGTCTTCAACCGTCGTCTCAAGATTGCTAGGTACCCGCCAATTGGCGTACGACGGGAGCTACGGCTTCGAAGACGTTGCCCTGGAAGACGACATAAGAGATGCCGTACTCTTCCCGCCAGCGCTGGAGGTCGTCGGCTATCTGCGCGACGGTTCCGACGGCGGCGTGGGGCGAGCCAAGCAAGTCTTCGGGTTGCATGCCGAAGCCCATGGCGAGCCGCTCAGCGGTTGCCTGCCTGTCTTCAGTGACCACGGTGAAGAAGACTGTTGTGTTGATCTCCAGCCGCTCGAAACTGTCTCCGGCGGCCTCGCGTATCCAGCCGATCTTTTCCGCTGTCGCGGCCGGAGTGCCTGTCACCGCGACTTCGGGGGAGACACGGCCCGCGGCGAGGGAGAAGTTCACGGCCACGATGTCTGCCTCTCGCGCTGCGAATGAGAGCACGCGCTTAGCACCGCCCGCGAGCATGAGAGGAGGGTGCGGGGATTGGACGGGCTTCGGGGTACCCTGGTGATTGGTTATCTGATAGTGGCGCCCGGTGAAGGAAAACGAGTCACCGATGAGACACGACTTGATGATGGTGACGGCCTCCTGCAGTCGGCTTATGCGCACCCCGGCGGGTTCGTAGACTATTCCGGACTGCTCGTAGTCGCTGATCATCCAGCCTGCGCCGAGGCCGATCTCCAGCCTACCGTTGGAGAGAACGTCGAGTGTCGCCAGTTCTTTTGCCAGCACGAGCGGGTGTCTGTAGTCGTTGTCGAGGACAAGCCCGCCGATTCTGAGTGTGCTGGTTGAGGCGGCCGCGGTGGCGAGAGCGGTAAGGGGCGCGAACTGGTTGTCGAAGTGATCGGGCATGAGGAGAGTCGAGTAGCCGAGTTCTTCAATCTTGCGGGCTTTCTCTACCCAGTCTTCGCCGGAGCGTGCCTTCGATATCTGCACGCCGAATCGAAACTTGTTCATTCGAGCCTCCTGTGGTCACGCGATGTATAGCTTAGGACGTGGGACTCAGGATACAGGAGGTAGGAGGTAGGAGGTAGGCGAGGGATTCCGGGGATCCTAGATGATAGATGGCGACCCCGATGGGATTCGAACCCACGATCTCCACCGTGACAGGGTGGCATGTTAACCGCTACACCACGGGGCCGCACGCCCGCCGGGCCGAGTTCGGCGCGTCGGAGCATCCTAATTCTAGTAGCGGATTGCCGAAGCGGTCAACTAGACGGGCGTAGCGCCACGCTGGAGGGCGCATCTATAATGCGATGTAGATTCCGACGGATTGGGAGTTACTTTGCCGCGAAAATACCGGCCTCCGGCTTCAAGGAGGCGCAAGAACAAGAAGACAAACGTTCCATACATCGCCGAGAGCGCGCCTGCGGATGGTGAGACGCCGGCTATGGCACCAGCGGAGCAGGGAGTGTCGGAAGCTCAGCCGGTCGAGGCCTTGGCGCGTGTAGCGCCGCTTGCAGTAGCGCGGATGGCTGGGGGGAAGCATGTGGCGCGGGATTACAGCTACGTGCCGAGCGAGATACGCCGGATCGTAGTAGTCGCGGGTTTCCTGATCGTCGCTCTGATTGTGACCGCGGTTCTGCGGAACCAGGGCTAGAAGCGCAGGCGGTTGACGGCGACGAAGATACCGGCGACGACGCTGACGTAGGCGAAGAGATCGCCGGAGATGAACAGGGCACCCTCGAGTACGATGTTGCGCACGACGAAGGCGAGGAGAACGCCCACGGAAGCCAGCATCTGCAGGGGCGGGCCGAACTTGCGGTTGGTTGCGACGCTGACGGATTCGGCGACGCCATAGCCCAGTCCCATGCCGACGAAGATAGCGAAGAAGCCGAGTCCAGCCGGCAAGACGAGACCCCAGGCCGCGCCGAGCAGGGCGCCGGACACCAGCGCGCCGCCGAGAGCTCTGAGCAGGTAGAGGGGGCGGATTTCAAGCTGCGGGAGCTTTCGTCGCGGGGCGCAGACAGGACAACGCGCACCTACCTCTGTCATGACCAGGCACCTGGGGCAGATGGGAGTCTCGCAGTGGCCACAGGAAAGGCCAGTCTCGACCCTGGGGTGGCGGGCGCACTGCATGTGGCTAGCGCACTATCGAGGCGAGGGGGCCGCGCGCGCGATCGAGGACACCGCGCCGATTGGCGAGGTCGAGGAGGCGTTCGACCGGCGCCATCGGCAGGGGAATTTTGCCGGGTTCGCGCTGTTGCGGATTGCCGAGGCCGTGGTAGTCGCTACCGCCCAGAGGGATCAGATCGAACTTGAGCGCCAGGACGCGCAGGGACTCGATCTCGTCCGCGTGATAATCCTGATAGTAGACTTCCATACCGGTTAGCCCCGCTGCCTTCAGCTCGCTGAGAAGGCCGTCGAGACCTCCCGCGGCCTTGAGTTCGCGAGGGTGAGCCAACGTCGCGAGCCCACCGACGCTGGTTATGGTGGCGACGACTTCGCCGGGCGTGAGCCTCTCGCGGTCGACGTAGGCGGGGGCGGTGCGGCCGAGATAGAGGTTGAAGGCCTCGTTGACGCTGGACACGTGACCCGCTTCGACGAGGGCGAGGGCGATGTGAGGACGGCCAACGGCGCCCTCACCGGCGAAATGTTCGACGCGTTCCCAGGTCACGGGTTTGTTGAGGGACACGAGCTTTTCGACCATCTTGTGGGCTCTGCCGAGGCGAGATTCCTGGAGAATGACCAAACGGGCGCGGAAGGCAGAGTCCTGCCAGTCGATGAAGTGGCCGAGGATGTGAACTTCGTTTCCGGGGACGTCGGTACTCATCTCGATTCCGGGCACGAGGGTGAAGTCGTCATGCCGAGACGTTGCTTCGAAGGCCTCCGGCAGGCCGTCTACGATATCGTGATCAGTAAGGGCCATGATGCGGACGCCGTTGCGATGCGCGAGATCGACCAATTGCGAAGGTGTGAGACGGCCGTCAGATATGGTGCTGTGCAGATGAAAGTCAGCCTGGCTGGGCATCAGGCGACCTGCCGGTCTACGCGCTCGATCGATATTGCGCGTCCGCTGTCGCGATCGAGGCGTAGGAGGACGGAGTTGAAGACGGCGGGGCCCCTATCGACGGGATCGAAGCGGTTGGGGAGTTGCGTGAGGAAACGCTCGATCACGGGCTGAACGGCCATGCCGAGGACGGAGTGCAGGGCGCCGACCATGCCAAGATCGGTTACGTATGCGGTACCCTCCGGCAGGACGCGGGTATCGGAGGTGGGTATGTGGGTGTGGGTCCCGACCACCGCGCTTACACGACCGTCGAGGTAGTACCCGATGGCGACTTTCTCGCTGGTGGCCTCCGCGTGCATATCGACGATGATAATACGCGGGGCGTGGAGCTGCGAGAGCGCCTGATCGACGGCGCGAAAGGGGCAGTCCAGGTGCGCGCCCATGAAGGTGCGTCCCATGAGGTTGATGACCGTGACATCGTCCCGCACGAAGACGCCTCGGCCGGGTGCATCGGCAGGGTAGTTTAGCGGCCTGACGATAGGGGCATCCGGGTTGTCGAGGAGGGGATAAACTTCGCGATTCTCCCAGATGTGGTTCCCGGATGTGATCACGTCGACGCCCGACTGGTAGAGTTCGTCGGCGGTGCCGGGGGTAAGTCCGCGCCCGCCGGCGACGTTTTCGCCGTTGGCGATGACGAGGTCGATCTCCAGGGACCGGCGCAGGTCCGGCAATACGGTTGCGACAGTGCGGCGTCCGAGCTTGCCGACGATATCGCCGATGATGAGGACGTTAAGTGGCATTGAACCTCCGGTCCGACATTCGTGCACGGCAGCGACGGAGGGCTCGGGCGGGCCCGTTCCCGCCGCGTCCTCGTGCTACTTGGCGTATTCTATCGAGCGGCGCTCTCGAATGACAGTGACCTTGACCTGGCCGGGGTAGTCGAGACTGTCCTGGATGCGCCGGCTGACGTCCTTGGCCATTCGAGAAGCGCCGAGGTCGTCCACCTCTTCGGGCTTGACGATGATGCGAATCTCGCGTCCGGCCTGGATGGCGAAGGACTTCTCTACGCCGGGGAAGCCGTTGGCCACGGCTTCGAGGGCCTCGAGACGCTTGACGTAGTGTTCGAGTGATTCGCGGCGGGCGCCGGGACGGCTGCCGCTGATGGCATCCGCCACGATGGTGATGAGTGCCTCAACGGAGCCGGGTTCGATCTCCTCGTGGTGAGCCTCGATGCAGTGGACGACGCCGGGGTGAACGCTGTGCCGGCGAGCGAGCTCCGCGCCGAGGGCGGCGTGCGTCCCTTCCATATCGTGGTCAATCGCCTTGCCGAGGTCGTGCAGCAGACCACCGCGGCGGGCGATATCGACGTTGGCGCCAAGCTCGTGGGCGATCATCGCGGCGAGGTTGGCCGTCTCGATGGCGTGGCGCAGCTGGTTCTGTCCGTAGCTGTAGCGGAATTTGAGCCGGCCCAGCGTGCGCACGATCTCGGGGTGGAGCCCGGGCGCGCCGGCTTCGACTATCGCCTGTTCGCCCGCCTCCTTGATGGAGGCGTCGACTTCCTTGCGTGCCTTCTCGACCATCTCCTCGATGCGAGCGGGGTGGATGCGACCGTCGGTGAGGAGCTTGGTCAAGGTGATGCGGGCCACTTCGCGGCGGACGGGATCGAACGCCGAGAGCGTGACGGCATCCGGCGTATCGTCGATGACGACGTCGACGCCGGTTACGTGTTCGAAGGCACGGATGTTGCGACCTTCGCGGCCGATGATGCGGCCCTTCATGTCTTCGGACGGGATGGGGACGACAGAGATGGTGCCTTCGGAGACGACATCGGTGGTCAGCCGCTGCATCGTTGTGGCGATGATCTTGCGGGCGCGCTCGTCAGCACCCTCTTTGACCTCTTGCTCGATCTCGCGAAGGCGGCGATTGGCCTCATCGCGGATCTCACGTTCGACCTGGGCGAGGAGCATCTCGCGCGCCTCGCCGGCGGTCAGGCTGGAGAGCTTCTCGAGCTCCGCCCTCCGTTCGTCTTCGAGGGTGGAGAGGTTAGCGCGCGCCTCCTCCAGGTCGTTTTCCTTGTTCTGCAGGTTGCGCTGGCGCTGCTCGAAGGACTCTAGCTTGCGATCGAGGTTCTCTTCTTTTTGGTTTACGCGTTGTTCAGAACGCTGAACCTCTTTGCGGCGATCGCGAAGCTCGGCCTCGGCCTGCTGGCGAGTGCGGATGGCCTCTTCTTTGGCCTCAAGGAGAATTTCTTTCTGGCGCCTGTCGGCTTCACTGCGGATTCGGGCGGCGTCGTTCTCCGCGCTGGCAACGCGAGTCCTGCTGATCCAAGTTTGAAGAACGAGACCGCTAACAGCACCAACAATGAGAACGCCGACAAGAGCCAGGAAAATGGCAATAGCCGACATTTCGTCTCACTTCCTTTGAAAAACGCGGTGGGTAGAAGCATGTCGAAATCGCGTGACTGCGACAGAAAGTACAGCATCATGTTACGCGGGGCCGAGTTTGGGTGTCAACGACGATCGCTGGATACAGTACACATAACTCAGCAATAGAGGCCGAATGCCGTGATGCGGTTATTCGGTTTCGGCGGCGTAGGCGGCAACCGGCTGAGCCACCTCAGCGCCGGCGCGGATCAGCGCCTCAAGCTCGCTAGCGAGGACGGGATTCTGGCGCAGGTATTCTTTGGCCTGCTCGCGCCCTTGACCGAGTTTCTGCTCGCTGTAGGAATAGAAAGCGCCCTGTTTCTTGAGGATCTCCGCTTCGGTCGCCAGATCCAGGATATCGCCTTCGCGGCTGATGCCGATCTTCTGGCCGCTGAAGATCATGTCGAATTCGGCGACGCGGAAGGGTGGTGCGATCTTGTTCTTGACGATCTTGGCCTTGACGCGGCTGCCGATGACGATGTTGGCCTGCTTTAGGCTCTCTACGCGCCGGAGATCGATGCGGACGGAGCTGTAAAACTTGAGGGCGCGGCCGCCAGGTGTGGTTTCCGGGTTTCCGAACATGATGCCGATCTTCTCGCGCAGCTGGTTGATAAAGATGACGGCCGTGCGGGAGCGAGCGATGGACCCGGTGAGTTTGCGCAAGGCCTGCGACATCAGCCGCGCCTGGAGGCCGGGCAGTGAATCGCCCATGTCGCCCTCTATTTCCGCGCGTGGCACGAGAGCGGCGACGGAGTCGATGACGATTACATCGACGGCGTTGGAGCGGACGAGCGCCTCGCAGATTTCGAGGGCTTGCTCGCCTGTGTCCGGTTGCGAGATCAGCAGGTCTTCAATGTTAATGCCGATCGCGCTGGCAAAGGTTGGATCCATGGCATGTTCAACGTCTATATAGGCTGCTAGGCCGCCTGCCAGCTGCGCCTGTGCGATGACGTGCATGGCGACAGTGGACTTGCCGGCCATTTCCGGTCCGTAGATTTCTGTAATGCGACCGCGCGGTATGCCACCGGCACCGAGTGCCATATCCAGCGCCAGCGAACCTGTGGAGATCGTCTCCACCGTCATGCGAGCGGAGGCTTCGCCGAGGCGCATGATGGAACCGCGCCCGAACTGTTTTTCTATCTGGCCGATGGCCAGCTCGAGAGCGCGCAGGCGCTCGTTATTGCCGTTGTCTGATGCCGGTTTGTTGTCCGGTGCCGCTTTGGTGCCGTTTGCGCTCATTCACTTACTCCTTCGCACGATTTCTAGTTCAGAATCGTTGGCATGATAGCACGACGGAGGGTCCGTCACAATAGGAAAATGGCGCGATTCAGAACAAAAAAGCTAAATAGGTGAAATTAGTTACGGGAGTTAGTTACTGACGGCGCGAGAAGCGTTGAAGATCATCATGAGGAGGAAGCTGGCGACCATGGGAGAGAGATCAAACATGCCGATACGCGGCATGAACTGGCGGATCGGCGACAGGATGGGCTCCGTGATCTCGTGGAGGACGGCGTAGATGGGGTTGCCGGGATCCCGGATGGTCCAGGACGCGATGATTCGACCGAATATCGCGACGAGGAGGATGACGCAGAAGAGTTGAACGAAGAGGGCGAGCGCATCCATGTCTAGCCTCCGAGATCTCTGGCTTTGTGGTAGGCAGCTTCTATTGCTTCGATGAAGGCGGCGCGCAGTCCGGCCTGTTCAAGCGCGAGCAGACCCTCGGTCGTGGTGCCACCCGGAGATGTTACCTGATTGCGTAATTCCGCCGGATGGAGCCCGGTTGCCTGGGCGTAGCGCGCTGAGCCGAGGACTGTCTGGAGGACCATTGGCACGGCCATATCACGTCGCAGCCCGATGTGGACGGCGGCGTCGATTATTGCCTCGATCACGAGGAAGACGTAGGCGGGGCCACTGGAGCTAACTGCGGTCGCCATATCGACGTATTTCTCGTCGGCGACGTAGATCTCGGGGCCGAGGACGCCAAGGAGTTCCCGAATGGACATTCTCGCCGGGCCTGAGACTTCCTTGCTGGCTGTCCAGACGGTAATGCCCTCCCCGATCTGCGCTGGCGTGTTGGGGATGGCACGCACGATGGCCGCGTGCTGGACGGTAGAGCAAATAGTGTCCATGGTGACGCCGGCCATGATGGAGAGGACGGTCTGATCGCCGTGGAGACGCCCGGCGAGCTCCTTGCCGGCTTTGGCGAATTCCTGCGGTTTGACGGCGAGGACGACGAGATCGGCGTCAGCCACAGCCTCGCCCCCGCTTTCGAAGACCTGAACTCCGTAGGTCTTGCTCAGGAAGTCTCGGCGATCGGCAATAGGCTCGCTGACGGCGATGGCCACTGGGGCGGTGATGCCTTTGCTGGTAGCGCCGGCGATGATCGCCTCACCCATGACGCCGCCTCCAATGAAGGAGAGTTTCACCTCAGGGTCTCTCCCCGAAGATCGCGCGGCCGATGCGAACGTGGGTGGCGCCTTCCTCGATGGCTACTTCGAAGTCGTCGGTCATGCCCATCGAGAGTTCGGGCAGGCCGAGCTCTGCGGCGGACTCTCGCAGGCGGCGAAAGACTGGGCGCGCGTATTCCGCGTGCTCACTGAGGGGCGCAACGGTCATCAGGCCGCGCACGCTTATGTTCTTGAGGCGGGAGATCAACTCGTGGCTTCGAGGTAGTTCGTCGAGCGGAAAACCGTACTTGGTGGCTTCTTCAGAAACGTTCACCTCAAGAAAGACGGGCGCCGGTTTCAGCGCCCGCCTGGAGATCGCCACGGCGAGATGGATGGAATCCACAGAATGAATTATATCAAACAACGCGAGGGCGTCCTTCACCTTGTTCGTCTGAAGGTGTCCGATCATGTGCCGTGTGGTCGTGGTGCGTAGGTCGCTGAGCGACTGGAATTTGGCCTGCGCCTGCTGAATCCGGTTCTCGCCGAGGTGGCCGATGCCTGCGGCAACGGCCTCACGGATCGCTCCGGGTTCGATGCCCTTCGCGACAGCGATGAGGGTGATAGAATCCGGAGAACGTCCGACGCGAGCACAGGCGGCGGCGACGAGCAGGCGGACGTGCTCGACGCGTTCGATAACTGTACTGGGGCTCACCGTCGCCGAGTATATACTGTGGGCTGCTGTGAAACAGATGGACCGCCGGCTGCTAATCCTCACGCGGCTCAGGGAGGAACGGCCCGTGCGCGCGCTGGACCTGGCAGACGAGTGCGAGTGCTCAGTGCGGACGGTATACAGGGACATCGATGCGCTGTGCCATGCTGGGATTCCTGTGGCGGCGCTGCCCGGCGAGGGTTACCGACTAGCGCCTGGTTACCACCTGCCGCCGGTGGCTCTGACGGCTGAAGAGGCCGTGCAGCTGTTGCTGGGGAGTGATCTGGTGCTTGGGCTTGGTACGGCGGCGCAGCGCGAGGCCGCGCGTTCGGCGGCGGCAAAGGTGGAGGCGGTGCTGGCGCCGCAGACGCGTCGCGAAGTCGAACGATTACGAGAGCGTATACGTGTATCGCACTGGATGCAGCGGGAGCGGTCGCCGTGGTTGTCGCTGCTTCAGCAGGGGGTGATCCACGACCGGGTAGTGTGGCTGCGCTATCACTCGTTCGGTTCGGGTGAGGTGACGGAGCGCAAGGTAGAGCCGTATACGCTGGTGTTTTATGGAGATGATTGGCACCTCGTTGGCTACTGCCGCTTGCGAGAAAGCGTCCGTGACTTCCGGGCGGACCGGATTCGCGAGGCGGAGCTTCTGGACGAGCGCTTCGAGCGACCGGTCGGGCTGGCGCCGGACCCGGCACATGACGGCGCGCCGTCCTTGCAAGTAAGAGTCTGGATCGAGGCGTCGGCTGCGCCGTGGGCGCGCGAGACGCCGGCCTACGGCTTCCTTCACGAGGAGGCGGCCGAGGGTGGCTCCATATTCGTATACGACTGCTGGGACCTGCGGCGGTTGCTACCCTGGCTGCTCGGCTGGGGAGCGTCGGCGCGCGTCCTGTCACCGCCCCAGGTCGTCGACCGCATGCGGCATGAGGCGGAGGCGCTCGTCGAGGCGTATCCGGAGGGATAAGCGGGGTCCAGGTTTCGTCCTCGCTGTCACTACTGACAACACGCTGTCAATCCCGTCGCGTAAGGTCGTTGCAGCCGCGCTCAAGGGAGTGTGGAAGAGCCAAGGAGGAAGACCATGAAGGTGACGAGCCTTCTCATCAATGTGACGAGCGAAGACCCGGAGCGGTTGAAAGGGTTCTACCAGAACGTGATGGGGCTGAAGCCGAACACCGATATGGGCGACAGCGCCTTCCACGCGGGTGGGGCGACGATCGGTATCGATGGGCATAGTGAGACGAAGGGCGCGGCTAAGGAACCGCAGCGGGTGCTGCTGGACTTCTTCGTGGATGACCTCAAAGCGGAGCAGCAGCGTCTCGAAGGCGCCGGCGTGAAGTTCATCCGCACCGAGGGGAAAGAGTACTGGGGCGGGGCCATCTCGACGTTCCTGGACCCGGACGGCAACTACTGCCAACTCATCGAATACAGGCCACAGGCGTAGGCATGAAGGTCTTGTTTGTGGCCGGGGTGACGCCGATTGTGGATGATGCTGCGTCGGCGCGACAGTTCTACGGCGGGAAACTCTCGCTGCCGGTGAAGCCGATGGAGGGCACTGACTATAGCGTGGCCGAGATCGAAGGCTTGAAGCACTTCGGTCTGTGGACTCTGTCTGACGCGGCGAAGAGCACGTTTGGACTGGATGAGTGGCCTGCGGAGGTGCCGAGGCCGCAGGTGACCATCGAGCTCGAGGTGGAGGACGTAGCCGCAACCGTCGCTGAGTTGAGGTCCGGAGGGATAGCGATGCTGCAGGACACGAAGGTGGAGCCGTGGGGGCAGACGACGGCACGGCTTCTTTCGCCGGAGGGCGTGCTGATCGGTCTGACTCAGACGCCGTGGCTCCGAGAGTGAGGAAGCTGAGAGTGACCGCGACAAAGCCAGTCACCGGTTTGGATATTCTCACAGCTGCCTCGGAAGGTACCGTAGCAACACCGCCGGCAGCCGCGCTCCTTGGTTGGGAGGCGCTGAGCCTCGAACCTGGACGCGTCCGGGTGCGGTATGTGGCGCGGCCGGAGTTTGCCAACCCTCAGGGCGCGATCCAGGGCGGTTTCCTCGCAGCGATGTTGGACGATGCGATGGGCCCGGCGCTGTTCACGACGCTCGGCGCCGAAGACTTCGCACCGACCATCGAGATGAAGGTGAGCTTCCTGCGTCCGGCGCGCCCAGGGGCGCTGATAGCGGAGGGGTGGGTCGTGCACCAGACGCACTCGCTGGCCTTCCTCGAGGGGACTCTGGCTACCGAAGATGGCGAACTGGTGGCGACGGCCACGGCTACCGCGCGGATCTTTTCGAACGAGGCGAACGGGCGTGGACACTCAGGGTAAGGTCGCGCTTGTTACCGGCGCAGGGTCCGGTATTGGCCGCGGCATCGCTCGGCGCCTGGCGGAAGAGGGTGCGCCCGTGGCCGTCAACGACATCGACGAGGCGCGCGGCGAGGAAACAGTGCGGATGATTGCCCACGCCGGCGGCAAGGCAGCCTTCGTCCGCGCCGATGTCGGCGTCGAGGACGACGTGAGGCTAATGATCGGGTTCGGCGGCCTCGACATCCTCGTGAACAACGCTGCGAACGATATCCAGCCGCCGTTTTACCCCATGGCGAACGCCGACTCCTGGCGACGCACGCTCGAGGTCTGCCTCTTCGGCACGATGATGGCAACTCAGCATGCGATGGACGCGATGAGCGAGCGCGGGGGCGGCGCGATAGTAAATGTCTCTTCACTGGCCGGCATCGGCTTCGGGATGCACGACTCGCCGGAGTACGCCGCCGCAAAGGCCGGAATCATGCGGTTGACGGCGGCCCTGGCTCCGCTTTGGGAACGGATGAACATCCGTGTGAACTGCATCGCGCCGAACTGGGTGACGACAGAGAAGGTCCTTGCGTTAGTCCGACAGCTTAGCGACGAGCAGAGAACTTCCTGGCACTGTCCACCGATAGATGACATGACGCGTCCAGAAGACATCGCGGACGCCGTCGTGTACTTCGTGCGTGATGATTCGCTCTCAGGGCGAGTGATGCTGTGCGATGAGCGAGACAGTCGTTGGCTAGTCCCTACCGACGCTCTTGCGGGCCTGTTCGCACTGAGCGAGCGCCTCCAGTAGTGGGGACCTGGGGCGAATTCGCTGCCGCATCGCCGGCCCTCGGCGAGCGGGGCGCCGGACTGCTCGGCGTTGGGGTCGCCTACATCGCGACGACCGCGAAGGACGGCTCGGCGCGGCTGCATCCGTTCACGCCGCTCATCGGCGGCGGACGGCTGCTGGCGCTGATCGCGAAGCACACCGTGAAGTACGAGAACCTGCTGCGCGACCCACGCTGCGCCATACATGCGGTGTTGGGCGCGGACGACGAGGAGTTCATGCTCCTGTGTCGCGCCGTCGTCTCTGACGACTGGGCCACGCGGATGCAGGCAGCTATCGCGGCGAAAAAGATCAACATGACGAGCAAGAACGACGTCGCGTTTGAGTTCTCGATCGAACGGGCGCACTGGGCGATCTGGGAGGGATTGGGTACGACGGACATCCGTAGGCGCTCCGAGCGCTGGCGCGCAGCCGGCTGAATCGCTGCGCGGTGGAACTGCCATTGGCTATTAGGTCGGTACCCTTAGGTTCCGACACCGCGCAGCCGCGCGTGCCCCATCGACAGCGCAAGTCCTGCCACTTCCGTCTTAGACTTTCCGCCCGAGACCATTACAATGGAACCAGACGTCTCGATATGCCGCGACAGCCTGCTCACTCGGCGCTTGGCCCCAGAACGAAACAATCTCCGGTGTGACGAGTCTCCAGATACGGCGGGCCCCAGAAAAAACTTTTTCTCGCGAAGCTATCAAAGAATACGAACGATTTCCCCGGAGCAATCAAACCCCGCGACAGGCGGTGACGTGTATAATACCGCCGATTCGGCGAGGAGGCGCATGGTCATTTCGATACTGACCCGCACAGTGAGGTCAAAGGACCGGGCACAGTGGCAGCCACAATTGGCGGCCGTCCTGCCCCGAATCAAGGCCGTGCTGGATGACGCCCCAGGATTCGTCTCCGTGGAGTACCTCTGGGGTGTTCACGGCGAGGGCGAAACAGCGCAGATCACGACCTGGCAGACGCTGGAGGACTGCCAGCGCTACGTACGCCAGGGAGACGCCGCCACCGTGGCGACGCTGGAGGAGGCGGCGATCCCGACGGCGGTGCATCCTGACGGTAGGTGGGTGCGGCAGACGTATGAGGTCGTCGAGGCGTAGCAACGCCGCTCGATGGCTCCCGATGATAGCGAATTTCTCTGTGAGGGTTGGCTCTGGGACCCGGCGCTGCATGAACTGAGCAAATATCGTCGCAAGAAGAAGGGCTGGGAAGAGAAACCACAGGCACAAGAGCGGCTTAAGCCGGTGCGCTCAGTGACCTCGCACCGCTGGTCGCAAGCGCCGATGCAGAGTTCCACAGGGCAGACGATGTCCGCAAGCATGTCCCGTGTGATTATCGCCTACGAGGGGGGCGGGGACCTGACGATCAACGAGTTCGATCGCGAGTGCGCGGGAAAGCTCGCCGCGGTGATAGCTGCGGCGTATGGGCTGAACGTTGGGGAGGAAGGAGCGCCGGGCGGGCGGCGCGGCGGCAACCTGCCCGCGCGTGACGAGATGGGGCGATTGGTGAATCGCTCCAGGCGCGATGAGATCGTCCTCGATGAAGTAGGCGGAGACATATTCGTCAGCCGTTCGAAGCGGTTCTTCGGCAAGTCACGCAGGAGCGTTCGCACGAGCGAAATACGCCGCCTCGAGCTAAGTTACGACGTGAAGGGACCGGCGGAGACGTTCACCGTGTGGGCGATAACGGGCGCAGACGAAGAGAAGCTGGCGCTGGCGTCGTACAGCGGATATGAGGGCTGGGCCGATCCCGCCGAATGGCACGAGTTCACGCAGGAGCTGGGCCGGAGCCTGGGCGTCGAGGCTCGATCGTGACAGTGGAGCATCCGACAACAGGCCACGAAAGCAAGGCGGCGGTCCTGTCCGCGATGGTGGCGAACTTTGCCATCGCCATTGGCAAGCTGGTGGCAGGGCTGCTGACAGGAAGCGCGGCGCTGCTGGCCGAGGCCGGCCACTCGGTAGCGGACACGGTGAACCAGGTATTTCTACTGCTCGGCATCAACCTCTCGGATACGGCTGCGGACGAGACGCATCCTCACGGCTATGGGAAAGAAGCCTTCTTCTGGTCGTTTCTGGCCGCGATTTTTATCTTTGTGGCCGGAGCCGCGTTCTCGTTCTACGAGGGCACGCGAACGCTAATCCAGAGCGACGAACACCACCGTTCAACCTCAGATCTAGTCGTGGCGTTTGGGGTTCTTGGAATGGCGCTGGTCTTCGAATTGGTTTCGCTCGCGATCGCGATCCGGGCTCTGATGGCCGGGGCGCGGCGCAAGGGGTGGTCGATTGGCCGCTATATTCGGCGATCACCTGACCTCACAACGAAGACCGTCTTCTTCGAGGATAGCGCCGCGATCGCCGGCCTGATACTGGCCGCAAGCGGTCTCGCGTTGTCCGAGGTTACGGGCAATGAGAGTTGGGACGCCGTCGCTTCGATTGGGATCGGATTCGTGTTGGCGGCGGTGTCAGTGATGCTGGGCCTGCAGTCGCGTCACCTGCTGCTGGGCGCCGCTGCGAACGAAGAGGTGCGGGATCTACTCCACCGCACCGTCAGCTCGTTTCCGGAAGTAGACCACGTCGTGCGTCTGCTCTCGATGCAACTGGGCGCTCACAGCATCCTCGTGACGGGTGAGATTGAGGTACGGCGCGGCCTGACGACGGAGCAGATTGAGGAGTTGCTGGTCAGGATCGATGCGAAGGTCAGCGAAGCCGTGCCCGACGTTAACGACACGTTCTGGGAGCTGCGCAGCCGCCCGCGAACGTAGAGCCGCCCGCCTACGAGCCGCGGTTGACGCCGGCGATCTGTTCGAGACGCTCGATCTTGACGGAGGCGGGGTCGAAGATCGAGCCGAAGTAGGATCGGAACGCGCCCATGTGGGCGGTCGCCCCGAGCTCCGCGAAGGCGTCCTTGTCCTTGTAGATCTCGAAGACGATGACCTCGGCCGGGTTGTCGCGGCCGCGGAGGAAGATATACGTCAAAGCGCCGGGTTCTCCGGCCTCGACGGAGGCGGCCTGGGCTTTGATGGCGGCTTCGGCCTCTGCCTCTTTGCCGGGGTTGATGTTGAATCGGGCGAGGACGGTTGGCATGGGGCCTCCTTCTAGAGCTGGGTTGGTGGGCAGTATAGCAGAGCGTCGTTGCACCCGGGTCGCGTGGTGCAGTGCGGCTACGCCAGCGGGTCTGTCTTGGTCCAGGTCGTCTCGCCGGGTGGGCGGATGGAGAGGTGGACGAAGTGGCTGTCCACGGCGGCCCCGTGCCAGTGCATTTCCCCAGCGGGGATGTGGACGATGTCGCCGGCGCCGACGACATTGCGCTCGGACGCGGTCGCCAGGATGCCGCGGCCCTCGATGCAGTGGAGCACCTGGGGGACACCGTGGCTGTGGAGGTAGGTACGCGCGCCGGGGCCGAAGCGGACGACGATGATGTCGATGCCGTCCCCTGGCCTGACCACCGGCTGCACGCGGACCTCGCCGACGAAGAACTCTTGACCGGCGTCGACGGCGGCGTCGGGCGTGACCTGGGTGGGGTTCATAGCGGGAGGAGTATAGCAGGGGTTACGACGCTGGCAGCCCGGCCAACGCTCGTATCAGCACGTTACCGGTGCGCTAGTCCGCGATTAGGTAAGCTCCGATCGCGATCCAGATAAGGACACCAAGCGCCATCCAGACGTATGGGACTTTGCGTCGCGCTAGCTCTTCCTCGGCCCACTCCTCGCCGCGACCGGTAACGGCGCCAACCACGATCGCGCCGATCAATTGGCCGAAAAAGAGGAACGGCGTGATAAATGCGAGCCCTATGGCGATGGGAAACCGCAACAGATATTCGGCCGGTCCGTGGAACCATCGGCGTTGGGCATGCTCCCATTCACTGGGACTGCTCTCCAGGGCACAGTGTCTGCACCTGTCGGGCAGACCGTACTCAACGCGAACCACCCACCAATGATGTCCGTCCGGCGAGGTTCCGCCCGGGCAGATATCTGATCCGGGCCACGCTGGAGCGGGCCAGCGCAGGCCTAGCCGCAGCGGGTATACCCACAGCTTCGGCACATCAGGCAGCCCTCCTGGTAGGCGAGCAGCGCGCCGCAGTCGGGGCAGCCGATGCCGGAGTTCGCGGAGTCCGGCGCGGTGGCGGCGGGCGCGGTGTCGTCGCCGAACTTCGCCTGGAGCCAGTGGAAGATGTAGTCGACGACGCTGGTGGCCCAGGGGACGTCGGGGTTGCCGGTGGGACCATAGGGCTCAAAGCGCGTGTTGCGCAGCTTGGGGGCGAGGTCGCCGAGGGGGACGCCGTACTGAAGGGCGATAGAGGCGAGCTTGGCGACAGCGTCGGTGAGGCCGGAGACGGTCGAGCCTTCCTTGTTGATCTTGACGAAGATCTCGCCCGGTCGGCCGTCATCGTAGAGGCCGACCGTGATGTAGCCCTCCTGGTCGCCGACGCGGAACTTGTGGGTAATCGAGCGTCGCTCGTCCGGCAGAAACTCGCGAGTTGGTTGTGGGCGTTTGATCGCGGCTATGATACCGGCGATCTGCGCCAGCGCGGGCGCCGTCTCCTGTTCCGGACCCTTCACGTTCAGCGCGGCGTGCGAGAGGACGGAGTAGTCGCGGGAGCCCTCGCGGTAGACAGTGATCCCCTTGCAGCCCTCACTGTAGGCGAGCCAGAAGGCAGCGGCGACATCGGATTCGGTGGCGGAGTGAGGGAAGTTGATCGTCTTGGAGACGGCGTTGTCGGTGTGGCGCTGGAAGGCGGCCTGCATGCGCACGTGCCACTCCGGCGAGATCTCGTGGGCCGTGACGAAGAGGCGCTGGCCCGATTCGGGGACTTCGCCGCGATCTTGCAGTCCGCCGCCCGTGGCCAGGTGGTTCATGAGACCTTCGCTGTAGAAGCCGCCCTTCGTGGCGGTCTCGACGAAGTACCCGTTGGCTTCGCGCAGGGTCGTGAGCTTCCCGGGGTCGTCGGGGTCGAGGTAGTGCTGGCGCTGGTAGGCGAGGGCGAACAGGGGCTCGATACCCGAGGAGCAGTCGGCGATGATGGAGAGCGTGCCTGTGGGCGCAACGGTCGTGCGGGTGGAGTTGCGGTAGGGGAGATCGGGATCATAACTGGAGCCCGCGAAGGCGGGAAAGGGACCGCGCTCGCGGCCGAGTTCGAGCGAGGCCTCGTTGGCCTTCTCCTGGATGAAGCGCATGGCCTCCTCGCCCAGCGCCATGGCGTCCTCGGAATCGTAGGGGACGCCGAGCTGCAGGAGGGCGTCGTGCCAGCCCATGACGCCGAGGCCGATCTTGCGGGTGAGTTTGGTGGCGCGGTCGATCTCTTCCACGGGGTAGCGGTTCATGTCGATGACGTTGTCGAGGAAGCGAACACAGATCGGGATGACGGTGGCGAGGCGCTCCCAGTCGAGCCGCGGCTTGTCTCGGTCTCGTTTCACGAAATGGGCCAGGTTTAGCGAACCGAGGTTGCAGGACTCGTACGGGAGTAGGGGCTGCTCGCCACAGGGGTTTGTGGCCTCGATGGGGCCGACGTTGGGTGTGGGGTTGTCGCGGTTGATGCGGTCGATGAAGACGATGCCCGGGTCGCCGTTCTTCCAGGCGTTGGCGATGAGGAGGTCGAAGATCGTGCTGGCGCGCCGCTTGCCGGCGATCTCGCCCGTGTGTGGATTGACGAGATCGTATTCCTCGTCGCGTTCGACGGCGACCATGAATGGCTCTGTGACGGCGACTGAGATGTTGAAGTTGACGAGTGTGCGCATGTCGCTTTTGAGGGCGATGAACTCCTCGATGTCCGGGTGGTCAACGGCGAGGATGCCCATGTTGGCGCCGCGGCGGGTGCCGCCCTGCTTGATCGCCTCGGTGGCGGCGTCGAACACCTTCAGGAAGGAGACCGGACCGGAGGCGACGCCCATCGTGGAGCGCACTGTATCGCCGCGGGGACGGAGGCGCGAGAAGGCGAAGCCGGTGCCGCCGCCGGATTGGTGGATGTGGGCAGTGTCCTTGATAGCCTGAAAGATGCCCTCGATGCTGTCGGGCACGGGGAGGACGAAGCAGGCGGAGAGCTGCTGGAGGTCACGTCCGGCGTTCATCAAGGTCGGTGAGTTGGGCAGGAAGTCGAGAGCGGTCATCAGATCGAGAAAGCGGCTCTCCAAGGCGCCAACGCGGGCGCTATCGGCGTCGTAGATGAGCTCGGCCTGGGCGACGTTGTGGGCGACGCGAGCGACGAGCTGCTCCGGCGTCTCAACGGGCCGGCCATGGTCGTCTTTCGCCAGGTAACGCCGTTCGAGCACGACGCGGGCGTTGTCCGACAGAGCGACGGGAGCAGCCGGGCGGCCTTCCTGTGTTGTCACAGCCCTACCAGTATATCGCGCGGTCCAGCCGCCTGTGACGCGGAAATGTCACTCTGGCGGCGAAATTATGACCTGCTGGCTATTGACAATAAGGCTTATGCACATTAGTATTTGGCACAACAGCCTGAAAGGAGGCTGCAATGGCAGTATCTACGGCTATTCTGCTCAAGGAGACGAAGGCGCAATCAGCCAGTGCGCTGAAGGCGTTCGCGATCCGGTTCCGACAGAAGCGGCCCGATGTGAACCTGTACGTGACTTCGCTTCCCCTGAAGTATCTGATCGGGCGAATTCACTCGGATACGTACCGGTCGGACAACCCGCGAGGGTATCAGCGGCCTATAGGGACGGCGCGACTGAAGCAGATTTCGAGATATATGAACCAAGAAGAGGGAATGCTGCCGACGTCGATCGTGCTCTGCATCCGGCAGCCGCAGCGGGCGGAGTTCGAGCCCGCGGTGGGGGCAAACGGCGGCGGCGAAACCGGGCTACTGCACGTGGCGGGGGACGTTCCGCTGTGGATCGTGGACGGCCAGCACCGGCTGTTCGGACTGCAGCGGGCGATGATCAAAGACAAGGCGAAGTGGCTGGCCGACTATCCGCTGCCGGTGGTCATCGTAGAGGGGATCGACGCCTACGAGGAGATGCGCTATTTCCACGTGATCAACACGCGCCACCGCGGCGTGCCGACGGACGTTGTTGACCGGCACCTGCTGTCGATGAAGAATGCGGAGGGGACGGCGCTGCTGGAGAGGCAGGGCGAGCGGGACTACCTGCGCGCCCGCGCGACCTTGCTGACGGACCTCTTGAATACGGACGCCCGCAGCCCGTGGAAGGGCATGATCCGGATGGCCGGAGACCCGCTACAGGCCGGACAGACGATGCGCCAGCACAGTATCGTGGCCTCGCTGGCACCGGTCGTGGGCGATGGCTTTATCAAGCGGTTGAGCGACGATGAGGCGGGGAAGTTGTTGCTGAACTACTGGAACGCGGCGAAGGAACGCTGGCAGACGGCGTTCTACGAGGCGCAAGAGCACGTGCTGCAGAAGTCGCTGGGCGCGGGCGCGCTGCACCAGCTCTTCCCGGACATCCTGGAGCTCTGTCGCGCCTCGGACGACTTCTCGACCGAGAAGGTCTGTGAGGTGCTGTCCTACCTGGGCCGCAGCGCCGGATTTTGGCACGGCACACGCGGCCACCACATGGTGCGCCAGAGCGGCGCCCGCTACGTGCGCGCTCTGGCGGAATACCTGCGCGGAAGGCTACCACGACCAGCATTGAGGAGGCTTTAGAGATGACGATTCACACGCCCGAGATCGAGAGTTCGGCCAAGGTCCAACAGCGAGGTGAAGCTTCGTTACGCCTGGCCTGCCTGCCGGCAGGTGCGTGTTATGCGTGTGCGCAGCAGATGGTGCGTAGCTCCGGCGGCAAGTGGCTGTGCAAGGCGTGCGGGTTCTTGCTGACGTGCTGCGACCCGTGAGCCGGATCGCATCTAACATTCGATAGGCTTTCGAAGCCCGGTGTAGGCAGGATGGCGCGCGTCCATACTGCTCCTGAGCGCTAAGATCGCTGTCGCCCGCGTTCGATGGCAACGCCACCCCAGATTCTTCGCGTGGTGAGTGGTTCAGCGCACGAACGTCGTTTGCGCTCAGAATGACACGATTCCGGGCGTTTATTCAGGGCGCGGGCGGTTGCGGGCGCAGCGTATTCGAACGAGGGTGGGTGAGGTGGGAGATGGAGCGGCTGGGTGGGTGCGAGGTTGGTCAGGGAGCGGTGCATGCTGTGCCCCTACGGCGATCACCGCGCGGCCTGTA
>Ga0247727_10007571_pt1 | contig 20613 bp, 20 predicted proteins | sample WisWelCaveWW1625_FD_202498 | JGI IMG/M metagenome (GOLD analysis project Ga0247727, IMG submission 202498) | Biofilm microbial communities from Wishing Well Cave, Virginia, United States - WW16-25 | ecosystem: Environmental > Aquatic > Deep subsurface > Groundwater > Cave microbial mat | place... | reverse complement strand
AAGCGCTGGTGCTGCCATTTCCCGTTGAGATAAAAATCATTGGCTTTTTCCGTGTTGGTGCGATTCGTCGAAGGCAGGAAAAGAACATTGTTTTGTGCGACGCCGCCGCCGGAAAAAACCAGTTGGGTTTCGTTCGCGGCCTGCCAGGTTATTTTTGCGTCGCCCTTGATCATGCGCACGTTATCCGGAAATTGTCGATAGGCCGCCAGTGTGTCGAAAGGCATTCGCTCGACGAAATTATCATTCTCGAAAAAACCGGCCGAAATTTTGTATCCCAGTTTTCCGCGCACCCCGGCGCCGGCGTAAGCAGCCGAGAAAGTTCCCCGGCTCCCGCCGGAGACCCGAACGGTGGTGCCCGCCATTTCGCGCGGCGCTTTGGTGACGATGTTGATGACGCCGCTAAAAGCGTTCGCGCCATAAAGCGCGGACCCCGGCCCTTTGATCACCTCGATTCTTTCAATCTCCTGTTCCGCGATCGAGAGGCCCGCCCAGGTGATGGAATGATCGGGCACCGCATTTAAAATCCTGCCATCGATGAGGAGAAGGACGGTATTATTCGCAAAGCCGTTAAACCCCCTGACCGCAATATTGTAATTGCCCTCGGAGCCCTTGGCATAATCCAGGCCCGGAATATATTTGAGAGCTTCGGCAAACGTGGTCGCCTCCTCGGCTTCTGCCACGTCTTTGGCGAAAAGAACCGACACCGCGGTGGGAGCTTCGACCAGCGCCTGCTCGCGTTTGGAAGCCGCGACGATGGGGGTTTCGACATCCAGGACGGAAAGAATGATGGCAAAATTCAGAGTTGCCACGCCCTCATTTCCAACCTCGACTTCTTTGATTTGAGTATTGTACCCAATATAAGAAGCCATCAACCGATAAACGCCCGGGCTCGGCACGCTGATGAGAAAATTGCCCTGCTCGTCCGAAGTCGCGGCCCGCACCCTTTCGGGCAGAAAGAAGAGATTCACTCCACCGAGGGGCTTTTGGGTTGAAACATCGATGACCCGTCCCCGAATTTCTCCGGCCAGGAGAGGGTCATGGGAGAAAAGGCAAAACCAAAGACCCCACAAAAATGTTAATTTTAAAGGGTTCATTATTCAATCTCCATGCTTCCGTGAGATGGGCAAGGTTTTTCATCACTATTCCGGTGTCGCCAACGAAAGGCAAAACGATTTTGGGCAAAACTATTAAAAGCTTTCATTTGGAATATTGTTTTAAACACTGCCTTTGAATTGCTTTAAGAGAGGTATATCAAATGTCTTTCATTTTTCGTCACCGGCATCATCTCTTCCACCCTGCTTTTAAGGTTAATAGTTTTGCCTTTTAATATGTATCTGAATAGTTACTTTTGATTTAATGTTTCTTCCTTGTTTAACTCCCCGCCGATTGAAGAAACCCGCAGATAAAGTTTTTCATCCGTGGGCTTCTTCAATCCGCGGGGAATTTGACATGTCATCCGTTGGTTCCCGCAAGGCGGGATTTATCCGTTGGGCAAATTTTTTAACCCTGTTTGGTTGCGGCTCGTCCGCGTTGTGCAGAATGAATTCACAATTATTCTGCCGAAGAATCGCTCTGCCTTTTGGAATTTTTTCTTTTTCTGCAACGATTGAACTTGTCAAAGATCACCAGGCATTTCTTCCACCCGGTCTTTTGTGATTAATTGTTTTGCCCGAAATAGTTTTGCCTTCCAGTATGTGCCTGAATAGTTACCCCAATGCCTTATTTTGCCTCCCGCACGACGCGGAAACCGACGGAATTGTATCGATCAAAAGGCGACAGCGCGCTGCGCACGCTCGAACGACATTGCTCGATATGGGAATTAAACGCTCCTCCACGCAAAACCCGGCGGTCGCCTTGCAGCGATCCCCTGGGGTTGCCGGCTTCACTTCCGGAATAGGAGCGGAGATCATACCAGTCCGCACACCATTCCCACACATTGCCCAGCATGTCATGAAGGCCGAATGCATTTGCCATTCTGGTTCCGACGGGATGAGTCTTATTGCCGCTTTGCTCTTCATGCCAGGCATGCTCCGGCAGCTTGCCGGCATCTTCACCAAAATAATATTTTGAACGACTGCCGGCCCGGCAAGCGTATTCCCATTCCGCTTCGGTAGGCAGGCGCCCTCCCAGCCAATCACAGAAGGCGTTTGCGCCATCCCAGGTCACGTAGACCACGGGATGATTTTCAAAACCCGGTTTGGCTCGAAAAGCTCCGCCCGCCGGGATGGCGCCAGCTTTTTCTATTTGACCGCCGGGTTGGGTCAGATCGATCCAATGGTGGAGTGCCGCGGTTTGATGGCCGGCGGAATTGAAGAAGGCCGCGTACTGGGCATTCGTCACCTCAAATTTGGAGATTCTGAAGTCGTTCACTCTCACCTCGTGGTGTGGCTGTTCATCGCGGTGCCCGTCTTCATATCCCATCGTAAAAGTGCCGCCTTTGATCAGGATAAAGCCCATCGCATTGATAAAATCGACGCGGCTCACATAAAGTCCGTGAGCAACTTGATAGTCGCCCAAGGCCCTGGCGAAGTTTTCAGCTTTTGCCTCCTCATCTCCGTGTCTTTCCGGCTCTTCCGCTTCGGCTACGGTCATTTCTTTTTTGAAGGCAGCTAGTTTATTTTTTATCCCTTTGAGGGCTTCAGCCATTTCGTTGCCCGAGTCTTTAGCCTGTTCAAAAAAGCTTGCGGCTTCTTTATAAAACTGTAGCGCTGGCGCATAGTTTTCACCGGCGCGAGCCTGGTTGCCCTTTTCCTCCAGTTCCAGGCCTTTCTGAAAATTTTCCCTGGCATATTTCTCGGCATGGGCAAACCTGGCCGTCACCCTTTTTTCGATCACGAGATCTCTCGCTTCGTTCGCCAGCTTTTCATCCTGTTGGCTTATGGCAAATGAGTCAATCCTCTTCGCAACGAACAGCGCGTTTATTTCTTCCACTTTCCTGGCTTGCATTGGCAGGTTCGCCGGCGCCTTTTCCTCTGCAACTTTTCCTTGTTCCGAAGAAATTGCTTCGGGAATCGTTTCCTGGTCAGGCAGGACTGATGGTGTTATGGGCGGTTTCTCCATTTGGCTTCTGAACGGCCGGTCCGTTATCAGCAGGATCGCGAGTGCAGCAACAGCCACAAGGGCTGCCGAATAGGCCCGTTTGGCAAAACCGACCGGCCAACGCCTCTTCGCCGGAAGCCAGGCCAAGGAGCGTAAGGTCTTTGCCCGACCAACTGGTGATGGCGCAGAGTCGGGCTCTTTGGTGGTCATAAACCTGAGATCATCCTGACTCGCCAACCCGATTTTCCGCAACAGCGCAAAATATCTCGGATCAGAACGCATCGCATCAAACTGCGGCGTGACTTTCAGCCACGTGACTTCGGAAGCGTTTTCTTCGTATGCTTTTTCAAAGTATGCAAAGGCGGCGTCAAGGTTTCCCAGCGCTAAATAAATATCTGCAATAAAGAAGTAACCCGGGAGGTTTTCCGACAGCAAAACTTGCAGCCCTTTCCGGGCTTCGTCGATCTTTCCCGCTTCCGCATAGATTCTGCCGAAATACCATTGTGGAACTCCCTTGATCTGGGCTTTGTTGCACTCGGCCAGGGCCTCGGCGTGCATGCCTTGGCGCGTGTAGCTCCAGGCCAGAAAAATATGGGGAAAGCTCAACTCGCGATGGAGCTCGTGGGTTTTCTGCAATTGCGTGATCGCGTCATCATATTGTCTGGCCATGTAATAGCTCCACCCCAGCCGGAGGTTTTGATAAAATGAAGCCGGATTCGTCGCAACATTTTGCTCTAATCTGGAAAGGCTTCCCTCGTGCTGTTCGAGCGCAGTCAAATAGAAAGCATACGCGTCATTCACCAAAATGCTTTTCGGGCTTAGCTCATTGGCGCGCTTGAGCTCGACTTCAGCGCCGGCCCAATCCCGTTCGAATGCAAACTTAATCATGCCCAGCACAGCATGGGCTTCTGCAAGGCTTTGGTCGAGCTTTAAGACTTTGAGGGCGACTTCCCGCGCTTGTGGGAAAGCGATCTTTGGTGGCAACAAGGAAGTAAGCCCCAGATGAACCAAAGTCTGGGCAAGCCCGACGCAGGCCTGGACAAAGCCGGGGTCACTGGCAATCGCCAGCTCGAAGTGCTCTTTGCTCTTCTGCAAATTGACCGGCGTAAAATTGTCGAAATAAACCGCGCCCTTGTGATAGTCTTCATCGGCCTCGGGTTTGACTGTACGGGTTTGGCCAGGTTTTGGTTGATCGTTTTCCAAGCCGAGTTTTTTCAGCAGCGCAAAGTAGCGTGGCTCCGAGCGCAAATCATCAAACTGAGGTAGCACCTTGAGAAAAGCCAACTCTGGGAAACGCATCTCAAAGGCCTTTTCCAATTGCTCAAAGGCGCGATCAAAATCTCCCAAACCCAAATAAATCTCGGCCATCCAATAAAGAGCAATTTCTTGAGAGGCCAACACCTCCAGCCCTTGTCTTGCCTCCTCGGTTTTACCTGACTGAGCATAGACCCGGCCACATTGCCAAACCGGAAGGCCTTTGGTATGAGCCTTGGCGCATTCGGCCAGGGCTTCGGCGTGCATTCCTTTTTGCACATAGCACCAGGCCAGGAAGAGATGTGGCGGAGCCAGATCCGGATGCAGCTCGAGCGTTTTCTGCAATTGCGCAATCGCCTCTTCGTATCGCCTCATCACGTAATAGCTCCAACCGAGCCGAAGGTTGAGATAAAACGAGCGCGGCTCCATTGCCAGCGTGTGCAACAATCTGGCGAGGCTTTCGTCGTGCCGCGCCATGGCGGTCAAATAAAAAGCATAGATGTCGTTGGCCAGCACGCTATCGGGATCGATCTCGAGAACGTGCCTTAATTCAGCTTCGGCGCCGGACCAATCCTTTTCAAAGAGAAATTTGACCATGCCCAACACGGCGTGAGCTTCGACGAGAGTATGATCAAGCTCCAGGGCTTTGTGGGCTTCCGCTCGCGCTTGCGGAAAAGCCTGCTGCGGAGAGAGCATGGAGATAAACCCAAGATGAGCCAGGGTCTGCGCCAATTTCAAGCGAGCCGGCGCAGAGTTGGGGTCCTTGTCAACGGCAAGCCTGAAGTGCTCGCAGCTTTTCTGCAAATTCACCGGTGTAAAATTTTCCAGATAAACGGTGCCCTTCAAGTAATCGTCGTAGGCTTCAGCGCTGATCGAGCGGGGTTTGCTGGCTCCGCTTACAAACAGATCAACTTTCTTCTGATTTGGCTGATCGCTTTCCAGGCCGATTTTTTTCAGCAGCACAAAGTAGCGCGGATCCGAGCGCAAGACGTCGAATTGTGGGAAGGCTTTCAGATACACCAGGTGAGAGAGGCGCTTTTCGTATGCTTTTTCCAATTCCTCAAAAGCAAGATCGATTTCGCCCAAGGCCGCGTATGCACCGAATAGCACTCCCCAGTCATCGGGCAGATTTTGTTTCCGAAATGCATCAAGCCTTGCTTTTGCTTCTTCGGTTTTGCCGGCTCTGGCGTAAATCCAGCTCGACTGCCATGGGGGCATCCCTTTCGATTCCCCTTTGGCGCATTCGGAAAGAGCCTGCGCGTGCAAGCCTTTCATTGAGTAACACCATGACAGCAAGTGATCGGCAAAGGCTAGTTCCGGAAAGCGCAGTTGGGTTTCCTGAAATTGTGCGATGGCTTCATCATATTGCCGCGCCACTAAATAGGTCCAGCCGAGGCGCAGTTGATAATAACAGGGTTGCGGAACCTTATTCAGACAATACCTGGCACACCGGATGGCCTCTTCATGTTGCGTGGTGTCCGTCAAATAAAATGCGTACGAGTCGCTGACGATCACACTATCGGGATTGCGCGCCATGGCCCGTTTGAAAAGCCTGCCAGCGCCGGTCCAATCATATTCGGTTTGAAACTTGATCAAAGCAAGTATCGCCATGGCCTCGGCATTTTCCGGTTCAAGCTCCAGCGCGGCCATGACCATAGTCCGGGCCTCTGCAAAAGCCTCGGCTGAGGGCCCCCAGTTTGTCATGCCCAGGTGTGTCAGTGCCCGGGCCAAGCCGACGTACGCTTCGACAAAATTGGGATCATCTTTTACGGCGTGTTTGAGAAACTCTATGCTTTTGTGCAGATTCATCGGCGTAAAATAGTCGAAGTAAAAGATCCCCTTCAAGTAGCCTTCGTAGGTCTCGGGCCTGATCGTGCTCGTTTTGGAAACACGCCTCTTTTCTTGCACGGTTAAATTCGCCTGTGTGAGCAAGCGCAAGTCTATGATGATTTCATTGATGTTCTGGAATCGTTGTGCCGGTTCTTTGGCGATGCAGCGATCGATGAGCTGCTGCAACTCTCGTGAAACTTGCGTTAGGTCGAGTGTTATGGGTTGGGGCAGATCATTGATGATCTTCGAGAGGATCGTAAGGTTTGATTTTCCCGCAAAGGGTTGCTTGCCGGTCAACAACTCGTACAAAGCCACTCCCAGGGAAAATATGTCACTGCGGTGGTCAACGGTTTTTCCCTGCGCCTGTTCCGGCGACATATAATGCACCGTTCCCAACAAGCCGCTTAAATTGGTGAGAACGACATTCTCAACGTAAGTTTTCTCTCGTATCTGTGCTTCCGTTGGGAAATCCTGAGCCAGCTCAAGTTCCGCCACCGCTTCCGCCGCCTCGGCTGCCAATGTGGCCAGGCCGAAATCCATCACCTTCACGACTCCTTGCCGGGAGATCATGATGTTATCGGGCTTGATGTCGCGATGGAAAATGCCCTTCTCGTGCACGGCGGCGAGAGCGTCACAAACTTTGAGGGCGAGATCGATGACTTCGGTTTCCGGCAGCGGGCCGCGACGATTGAGCCTCTCGCGCAAAGTCTCGCCTTCGATCAGCTCCATGACGATGAAGTGCACGTCGTCTGCCTGGTCGATGTCATGGATGATACAGATATTGGGGTGATTCAATGCCGAGGCAGATTGCGCTTCGCGGATGAAACGGCTGCGCCGCTTTTCGTCGCCCACCAATTCAGCGGTTAGAATTTTGAGGGCAACGTAGCGCAGCAAGCGAATATCCTGGGCTTTATAGACCACGCCCATGCCGCCCTGGCCAAGTTGCTCCAAAATTTTGTAGTGAGAAATGGTTTTGCCAGTCATACGAACACCTCGAAGAGAAAAAAGCAAATGGTATTTTAAAATGAGATTCTCTTGGAGTGCTTTGGCGACCACTTCGCCGCGCGAATGCGCTTGCAGCTCAGCGCGGCGATGGTCATGCGGTGAAAACAATTTACACGTTTTTATGCCAATGTCAATAGCCTCGTCACCTAAATATTAAGACACAAAAACAGGCAGGAAAATCCCGGTATTTTCGTCTTAGAGGCCAATGCGCTGCTGCACACCGTGCGACAATTGCGCGGTGATCGCGGAATTTGTCCTCGGGGCCTCTATCGTTTCGAATCTTTTGAGGAAGCTCATGCATGGATGATCAAAATGCTCGCCCGGAGTTCTCGCGCCAGCCAACATGACCTCAAAACCTTTCCGGCTGAACCCTCAGCATTCTCACCTCTTCGCAGCCGATTCTGGCGCAAATTGCGGCAACTCTTTTTTTAAGGAAATTTTAAGCAAAATAATTGTGGCAAGATAATTTACTACGGTTTCACAAACCAATAATTTTGCCCTAATCCCTGGCCTTGGCGCGGCGGGCGCCAGGGCAGGCTTTTACGATCAATTGCTTTTATCCGTTGGTCGTTTTTCCATCCGTTGGGGTAATTTTTTTAAACCGGTTTGGTTCCAGCTTGTCCGGGTTGTGTTTTACAATTTTACGTTTTACCAGCTACCTCCCCTTCATCTGCCGATTCAGCTTCGCGAGTCGAATAAAGAGTTCCTCGATTTTGCGATTGTACTCCGGCGCCGGCAAATTGTTTTTGCGCGTTTTGAGACTTTCAATCTCGGCGAGCAGTTGCGCTTTTTCTTTTGCGAGCGGATTGTTGCCGTCAACCGCCGGCGGCGGCGCGGCGCTCGCATTGACGGCGAGAAAGCTGCGGGCTGCGAGCTGACCGTCGCCGCTGTTGGCCGCCGGCGTTTCACTGCCGTTGCCGTCGCCGTTGTCATCGAGCAGCGCATGCTCGGGGCGCAGGCGATTCGCGCTTTCATAAAACCGCACGACGCGATCGCGGCTGTAGTCAAACGCTTCGAGCAATGACACCTGCCCGTTTTTGTCGAGATCGGCCTCCTCCGGTTTCAGAAACGCTTCCACAAAATATTCGGGAAATGCCGTCGTATATTTCTCCTCGCCGCCGCGGGTCGCGGTGATCACGACGCGGCCGGCCTTCGACAATTTCTCGATGAACGGCCCGCTCGCCGCCGTGGTGTTGACAAAAATCTGCCGCTGCGCCGGCAGGCGTTCCAGCATTTGCGCCCAATCCAGCTCGCGCAAATCCGGACCTTCCAGATTGAGCTTCGCCCAATCGCCGTCAAACGTGCCATGGCCGAAGAGAATCACCGCCACGAGGTCCGTCGGTTGCGCATTAGCCGCCAGCCGCGAAAAAAGCGCCTGAATTTTTTCCGCGCTGCATGGCGTCGTCGCAAAAGGCAAGCCGGCATTGCTCTCCGTAAATATGCTGACCTGTGCGGCGGTGAAACCCTGTCGCGTCGTCAACACCTCATGCAGTTGGCGCGCGAGCTGCGCATATTTCGCCGTGAACTCCGGCTGGCCGCCTTTGCCGGCGACGATGACGACGTGATCGGCGGCCTGCAGGCGAAACGGCGGAAAAAACAAAATGAGCCAACAGGTTAAAAACTTTGCCCGCAAATTTTGCCGGCGGCAAAAATTCAGAAGTGTGTTCATATTGACAAAATAAAAAAGAATTCGGCCAAAAGCAAATACGGGATATTTGTTATAATTCCGCGATCTGCGCTGCCGCGGATACGAACGATTCGCGCGTGGCTTTTCGTACATATGCGACATCGTGCGCATCATTTCTGTGATGGTAGTCGCGAGTACTTTGTCGTCTTTATTCAGCAATAAAGTTACTTGTTGCCTTCTTCAATCGGCCATCGCCAATGATAGAGCGTTTTGAATTCTTCATGAGGAAATTGCTTCGTGGATGAATTGACGGTCATGCGGATGACAAAATCAAGCTGCCGTTTGTGGCATTCGTAAAAGATTTCATAAGAAGGATAACCGCGATCCATGCCTGCCCTGGCGCCCGCCGCGCCACGCGGTGCCGCAGGCCAGGGATGATAATATCCGCGGGCCGCAGGCGGTCGAGGTGCAAAAGCGCGAGTTTACGTTCATCGCTGTTGCAAGGCGCCAACTCAAAGTTATAAACCACATCGGTCAGCACGCAAAATAAAATTGAGAGAAAACCTTGCGGATAATGGGCTTTTCCGCCCTGATTTTGCGGGCAATTAAAGTGATCGCGCAATTCCTCCGAAGCCGGTAGCTGAACTTTCGTTCCGTCAATGGCAAAGAGTCGGCGTCCATGCCACTGAAACTGTGGTTTAAATTGATCGAGGAGGCCGATCACAGGGTCAAACATATCTTTAATGATTTTCGCGGGTAACTTGCCGCGGGCTTTACAGAACGCGGCAGCCGATGGCCCAAAGTCCGCAACCAAAGCCCAGCCCAACTCGCGAAGCTTCTTCCACAGCGTTTGGATAATGTGTTTATAGCCAAAACCGTTTTGATCGCTAATCAAATAAATCAAACAGAACGTGAGGAACTCAACCATGAAGATGCGCTTGCGGGTGAAATGCCTGGAGTTAAACTTTTCTTGCTCTTCAAGATGGGTGGGCAGCAAGGTTTTCAGAAATTGCAACAGCCGGTTGTGCTGTTCTAAAACGACGGACGGGTTGATCCCCGCCCCGTTGCATAATGTTTCCCTTTGCCAGAGGTAACTTCGTCAAGCAGGGCTTCCAGTACTTAACGAACTCATGTTGTAAGTTAACTGTAAAGAACGAAGATTCGTTAAGTTTAATATAACAAATAAAATTAAATAAGCAGGAAAATATTATTAAATTGTAAAATAACTAAACATATAACTTACAGAAATTTATTATAGGCTGTTAAAAAGTTATATACATAATTATCGAATAAATATACCTTCACACGAACCATTAAATTTTAAACCACATAAAAATTAAAAAACAAGAAGAATAAAATCATGCTGAATTAAGACATGAACAAATGTCAGGCACACAAACAAAGCGGAACAAACCTAACAAGTGAAACAATACGGCAGAAAATGATGAACAAGGAGCATGCTTAATACCTTAAGTTAATGGCATTGGCCCCGGGCCCAGTGCCGACGGAGCTTTTCCTCGCCGGTAAGACCGAAGCGCAGATCGAGCAGATGAGGAGAACGTCACATGAGCACAATCACCACCAAGGACGGTACGCAGATTTATTACAAATCTGGGGCAAGGGTCAGCCGGTTGTCTTCAGTCATGGCTGGCCGCTGAGCGCGGATGCCTGGGAATCGCAGATGTTTTTTCTCGCCTCGCACGGCCAGCGGCCCGTTTTTTGGCTTCAACCGGCCCGGGGCCAAAGTCTCGCAAGGGCTGATCAATTCGTGGTGGCTGCAGGGCATGATGTCCGGACACAAGAATGCGTATGACTGCATCAAAGCGTTTTCGGAAACGGACTTCAACTCAAGAGATTGCCGCCGGCGCTGATTCAAGTGGAAGAAAACGATATCTTGGCAATGTTAGGTTGGCTTGAACAAAAAACTGAGATAGAAAGATGAAGGACAGAAAAATAGCGATTGAAATCATGCTAAGGAACGTATTATGAAACTCCGCATCACAAATCGCTCCGCTGCATACTGGCGAGTTACGCTGGATAATCCGCCTCTTAATCTCTTCGATCAGGAAATGTCTGACGAGCTGCAAGGCCTCATAAAAGAGTTGGAAGAGGACGACAAGGTTAAAGTCGTTGTTTTCGACAGCGCCGACCCGGATTACTTTATGGCTCATCTCGATTTGGTGCGAACGGCAGAACTAAGTTTAGAGCCGGGACCGACCGGATTGTCTCCTTTTCCTGATTTTCTCAGAAGACCGTGAAGGATATTGACGTGGCGGAATTGCGAACCAATACCGTAATCCTGGCGAAACTGGCCAAGATCGCGAAGGTGCCGTTGATCACGACCGCCTCGGTTTCGGATGGGCCGAATGGCCCGTTGATGCCGGAGATTCATCAAAATGCGCCCGAGGCGATCTACGTCCCGCGCAAAGGCGAAATCAGCGCCTGGGACAACGAAGATTTCGTGAAGACCGTGCGCAAGACCGGCAGGAAAACATTGATCATTGCCGGAGTTTGGACAAGCGTTTGCGTTGCCTTCCCGGCGCTTCAGGCGAAGGCGGAGGGTTACAACGTTTACGCGGTGATCGATGCTTCGGGAGACCCGAGTCCCATGGCTTCTCAAACGACGCTCACTCGTCTCGCGCAGGCCGGGATTAACCAAACAAGTTTCAACCGCGAATGAGCGCGAATTAACGCGAATAAAAAATATTAGCGTTTATTCGCGTTGATTCGCGGTTTAAAACGTCTGCTGAAATTTTATCGAAACTGCAAATGGAGCATCTTTGCTTGGCGGAAAAATCGACTCGTTGGGTAGTGCAAAAAAATTATTGCATGATAGACGCACGCTTTAAACTCCGCTAGGAGTGAGATGTTTATAGGAACGTCATCGATGCCGGCGGTGGCTTTCAAAACTTTCCCGACGATTATCAAGCGCTATGGCGCCAAAGCCGCGGAGGCCACGCCTCCCATCAAGATGATGCTGGAGCTGGGTGTTCCGGTCGGCGCAGGAACTGACGCGACACGAGTGGGAACCTACAATCCGTGGATCGCACTCTATTGGCTCGTTGCCGGAAAGACGTTGGGCGGAACGCAGCTTTATCCCAAGGAAAACTGTTTGGATCGCATGAAAGCGCTGCGCCTTTACACGCACGGCAGCGCGTGGTTCTCCGGCGAGGAAAATATCAAGGGCACGATCGCGCCGGGAAAATTGGCCGACCTCGCCGTGCTCTCCGCCGACTATTTCTCGGTTCCCGAAGAGGAGATCAAGCGCCTCGAGTCGGTGCTGACAATCGTTGATGGCAAGGTGGTCTATGGCGCCGGTGACTTCACTTCCCTCGCGCCTTCCTTACCTCCTGTTAATCCGAACTGGTCTCCGGTCGCGAGTTATGGAGGCTACGTGTCTGCGGCGGCGCTATCAACTGATACACTGTTACGTTAATTTTTGTAGTCACGACCCCTTGTGGGTCGCTGCTCAAGCAAGCTGCAAAAGCATTCGGAAGACAGAAAGATGAACGGAAATCATCAGCGGCGACCGGAATCCCGATGACAATCACCTGCAAACCTTCAATCCTTTATTTCCGCGAGGGGCCTATTTCGGATTGGCCGCATTGATCGGGCCGGCGAATCTCTTTGATGTGCATCCTTCCATAGAATTAAAGTTAAGCGAAAAATTGGCCTTCGCTGCGGATTGGGATTTTTTCTGGAGGCATCGTATCCATGATGGAATTTATGGCCCTAATGGCGCATTCGAACGCACCGGGCAAACCAGCCAGGAAAAATTTATTGGCGATCAGCTTGGATTTCAACTGAATTTTAACCATAATAGACATGCCTCTCTGAGTCTTGAGGCGGCGTTCTTTAATGCCGGTCGCTATTTAAAAGAAAGCGGAAGTGGCAAAAACCTGGCCTATTTTTCTACGACGTCAGGTTATAAGTTTTGAGAAATTCTTTCGACAACAGCGTCGTTCAACCCTCAGTCTGGAGCCCGCTGCGCCAGCCGGTATTCCGCGCGCTGTGGATCGCCACGGTCGCCTCGAACATCGGCACGTGGATGCACGACGTCGGCGCCGGTTGGCTCATGACCTCGCTCGCCCCTTCGCCATTGATGGTCGCGCTGGTGCAGGTCGCAACCAACCTTCCCGTGTTTCTGCTCGCGCTGCCAGCCGGAGCACTTGCCGATGTGGTTGATCGCCGGCGCTTGCTGCTCGTCACGCAAAGTTGGATGCTGGCCGCTGCTGTTGCGCTCGGCAGTTTGACCATTGCTGGTGTAACCACGCCATGGGTGCTGTTGTCGCTCACGTTCGTGCTGGCTTTGGGCGCAGCCATAAACGCACCGGCCTGGCAAACGATCACGCCGGAGCTGGTATCTCGACAGGAACTACCTGCCGCCATAACGTTATCTGGAGTCGGCATAAACGCGGCGCGCGCCGTGGGACCGGCGCGCGCCGGATTGATCATTGCGGCAACGAACCCAGGTGTGGTATTCCTTTTGAATGGCGTTTCGTTTCTCGGTATCATCGTTGTTCTTTATCATTGGCGGCGACCTCCGCAAGAGAGTGTCTTGCCGGCTGAACGCTTCATTGGCGCTATGCGCGCTGGAATGCGTTACGTGCGCCATGCGCCAGCTTTGCAGGCGGTGCTCATTCGCGCCGGCGCCTTCATTCTTTTCGGCAGTGTCCTGTGGGCGCTGCTGCCTGGTCTTGCTCGCTTCGAATTGGCTCAAGGCCCGAGTGGTTATGGAATTCTGCTCGGCTCGCTCGGTTTGGGCGCGGTTGCCGGAGCCGCCATCCTGCCACGCACGCGGCAGAAGGTTTCCGGCGATAAGCTGGTGACTGGGGTATTTTCGCCGACGCCGCCGATCCCGGCCGTTATGTTGAAGCCTTCATCGCCGAATCGTGGCTCGAGCACTTGCGCCGTCTTGATTACAGTGGCTTAGCGCAGGTCTGCGTTCACGGCTTGTTGTGGAATGGCTCTTGCCTTACGAAAAGCGGCTGTCGCCTCATCATCCCAAAATCTCAGTGCAAAAAATAGAACCGATGAAACGGAAGGAGATTTTTTCAATGCAGGCTCGGCTAACTGGATTAAAGGTCCAACCGGAAAAAGGCCGTCCCAAAGACTTCCGCCGCATGCGCAATTTGCTCGGCGAGCTCGACCGGCTTTTGCCGTAATATATCAAAGTGAAGAAACCAGGCCATGCTCAGAATCACCGTCCACAGCGAGGAGCAAGCAACACGTTTAGTTATTGAAGGAGAACTTACAGAGCCTGGCGTCGAAGAGTTGAGAAAATGCTGGCAACAAGTTTCCTCTTTGCCGCCGCCGCCGTCCGTTCTGGTTAATCTCACGGATTTGACTAGCATTGATTCCGCAGGCAAAGAGCTGTTGGCGCAGATGCATCGCCAGGGCGCCAGACTCATCGGCGCCGGCGTGATGATCGCGGCTCTTATTGCGGAAATTGCTCGAGGCCGAGATGAGCAGGACATAATTCGTAAAACTTAAAAACGTAAACCTTGCGCGTTACGTTTTACGCATTTGACTTTACTTCACAAAACACATCATTTATTGAAAGGAAACAGAAACATGGTTACAGTAGCTTTGCTCGTTCGGCTGGAAGCAAAACCCGGAAAAGAGGCGGCTGTTGAGGCCTTCCTCCGTAGCGGTCTGCCGATTGTCCAGGAGGAGCCGGCCACAACGGCGTGGTTCGGTATTCGTCTGGGACCGTCGACGTTTGGCATCTTCGACGCCTTCCCGGATGAGGCGGGCCGCCAGGCACATCTCTCAGGCCGTGTCGCGGCGGCGCTGATGGCAAAGGCTTCCGAGCTTTTCGCGCAGCCGCCGGTTATTGAGAAGATCGACGTTCTTGCGGCCAAGCTGCCTGGATAGAAGCAGAGTGGTGCTGAAGCGATCCACGGTTTCTCGTTCGGATCGCTTCAGCACGCGAAAGTTTCCAAGTTGGAAAGACGTTCGGATCGAATCTACAAGGAGAGCCACCATGAAAAGAAAATCATTCAACTCAATCGAAGTTCTTGCGATTCTTTTGCTCGGTTTGATCATTGCCGTACTTGCAAGTTGCTCTAACAGCAACACAACGGCCTTGCAGGCGAAAATTGATTCCCTGCAAGCCGAACTCGACAAATACAAAGCCGATGAAGCATTGCAGGAAATGCGCTTTGCCCGCTTTGATACGTTGGACTATGATTTTTACAGCAATCAGAAATGGGACCAGTTTAATATCAGTCATGCCGACAACATCAAAGTGTATTATCCTGACGGCAGCACCACAACCGGTTTGTATCCGCAACACATTGACATGCTCAAACCCATGTTTGTTTTTGCGCCCGATACAAAAATTAAACAACATCCCATCACGTTCGGAAGAGGCGACTGGACTTGTGCGGTTGGCGTAATGGAAGGAACATTTTCAGCGCCCATGCCAATAGGAAATGGCAAATCAATTCCACCAACAGAGAAAAAATTCAAACTCAGCATGACCACGATAGGACATTGGGGACCAGACGGAAAAATGACTGAAGAGTATTTATTCTGGGATAACCAGGCATTTATGAAACAGATTGGACTGGCAAAATAACCAGGAGTTTCAAAATGAGCAACAACATTGAAGCAAACAAAACAGTGGTGCGAGAGTTCTACGAATTGGCTTTCAACCAGCATAAGCCGGCCGAGGCGGCCGCAAAGCACATGGGCCAAGTCTATCGCCAGCACAATCCCGGCGCCGGTGACGGTCGCGAACCCTTCATCGCCTTTGTCACCGGGTTTGTGAAAGCCTTTCCCGCTCTACACGCCACAATTAAGCGGCTTATCGCAGAAGACGATCTCGTGGTCGTTCACAGTCACCTCACCCGAGAACCGGCCGACCGCGGCATGGCCGTCATGGATATTTTCCGTCTCGAAGGCGGGAAAATCGTGGAGCACTGGGACGTGATGCAAGAGATTCCAGCCTCGACCGCAAACACGAATACGATGTTCTAAAGGAGAAACCATGAAGCAAGAAAATTTCAACTCACTCGGCCTGTTGATTCTGCGTCTGGCGCTGGGCGTTATTTTATTCGCGCACGGCTCGCAGAAAATGCTGGGCTGGTTCGGTGGTCATGGCTGGTCCGGAACGATGCAATTCATGACGGGCACTTTGGGGTATCCGGCATTTCTATCGGCGATTGGCATCGTCGTTGAGTTCTTCGGGTCTTTGTTGCTCATCGCCGGCGCCGCCACCCGTCTGGCCGCGATCATGTTGATGATTCATCAGCTCTTCGCCGCCAAATTACATTTGGCCCACGGCTTTTTCATGAATTATTCCGCCCAACTCGCGCCCGGGCAGGAAGGCTTTGAGTACAATCTCGCCTTGATCGCGCTGTCGCTCGGTTTGTTTTTCACCGGCGCCGGCGCCTATGCCCTCGACGCCAAATTCAATCTGGATTTTGTCGGCCGGTGGTTGGGTCTGAAAAAGACAAAACCGGCTATGGCGAATTAGCAAGGAGTGCGACATGAACAAAACTATTTTCAGCACAGGCACTAAACCAGCGAGGTTGCTATGAAAATATTGATGGTATTGACTTCACACGATCAACTCGGCGACACGGGCAAAAAAACCGGATTTTGGTTGGAGGAGTTCGCCGCTCCTACTTCGTATTCAAAGACGCCGGCGCGGAAATTACTCTGGCCTCGCCCAAAGGCGGACAACCGCCGCTTGACCCCAAAAGCGACGAGCCGGATTCTCAAACCGAAGCAACAGCCCGCTTCAAGCAAGACAAAAAAGCGCAGACGGCTTTGGCCAACACCTTAAAGCTGTCGAGCGTATCCGCGAAAGATTTCGACGCGGTGTTTTATCCTGGCGGTCACGGCCCGTTGTGGGATCTATCCGAGGATCGAGATTCCATTGCTTTAATCGAAGCGATGTATGCCGAGCGGAAGCCGGTTGCTGCGGTTTGTCATGCTCCCGGCGCGTTCCGCCATACCAAAGCTCCTGATGGCTCCCCCCTGGTGCAAAGCAAATTGGTGACCGGCTTTACGAATACGGAAGAGGCTGCGGTTGGATTGACAAAGGTCGTGCCTTTCCTGGTAGAAGACTCATTGAAGCAGAACGGCGGAAAGTATTCGAAGGTGGATGACTGGAAGCCTTATGTGGTTAGCGATGGCAACTTGATTACAGGCCAGAATCCCGCCTCGTCTGAAGCCGCAGCAAAAGCGGTTTTGGAACAACTGAATGCTCAGGTCAAAACTCGCTAACAACAAAAGGAGGAGACCATGCAACTTCAAGAACGCGAACGCAACGAGATCAAAAAGATCCTCGCAGCCATGCAACAGCCGGTGAAGATCGTCAACTTCACGCAGAAGTTCGAATGCGACTCCTGCCAGGAGACGAGAGAGCTCATGGAAGAACTCGCCGCTTTGTCCGACAAGCTCAGCGTTGAAGTCCACGATTTTGTCGAAGACAAGGATCAGATCACGAAGTACAACCTCGACAAAATTCCGGCAACGGTGCTGATCGGTGACAGGGATTATGGCATTCGCTTTTACGGCATCCCTTCCGGTTACGAATTTGCCACTTTGCTCGAAGACCTTGTCATGGTGTCGAAAAGGGATTCGGGGCTTGCGGATGACTCCAGAAAAAAACTGACGGCGCTGACGACGCCTTTGCATTTGCAGGTCTTCACCACCCCACTTGACCGCACTGTCCCCAAGCCGTGCGCCTGGCGCATCAGTTCGCGATGGAGAGCGACAAGGTGGTGGCGGATATGGTGGAAGCCACCGAGTTTCCGCAGCTTTCACATCGTTACGGCGTGAGAAGCGTGCCGTTGACGGTCGTCAATGACAAACCCGCCGTCACCGGCGCCTTGCCGGAAGCGCATTTTTTGGATCATATTCTCATGGCCATTGAAAAAGGAGAGGCGACTTAAAATGAAAACTTACGACACCCTCTCCGAAGCCGTCAACGATTTAGTCCAGCGCGGCTACGGTTACAATTTCAACATGAAAAGAGATTGTATCTGGTGCCTTGAAAACGGCGTCACTCTTCAACCCGAGGAATTTGAAATTGACGAAATTCATCGTTTCGAAGGCATGACGGACCCCGGCGATGAAAATATTTTGTTCGCCATTTCATCCGCCCAATATAATCTCAAAGGCACGCTGGTCAATGCCTTCGGCGTTTATTCCGACACGGCCTCGGCGGAACTGATTGCCAGGCTACATAAACCAAATTATGAAAATCAAGGAAAGGAGCTTGCCATGGCAACACCCAAAATGTTCACGACGCGTATTGATCTCCCGTTAGAGACGCGCGAGAAGATGATCGCGCTGCTCAATCAACAACTGGCTGACACCTTCGATCTCTACAGCCAAACGAAACAGGCGCACTGGAACGTCAAGGGCGTACAGTTCTATCAACTGCACGAACTGTTCGACAAGCTGGCGGAAGAAGTGGAAGACGGCGTGGATTTGATCGCTGAGCGGGTGACAGCGCTTGGCGGAGTGGCGCTCGGCACGGTTCGTATGTCCTCGGCTGCATCGCGGCTGCCCGAGTATTCCGTTGATATCGTTGACAGTCTGCCAACTGTCGAGACATTGGCAACGCGCTATGCCAGCCTTGCTGCTGCCATGCGCGCCGCCATTGACACCTCTGCTCAGAAGGGAGATATCGATACCTCAGATTTGTTCACGGAAGTGTCGCGCGGGTTGGATAAAGCGCTGTGGTTTTTGGAAGCCCATCTGCAGAAATAACCGGCCGGTAATGGACTGAGAGCAAGCAGATTTCAGAGACTCGGTGCATTTTCAGATAAAACCGGCCGGCCATTTTTTACACAACGCAGTTTCACGGCGTTTTGAACGCCAGCCCCAGATAAATGGCGCGCCCCGCGACGGTATTCCTGCCAGCGATCGCCGTCGAAGCTTCGAGGCTCAACTGCACCGCCGGTGAAACGCTGTAAATCAAGCCGCCCCACAGGCGGGTGAAATTCTGATTGACGATAAAAACATTTTGGTTGAATTGTCGAAGTTTTGCTGCGTGAGCGCGTTGAAGCCGGTGGAGTTGTAGTTTTTAAACGAGGTATTCGCGACCAGGGTCAATCCATCCAACACGCCCAATTCGCCATAAAAACCGAAATTGGTGTCGGTAAATTTCGCGTTGCGCAAACTAAACTGGTTGTTCAGCGCTTCGCGATTGCCGCGGAGATTGAATTGCTCGCGCGTGGAAAAATTATTGAGCGCGAACTTTGCGTAATAGCCGCCTTTCTTTTGCGTCCAGCCGCCGGCAAAAGCTCCGGTTGGCGCGAGCATCGTCAAGATCAGCAAAATTGCAAATTGTTTCATCTGCGGGTTCCAGTTAAAAAATATGCGAATGCAAGAATCGAGCTCCAACTAAAACTCAAAAAATTTTATGGCAAAACTATTCTGGGCAAAACCATTTTTAATCGTTTTGCCCAGAATAATTTTGCCTGCATAGCTTCGGCTCGTTGGGCTTATGGATTTTGCAACGCGGCAGAGCCAAAATTGATCCGCGCCGCCGTGCAGTAAGTTACTGCATGGGTGTAGGAAGACAATCCCGGACTGGGAATCGAAAACGTGTAGACGCCAGCAAATCCGGAGTTGATCGAGCCGAGTTGAATTTTATTGGCAGAGCTGTTGAGATTGTTGGCGCCGGCGGCGTCCGTCAGCCAAATCGAAATCGATCCGGCCCCGCCGCTCACTCGGAAATCCGTGCCGGTATTAAAACTTTCCGTTCCATCGGCCCGCTGCCAGATTTGCAGCGCTCCGGTCGCGGTGTAATTGTTCTGGCCGGTGAACGTGCCATTTTTGAGCAGCGCGTTCGCAGCGATGGAATTGGAAGTTCCGGCTGCGAGCGTGCCGGAGGTGGCGCGCAGCGTAAATGTTGAAGCCGTCGAAAGCGTCAAATCATTGAATGTCGCCACGCCGGCCACCGCGGCCTTGCTGGTCGTTCCGCCCAAATTTCCCGAGCCGCTGGCCAACGCCAGCGCGATCGTGCCAATAAAGTTCGGATCGACGCTGTTATCGGCGCGCTGCGCCTGCACCATCAGCACGAAAGCCGTTCCGGTTGCAACCGTGGTCGGAACGCCGGCAAAACCCAATTTCGTGGCTTGTCCGGTTTGCGCCGGATTCACCGCGAATTGTGCCGTAATGTCTTCTGCCAGTGATCCGGAATTTGCTCTCAATGTATAATTCCCGGCGGCATCGACGACGAGATCGTTAAATGCGGCCACACCGGCAACCGCGGCTTTGCTCAACGTCCCGCTCAAATTTCCCGGGCCGCTGGCTTTGGCGATGGTGACGGCGCCGGTATAATTTTGATCCACGCTGTTGTCGGCTCGCAGCGCCTGAACCGTGATGGAAAACGTCGCGCCCGCCGCCAGTTGCGACGGAACGCCGGTGATTTTCAGCTTGGTGGCCGGTTGCGGCGTTGCGCCGGGCCCGGCAGGGTCGCTGCTCTTGCACGCCGGCAGGATCAGCGCGATAACGAGCAAGATGAGAAGAATATTTTTCATGGGATGAGCTCCTTATTTGAAGGTTAGCCAGTTCGCTGGTTTGCCCGTTAACCAGTTAACCGGCCAACCGGCGAACGTGCAAACTTTTTGCTTTTTGCAAAGATTTCACTCTGTCATAATCAATATTCGACCGCCACGCCAACGACAAAATTGGCGCCCGCATAAATATTGGTGATCGTGCCGAACGCGCCAAAGAAATCGAAGCTCAAGCTGCAGCGGGGAATGAATTCGTAAGCCGCGCCAAAACCATAGCTGCGATAGCGGATGCCCTCGCCGAGGCCGAGGGCCGCGTTGCCCGCCAGCTCGGAATCCGGATCGGCCGCCGGCCCGAGGCCGCGCAGATTTGCC
>Ga0247727_10007570_pt1 | contig 20615 bp, 17 predicted proteins | sample WisWelCaveWW1625_FD_202498 | JGI IMG/M metagenome (GOLD analysis project Ga0247727, IMG submission 202498) | Biofilm microbial communities from Wishing Well Cave, Virginia, United States - WW16-25 | ecosystem: Environmental > Aquatic > Deep subsurface > Groundwater > Cave microbial mat | place... | reverse complement strand
TCCCGCGCCCAACCACCCAATTGCCGAACAACCTAACCACCCAACAACCAAATTTAGTTCACCCCTACGCTCTCCAATCCAACTTCACCGGTCGCGTGCAAGAACGCGCTGAACTCACCGCGTGGCTCGCCGACGACGCGCATCCGATCTGCGCGCTCGTTGCGATGGGCGGCATGGGAAAATCTGCTGTGGCGTGGTACTGGCTTACGCAAGACATTTTGAAATTGGGGTTTGGGAATTGGGATTTGCACGGCGTGATGTGGTGGTCGTTCTACGAAGGCGAAGCGTCGTTCGCGAAATTTGTTGACGAGGCGCTAAAGTACGTCAGCGGTCAGGAGATTGACACTGCGCGTTTGCCGACGACGTACGACCGCGCGCTTGAATTGCGCCGCGAGTTGCAGAGCAAGCGCGTGCTCTTTATCCTCGATGGATTCGAGCGGCAACTGCGAGCGTACGCGCGGCTCGACGCGGCGTACCAGCGCGACGACGCGACGGAATCATCGCGAGAGGCGCGGGCGTGCGTGGAACCCGACGCCGCGCGGTTGTTGAAAGACATCGCGGCTGGGACGACGCGCGCCAAGGTGCTGATCACATCGCGGCTGATGGTGAGCGATCTGGAAGACCGCGCAGGCGATCCGCTCGCGGGTGTGCGTTATCGCGAATTGAATGAACTGGGACGCGACGATGCAATCGCGTTTATGCGCGCGCAAGGTGTGAAGCAAGGCACGCCTGCCGAGATCGCGACCGTGTGCGAGGCGTATGGCAATCATCCGTTGAGTCTGCGCCTGCTTTCGGGATTGATTGCGCGCGACACGCGCACGCCTGGCGACATTGCCGCCGCGCCTCGCCACGACGTTCATGCCGACCTCGTCCAGCGCCAGCACCACATCCTCGAACAATCCTACAACGCGCTCCCTGAAAATGAACGCACGCTCCTTTCACGCCTCGCGGCGTTTCGCAACGCGATGACGTACGACGACCTCACAGTTTTTGATAAATTTGCATACGACACTCTCACGTTTCTTGATAATATCGTACTCTTCAAGCTTCCTACCAGAAAAAAATTTGATGACACCCTTAATAATTTGCAGGCGCGCGGGTTAGTTCAGCACGATGTTGCCAACAATCGTTATGACTTGCATCCGATTGTTCGTTGGTATGCTTATAATAGGTTGAGATTCAAATCCCTAGTTCATGGTCGTCTTGCTAAACACTACTTTTATCAAGGGCAGAAAATTCGTAAAGATGTCGGTGATCTTGATGAGTTAATTCCATTCATTGAGCAATATCATCATGATATCCGTGCTGAGAAGTATGTAGAGGCATATCTCTTATATTTCTCGCGATTGAACGATCCACTTTTTTATAAGTTTGGAACATACCAAACCATTATCGAATTATTGAATCTGCTAACAGTAGAAAATCTTGGTGTCAGAATCCTGTTGAACGGGGATGATATAACTAAATCGGCATCGTTCCACGTAGCTCTCTGCCAAGGCTTATGCGGTCAACCGCGCCTTGCTGCGGCGTCTTATTCACGAATGAACCGTATCTCGCCAATGGCAAATTACAATCATGCAACATTTCTATTTGAGCTTGGCGAATTGAAAAAAGCACAACAAAACTTCCAAAAGTGTATTGATTTAAGTAGAAGATTTCAGAGCCAGGAAGAAGAATCAGTGGGGCATGCCCGATTGGCATATCTCTCCATGTATGAAGGAAATTTCAGCCAAGCCGACAAAGAAATAGAAATCTCTGATTCCGTGTGGCTTGGAAAAAACGATAGAGGAGGCTTGGGACATAATCTCTTATATAAGGCATGGCAAAGTTTACTCACTGGAGCCTCGGAAGTTGCATTAGAACAAATACTCCAAGCTCGCGAATTTGTGGAAATTAATCCCTTAGAGCGAGATATTATCTGGGCTGAATGGCTATGGGGCGCAGCATTAGTAATGGAAGGAAAAAACCTGAACTCTGCTGCCACGCATCTCACCGAAGCACTCACGCGTTGCCGCCGCATCAACCTCGTGGAATTCGAGCCAGACATTTTGCTCGCGTGGGCGCGCTGGCATCGCATTCGCGAAAGGGACGCGAAAGAGGCGAAAGCATTTGCTGAAGAAGCGCTCGCCATCGCTGACCGCTGTGAGTATCGCTTGAAGCAAGCGGAGATTCACAATTTTCTCGCGCGGCTTGCGCTGGACGCAGACAATCGCGCGGCGGCGCGCCAGCACGCGGAAATCGCCAAAGAGCGCGCGTGGTGCGACGGTCCGCCACATTGCTACAAACCCGCGCTGGATGAGGCGGAGAAAACCCTAAAAGAAATTGGACACTGATGCACACTGATAAACACAGATAAGAAAAAAAATACTTGCATTTTTGTTTTTATCTGTGTAATCCGCGTTTGTCTGTGTCCCATTGGAGAATTTCTGTGCTTGAACTCGCCATCATGATCGAAGGACAAAACGGACTGAACTGGCAACGCTGGATGCGGCTCGCGCGCGCGGCGGAAGATTTGGGATTCGCCGGCTTGTATCGCTCCGATCACTACACCAACGCGTCCGCGCCTGACAAAGATTCGCTCGAATGTTGGGTTTCGCTCGCGTGGCTGGCATCGAATACGAAACGAATTCAATTCGGCACGCTCGTCTCGCCCCTCTCGTTTCGAAATCCGACGATGCTCGCGCGGATGGCGCGCGATGTGGACGATTTATCCGGCGGACGCTTTACGCTCGGCGTCGGCGCGGGCTGGCAGGAACGCGAGCATACGAATTATGGATTTGATTTGCTGCCGCTGAAAGAGAGATTTGAGAGATTCAAAGATGGATTAGAGATTATCACGCGTTTATTTTCAGGCGACGCGCCGGTGACGCACGCCGGCAAATATTATCGCGTGAGCGATGCCGTGCTTTTGCCGCGACCTCAGCGATCTATTCCGATTCTGATCGGCGGGCGCGGACCCAAGCGTACGCTCGCGCTCGCCGCGCGCTATGCGCGCGAGTGGAATACGTTTCTGCTTTCGCTCGACACCTACCGAGATTTATCCACGCGGCTCGATGAATATCTCGCGCAAAACAATCGCCAGCCCGGCGACATTCGCCGGTCGCTGATGACCGGCATTTTGTTTGGCAAAGACGACGCGCAGGTGCAAAGCAGATTGGTCGCGCGTGGGCTGACAATCGAGAAATTGCAATCGCGCGCAATGCTATATGGCACGCCCGCGCAGATTGTTGAGCAGTTGGGCAAAATGTCCGAGTTGGGCATTCAGCGCGTGATGGTGCAATGGTTGGATTTGGATGATCTGGATGGATTGGAAGCGTTCGCGCGCGGCGTCTTGCCGCAGTTGAGATAACCGCAGAGAACGCAGAGACGCAGAGGCAAAAATTGTTTTTCTCTGCGCCCTCTGCGCCTCTGCGGTGGATAAATAATGTCACGCGCAAAGAAAAATCTCGGCGAGTCGGGCGAACGCGTTGCCGCGCTCTTCTTGGAACAGCGCGGCTACAAAATCATCGCGCGCAATTATCGGACGCGCACCGGCGAAATGGATTTGATCGCGCGGGACGCGGACGGCTTGGCATTCATCGAAGTGCGCGCGCGGCGCGCCGGCGCGGGCGCATCGCCGGAAGAGTCGGTCGCGACGCCGCGTAAACGCGCGCGGCTCTTTGCCGTCGCCGAAGAATTTCTGGCGGAAAATATACAGTACGAAAATTTTGCGTGGCGGATTGATTTGGTCGCGATTGAATTAGATCGCGCGGGACGCGTCGCGCGGCTTGAGGTAATAAAAGGCGCAGTGGAGAGTTGAGCAGAGGAGCGGGGGAGAGAGGGAGCGAGGGAGAAATCTCCCGCGCTCCCCAGCACCCTTGCCGCCCTGCGTTGTTTCAATGGACAAGCCACTCATCGCCATCGTGGGTCCCACCGCCGTTGGCAAGTCCGCGCTCGCGCTCAAACTCGCGCAAGAATTTCGCGGCGAGATTGTTTCTGCGGATTCGCGGCAACTGTATCGCGGGATGGATATTGGCACGGCGAAGCCGACGCGCGAAGAACGCGCGCGCGTGCCGCATCACGGTCTCGATGTCGTCAATCCCGGCGACGCATTTTCGCTCGCGGATTATCAAGCGCGCGCGTACGCCGCGATTGATGCGATTCACGCGCGCGGCAACATTCCTTTTCTCGTCGGCGGGAGCGGGCTGTACGTCCGCGCGGTGCTGGACGGTTTGACGATTCCGCGCGTCGCGCCGGATGCCGCGCGCCGCGCGGAACTCGAAGCCGAAGATGCCGCGATGCTGTACGCGCGATTGCAAGAACGCGATGCGCGCGCGGCGGAAAAAATAGATGCGCGCAACAAACGCCGCGTCATTCGCGCGCTCGAAGTGATCGAAACGACCGGCGCGGCGATGAGCGAACAGCAAAAGCAATTGCCGCCGGATTATCGCATCTTGCGGATCGGATTGACTCTGCCGCGCGCGGAATTGTACGTGCGCATCAACGCGCGCGTCGACGCGATGCTCGCGGCGGGTTTGGTGGACGAAGTGCGCGCATTGATCGCGCAGGGATTTGATCTGGCAACGCCGGCGATGAGCGGGCTGGGTTATCGGCAGATCGCGCTATTTGTAAAAGGGCAGATTGATTTGGAAGAAGCGGTGCGATTGTTGAAGCGCGATACGCGGCGATTCGTGCATCATCAGTACAGTTGGTTTCGACTCGCTGACGCGCGCATTGTTTGGTTTGATGTTTCGACGAATCCACACGCCGAGATTTGTGGATGCGTTGAAGATTTTTTACAAACCCCTTGACGGCGCGCCAAAACTGCCTACAATATTGAAAATACTTTCAGTTGCGAACGCCGACGAAAGGAGGCAAAATGACGCGCGAAGAAATTTTGGGATTATGCCGCAAAGCGCCGGATGTTGGATCGGTGAAGCATGAAGAATTTGCCGATTATATCGTGGTGCTCGAAACGCAAAAACGCGTAGGCGATGCGTGGCAAGTTGTCGAGCACGCGTATATGGCGGTGGACGGCAAACTCGCGATGGCAAACTTTGATCATCGCAAGCAAGGCAAGCGGCTCGATTTCGGTGAGCCGAAAATTTTGCTCGATAATCCGGAACAACTCACACTGCAAGTGATGATCACCAGCGAAGTGTACGGCGCGCGGCACGGCATCGCGACGAGTCGGAGAAAAGGCGGCACGCACGCGGAGCGCGAATATCCGTGGGAAGTCGCGGAGACGTCCGCGATCGGGCGCGCGCTTTCGGCGATGGGTTATGGCTTGTTGCCCGGGGCGGGACTGGCGAGCGCGGAAGATATGTTGCGCGCGACAGCAACGAACGAAAAAGGCGAGGGCGCGCGGCGTTTGAATTTGATGACTGCAAATCAGCGGAATAAATTGATCGAGATGTATCGCGAGCGGCGCGGCGGCGCCGACGCGGAAGTTTTGCAGGGACTGGACGCGTTGTTCGCCGCTTCGTTCAAGCATACATTCAACCAAGCGACGTTCGACGAAGCGTCGCAAACAATCACGCAACTCGGCGCGCAAAAAGCCGAGCGCGCGAAAAAATAGATCGGGAAACGTGCGACGCACCTAGACCCTTCGCTTCGCTCAGGGCAGGGGTGCGTCGCACGTTTTTTGTACGGCGCAGTTCCCAGGGCTTGTGCAAAGTCTATTGACACGATGGGTAGAAGGCAGCCGCGCTGCCGTTTTGCTCACGCCCAGCGCGGCTGGGCTGCCACCCACATTTTGAAACACGACTTTGCACAAGCCGTGGCGCAGTTCCATAAGATATTGACTTGGCGCGCGAGATATTGTAGAATCTCGGCGTCAGGAGGAGCGATGGATCAACGCAGATCGCGAATTCTATTTGAAGTGTTGCTGGTGCTGGCGTTGCTCGCCGGACTGCTTGGCTTTGCCGCCGACGCGTCTGCCGACGCGCCGTCAGTATACACCGTGCGCTGGGGCGATACGCTTTATTCGATTGCCGCGCGCTACGGCGTTTCGGTGAACGCGCTGATGCAAGCGAACAACTTGCGCGATCCGAATTTTATTTATATCGGACAGCGTCTCGTCATTTCCGGCAGTGCCGCGCCGGCAACTCTGCCGGCGAGTTCGTACGTCGTCCAAGCCGGCGATACACTGTTCGCGATTTCGGCGCGCTACGCCACGACCGTCGCCGCGCTGATGCAAGCGAACGGGCTGTACAATTATTGGATTTACGTCGGCCAAGTTTTGAGACTGCCGGGCGCGCCTGCGCCGGTGATTGCCGCGCCGGTCGCCGCGCAAATTCCGGCGCAAGGCGTTTATTACGCGGTGCGCCCCGGCGACTATCTCGCGCTCATCGCCGCGAATCACGGCTCGACCGTTTACGCCATCGCGATTGCGAACGGCTTGTCGAACCCATCGTTCATTTATCCGGGTCAGCGTTTGTTTATTCCCGGCGGCAGAGCGCCGACGACCGCGCCCGCCGCGCCGATCGCGATTCCGGTTTATCCACCCTTACCGCCGCCAATTCCGCCCGCGCCGACCGCGACGCCGATCCCGGCATCCGCCGTAATTTATCCGACGCCGAATCCGAACGCGAGTTTGTGGGAAGCCGTCGTGCTGACGAATACGGTCGGCAAGGGTCCGTGCTGGATCACCGTGTACGTCGTCGGAAAAAATAATTGGCCCGTGGTCGTCGCGACGACGGACGGCAGTTTCATCAGCGATCCGAAATTGACCGGCACGAAACCGGAAAGGGGACCGTACGCGGTCGAGTTCGCGCATTCGTGCACGCGCACATGGCGCGTCATCCCGCTCGGCTTGAACGTGTACGCGGATATCACGCTGAACGGCGGACACGCGGAAGTGGAATTTCATCCCAGACCCAATTGATTTGCGGTTTCTTGAAATCGAAACGCGCCTCGATTCAACAGCGAGGCGCGTTTTTATTTTGGCGCGATTCACGCGATCGTTTTCAAAAAATCTTTTACCGCGTGATTGAACGCGGCGGGCTGTTCGTAATTCGGCAAATGCGCGGCGTCCGGAATCAGCGCGAGGCGCGCGCCGCGAATTTGATCGCGCAAAAATTCTGACTCTTTGACCGGAATCAATTGATCGTCCGCGCCGCAGACGACCAGCGTGGGAACGGAAATTTGCGCGAGCGTCGGCGTTGAATCCGGACGATCGCGCAGGGCGATCAGCGCGGCGGCAACGCCTTCGACCGGCTGACGCGCCATCAACGCGCGTAAATCTTGCGCGACGTTCGCGCGCGTCGTCGCGGTCTGCGGCGTCAGCATTTTCGGCAGCATTCGCTCGGCAATCGCCCCCGCGCCCTCTGCGCGCGCGAGCGCGGCGTTTTCGTCGCGCGCTTTTTTGCCTTCCGGCGAATCCGCGCCGGCGCGCGTGTCCACCAAGATCAACGCGCGGACGCGCGCCATGTACTTTCGGTAAAACGCGAACGCGATATAGCCGCCCATCGAAACGCCGGCGATGATCGCGCTCTGGATGTTGAGCGCGTCGAGCAACCCGCGCACGTCGTCCGCGTACTCGTCCATCGTCGTCGCGCCGGGCGGCATTGACGATTCGCCACAGCCGCGCAAATCCGGCGCGATCACGCGCGCGGAATCGGCTAGTTCACGCGTCTGCTCCGCCCACGTCGTGCGGTCGAGCGGAAAGCCATGAATCAAAACGAGCGGCATCGCCGTGCTGCCGCTGTCGTCGTACGCTATTTCAAAGCCGCGAATTTTTGTTTTCATTGCTACTCCTTTGTCACCGGGGATACAGATTGGAAACGAGTATAGCACAATTTCAATTTCGCGAAATTGCGGCTTAGATTGCTTCGTCGCCCCTGCGGGACTCCTCGCAATGACATTTGACGCGGCGCGCGAAAAAGCCGTTTGCTTCGCGCCGATGTTTTCGTTATGATGCAAACGCCAATCGGATAGATGGAGACGCGATGAAAGATTTATTTCTGCTCGACCCGTCCGTTGCATTTCTCAATCACGGCTCGTTCGGCGCGACGCCGCGCGTCGTGTTCGAAGCGTATCAGCGCTGGCAACGCGAGTTGGAAAAACAGCCGGTTGAATTTATCGGGCGACGGCTCACAGCATTGCTGAAAGATGCGCGCGCGCCGCTTGCCGCGCTCGTCAACGCACGCACCGATGATTTGGTGTACGTTTCCAACGCGACAACCGCGATGAACATCGTCGCGCGCTCGTTGGGGACGATTCATGAATCGCCCCTACAACCCGGCGACGAAATTCTCGGCACGGACCACGAATACGGCGCACTCGATCGAATGTGGCGATTCTTGTCGCGCAAATTTGGTTATGAGTACATACGTCAGCCGATTCCCGTGCCGGTGACGACGCATGCGGATTTTGTCGAGCAATTTTGGGTGGGTGTCACGCCGCGCACGCGCGTCATTTTCCTCAGTCATATCACGTCCGCCACCGCGCTGACATTTCCGGTGAAAGAAATTTGTCGCCGCGCGCGCGCCGCCGGCATTTGGACGATGGTGGACGGCGCGCATACGCTCGGACAAATTCCACTCGATATGCAAGACCTCGGCGCGGATTTTTACACGTCGAACGCGCACAAGTGGCTCTGCGCGCCCAAAGGCTCGGCGTTTTTGTACGCGCGCGCGGAGGTTCAGCATCTGGTCGAGCCGCTCGTCGTGAGCTGGGGTTATGAAGCGGAAATGCCGAGCGGATCAAAATTCATTGATGAGCAAGAATTCACCGGCACGCGTGATCCGGCGGCGTGGCTCGCGACGCCGCGCGCGATTGAATTTCAGCGCGAGCAGGATTGGGACGCAGTGCGCGCGCGGTGCCGCGAGCTGGTGCGTTATACGCGCGAAAAAATTACCGCGCTGACGGAACTTGATCCGCTGTCGCCGGATTCGAGCGATTGGTTTACGCAGATGTCCACGTTGCGCTTACCGCCGTGTGATGTGAAAGAATTAAAGCGGCGGCTGTATGACGAATTTCGCGTGGAAATCCCGGTTCTCAATTGGAATGAACAACCCTATTTGCGTATTTCGGTTCAGGGCTACAATTCGCGTACGGATGTGGATCGGTTGGTGGCGGGGTTGGAAAAGTTGTTGGGACGCGGACACCTGCACCGCCCGCAAGGGCAGGTGTAAACGCGGAAAAAACCGGATTCTTTGTCACCCTGAGCCCTTCGCTTTGTCATTCTGAGCGAAGCGAAGAATCTCGCGCATCACTCTGGGTAAACTCCGCGAAGGGTCTCGTTATGGATTAGAACAACGAGATTCTTCGTCGCTGATCCTTCGCTCCGCTCAGGACGCTCCTCAGAATGACAAATCCGCGTGTATCCGCGTCCTAAATTTAGGAGTGAACTATGCCCGAAATGCAAAACAAAATCGCGCTCGTGACCGGCGCGTCGAGCGGCATCGGCAAGGCGACCGCGCTAAAATTCGCGGCAGAAGGCGCGCGCGTCGCGCTCGTGGCGCGGCGCGGCGATGAATTAGAGAATGTCGCGCAGGAAATTCGCGCGCGCGGCGGCGAGGCGAAAGCCATCGCGGCAGACGTAACGCGCGAAACGGACATTGAGCGCATCGTCAGCGAAACGATCGCGGCATTCGGCGGGATTGATGTTATCGTCAACGCGGCGGGGATTCTCGCGAGCGGAAATATCGAAAACACGCGACTCGCGGATTTTGATTATATGTTGAACGTCAACACGCGCGCGCCGTTTTATTTGATTCAGCGCGCGATGCCGCATTTGCTCGAGCGTCAAGGCAACGTCGTGAATGTATCGTCCGTGACCGGCATCCGCGCGTTCCCGAATGTGCTGGCGTACTGCGTGAGCAAAGCCGCGCTCGATCAACTCACGCATTGCATTGCCTTGGAGGTCGCGGCGAAAGGCGTGCGCGTGAACGCGGTGAATCCGGGCGTCGTCGAGACGATGTTGCATCGCGCGAGCGGAATGGCGGACGACGCGTATGCGAAATTTTTGGAGCATAGCCGGGCGACGCATCCGTTGGGGCGCGCGGGCAACGCGGCAGAAATCGCAGAGTTGATTTATTTTCTCGCGTCGCCGCGCGCGGGGTGGATTACCGGCGTAACGTACTCGATTGACGGCGGACGCGCGCAAACGTGTTTGCGATAATGTGCGGCAGGGGCGAGGCATATGCCTCGCCCTTACACGATGCCGTTTTCCTGTTTGAACGCGGTAATCTGCGCGCGGATTTTTTGCCGCGCGTCGAGCGCGGTTTGAATCGGCGCGGCGAAATCTTTTTCCCAGCTGGTCAGCAGAGTGTCCACGTCGTCTAAAAATTTTTTCAGCGGTGCGAGCAGATTTTGCGCGAGCGGATCGAGCAAGTTCGTGTTCACCGACGATTTGCCGGTCGGAGGGAAAAAGAGATCGCGCAAGGGCGCGAGGAGTTGCGTGGTGAACATCTGAATCGCGTTCGGAATCGCGCGCACCAGATCCACTAGCCCATTGACCGCGCGGCGAACTTCTGCGCCGATACCGAACGGGATTTTTTCGACTAGCGAGTTAAAGAAACTCAAAATGGATTCGGCGAGCGGCAACGCGACGCCGAGCGCGCCGACCACAAAGCTCTCCGCGAGTCGAAATTTTTGCCCCAGATCATCGAGCATGACCGTCACGCCGTTCGCCGCGCTTTTGAGCGCATCGAGCGCGGCTTGAAAATTCCTCAGCGCGGCTTCGATCGCGCTGAGCGCGTCGCGCAAAAGTCGCACGCCGGCTTTGAGCGCCGTCAGGGCGCCGCGCACAATGTTCATCCCCGTCGCGATGATCGCGTCAATCCCCACTTTTTCTAATTGCTCGTACAGCGTGACGAGCGCGCGCCATTTCGCGAGCTCGGCTTCATATTGCGCGCGGGTCGCGCCGCCGCTGATTTGCGACACGCCCCACGCCGCGCCCGCAATCGTTACGCCCGATGCCGCGGCGGTAACGAGCAATTGCCGGCGCGTGATGCCGGTTTTTTCATGGTCAGACATTTTTGCCTCCTCTTAAAGTGTAGAACAAGTTTACAAACGGGTCCCACGCCGGCGGTCAAAGTGCATTGCCCTGGGCAAACGCTTCGGCGCGCGCGTCCAATTCTGCGATCATCGCCGCGCCGAAATAAAATTCCAATTCCGCGCGCGCGCCTTGATACAGCGTCGCGCCGCTTCCCGCGCAGACCAGTGTCCCATCCTCCACCTCTTCCGACGCGAAAAGCGTCCGCTTGTCAAACGTGAGCGGAAATAAACAGCAGTCCATTGGCTTGAGGTCGTGATAATCCGCGTCATGCGCGAGACTGAACGCGTGCAAACCGCAACCGCGCTTGCCTTGTTGCAAAAAAACGCATTTGCCGTTTTCGACGCGCGTGCGTGTATACGCGCCGTGGGGATACTCTGGATCGATTCGAATTTCCGGCTCAAACCATTCCGCGCGCGCACGCCCGCAAAATTTCTCGATTTCATCCGCGCGCGCCAGCACGCGCGCGACATTGCCCGTGTCAATGTCAGCGCCGTAATAGCAACAGCCGTCGTAGCAAAAATTGCACGCCATACAGTGCCGAAAATAGCGCGCGGTAAAAATCACGGAATCCACGCGGTCCAAAACGGGCGCGCCGTAAATGGATGGGTAGGCGCGGTGGAGAGGGATGATCAAAGAGGTCTCCTAAATTTTATTCGCGCGGATCAGCGAAGTAGACCCGCGCGTTCCATTGCGTAATTCAAAATATTATTCACGAGATCGGCATACGAAATGCCGGCGGCGTTCGCGGCGCGGGGCAAAAGATAGTCGGGGTCAATTCCGGCGATGGGGTTGAGTTCGAGGAGATACAAATGATCGTCCGCGCCGAGCCGCATCTCCAGCCGGCACCAATCGCGGCAAGCGAGCGCGCGGAACGCGCGGCGCGCGGTCTCGCGAATGCGCTCGCCGAGCGCGTCGTCCACTGCCGCCGGGATGACCGGAAAATGCAGGCGTTGCTGTGTCGCCGGCGTTTTGCCGGTCGTCACGGTTGCCATTTCAATCACCGGATCATCCGGCAAAAAAAGATTGATACCGCGCGGATGGCTGAACGTGATTTCAACAATCGGCAGAGTGATCGGCTCGCGATTGCCGAGCACGCCGACGGTAAATTCGCGTCCTTGAATAAATTCTTCCACGAGCGCGGATTGCTGATACGTTTCAATCACCCACGCGATGCGGCGGCGCAACGCGGCTTCATCGTCCACAATCGAATCGAGCGACAAGCCCATACTCGAGCCCTCGTGCGCGAGTTTGACGATGAGCGGATATTTCAAACGCGCATCCATCGGCGCGTCCGCGCGCGCAAACACTTGAAAGCGCGGCGTATGCAATCCGTTCTGCAAAAGAATTTCCTTGGTCTTGGCTTTGTCGAGGCAGAGCGCGGTCGAGAGGACGCCGGAGCCGGTGTACGGAATGCCGAGATGCTCGCAGATTGCCGGGATGTGCGATTCGCGGCTTTCGCCGCGTTCGCCTTCCGCGATGTTGAACACAATCTCTGGTTTTTCCGCGCGCAAGCGCGCGACGACATTTTCATCCGCTTCGATGCGCACGACTTGATGATTGCCGGCGCGCAGCGCGTCCGCGAGCGCGCGGATCGTCGGCTCGCTGTCGAGCTCCGCGATCATATCGAGCGGGCGGTCGCGCAGCATTTCCGGATGAATGAGGTTGTAGACGAGCGCGACGCGCGCCATTTAGGAAATTGCCTTGAGCGCCGGGGAAACGGATTTCGTGGCGAGCGCGAGCGGCGCGGGTTTGAGCGCCGGCGGCGGGAGGAGCGCGCCGCGCGGAATTGCGAGGCGGTGCGCGGACGCGACGCGGAGTTGATATTGCACGAGACGCGGGCGGAGCGCGCGATTAAAACGCGTGCGCGACGCGGCGAGCCGCACGACTTCGTCAATCAATTCCGCGTACGATAATCCGGCGACGCGCGCCGCGCGCGCAATGCCGGCATTGTGCGAAATGTCCGCATTCGGATTCACTTCGAGGATGTACGGTTGTCCGTCGCGCACGCGCAAATCCACGCGTCCATAATCGCGCAAGCCCATCGTTTTGTACGCGCGCCACGCCACGTCTTCGATCCGCGCTTTGAGTGTCGGGGTGACGCGCGCGGGGCATTGCGGCTCGGTGAGAATATATTCGGGCGAGTCGGAGACCCACTTGCCGCGAAAAGAAACGATGCGCGCGTACGGATCCGCGAGGCGCTGGAAATCAATTTCGGAAAGCGGCAGGACGCGCGGCGACTCGTTGCCGAGCAGCGTCACGTTGAACTCGCGTCCCTCGATAAATTCTTCGACGAGCGCGGCTTGTTTATATTTTTCCCAAATGCGCCGCACTTGCTCGCGCAGGGCGCGCTCATCATGCACGACGGATTTTAGCGTGATGCCGATGCTGGCGTCTTCGGACGCGGGTTTCACAAAGAGCGGAAAATTCAAGCGGCGTTCGATTTTTGTGTCGGGTTGAAAGATCTGAAAGTTCGCGGTGGGCAGGCTGTGCGCGAGGAGAATTTCTTTCGTGCGCGCTTTGTGGAGCGAGTTGAGCAACGTTGGACGATTCGCGCCGGTGTAGCGAAAACCGAGATGCTCGTACACCGCGGTCACGTACGGTTCGAGCGAGGTCTTGCCGTTCAATTGCTCACACAAATTAAAGATGAGCCATTCGTTCGGATCGTACGGTTCTAGCGCGCGCCAAACATCGTTCGCGATAGCGGCGCGCGCGACGATATGTCCTTGCTCGCGCAGAACGCGCTCGATATCTAGTTCGGTGAAAACAATATCTTGCTTCGTTTTGGGTTCGCTCGAATCAATCGTTGCGGAGACGTCGTGGGCGACAAGAATTTTCAACTCCACGCGCTCCCGGGCGTACATTTCGCCGGCGAAAAACTTTTTTCAAACATCTATGGCGATTATACACGCAAACGCAAAAAAGCGTGCCTTAAATTTTGCGCGCGGGCGCGGCAACACGCGTGGGTCGCGAGGCGACGGGTAAACGTGCGACGCACCTCGCAGGTGCGTCGCACATCAATAAGCGCGCCGCGAAATTTTTCTTGTCGGGTTTTTGTTTTGTGGTATAATACGCGCCGTTCTCTCGCGAGGGTCAAGGAGCAAAGTGCTTTCCGATATTCTTGCCGGTCGAATTGATCCGATTGAAATCGCAACGATTCTGCTCGCGCTCGTGCTTGGGATTACGATTCACGAATTCGCGCACGCGTTCGCGGCGGATCGCTTGGGCGATTCTCTACCGCGCCGGCAAGGCCGTTTGACGCTGTCGCCGCTCGCGCATCTCGATCCGGTCGGCACGCTTTTGTTTCTGGTCGCCGGCTTTGGCTGGGGGCGACCGGTCGAGATCAATCCGTACGCGTTGCGCGCGGATCCGCGCATCGGACACGCCATCGTCGCGGTAGCGGGACCGCTGTCGAATATTTTGCTCGCGACGCTGCTCGCGATTCCGATTCGGCTCGCGCCGTTGATGCCGGATTTTCCGGACGCGGCGATGATGATTCTGTTCGGCGTCTTGCGTTTTAATCTCATTCTCGCCTTTTTCAATCTCATTCCGGTTTTTCCGCTCGATGGCTTTGCGATTCTCAAAGGACTGCTGCCGGCAGACCTTGCGTTTCAGTTCGATCAAACCCGGCAATGGGGCATGCTGCTTTTGTTCTTGCTCGTCTTTGCCGGCGGCGGCGTGCTCGGCGCGATCATCGGACCGCCGATTTCCTTTGTGATGCGCTTGCTCATCGGGTAATTATTTTTCTTGAATTCATAGTAACTGCTCAGCCCGTCATTTCGAGGAGCGTCCTGAGCGAAGCGAAGGATCACGACGAGAAATCTCGTTGTTCCAAGTATCAACCAGACTCCTCGCGGAGTTCACACTGAGCCCTTCACTTTATTCAGGGTAAACTCCGCGAATGTGCTCGGAGTGACAGTGAAACTCAGATTGTTAGAGAATACAAGTAGTTACAATCCGTGGAGGTTTTTCCAATGCTGAAAGCGCTTTCAGTGAAACCAGTTTTGAATCTGAGCGCGCTCGCGCTTTTGCTTCTCGTCTTCGCGACCGCGTGCGGACCGGCGGCAACGCCGACGCCGCGCCCGGTGACACCGCAACCGACTGCCGCGCCGACGCAAGTGCCCCCGACCGTCGCGCCGACCGCCACTCCGGTGCCGCCGACCTCAACGCCAGTCCCGCCGCAAGCGACCGCGAAGCAACAAGTGAATTTGCGTCAAGGTCCCAGCGATAAATTCGCGATTGCCGGTCGAATGCCCAAAGATACGACCGCGGTGGTGATCGGCAAGAGCGATGACGGCAAATGGTTGCAATTGGCATATCCCGATCCCGCGCATCCGTCGTGGGTGCTCGCGTCATTTGTGAATCTCACCGGCGCGCTCGATGCTGTCGCTGTGGTGGTGCCGACGGCAACGCCGACGCGCGCGCCCGGCACGCCCGCCGCGACGCGCATCGCGCAAGCGACGGCGACAAAAGCCGCAACTGCAATCCCGCCACTGCCCGCGCCGCGCGGCGTTTTGGGATTCGTCTCGTATGAACCCGTGATCCAAGCGTACAACGTCAACAATTATTCCTTCGCGGACAAATCATTCGCGCCCTTCAAGCAACTCAGTCTGCAACCCGGCGATATCACTTCGTCCACGAATGCCCCGCCTTTTTCATGGTCGGCAAGCGGCGCGCGATCCGCCTATGTTCACGGTCCGCTCGGCGCGATTGATTTTCTCAAAGTGACCGATGGTGCCGGCAACGAACTCGCATCGTTTGGGCACGCGCATGTGTTTAGCCCCTCGTGGGGACCCGGCGGTCAAGAACTTGCCTATATCGGAATGGAAGTGAACGGCGCGCAGAATATCATTGTGGTGGGAACTGATTTGAAGCGAGACGAAGGTCGAAAAGTTGCCGCGCGTGAGAGCGGCGGAAAACGCGAAAGCTTCCGCGGCTTGGCGTGGGGCAAGTTCATTTACTTTGGGTCCGACCTTTCCGGCGCGTTTGAAATTTACCGGATGAACGGCGATTTCAACGCGGCGAGCGCGGTCGCGATAACAAACGATAAACGCGAAAACGGCGCGCCCGCCGGCAGTCCCGACGGAACCAAAGTGGCGTACTATTCCAAACAGGCAGACAACAGTTATCAAATCATCGTCGCGAATGCAGACGGCTCGAGCCCGCGCAAATTGACGACGAGCGGCAACAACTTTACTCCGACGTGGTCGCCGGATGGAAACTGGATCGCGTACTTTTCGTCCAGCGTCGGTGACATTATGATCATGGACAAGAACGGCAACAACAATCAGCAGTTAGCCAAATGCCAGCCGGCACAACGCTGTCAATTGCCGGGATCGTGGCGATAACCATGTCCAAACCGCGCATCACCATTGTCGGCACTGGTTTTATCGGCGGCTCCATCGGGCTCGCGCTAAAAAAAGCGAAAGTGGAAGCGGAAATTGTCGGGCACGATAAAGACAATGGCGTTGCCGCGCGCGCCAAAAAACGCGGCGCGGTGGACACGACCAAATGGAATCTCGTCGACGCGTGTGAGGGCGCGGGACTGATTGTGCTTGCGATCCCGCTCGCCGGAATCAAGCCGACACTCGACGCGCTCAATAAATATCTCGAACCCGGCGTCGTGATCACCGACACCGCCGCGACCAAAAAACCGGTGATCGAATGGGCAAACGATTTGCCGACCGGCGTTTCTTTTGTCGGCGGCAATCCAATTCCGAAAGCGACGCGCGCGAAAGGCGCGGGTATTGACGCCGCCGACGCGGAGCTGTTTCAAGACGCGACGTACTGCCTCGTTGCGTCGCCGCGCGCCGCCCCCAACGCGATGGACGTGATGGCAAATTTCGCCGCGCTCTTGGGCGCCAAACCGTACTTTGTGGATGCGCAAGAACACGATGGGATCATGAGCGGCATTCAGCATTTGCCGGCTCTGCTGGCGAACGCGCTTGCCGCGGCTGTGATCCAAAACCCCAGTTGGCGCGAAGCCGGCAAACTCGCGAGCGCGGATTTTCGCGAGGCGACGAGTCTGCTCGCGGCAGACGCGCGCGATGCCGCGCAGGAATTGATCGCGCATCGGACCGAGTTGTTGCAGTGGCTGGACGTTTTTGACGCGCGCGCGCAAGAAATGCGCGGACTGCTCGAGCGCGGCGACACCGCGAGTCTTGAAAAAATTCTGGAGCAGATCGCCGCCGAGCGCGCCAAATGGCTCGCCGGCAACTTCGGCGAGGCGCCGGCGGTGGACTTGAGTGAGGCGCAATTTTCGGCGCAACGACTTTTTCTCGGTCGGCTCGGTACGCGCGGCAAAAAATCAAATTGAATTTTCAACTCACCTTACGCACTGTCATCCTTCGGCTTCGCTCAGGACAGGTTTTCGAGCGAAGCGACGCGGAGCGTCTCGTTGTTGGAATTACGAGACCCTCGCGGAGTTTACACTGAGCATAGCGAATGTGCTCGGGGTGGCGTTACTGCGTAACGTCAATTTTCATTTCTCCCGCCGGTTCCCCGATCGGCGGGAACATTTATTCTGAACGCATGTTTAGCGAGGATGAATTGCGCAGTCTTTCTGTGGTCTTGCCGGCTTTTAACGAAGAAGCCAACATCACGCCGATGATCGAATCGGTTCTGGAAACTCTTCGCCCGCTCACAACAGACCTCGAAGTCATTGTCGTGGACGACGGCAGTCGTGACGGCACCGCCAATCAAGTGCGCGCATGCGCCGCGCGCGATCCGCGTGTGCGCTTGATTCAGCATCCGAAAAATCTCGGCTATGGCGCGGCGTTGTACACGGGCTTTATCGCCGCGACCAAAGAGTGGATTTTTCTCACCGATTCGGATCGCCAATTCAATCTCGCCGAATTTTCCAAGCTCGACGCGTTGACCGCGCGCGCGGATCTGGTGATCGGTTATCGCGCGCCGCGCCGCGATCCGTTTCACCGGCGGCTGAACGGCTGGGGCTGGAATTTTTTGGTCAACACCCTCTTTGGCGCGACCGCGCGCGACGTGGACTGCGCGTTCAAGCTATTCAAACGCGAAATTCTCGCGCGCATCCGCATTCAATCGCGCGGCGCGACGTTTAGCGCGGAATTTCTCGTGCGCGCCAAACGCGCCGGCTTTCGCTTTGCGCAGGCGCCGGTGTCACATCGGCCGCGCGTTGCCGGCACCGCGACCGGCGCGCGCCCCGATGTGATTGTGCGCGCGTTTCGTGAGCTGATTCGCTTTCGCCTCGCGCTCTGGCGCGGGGACTAATGTGCGACGCACCTTCGAGGTGCGTCGCACATTGATTTGTTTCCCCAATGCCATACCGCGTCTTGATGATCGCCCCCACCTCCTTTTTCTTCGACTATGGATGTCACGTCCGCATTCTAGAAGAAGCGCGCATTCTGCAAAAACTAGGACACGCCGTCAAGATCGTCACGTATCCCCTCGGCAGAAATTTTTCCGATCTCGACATCGAACGCACGCTTGCCATCCCTGGTCGTTCCAACGAAGTTGGTCCATCGCGTTCAAAACTTTTGATTGACGTTTTGCTCGCGGCAAAAGCGTTTCAAGCCGCGCGCCGATTCAAACCGCACATCATTCACGCGCACTTGCACGAAGGCGCGCTGATCGGCGGCGCGCTCGCGCGATTATTGCGCGTGCCGCTCGTGTTTGATTTTCAAGGCAGTCTCACAAGCGAGATGGTGGATCATCGCTTTCTCGCTCCGCGCGGCTGGCTCTTTCCGATGGTGCATCGCGCGGAAGGTCTGATTGATCGTGTGCCGCACGCGATTCTGACCAGCTCGCATAATGCCGCGCGCGGATTGATTCAAGATTTCCGGGTCAATCCGGCGCGCGTCACCGTCCTCCCGGATGGCGTCAACGCCGACACATTTTCACCGATAGACGATAACGCGCACTCGCCGGCACATCCGCGCGTCCAAGAATTGCGCGTGCAGTTGGGCATTCCGCTCGACCGCCGCGTGATTATTTATATCGGCTTGCTCGACGTTTATCGCGGCACCGACGCGTTGCTGGGCGCCGCCGCGCGCGTTCTCGCGGCACACGACGCGCATTTCGTCATCATCGGCTTTCCCAATCTTGATCGCTATCAAGCACGCGCGCGCGCGCTTGGCATTGGCGATCGCGTCTCTTTTCCCGGACGCATTGCGTATGAAGATGTGCCCTTATGGCTCGCGCTCGGCGAGATCGCGGTCGAGCCGAAGATGAGTGCGACCGAAGCCGCGGGCAAAGTGCTAAATTATATGGGGATGGGTTTGCCGGTCGTCGCGTTCGATTTGCCGGTGATGCGCGAGTACTTGAACGAACTCGGCGTGTATGCGCCGGTCGGGGACGCCGACGCGTTCGCCGCGCAAATCCTCGCGCTCTTGCGCGCGCCGGCACGCGCGCGGCAAATCGGCGCGGCATTGCGCGAACGCGCGCGAAATGTGTACGCGTGGGCGCGCGCGGGCAGAGAGATCGAAAGAGTTTACGAAAATCTTTTGTCCCAGAAAAATAAAGATTGAATTGTCATTTCTCGCGCACTTTGCTCGTTCGAAATGACAGTGGCCGCTGACCTACAATGAATCTCCGCGATTCCGCCCTCACCATTGCGCGCGCCGCGCTCGCCGCCGCCGATCCGCGCGCGGCAATTCAACGCGCAATACAACGCGACGGCAATCAATTGCGCGTCGCCGCGCGCGCGTACGATCTCGCGCGCGTGCGCCATCTCTATGTCATTGGTTTTGGCAAAGCGAGCTCGGCAATGGCGCAAGCCGTCGAGCAAATTTGCGGCGATAAAATCACGCGCGGCGCGATCACGACGAAATACGCGCACGCGTTGCCCCTCCGCCAGATCGAAATCACCGAAGCCGCGCATCCGCTCCCCGACGAAAACTCTTTGCGCGGCACCGAAAAAATTCTGCAAATGCTCGCGGACGCGACGCCGGAGGATTTGATTTTGTGTCTCATCTCCGGCGGCGGCTCGGCATTGCTCGAATTGCCGGCGGAGGGCATTTCTCTGGACGATTTGCGCGCAATGACGGACGCGCTCCTTCGCGCCGGCGCGACCATCAACGAATTGAATACGCTCCGCAAGCATTTGTCGCAGGTCAAAGGCGGACAACTCGCGCGCCGCGCGCGCGGCGCGCAAATTGTTTCACTGATTCTGTCGGACGTGATTGGCTCGCCGCTCGATACGATTGCGTCGGGTCCCACCGCGCCGGATGCGACGACGTTCGCGGACGCGTGGACGGTCATCGAGTCGCGCGATTTGAAAACTTTTGTGCCGCGCGCAATTCTCGAGCATTTGCAACGCGGCGTACGCGGGGAAATTCCAGAAACGCCGAAAGAAAACGATGCGATTTTTGCGCGTGTGCAGAATGTCGTCATCGCGGATAACCAGATTGCCTGCGACGCCGCGTTGAGTGCGGCGCGCGATTTAGGTTTCAACGCGATGTTGTTGTCAACTGCACTGCAGGGCGAGGCGCGCGCGGTCGCGAAAAATTTTATTGCCAGCGCGCGAGAGATCGCGGAGAAAAATCGGTCGTTGCAGAAACCGGTATGCGTGATCGCGGGCGGCGAGACGACCGTGAGGGTGCACGGGCAAGGCAAGGGTGGAAGGAATCAAGAATTTGTTTTGGCGGCGGCGATAGAAATT
>Ga0247727_10007569_pt1 | contig 20616 bp, 17 predicted proteins | sample WisWelCaveWW1625_FD_202498 | JGI IMG/M metagenome (GOLD analysis project Ga0247727, IMG submission 202498) | Biofilm microbial communities from Wishing Well Cave, Virginia, United States - WW16-25 | ecosystem: Environmental > Aquatic > Deep subsurface > Groundwater > Cave microbial mat | place... | reverse complement strand
AGGTGGTGGGCGACGCCGTGCGCGTCCGCCCCGTAACAGACCGACCGACGACCCGAACGGAAGGAGCCGGAAACGACAGCCATTAAGAAACAGAAGAACACGCTTGCAACCGGTGGCCTCATAGAAGAAGGGCGCGATGCCTGTCGTGTGGGTATCGCGCCGCGTCGCTGGATTCCCCAAACGGCGCGATACCCCGACACGACACGGGGCATCACGCCCTACAAACGCCGGCCCAGCTTGTCGGTCATTCATGACAACATTTCTGCTTCGGGCTGGCGGGCGGGACATCCATCGCGGGGTTGCGCTCGAAAAAACCGTCGGGCTTCAACATGAACCCGATGTGCGTGACCGGCATGACCGGCCAATCCTCGGGACGCGGGACATGACTGGCGTTCATGGTGTACCAGACCACGAGGTTCGTGTTTTCGATGGGCCGGTTGCCTCGCGTGTACGCCGCGAGACCCGCGCCGCCGGGATGTTGGTTGGGATAATCGCCGGTTGCGTATTTCTCGTCGGCTTGATAGGGCGTCACCCACAGATGCTTGTCCATGAACGCCGCGCGTTTCATCACGGTGGAGCTTTCGTGGAGGAAACAGCGCGCGTTGTCGCCGGGGATCAGCCGGTAGCTGACCGGCTCGCCCAACCGATTTTGGCGCGCGGGGTTGACGATTTTCCACGTGCGCGCGGCGTGGGGATCGGTCAACTGCTGCGCCTCGCGCTCGGTCTTCAGCAGCGTCGCCTTGGAGGAGTAGGCGTTGCCGTGCGGGTTGCCGCGGCCGAGCGGCTCGCTCTCGTTGTGTGTTTCGTAGATCGAGTTATTCACGCCGTCGATCATCATGTCGAGCCGCATGTTGAAGATGTGCTGATGGTTCGGCGCGTAAAGTTGCGGCGCGACCAACCGGCCGTACGGGCTTTTCACGCCGGGCGGCAGCGCGCCGGTGTGCATGATGCCGGTCAGCTTGGTTTCAAACTGCAGCACGCCGTCCTGTTGGAAATACCAGTAGAAGCCATATTCGTAATTGCCGACGGTGGCGATGAAGGAGATCACGAGCCGGCGGTTGCGGCGCACCTCGGTCTCGTTGGTGCGCCAGTCCATGTGTTTCCAGAGGATGCTGAAATCTTCTTCGTGGAGGCAGATGGCGTTCTGGATCGTGAGCACCTCGCCGTGACTGGTCGCGAGATGCGCGTCGAAATAGCGGATTTCGCCGAGACAATCGCAGCCCAAGGTCAGCGAGTTGGCGAACAACCCGATGCCGTACTCGCCGCAGTCGAAGGCGTTCTTGCGAAAGTGATTCGGGTGCGGGTCGCCGTAGGGCACAACCATGTCGCAGAGCGAGGCGCGATACAGCAGGGGCCGGTCACGTCCGTCGTCGGTGTAGGTGACCTGATACAACACCAGCCCTTCGCGCGGCGTGAACCCGATGCGGAACTTCCACTTCTGCCACTGAATCTGGTGGCCCGCGACCGCGAAACTCGGGCCGTCGGGCTGCGTGATCTCCAACGGCTTCACGTCACCGCGGTACGGGGCGATGTACTGGCGCGAGTAGTTGCCCGCTTCCGGCGGCAACGGAATCACCTCGTTGTCCTCGATCCGGTACACCTGCATCCGGTTCAAATCCACGACGGCGGTCAACCCTTCGACCGGGCGCGCGTACCCGTTGTCGCCCGGCTCGGACCGCACCCACGTCAACGCGCGGGCCAGCCGCAGACCTTTCGGGTCGTCCTCCAGGCCGTAGCTGCCCGCCGACCACGGGTCCACCATGATCAGGTCGAAATTCGTCACCCCCCGTTTGCGGAGCGCCGCCTGGAACTGCGGCTCTTTCTTGAGCATCTCCTCGCATTCGAAAAACTCGTCGAGCGTGATGGACGGCTGGACGCCGGGAATATGTTTCCACTGCTTGATCGCGCCGGCGCGCAGGGAGACGACCGCCTCGTACGTTTTGCCGTCCGCGTTGTCCAGCAACACCAGAAACGCCTCGCGTTCCCAGGTCGCACCCGGCTGGAATTCGAGCACGACCGTCTTCGCCGGCTCCTGCAAACTGACGACGACGAAACGGACCTTGTCACTGACTTTGCCGCTCTGTTTCACCAGCGCAACGGCGGCGCGGATTTCCTCCGGCCGCAAGGGATCGAGTGGATGGGATGCATGCATGACAGCATTCTAGCCCCATTCCCCCTCAGACAGGAATACGAAAAATGCCAGCTCGCATGCCCGAAGTGACGGAGCAAGATTCGTTGGGTGCGCGCTTGCGTACCCTACTTCGGTTTCGGCGACCAGAGGAAGGTGCGGCGGTAGAGGCCGCCGATTTCGGCGTCGTTCCAGACACGCACCGCGATGCTGTTTTTCTCGCCGGGGCGGAGGAGCTTGCTCACATCCACGTCGAATTCGTGGCCACCCAACCACCCAGATTTTGTGCAGGCGGTGGCCGGCGTACTCGCCGTTGACCCAGACCCAGCCTTCGTTGATGATGCCGCCGAGGTACAGGTGCGCCGGCTGGTCCTTGAACTCGGCCGGCACGTCCACGGTGAAGCGATACCAGCCGTAGCCGACGGCGTCTTCGGGTTGGTCCTGCGCGTCCCAGGTGTAGAACGTGTTCTTCGTTTCCAGCGGCAGCGGTGCGATGAGCACGCCCTTTTCGCCACCGATCATCGCCGCCAGCGACTCGTACCGAAGCATGCGGCCCCGGGTGAAATAGTCGTTCGTCTGCTCTTGGGCTTGCTTGCCGATGAGGAACACCGAGATCTTGTGTAGCGCCTCACGTGCGGCCAGCATCCGCGCGGCGCAGGCGGCCGCCAGCCGGTAGTCCATCTTCAGGTCGACCGCTTCCATCTCGGTGCTCGCCTCGAAGTTCTCGACGATCAACTCGAAAATTTTGAAGCGCTCCCGTTGCTTGCCGGTCATGGTCGCCTGCCGGGCCGCTTCGACGTGCGGGTGAATGGAGCGCGCAAAATCGGCGGTATAGATGTGGTTGACCAGCCAGTCTTCGTGGACGTGGACCGTGGCCTTGCCGAGCGCCTCCTCGCACGCATCCCACCACGCTTGCACGTGCGGGCCGGCGTCGGGGCCGAAGAACGTGTTGTAGAGGTCTTGCTTGAGGGCCGCGACGTCGGCGTTCACGTCCCACATGAGTTTGGCGGCGGTGTAGTAGCTGATCCAACTGGCCATCATCGCGTTGCTGCCTTCGCGGGCGAAGCCTTTGAGACCGATCTTTTTGTAGAGCGGGGCGTTGACGGCGAAATTCGCCACGTCGCGCTCGGGGACGAACTGGGTGATCAGAAACCCGTGATTGTAGTCGTAGAGCCACACGTGCGGCGTCCGGCAGCACCACTGTTCGAGGATCCGCATGGTTTCCTGGCGCCGCCAGCAGCCGGGGTGGTTGCCCGGATGCAGGACGCAGGAACTGATGGGCGCGTACATCGCCGCCATGTTCGGGCGCAGTTTCACGCCCTGCGGCGGCAGCTCGCGCAGTGCGTACGCCGAGACGCTCACCCATTTATCTGGGAAGGCGTCGGCCAGTTTGCCGCCCAGCCCGAACAGCTCTTCGCTTTGCATCCGCTCGTGGATGTAGGTCGGGTAATTGAAATTCTGACTCGCCGCCAGACAGGTCGTGCAATAGCAGAACGGCGCGCCGTCAGGCGGCGAGAGGCCCACACCGTTGGGCCGGACGTTGTCGAGCGAGCGTTTTCCCGCGAACGCTTCGCCGACGTTCTTGATGTACTCGGCGATCATCTCGTCGTTGGAGAGACAGAGCTTCGTCCACTGCGGATCGGACTCGGGTTTGACGTTGCGCTTGCCGGTTTTGTCCATTGCGAAGAACTCGGGATGCGACTGCGCGTACTCCTTCGGCGGAATCGGGAAGCCGAGATGGCCGTCGCCCGGTCCGGGATACATGCCTTCCGCGCCGGCGTGATGGCCGCTGAACCCGACGCGCGCCGACCAGGTCTTGTACACCTCGCGGTCTTCAGGCTCGATCCTCCACCGGCCATTGAGCCAGATGCCGCGCATGGCGAAGTCCGGTTTCGATTTCACATTCAGGGCCGGCAGCGTCACGGTCTTCATCTCCGGTACGACTTCGCCCCACTCGCCGGGGAAATACCACCGGCAGCCCAGCGTCTCCAGCAGCGCGTACGCCGCGTACAACGTCCCCTGGTACGGCCCGTCAGAGTTGCCGGCCACGACGATCTGGTTGCCGGTCGTCTTCAGGACATAACCTTCCTCCTCGTACACGTCGGGTCGGATTGCGGGATTAAATCCCGCGGGAATGTCCGCCCCCTTGTGCCCAACGAGGATGGTGACCGGCAGACTGACCGGCTCGCCTTCATTCACGATGGGCAACGTCGCCCCGCTGATCTTGGCGACGTACGTTTGGATTTCCTGCGCGGCTTGTCGGGCTTGCGGGTTGTTCGCGGCGACGACGATTGCCGCGCGCGGCTCGCTGTTGTCCACCAGCACCGTAGCGTTCGCCAGACCGACGAGAGACAACCAGCAGATGATGGCTTTCATGAGCGCCGGGCAAGCTAACCATTTCCCGTCCGGACAGGAAGATGAAAACTGCCAAGGAACTTGCCCGAATTGGCGGCGCGAATTGCGTTGGACTCGTTTTGCGGCGGCTTGTTAGAGTGAGCATATGGGATTACTGCCTGTTCAACCGTCGCCGCTGGCGCGCCGATTGTTCTGGCATGTGCTGGCCATCGGGTCCGGCACGGTGACGCGCACAAGCGTGGAGGGACACTGGGCCAAAGCGGGGGCGCAGCTCATCTGGATCAAATCCGGTCGCGGAGAATTTCATCTCGAACCGGAAACCTTGCAGTTGCGGCCGGGACCGGTGTGCTGGGTATTCAGCACGCGCCGCCGGCGTCGTTGGTCCACGGACAAATCGTTTGTGGTGAGCAGCATTCGGTTCGGCGGCCCGAGTCTGGAGGCGTGGCTCGAAGAATTCGATGCGGCACGCCGACCCGAGATCCACCTCGCCCGACCGGCACTCGTCCAGCGTGTGCAGGAGCGGTTGGCGCGGCTGGTCAAGCAACGTCGCGCCGGCTGGGAGCTGGAAGTCCATCTGACCCTGTCCGCGCTGTTGTGGCAGTTGCTCTTGACCCGCAAATCGCCGACGCCGGCCGAGGCGCATCTTCCCGCGCCGATCCTCAAGGTGTTGGAAGCGGTGGCGGCGAACCCGGATCGGCCTTGGAAAGCGGCGGAGCTGGCCGTGATCGCGGGGGTGAGCTACTCGCATCTCCGCCACGTGTTTCACGATTCGCTGCACGAATCCGTCCACCACCATTTGCAACAGAAACGGGTGGACCGCGCCCGGCGGTTGCTGGCCAAAGGCGAACTCAGCGTCAAACAAGTCGCCGAGAAGTTGCAGTTCGGCAACGAATCCTATTTCAGCCGGTTCTTCAAAACCCAGACGGGCATCAGTCCCCGTGACTATCGCAAGCACGCCGGCCTGATCTGAACGTGCGGGCGCGGCCGGGTCGCTTCAGGAGTTTGCGCTTGTGTTCATGGCCGGCCAGTGGCAAACGAGCCGGCGTGAGAGACAACCCCGTCGCGCGCGGTGTGGTACTGGTGCTGCTGACGGTGGTGGCCTACTGGCCGGCGTTGAGCGGAGAGTTCCTGTGGGACGATCGGCTGTACGTGACGGACAACCCCTTGATCAAGGCCGGCGACGGTCTGCGACGCTTCTGGCTGACCACCGAGTTTACCGACTACTACGCGCTGTCCAACACGTCGTTCTGGCTGGAGTGGCGGTTGTGGGGCGCGAACCCGGTCGGCTATCACGCGACCAACCTCCTCCTGCACGCCCTCAATGCGCTGTTGCTCTGGCGCGTGCTCGGGCGACTCGGGGTGCCGGGCGCGTGGTTGGCCGGGCTGATGTTCGCGCTGCACCCGGTCAATGTGATGTCGGTCGCCTGGATCAGTGAACGCAAAAATCTGTTGTCGCTCCTGTTCGTCGCGCTGGCAGTGCTGGCGTATCTCCGCTGGAACGAGGAGCGCGCGCCGCGTTGGTATGCCGTCGCGCTGGGGTGTTTTGCGCTGGCGTTGTTGAGCAAAACCAGCGTGGTGATGGTGCCGGTCGTGCTCGCTCTGCTGGTGTGGTGGCGACGGGGCAACCTGACCTGGCGCGACGTGGGCGCGCTCGCGCCATTCTGCGCGTTGTCGCTGGTCATGGGACTGGTGACGATGTGGTTCGAGAGTCAACACGGGATCCGCGACGCGGTCGTGCGGCCCGAAGGTTGGGCGGCGCGGCTGGCCGGCACGGGCTGGGCGGTGTGGTTTTATGTGAGCAAGGTGTTGCTTCCCGTGAATCTGATGGCGATCTACCCGCGCTGGCAGATTTCGGCCGGGTCACTGGTGGCGTGGGTGCCGCTGCTCGCGCTGGTGACGCTGGTCGTGGCCCTGCGGAACCGTCGCGGACTGCTCGTCGCGTTGGGCGGCTTTGTGGGGCTGCTCGTTCCGGTCCTGGGATTCTTCGACATTGGGTTCATGGCGTACTCGTTCGTCGCGGACCACTGGGTGTATCCTGCGGTGATCGCGGTGATTGCGGTTGGATGTGCGATGCTGCAACGGTGGGCCTGGCTCGCGGTGTTGGTGGTGGGCGCGCTCGGCGTCGGTACGTGGCGGCAGGCGCACGTGTGGCGCGACGACGAAACGCTGTGGTGCGATACCCTGGCGAAGAACCCCGCCGCGTGGATGGCCCACAACAACCTCGGCAACGCGCTGCTGGCCCGCGGCGAGGTGGACGCCGCCGTGCGCGCGTACGACGAAACGCTCCGGCTCCAGCCCGATTACGCCAACGCGCACTACAACCTCGGCATCGTGCTCTACCAACACGGCCGGTTCGCCGAAGCCGAGGAACGCTTTCGGGAAACGGCCCGATTGAAATCGCGCTCCGCCGAGGCGCACAACAACCTCGGCGCCGCGCTGGTGCAACTCGGCCGGACGAACGACGCGATTGCCGAGTTCAAACTCGCCGCGCAACTGGCCCCGCGCTGGGCCGAGCCGCGCGCCAATCTCCAGCGGGTGGGGTCAGCCGAGTAGCCGCACCCGGTAGAGGCTGGTGCGGGCGGTGATGTAGAGCGTGCGCAAATCGGCGTCGCCGAATTCCAGATTCGAGGGTCGTTCCGGCAGCGCAATGACGCTGAGCTTCTTGCCGGCAGGATCGAAGATTTCCACCCCGGCCATGCCGGCCACGTAAAGATTGCCGGCCGGGTCGGTTTCCAGCCCGTCGGGCCGCTCCACACGGCAGAAAACCCGGTCGTTGCCGGCCGGATCGAACGCGCGGACATGGCCGCGTTCGGTGTCGGCGATGTAGAGGATGGATTCGTCGGGGGAGAAGCCGAGGCCATTGGGTTTGCCGAAGTCGCGGGCGAACAATTCCAGTTTGTTCCCGACGATGCGAAACACGCCCTGGAAATCGAGTTCGCGATCCTCGGGTTTCACGCCGTAGGGCGGGTCGGTGAAGTAGATCGTGCCATCGCGCCGGCACTTGATGTCGTTGGGACTGTTGAGTCGCTTGCCCTCGAATCGGTCGGCGAGCGTGATGACCGCGCCGTCGGGTTCGGTGCGGGAGACGCGGCGGTTGCCGTGTTCGCAGGTGACGAGCCGGCCCTGTGGGTCGAGGGTGTTGCCGTTGGCGTGGCCGCTCGGTTCCCTCCAAACTTCCACCCTTCCATCCTTCCATTTGTGGAGCCGGCTGGCCGGGATGTCAGAGAAGACCAGTTCACCGCGCGCCGGTATCCAGATCGGGCCTTCGAGGAATTGAAAGCCGGTGGCGATTCTGGATGCTGAGAGAGAAGATTGCATTTTCAAACCGCGGATTACACAGATGTCACGAATACGGTCGTCAATTTAACTCTGTCATTCTGAGCGTAGCGAAGAATCTCAACCTGTATCCTGAGCGGTAAGGAGCGGGTTGTTTAACCGGGCATAGCCGAGCCAATCCGGCAGGTTTTGCTCGCACCAGCGACGGTAGTCTTCCGTCGTGTCGAACGCGCGGAACGACGCGTCGTCGAGTACCGGCTTGTAGGTGTGGATAAAGGCGTACTTCCACCGCAGGGGCAGGGGACGGCGCGCGGCGGCTTCAAACTCCGCCAGCCAGTCGGGCGGGATGGTTGTCGGTGCCACGGCATCTGTCATGCCGGGATTTTACGATGGACGTTGCCGCCTGTCCACTATCCGTTGTGGCAAGTCTGCCCCATGCCGGCTTGGTTACCACACTGCGGATGTTGGTCGCAAGTCGCGAAGAAAAGTGCTTGCAAAAAAAAACAACTTCGGGCGCGATACGCGGGTCAGTTGGAGCAGCACACACTTGGGCGGGCGCGAACTCGACGCGCGTACTCTTAGCGGGTGGGGGAAAGGAAAGTTATGAAAGGGTTTTGGCGAGGAATGAAGCTGGATGCGGGGCAACTCTTTTCGCGGCATTGGGTGGTGATGCTGGTGGCGGTGGGCTCGCTCGGGATTGGAAACGCTGCCCGCGCGGCAGATGTGCAGTGGGTCAACATGAGCGCTTGGACAACGGACGCGACCTCTGGCACGTTCGCCTACAAAGCCGGGACCGTACAGGCGACGCTCTCGCCGTCGATAGGTAATCTCTTCTCCCTCTTTAGCGGATTCGCCACGGACTCCGCCAGCTATGAGAACATCGACAGCATTCCACTGGGAGCCCGTTTCATCAATGGCACGGCGGACTGGACCCTCACGTTCGACTTCGTGGGCACGACGCTCACGAGCGACGACGCGTTCGCCCTCGGCCAGCTCTTCATCTTCAACGGAACGCCCAACACGCAGATCACCCTATCCGCGTTCGGTGTCGACGATACGACGCCATTCCCGCTCGCCACACTCGACTTCGAGCAACATGGGATTCCATCCCAAGGGTTTGTCGGGCAGTTGGACTGGGACCCGAATACTGGTTTGTTACGCCCCACGAGCATCGTCAACGAGAACTCGGCATTTGGTTTCTTCAGTCCCAGCAGCGGAGAGATCGGAAAGCTAATCCTGTCTGCGGACACCATCACGGATCAAATCACCATCGGCCTCGCCATCCCCATTCCCGAGCCGGGCTCGGCGCTGTTGGTGGGGCTGAGTCTGCTGGGCGCGTTGGCGTTGCGGCGGCGGAAGTAGGCGGCGTTTTCTTGCGGATTCAGGGCGTGAGGCGGAGGCTTCACGCCCTTGTTGTTTTCCTGCCTGTCGCGCCAGGAATGGCGCTCCCACAAATTCTCTGTGCGCTCTGTGGTTCTGTGATTCAACCCGAGTGCCGGATGTGAACAATGTCGCCGTCTTCGACGAGGTAGTCTTTGCCTTTGAGGTGGAGACGGCCGGAAGCTAGCGCGACTTTGGGGGAAGTTCGCGGACAAAGGCCCACGAAACTTCAGCGACCTGGCCGTTGTCATAGTGGACGAAGAAGCCGATGCGGCATTCTTTGTCCAGTTCGACGCGCGTCGGTGTGGCGGCGGGAGTGATCCGGTTGGCCTTGCGAATCGTTGCGTGTGATTCCAAGAAGCTCAGGCCGTCATCGAATTCAACGTCAAAGGCGTCTTCCCATGCCAGATAGCGCACACTACGGATTCGCGTCATCTTGGCTGTGCCGAACGGCTTCTTTAAGTTTGTCAGCGATTTCATAAGCGGCCTTCGCGCTCCAAAGCGGTGATAATCCGTAGCACTTTTCGACTGGGTTGCCAACCCTCCATTCCGCGGCGTCTTTCAAGATCAAACCGACCGAGGAGTTTCCCACCTTCCGTCTCGACATGAACATGCCGCGGCGGGTGGTCACCGATAAACCATGTGATGATGAATCCTCCTCGGCGGATGCGCCCCATGCAGTCTCCCTCTATCCGCTGTGGCGGATGTGAACAATGTCGCCGTCTTCAACGAGGTAGTCTTTGCCTTTGAGCAGGAGTCGGCCAGTCTCTTTGAGTTTTACTTCGGCGGCGTGCCCGCCGCGGTCAGCGCCCGCGGCTACAAGATCATCATATTTCATCACCTCGGCGCGGATGAAGCCGCGGGCCAGATCGCTGTGGATGGCGTGGGCGGCGTCCACGGCGTTTGCGCCGTGGCGGATGGTCCAGGCGCGGACTTCGTCCTCGCCGGTGGTGAAGAAGCTGATGTAGCCGAGGGCTTGGTAGAGCAGCCGGGTAAGGACGTGGATCGCCGGCTCTTCGATGCCGAGGGCTTGGAGGAAGTCGGTGCGTTCTTTGGGGTTTTCGATCTGGCCGACCTCGATTTCCATCTTCGCGCAGAGGGCGCAGACTTCGGCTCCCCTAGCGCCCGGTCGCGACAGGAATGTCGCTCCCACCTGAGTCACAAGTTGCGGATTGGGGAAGTTGTTTTCGCCGCAGTTGAGGGCGGTGACGAGGGCTTTCAGCGTGAGGAATTGGAGGGAACGAATGCGTTTCTCTTCGCCTTCGTGCCACGGATATTCACGGAGCGACTGGCCGGCTTCGAGATGGGGTGTGAGTTTCTCCAGCAGTGCGGCTTCGTCGGCGCGGTCCTGTTCGAACTTGCGTTTCTGGTCCTGGGCGATGCGGTCGAGACGTTTTTCGATGAGGCTGAGATCGCTGACGGTCAGTTCCAACGCCATCTCGTCAATGTCGCGACGGGCATCGACCGCGCCTTTGGGATGGAAGATGGCCGGGTCGTCAAACGCGCGGACGATGTGGCAGAGGGCGTCCATGTCTTTGAGTTTATTGAGCCATTGATCGCGCGCTTTGGGTTCGTGAGGCGGGGCGGGGGCGAGGGTGACCTCGATCTCGGCGTGTTTGGTCTTCTTTGGTTTGTACATCGCCGAGAGTTTATCCACACGCGGATCGGCGACCTTGACGGCGCCGACGTGGAACTCGCCGGCGCGGACGTGCAGTTGGTCGTACGCGATCCCGGTCAGCAGGGAAAAGACGGTTTTCTTGCCGGTTTGGGGAAAACCGATCAGCGCGATTTTCATTCGGCTACGGCTTCAACCCCGCGCAGAACGCGGTCAGGCGGTCGAGACCTTTCTGGATGTTCTGCATCGAGCAGGCGTAGCTGAGCCGGATGTGGGCGTCGCTGCCGAAGGCGATGCCGGGGACGCAGGCGACCTGTTGTTTCTCCAGGAGCAAGGAGCAGAACTGGGTGCTGTCCACGCCGAAGCTGGCGATGTTGGGCAACATGTAGAACGCGCCCAGCGGTTTGACGCAGGTGATGCCGGGGATGCTGGTGAGTTTCTGGTGCATGACCTCGCGGCGTTCGCCGAACGCTTTGACCATCTCGAAGATGAACGACTGATTGCCTTTCAGCCCGGCCAGCGCGCCTTTCTGCGCAAAGCTGGTGGGGTTGGAGGTGGAGTGCGATTGGATCGAGTCGATGGCGGTGGCGATCGGTTCGGGCGCGGCGACGTAACCCAGCCGCCAGCCGGTCATCGAGTAGGCTTTGCTGAAGCCGTTGACGGTGATGGTGAGGTCGTTCACTTCCTTGCCCAGCGCGGCGATGCTGACGAACTCGGTGCTGTCGTAGGTGATCTTTTCGTAGATTTCGTCGGACAGGATGAGGATGTCTTCTTCGAGAGCGACGGCGGCGAGGGCCTGCAATTCCTCCCGCGAATAGACGCTGCCGGTCGGGTTGCCGGGGGAGTTGAGGATGATGAGTTTGGTGGCCGGGGTCATCGCGTCGCGGAACTGGTCAGGGGTGATCTTGAAGCCGTTGGCTTCCGCGGTGGGCACGATGACCGGCGTGGCGCCGGCCAGTTTGACCATTTCCGGGTAGCTCAACCAGTACGGCGCGGGGATCAGGACTTCGTCGCCTTCCTGGCAGGTGGCGAGGATGACGTTGTAGCAGGAATGTTTCGCGCCGCAGTTGACGATGACCTGTGACGGTTTGTAGTCGAGGCCGTTCTCCTTCTTCAGTTTCTCGGCGATGGCTGCGCGCAATTCCGGGATGCCGGACGAGGGCGTGTATTTCGTGAAACCGTCTTGCAGCGCCTTGATGGCGGCGTCCTTGATGTGCTGGGGCGTGTCGAAATCCGGTTCGCCCGCCCCGAAACCGCAGACATCCACGCCGTCGGCCTTCATTTTCTTGGCCTTGGCGTCGATGGCGAGGGTCAGGGACGGGGTGAGCTTGGTGGCGCGTTCCGCGAGGAAGTTCATGGTTGGTTCGTTCCTTAAATTTTCCTGCCGGCGAAGGCTTCGACGAGCGGTTGGAGGTTGTTTTCCCGGATACGGATGATTTCCATTTCGCGCCGCGCGTTCTCCGCCGAATCGCTGGCGTGCGCGGCGTTGACCATGATGTCCTGACCGAGTTCGCGGCGAATGGTGCCGGGCGCCGCCTTGCGGGGATCGGTCGGACCGAGCACGCCGCGGATCTTGTTGACGGCGTCGGGACCTTCGTAAACGATGGCGACGATCTTTTCCGGTCCGGGCATCTTTTTCTCCGCGGCCGGGCACTCCGCGGGGCTGCGGCCGGTCATGAACTGCACGATGTTGTTGAACTGCGTCTCGGCAAACAGCGGTCCAATCAGTTCACCCAGTTGTTTCCGGGCCTCGGCCGGCAGGGTGAAGCCGAACTCCTTCTCGACGGCGGCCGCTGCGCGTTGCCCGGCCACCTCGCCGAGTTTCTCGCGCAAGACCGCGCGCACGGGGCCGTAGAACTCCTCGGCCTCGGCCACGCTCAGGTGGTGCACCTTGATCGCGATGATGTACAGGCCCGTGCGCGAGATCAGGTCCACGATGTTGCCGGGCCGGGCGCTGGGAAACCGGAAATTGTCAGGCTTCAACAGCACCAACGTGCGCTCGATGTTGCTGCGACCCCGGTACTGGACGACGCCCTCGAGCAGGCCGCCGCAGGCGTCGGAGTGTTTCACCCAGATTTTCAGTTTGGGCGCCGCCTCGTGCGAATTGGGCGGGGCGAGCACGGCCGGCTCGAAGTACTTGATGTTGCCGCTCGGGTCCTGGATGAAATCACCGTACGTGTCGCGGATCGTCTCACCGGCTGGGCCACGGCCGGGTTCGATCGAGCCGACGGCCTGCCGGACCCGGCGCACGGCGTCGTCGCCGCGGAACAACAGCAGCATCACCCGCCGGCGCTGGCCGGTCTTGGGGTCGGGCGCGTAATTGTCGAGGATGTACTGGCGGATCAACTCCTGGATTTTGCGGTCTTGCGGGTCGGCGGCGGAGACAATTGTGGCGGCGTATTCCTCGGCGAGTTCCCGGGTCGGAGCGAACATCCGCGCGGCGACGAGGTCCAGCGCCGTGCGGGTAAACAACCGGGTGATCACCCCGCCCGTGCGCGATTTGTAGATCGTGTACGGGTTGATCAGGACGTAGGCGAGTTGGTCGTTGGTTTCGTTCATTCAGCGCCGATCGGTATCGCAAACCGACACGCATCACCACCCCTGTGAGCCGACGCAGGGCGAAGTGACCGCGCACGCGGGAATGGGTCGTCCGTCTCAGCCGGACTTCTTGCCGCCCATGATGCGAAACAACTTCGTCCCGCAATCCGGGCAAACTCCCTGCACCGCCGGCCGGCCGTTCTTCATCGTGACTTCCTGCGCATTGGCCATTTCCTTCTTGGCCTTGCACTTGACGCAATAAGCTTCTGCCACAGTCAATTCCTCCTCCGACGCCGGATGGCGCCGAATTGTTGCCGGCATCTTAGGGGCCGCCCTCCGGGGCGTCAAGCCTTGACGACAAGCCGGTCGGGACGGTAGCAATAGCGGCATGCTGCCGGCCTTTGCGGAACTCGGTCGTGGGACGCCGCTCGTGCATCGGCTCGGTCTGGCCACCCGCGGCAACACCCACCTGACCACCGACGACGTTCTCCACGCGCTCGACCGCGGCGTCAACTTCCTGAACTGGTGCGGCCACCGGGACGGCATCTGGAGCGCGGTCCGTCAGTTGCCGGCCGCACGCCGCCAACAAGTTGTCATCGCCTTCCAGTTCTCCGCGCGCACCGCCGTCGAAGCCCGGCGCGAGTTGGACGAAACCTTGCGGGAACTCCGCACCGACTACCTCGATCTGCTCACGTTCTACTACGTCGAACACGAGTCCGAATGGGAGATCATTGCCGGCAGGGACGGCGCGCTGCCGGTTCTGCGCGAAGCCCAGGCCCGGGGGACGGTGCGCTTGATCGGTCTGACTACGCATCAACGTCCACTGGCCGCCGCCCGCGCCCGCAACCGGGACCTGGATGTTCTGATGGTGCGCTACAACGCCGCCCATCGCGGGGCGGAAACGGAGGTGTTCCCGCTGACCGACGCGGCCGGCATCCCGGTCATCGCCTTCACCGGCCTGCGCTGGGGCGCGTTGCTTGAGCCGTCCTCCGACGATCCGCCGCCGGGCGCGCCCGACTGCTACCGCTTCGTCCTGTCCCATCCGTCCGTCGCCGTGGCCCTGATGGCCCCGGACAACCGCGCGGAACTGGAAGCCGATCTCCGACTCCTCGACGACTGGCGTGGGCTGTCGCCGGCCGAACTCGCGGCGCTCCGAGCGCACGGCGACCGCGTTCATCGTTTCGCCGGCAGTTTCCCTTGATGGTGAAAACTGTGCTCAAAATGTTCCAGTTGCCGGCCGCCGCCGGTTGCGCCAGCCTGGGTGAATTGATTGCGCGAATCTTTTTCGGACTGACCCTTTGGCTCGGCGCGACCCCGTGTGTCCCGGCGGCCGACAGCGGCGCGGAAGCGTATTACGCGGAGAGCGTCCGGCTACTGCAACAGGTCGAGCGGAACCTGCCGCAAATCACCGCCACCGCCGAACGGGCGGCCGGGATGTACATCGCCGACGACCGCTTGGGGATGGGCACGGATGGCCAGTTCGCATTTTTTGCGGAAGCGCAGGGGCGCAGCGGCGGGATCATGACGCTGGCCGGGTTCTGGCCGTGGGAACGCCGAGAGCATTGACGCGGTGTCATGATCTATTGTTTGCGCGAGGACAAATTCGCCGACGACCTGCACCGAATCACCGAGTATCGGAGGCATGGCTCGAAGCTCTTTGTGTTCGGCGCCAAACCGCTTTTGGCCGCGGCCAACGTGAAGGGGCTGGAATGCGAGGGCCGGATCGAGGTGCCGGTCGGGTCGCACATCGTGCCGACGTATGAACTCGGCGCCGTGGGGACGCTCTGGCCGTGGATCGGCGAATTCGTCGCCGCCTGCACGCGACGCGGAAAGATGCCGGTGATGTTTCAGTCGTTCGACGTGCCGGGCGGTCGGGACCGCGCCAAACGTTATGAGGTGAAGTCCGATCACGGCAGCTACGCCAAATGGCACGCCGAAACGCCGCCGCCGGTGAAGCCGGGCGAACTCGGCCGCGCCTGGCTGCGCGAGATTCGGCACGCGCTGGCCGCCATTCGTCGCGACGAGATGGCGGACATCCGCGAAGCGGGCCGACGCGCCGCCGCCACCCGCGCCCGTGGCGGTCAGGCGTGGGTGATCGCCACCGGCCATGCCACCGCGTGTCTGTTCGGCGTGCCACACGATCCCGGTTACTTCCGCAAAATCGAGTCGCCGGCCGCATTGACCACCAATGATTTCGTGTTGGGCGTGGGCTACAGCAGTATCTTCAACGAGCCGGAAGACCGGCACTTCGCCGACTCCGTGCGCCAGGCCGGCGCGTCGGCGGCATGGATTGCCGCCCGCTACCGGCCCGAACGGGTGCGGACGTTGCCGGGCGAGGTCTTTATCGACGCCCACTGGAAAGCCGGCGATGCGGTCGTTGAAGTGCCGGGTTATGACATCAAGATTCTGCCGCCGAGCGGTTATCTGGTCAGTGCCATCTATTTCATGATCAACGCCGAGATGACGGGTCAGGAGTAATGATGCCGCGCGCGTCCATGCGGGAGCTGTTGGTGGAAGCTTACACGCATCCCGATCGTCCCGCAGTGTTCTATTCGGCCAACTCCGCCCCGACCGGCAACGCGCGGCTCAACGCGACGCCCCATTGGGATTGGTCGGTGACGCGCACGCTGTCCTTGGAAAGTAGTTCCACGATCACGGTGCCATTGACGTTCAGTTGTCCGCACAAACAGCTCGACGATGGCCGGGAATGGATCGAACCGATCATCACCGATGCCGCGCAGGTGAAGGACCTCGCCGTGCCGGATGTGTGGTCGGGCCGTTGCGGCGACGTTCTGCGCGAGATGGAGCGGCTGAGTCAGGAATTGCCGCCCGGCGTGCAGATTCGCGAGCCGGACATCCAGTCGCCGCTGGGCATTGCGGAATTGATGTGGGATGAATCATTCTACGTGGCGCTGGTGGAACACCCGGACGCCGTGCACGCGTTGTTGGAAAAAATCACCGACTTCCTGATTGCGTTCGTGACCGAGGTGCATCGGGTGGTGGGGGCGCGCCTCAATGCCGCCGGTTTTCCGCCGATCTGGGCCGACGAACGCGGCACGATGATCGCCGACGACACGATGACGCTGGTCAGTCCCGCGATGCACCGCGAGTTCAGCGTGCCGTACCTGAACCGGTTCGCCGAGGCGTGCGGGCCGTTGTTCTATCATTCCTGTTCATGGCGTCGTTCGTACTTCGACAACATCCGCGCCGTGCGCCACGTCCGCGCCTACAACTGGAATCCCGGCAACTCGGACGACCCGGCGACGATCATCCGCGAGTTCAGCGGCCGGGCAGTGCTGGCGCCGCATCTGGTGCTGGGGATGCACCAGAACCGCGACCTGCGTGAGGCGGGTTTCCAGTTCGCCGACGAGGTGGCGTTGCTGCGGTACATGCTCGATGCCGCGCAGCCAGATACGAGTTTCATGTTTTGGTTCAGCAACGTGGTGCAGAACGGCCCCCTCGTGGGCCGGCTGTACGACTTGATGCACGAACGCGGCCACAGCCCCCAGGCCCGCGGCTTTGGTTGAGACGATGCATCTGCACCAGCGATTTGAGCGGCCGCCCAAAAAGTTTTCGCCCGTGCCGATCTGGTGGTGGAGCGGCGGGCGCTTGAAGCGTGACCGGCTGCTCGGACAACTGGCGCGGTTCGTCGAAGGCGGGGTCTTCAACGTGTGCATCATCCATTTCACGCCGACAGGCTGGCGGTGCGCGGATGAGATGGCGGAGACGCCGTTGTTCTCGGAGGCGTGGTGGAGTTTGTACGCGGACGTGTGCGCCGTAGCCCAGCGGCTGGGCATCAAAATCTGGTTTTTCGATCACATCGGCTTCGGCGGCACGGAACGGATTGCGGACATGGTCCGGCAGCGCCCGGAGTTCAGCGGGCAGTTGCTGCGGCGCGGCCCGTGTCCAACTGCGGGCACACCACTCACGCCGGCGGTTTACACCATCGAGGCCGGCTTCGATTTTCTGCAACCGGCCGTCGGCGCCGCGTTGATCGATCTATTTCACGGCGAACACGAGCGCCGGCTGGGGAAATACTTCGGCTCGGTCATCGTCGGCTCGTTTCAGGATGAGTTGTTGATGATGCCGACGTGGTCAGCCGGGTTCGCCGACGCCTTTCGGCAGCGGCGCGGTTACGATCTCATCCCGCATCTGGCGGCGCTGTGGGAGGAAGCCGGGGCGGACGCAAATCGTATCCGCTCCGACTACCATCGGACGCGCGCGGAACTGGCGGAGGAAGCGTTCTTCAATCCGTTGTACGAGTGGCACGCGACGCGCGGGTTGATCGGCGGTTGCGATCAGCTCGTGCGGGATGGTCGCCCGATCGACTCGACGCGGGTGTATGCGGATTATCCGCGGACGCATCGCTGGTTTGGCGCGCCCGGCAGCGATCAGCATGGCGACGCGAAGATTCACAGTTCGCTCGCGCACCTGTACGACCGGCCGCGGGTGTGGATCGAAGCCTTTCACACGACCGGCTGGGGCGGGACGTTGGAGGAGACGTTCGATTGGCTGTTGCCGTGGCTGCGCGCGGGTGCGAACCTCTACAATCCGCACGCCGTTTACTACGACGTGCGCGGCGGCTGGGAGGAATGGGCGCCGCCTTCGACCTGTTGGCGGCAGCCATACTGGAGGCACTACCAGCATTTCGCGGCGACGGTCTCCCGCCTTTGCGCTGTGCTTAGTCAGGGGCATCACGTGTGCGACATCGGCGTGTTGTATCCCACGACCACCGTGCAAGCAGGGCTGACATTCGACGGCCCGACCGCCGCGGCGCAGGCGGCGCACGACACGTATCGGGCGTTGGTGGGACGGATGTGCTGGTACGAACCGCAACCCGGCGTGCTCGACCGTGACCGCCGGGATTTCGACGTACTCGACGAAGATTCGGTCCAACGGGCCGTGGTGCAGGAGGGTGCGCTGCGCATCGGACACGAAAGCTATCGGGTCGTGATCCTGCCCGCGTGTGCGACGCTGGCGGCCGGCACCGAAGAAAAGTTGCGCGAGTTTGCTGCCGCAGGCGGTCGGCTGATCGCTGTCGGTTCGGTGGCGGCCGCGGAAGAATTGCCGGCTGCGTTGGCCGATTTCCCACGTCGGGTGGATGCGCCGGTGCCGACGTTGTGGCGGCGGGTGGACGACGCCGATATTCTGTTCATTCCGGCCGCGTATCCCGGCGCGACGCGGATCAACTCGGCGGCGGACTGGCGGCGGGTGGATTACCGGTTCGACCCCGATGCGTACGCGCGCCGCATGACCATCGCCGTGCGTGGTGTCGCGGACTCGGCCGAGCTTTGGGATCCCACGACGGGTGAGCGCGTGCGGTTGGAGACGACCCGGCGCGGCAACGCGGTGGAGGTGACGGTGCCGTTTGAGAATGGGCCGGCGGCGTTGGTGGTGTTTGGCGCTGCGTTGATTGTACCGCCTTCAGGCGGAGTCGAGAAACCGAACCGCCTAAAGGCGGGACTACAAACCATCGACGGCCCGTGGGACGTGGAGTACGTGCCGACGGGCGCGGACGATCTGCCATTGCCGGTTGAATGTTGGGAGTTCGAGCATCGGGTGGAGCCAGCGGATCAGTGGCAAACCGTTCACGCGACGTTCGGGACCTACGGCTGGTGGCGGTTGGCGGGGGAAGAGCCGTGGCGGCCGGCCGTGTATTCGTTGTCGCGTGGCATCCACAAGGACCGGCAACATCTCAACGCCTTGGGCGTCCACGGCCGGGTGCCGGAGGAGTTTCTCGATTTCGGATGGGTCGAGCCGGGACAGACCGTGGAGTTTCGCACGACCATCCATTGCGACGCGGAACACGCCGCGTGGCTGGCCGTGGCTGCGCCGACCGCGAAGCAGGCATGGCTGAACGGCGAACGATTGGGCGAGTGCGGCCCCGGCTATCAGTGGGTGACACCGGTACGCTTGCGCGCCGGACGAAACGCGCTCGAATTGCGATTCAATGTGGAGCGGGAGCGGACACCGCTCACCGCGTTCTATGCGTTCGTGAGTGACCCGGCACGGTTCGCGCGGCCGGACTGGATCACGGTCGCGGATGGCGGGCAGCGACACAGTGTGGTGGCGTTCACACGCGACATGACGCTGTCCTTTGACGCGCGGGACGCGCAGTTGCAGGTGATGACCAATGCGCCGGCGCGTCTGGTCATCAACGGTGACGAGGTGGCGCGACAGGGCGGGTTCAAAGTGACATTGGGTGGCGGCGGAAGCGAACGCTACAACGTGGGGCAATCGCTGCGGCGCGGTCGCAACCGGTTGGAGGTCCAACTCGTCGATCCGGGCGCGCCGGTCGCGGCGTTGGTGGACGGTTTGATCGAAGGCGATAGCGGGGAACAGGTGGAAGTGATGACGGATGTGACGTGGGTCGCGCGCCGCGATGGGAAATCGGTCGAGACGGTCGTTCGCCGAGGACAGTGGGGGAAGGTGCCGGATTGGGGGAGCGATCCGAGCGTCAACCGCTTGTGGCAGCGACCGCATCCCTTGCCGGCCACCGGCTGGTTGGATCCTCGCCGTGGTGGAGAAATCGTGTTGCCGGTACAGCCGGATGCATTCGATGGCACGGAACGGGTGGAATGGTTTCGGTTTCGCCTGCCGCCGGGCGCGACGGAGATGCAACTCGAAGTGGCGGGAGAGATGCAAGTCACGTGTAGCCACCGACGTAAGGAGGTGGCCGACTCGAATGCGCAGCCAGACGTCCCCCTCCTCACGTCGGGGGCTACAACCGGGATGCTCCGTGTCCCGCTGCCGGATCCGGACAGTCTGGATCGCATTTGCACGTTGCGGCTCGTGCCTGCGGCGGGTCGGAGCGGCGGCGCGGTTTTCGGCGGACCGGTCACGTTCAAAGTCGGGCGCGGCCGGATGTCGTTGGGCGATTGGCAGCATCAGGGACTGGCCGCGTACTCCGGCGGCTTGACGTACCGGCACACGGTCCGATTGGAGGCGGTCGGCGCGGTCGTGCTGGACTTGGGCGAAGTGCGCGGCACGGCAGAGGTCGCTGTCAACGGTCAGCCGGCAGGCGTCCGCGTTTGGTCGCCGTACCGGTTTGAGATCGGTCACGCGCTGCGCGCCGGCGATAACCAGATTGAGATCACGGTGTTCAACACGCTCGGCCCATATCTTGCCGCGGCCAGTCCGACACCTTACGTGTTCCCCGGCCAAACGCGATCGGGTATGTTCGGCCCCGTGCGACTGCTATGGGGAACCTCCGCTAACTGCTTTTCGGAACCCTGTTGGGGGTTGCGGAACGTGTTTTTGTGTTTTGTCGGTCATGGTCTTGCCTTTCGTTGTTGATTTTCTGACGTTGGTTTCTGGTTTCGGT
>Ga0247727_10007568_pt1 | contig 20617 bp, 16 predicted proteins | sample WisWelCaveWW1625_FD_202498 | JGI IMG/M metagenome (GOLD analysis project Ga0247727, IMG submission 202498) | Biofilm microbial communities from Wishing Well Cave, Virginia, United States - WW16-25 | ecosystem: Environmental > Aquatic > Deep subsurface > Groundwater > Cave microbial mat | place... | reverse complement strand
CACAACTAGAATACTTCGTCAAGAGCTTGCTCCAATCTCAATTTGCTATGATAGAGCATGGCACACTACGACCCTGAACATATCCGCTCCATCATCTGAAAAAATTCATTCAGCGCGGCCATCAGGTGCTTGAGGCGGGCGCCGGGCCAGGACGATTTACGATCGAACTCGCCAAGCTTGGTGCCCAGATCACCGTCGGAGATATTTCGCCAATTGAGTTACATAATGGACAAAGCTGATCCTGCACAAAATCTTCCATCACGCCCCTCGGTCTGACACGAGGTAGAACACTAAGAGGAGGGTATTTCCATGCCGCGACTGACTGAACAGGAACAACAAGAGATCATCCGCTTTCTGGAAGCGGACAAACCGTTGCCGGATAAGTTTCGTTTCCTGCTGTTCGAGGACAAGCGCGAGGTGGAACTGGTCTGGAACGGCAAGAGCAGCGAGGTCTGCAACATTGTCCTCCCGTTTCAGGTCATCGAGCAGGTGGACGAACCGCGCGCTGAAAAGCCGGCAGACTCGGCATTGCAAACAAGCCTGTTTGACGAGCGCGGCCGCCAGCTCAAGGGCTGGACCAACAAACTCATCTGGGGCGACAACAAGCTGATCCTCTCGTCGCTGAAGAACGGCCCGCTGCGTGAGGAGATTGAAAAGCAGGGCGGCCTCAAGCTGATTTACATTGACCCGCCTTTTGACGTGGGCGCGGATTTCTCGATGGACATCGAGATCGGCGGCGACACCTTTACCAAAAAGCCCAATATCCTGGAAGAGATCGCCTGCCGCGACACCTGGGGCAAGGGCGCGGATTCCTTATAAGGAGATGACCATGAAAAAACCGTGATTCACATTTTCCACGATGACGCTAGTAGCACCAAAATCAATACCGTACTGCGGGCGTTCAGGATGCATCGGTCTAACCCTACACTCAGCGGGACTGCGCAAAAGCGCGCAGCCCCTTAGCTAGCTAACCTCATGTGCGAGTTTTATGTACCTTTCTATGCTGACCAAGATAGCGAAAACCTGCATGAGAACCTAACGTCTCCTCGCGATAACTGGCGAACTCAACCCCCTCACTTCCCCCTTCTCTAAAATTTAGAGAAGGGGGACAGGGGGATGAGTATCTAAAACTCGCACATCGCGTTAGCTACACGTTAGACGGCAGTTGATCGAGTGTCGTATGTCGGCGATGACAGCGGTTGACGTGGCTCGACGCTTCGTGGAGAGAATCAACGTCGGGGACCTTGACGACATTGTCGCTCTCATGACCGAGGACCACCGGTTCATCGATTTTCTGGATACAGACGTTGTGGGCCTTAGTAGCAGCTTGCTTCTTTGGCGGCAATCTGGAGCAAAGTCGCGGCTTACTTCAAGTGCATGGTTACATCCCCAGGATGTTGAGCAAGAGTCGTCTGATCCGCCGTCTCCATGCGATTGAGACCACGCCAGTGGATGAGCTTGTTCCAAGTCCTCGCTGCCTGCAACCAGGCGGCCAACCCCACCGCAGAATACATCATTGATAGTTTCTCGGTGCCGCTCACGATGGCCCGATCTTTCAGGGGTTCGCGCTGGACTTACCTCGGGGAGCGATAATTTATGCGGACAAGCTGCACAACAACTACCCGTTTGAAGATTTCCTCAAAGAGGTAGCGGGCATCGAGTTCAAGCCGCTGCGCCAGAAGAATTCCAAACGGGCAGTGGAGCCGTGGGAGCAGTTGTTCTGTCAACGAGGACGCCAGCGCGTGGAGACCAGTTTCAGTCAACTGACCCAGTTGTTGGCCAAGAGCATCCATGCGGTGACTGCCCGCGGGTTTGAATTGAAGATCGTTCGCTTTATCCGGGCCTTTCTCATCCGCAGTTTCTAAGTGGCAACTTGGGTTATTATTAAGACCAAAAAATAAGTCAAAGAAACACTTCCCCCAAAGTTTGCCCGACGCTTTTTCTTTTCCCATTTGTCGCCAGTAGCTCTTTTCCAGTATGATGAGCCCAAAAGAGGTTCATCGAAGGGAGCGCTCTGTACTATGCATGCTAAAAAAGAAAACGCTGGAGGTCGCTGGAATCGTCGCGCTTTTATTAAAGCCATCGGCGCCGGGGTTGGAGTAGCCACACTTGCCGGGCCTTGGACGGTGGCTCAGCAAGGGCCGATCAAGATCGGTGTGCTGGCTCCCTTGCAAGTTTCTCTTCCCGTAGGACAAACCCTGGTGCGCGCCGCCCAGATTGCCACAGACGAGATCAACGCCGCCGGGGGCATCGCCGGACGACAAATCACGATCCAAAATTTGATTCGCGACGATCTTGATTTGATCAAAGTGCGCGCTAATTTTGAAGAATTGGTGATCGAACAAAAAGTAAGCGCCGTCATCGGCGGCTTCTTGGACGAGAGCACCACGGCCGTCATGCCCGCGATCGAGCGTTTGGCGCAAAACAAGCTCGCCGTGCCTTTTTTGAATACCGGCTCCTCGGGGCCGGCGTTTAGTCTCAACGTCAAAAATAATTACACTAGTTTTAAAACCTATTTTAGAGTGATGGTGAACTCGGACGTCTTGAGCCAAGAAGTGGCCAACATGGCCGTAAATTTAATTGGCAAGCGCTTAGGGCTCAAGAAATTTGCATTAGTGATTGAAGACGGCGAATTCGGGCGCGTCTTTCAATCTTTTGTAGACAAGCGCCTCAAAGACGCCAGCCTTGAAGTGGTTTATAACAATCGTTTTGATCTGAATCTGAACAATTTTGACCCCATTGTTGACCAGATCGTTCGCTCGAGAGCCCAAGTGATTCTGCCTGCATTTGCCCGTCATAACGGGATTACGTTTGTGCAAAGTTTGGCGGGGCAAGAAGTGGCGATCCCGGTGCTCGGCATCAACGTCGATGGGCAAGCCTTCGAGTACTTTGATCGCACCAACAAAAAAGTCGAGTCGCACGTCTATATTGACGCCGCGACCGACGCGACGGCCATTACTCCCAAAACATTGCCCTTCTTTAGAAGCTATCTGGCCAAGCGTGCGCCGAACGAGCCCTCGCGCCCGCTCTATACGGCCTTCACAACCTACGATGCGTTTTATATTTTCAAAGACGCGGTCGAACGATTAAAGGGCGATCTGAACTCGGATAAGCTCGTAACGGCGCTCGAAGAAACCAATTATGTCGGCACGCTCGGCACCATTAAATTTAGGGGGCGCGAGGACCAATTCCCGCACGAAGTCGCTTACAGCGCCGACCTGGTTGCCGCCAAGTGGACGCAGTGGCGCCGCAATTCCAAGGGCGAGACGGTACGCACGGTCGTCTATCCTGAAGAGTACCGCACCTCGTCTTTTATCTCGGCGGGGTTGCTGGAGCCCGTTGCCGATGAGATCAAAGAGAAAGATTCGATGGATGGCGCGAAATTGAATCTAGACACGAACGGCAATTTGACCGCTGAAAACGGAGCCTTGCCCGCCAATGCGAGTGCTCTCGTGAACGGGCTCACTGCCGAACGCAAAGTAGACTCAAGCAAGACGGCTACGCTGAAAGCCAACGCTGAGGGCAGCGGCTCGGTGAAGTTGCCCTTTGCGGTGACAGAAGATGCGCTCGTGCGCGTGACCGTCGGCTCGAATGCCGTCAACGTCGTCGCACGAAAGTAAAAAATTACGAAAGGGTGGCTGAGTACCCATAGATTAGTAAGTTAAAAGTAGGTAGGGGGAGTCGGCCGATGAAGAGAGCCATCGGCCAGGGGTAAGCTCAGCTAGTGGGGCATGGAGCAGATCATACTCTTCTCACTCATGATCAGTGCGCTCTACGCGCTGATCGCGATGGGCTTTACGATGATCTTCGGCGTCGCGGGCATCCTCAACTTGGCTCACGGCGCCTTTATTATGATCAGCGCTTACACGGCGTATGTCTCTCAGACGTATTTCTTCAAAAACATCACTGCCGATTTCAGTTTCGCTGGGCGTGATATTCATTTACTCTTAGACCCTTACATTGCTTGTTTAGTAGCCGTCGTCTTCACGTCGTTGCTGGCCGTCGCATTTTATGAAGGGTTGCATCGGTTTGCCCGGGTTATTCTCTCCTTGGCTGTAGGCGTGGGTATTTATTTGGGTGTCGTGCAATTTTTGGGAGCCGAATCCCTCTTAAGAACCCTGCTCACGGCCAATCTGATGGGGGCAGCGGGGGCGATCGCCTCGTTCTTCATCACCCGCCGAACAGAAGGGCTGACGGCCATCGCGATTTTGACGGTAGTGGGTTACTTGAGCGCGCTGACGACGACATTACAGACACCGCTGCTCGTTACGGGCATCGTGATGGCCTTGGTCGGCGTGCTCTTTTTCTGGCTGGTTGGGGTCAAACAAAAACTCAAATGGGAACACGCCATCTTCTTTCCCATCGTCACTGTTGTCGTGAACTGGGCCCATTTTGTGATGCAAAAATCCATTTTTGAGTCATTGCTTACGGGCATTCCAGTTGGCCTGCTCTTCACAGTCGGCGTCGTGCGCTATATCCAACAGTCGCCCGTCATCACGCTCATTGTCACACTAGCAATGGCACTTCTTATCGAGCAATTTATGATTATCTTCTTCCGGTATGACGTGCGACTGCTGCCGCCTTTCATCGAGAGCAGTGTCAATGTCCATACTGATCCAGGCGCTTTAGTCATGGCTATTTTGCAAGCGATTATTCTTACACTCATCTTGGCGTTCTGGGCGTATCGCGTTTTTTCGGCCTACGCGCGGCGAGGCCCAACGCTGCACTGGGTGGGCATTGGGTTGCTTGTCTTGGTGGTCGAACACGGGCTGACGTTGCTCAACGCCGGGAAATTCGGGCCAGAGACTGCCGCGAACATTGCCTACAGTTTGTTCGGTTTGGGTATAGCCTCTAGCCTCGCGCTGGCCATTTTCACTTATTTTTATCTAAGACAGAACGCAGCTTCTTATGCTTGGTTGACAGCACTGGGTTTAGGCGTGCTCTTGTTGGTAGAACAAGTCGCATTCTTGTATTACGCTTGGGATGCACAAAGCGTCTCGCTCTTGTTCGGCAATGCCCGCGTCTATGATTTGAAGCTCATCGCCAATCGCCTCTTGCTCTTTGCCGTCGCGGCTGCAGTGATTGCCCTCTTCTGGTATTTTGTCCAGCGCACTCGGACGGGCAAGGCGATTCTCGCCACTTCGATGGATCAAGAGGGCGCTGCCTTGGTCGGCATTGATGTGCGTCGTGTTTATACACTCACCTGGGCACTCTCGGGAGCGCTGGCCGGCGTCGCGGGTGTCTTCTTGGCGGCGTGGCTACCCATGCTGCCCGTGATGTGGCGTGATCCCTTGATCACTAGTTTTGCAATTGTGGTGCTTGGCGGACTTGGTAGTTTGAAGGGCTCTCTGATCGCGGCGGGACTCATCGGCTTTGCCGAGACGCTCACCGCTTATTCGCCCCAAATTCAAATTAATCTCAGTGCATGCGACCCGAATTCATTCCAATCCCCTTGCTACTCTTTTGATCTCTTGGGGCCTTCGTGGGTCGGCGTGCCCTCCTTGATTATTTTGATATTGATTCTCTTTTTGCGACCTAAAGGACTCTTCGGAAGGGAATTCGAATAATGCAAAAGAACTCCAAGTTGCATCTCTTAAAATATTTGGTCGCGTTGGGCTTCGCCGCGTTTCTGGCAGTCTTACCCTTTTTGGGCGTGCTCAACACCAACTGGATGACGACGATTACTTTTGCGACGTACTTCGCGATCTTTGTATTAGGCTGGGACATGCTCTGCGGCTATACCGGACAGGTCAGCTTCGGGCATTCTTTTTTTGTCGGTTCCGCCGGATATACGAGCGCCCTCTTGAGTTTGTACTTTCATTGGCCCATCTGGATTACGATTCCCTTAGGGGTGCTGGCCTCGCTCGCACTGGGGCTTTTGATTAGCGTTCCTGCGCTTAGATTGCGCGGACCGTACTTTTCGCTCGTCACCTTGATTATGCCGTTGATCGCGATCAAGTTTGTGCTGATCTTTAGCTCAATCACCGGCGGAGAACTGGGAAAATCTCCGATTCCGCCAACTTTTCCCGCTACGTGGTCTTTTGATTTGTACAAAAAAGCGCATTATTTTTTGGCGCTGGGGTTGATGGCCTCCGTGGCGGTTGTGCTTATTTGGATCACCAATTCGCGCATCGGCAAAATTCTTGAGGGCATCCGTGACAACGAAGAGGCCGTCGAGGCTGCCGGCATCAACACTGCCAAATACAAAATTCTTGCTTTTGGTATCAGCTCATTTGTCGTAGGTTTAGGCGGTGCGTTCTATGTGCACTATTGGGAAACCGTCTTACCTCAAAGCGCGCTCTCACCGACTCTCTCGACGGAGATGATCGTTGCATCCGTGCTCGGCGGCATGGGGACAATCATCGGCCCGCTCTTCGGCGCTTATGCAGTGAGACTGGGCCAAGAGGGGCTGCGTCAATTGGCCGATTTTGAATTTTTTGACAAGCAAAAGCATTTAGAGTTTCTCAAAGATTGGTCGCTCTTTATCTTTTTGGCACTCCTGATTGTGATTCTCTTTGCTGCTCGGCAAGGCTTGCTTCCGGCTTTGATTCGAGCACCCTATCGCCGAGCGCTGCAAAGTTTTCTAAAATTGTTCGGTCATAAAGAGCCGACGACACCGAAGGAGATTTCATAATGAAAGTTATAGATGTCCAGCGCTTGCAAAAAGCATTCGGCGGCCTGATGGCCGTCAAAGATTTGAGCTTTCATGTCAATCAAGGAGAAATTTTAGGCTTGATCGGCCCAAACGGAGCGGGCAAGACGACTGTTTTCAATCTCATTATGGGTGTATTGAAGCCCGACTCCGGCAGAGTCGCTTTCAAGAATTCAGAGATCACCGGATGGCCAACCTACAAAATCGTCAATGTAGGGTTAGCTCGCGTTTTTCAGATCGCGCGCTATTTTAGGCACAAGAATGTCTACGAGAACGTCGAAATTTCGACTATTCCCAACGAAGTATTCGCCTTCAAAGATGCCGTGCACTCGCATGAGAAAGTTATGCGTTGCTGCGAATGCACCGGGCTGTGTACCTGCTATGAACATACAGGTCATTGCAACTGTTGCTCGCAGTTGCCGGGGATGCTACCGCAGGGGTCTCTGCGACGTCTAGAGGTCGCTCGCGCAATCGGCACCGATCCAGAGTTGCTCCTGCTCGATGAACCGTTTGCGGGACTCAGCCCACAAGAAGTCGATGAGATTTCCAACTTGATCATTCAGCTCCGAAAAGAAGGGCAAACGATTATTTTGATTGACCACAATATGAAGGGTTTGATGCGCTTGGTGGATCGCGTCGTTGTTCTGTGTTTCGGTGAAAAACTCATGGAAGGATCGCCCAAGGACGTCTCGGAGAACCCAAAAGTACAAGAAGCGTATTTGGCTGGCGGGCGCGTCTAGTTTTGTTTGTCGCGGAGAAAAATGCTTACTATTCAAGACTTGAATGTATATTACGCGAAGGCCCAAGTCATACGCAACGTCAATTTGCACGTCAAGGCAGGCGAGTTCGTTTCGGTGATCGGGCCCAACGGTGCGGGCAAGACCACGCTCTTTCGCTCCATCGCCGGGCTTAAAGAGTATGAGGGCAAGATTGGTTTTAGTGATCATCCCTTGCCCGTGGAGCCGTCTCATATCGTGCGGCTTGGGCTGATCCAATGTCCGGAGGGACGCCATCTCTTTCCTTATATGACCGTCATTGACAATTTGTTGCTGGGCGGATTTCGTCATCAACAATCGAACCAAGCGCTCAAGCCCGAATTAGAAAAAGTTTATCAGCTCTTTCCTGTGTTGAGACAGCGCGCTTATCAAATCGTGCGCACGCTCTCCGGCGGAGAGCAACAAATGGTCGCGATCGGGCGCGCGCTGATGAGCCGCCCTAAATTGCTCTTGCTGGATGAACCGACGATCGGGCTCGCGCCGATTGTGCGCAAGCTCATCGTCGAAGCGCTCAAGAAAATCAGCGAGGCGGGCGTGGCGATCTTGCTCTCGGAGCAAAATGTTCCCTTTGCGCTAGAGCACGCGCAGCGCGTCTATCTCTTAGAGACAGGCTCACTCGTTAAGACGGGGACCGCCGAAGAATTTCGTCATGACGAGTACGTGAAAAAATCATACTTGGGCGCGGCGTAAGTAATTTATTTTTGCTCTGTTTTGAGCTGGCTGAATTTGCTTAATTTTAATAGTTTGTAGAGATAGCATTACAAAACCTCGGTCGGTGCTGAGCAGATGGCCTAAAATTTTTGGCAGGTGATAGTGATGACGATGACCGGCGAAGCAGGGCTTAGTAAAATCTTAAAAGAAAACGAGATCGCGCTCGTGACGGGCGTTTACGGAGACCCGTGTACGTCATTGCTCGATACGTTTTACCAAGACGGCCTGAATGTGGAGATCAGCGCCGAGGAGAAAATTTCACTCGCTCAGGCGCTCGGCGCGTCGGTGATCGGAAAGCGTTCGGTTGTGGCTGTGAAGCAAGTCGGCATGAACGTTTTGGCCGATCCCTTGGCAACCTCAGCCACGCATAGCATCGGCGCCGGGCTGATTATTTTTGCGGGCGATGACCCGGGTGCCGAAAAATCCCAAGACGAGCAAGACTCGCGCTGGTTCGGGAAATTGATGGGTGTGCCGGTGATGACGCCGCATACCCCCGATCACTTGGCGCGCTCGACTGTCGAAGCCTTCGAACTGTCTGAAAGATTGGCGATTCCGGTCATCATCCAAATTACGGGGCGATTATTAAAAAGCACGGGAGATATTGGTTCTTATCGAGCGAAGACGGTTGGAAAATTCGATCGCACGCGCCCGTGGGGCCGTCTGATTCTGGAGCGTTACAAATTTCTCCACGAAGAAATCTATCCTCCGCTCTATCGGTTTATTGAAGATTCGCCAACGCACGTTGTCATTAAGGGAAAATCCAAAGAGGGTGTGATCTCATGTGGGTACGTTTCGTCGCTGGTGCAGCATGAGAATCACTTTGCGCTGGGCTATGTGCATCCATTACCGGAAGAAAAGCTTGTCGCTTTTTTTAAAAATTTGAGTCGTGTTCTGATAGTCGAAGAGATTAATCCGATGGTCGAAGAGAGTGTTCGAGCATTGATTGGAAAGCATCACCTCCCATGTGACGTAATCGGACGGACGACGGGGCACTTGCCGCGCATCGGCAAATTAGAGCAAGAGCAAATCGCAAGCGCGTTCACGCGCATCCCAACGAAGCTCGACACCGATGTCAAAGTCAGCGTCGGCGCTTCGATCATGCAGTTGCCTTGTGGTGGATTTGAGCCCCTTTATCAAGCACTCGATGAAGTGCTGCCCGAAGAGTATTTGGTGGCAGGCGATGTCGGCTGCAACATCTTGCACGGGTATTTCCCGCCGATTGTCGTAGATACAGCCTATGCGCTAGGTACGTCCATCTCAACAGCCGCGGGTATGTCGCTCTCAGGCAAGAAGGGCATTGCGATCATTGGTGACACGGGTTTTGTGCACTCTGGGCTTGCCGGGCTTTTGAATGCCGTCGAACTCAAACACAACGTTTTAGTGATTATTTTGCATAACAAGATGTCGGCGATGACGCCGGGTGCGCAGGGTATTCCCGGCATCGAGCGCATTCGACCACTCATCGAAGCGTGTCGCCCCACGGCGATTGACGATATTTTTGTCCAGAAAGCGACTTCTGACGAAATGAAGAATTTGTTAGCGAAGCGACTGAGTGAGCAGGGCGTGCATGTGATCGTTGCCCATTCGCAAGCGCGGAGCTTGCAAGGATAATAGGCTATTCAATGATGTGTAGCAGCTTGCGCGAGTGAGCAACAGCGCATCATCGGCCCCTCCCCCTGCGTAGCGGGGGAGACAGGTGGGGCTGGCCCCCATCCCACCCTTCCCCCGTCTAACTGACAGGGGAAGGAGAAATTCTTGGCCGCTACAAAGGAGTCATACTCTATGTCCGAATCACTGCCTCGGCCAATCGAAACCAACGTGCCGCCTATCCCGATGGCCTTTCTCATTTGCGATCAAGTGATCACCGATGAGACAACCAAGAAAAAAACCGTCGTCGGCATCTTCGACCGCATCTGGGTCGGAAAGTTTCCGACGATTCATCACCCTATCGCGGTGTACGTGCGCTTCTTTGATGCCGAGGGTACTTTTGAGGTGAAAGTCCAGTACGTCAGAGTAACCGATGAAAACGTCTTAGCAGAAGCTAAGATGACGATGAACGTCCCGCAGCGCAAGGCCGTCGGAGAATTTTCGATTGCCTTTCCGCCCATCCCCATTCCAGAGCCGGGAGAGTACGAGTTTCGGCTCTGGCTCAACAATCGCTACGTGCAAAAAGTCGGGTTTGCGGCATTGCAAAATCCTTCCGCAACGACCAAGTCTTAGCTTATGCTCTCGCCAGAATATTTGGGGTATTTGCAATCGCTCGTCAGCGCCGATCGTATTTCTGTCGGAGAATCGGAGCTGCAGCTTCATGCGCGCGATGAGTCCTATCACGATGAGCGACGTCCAGACATTGTGATTTATCCAATAAGCACACAAGAAATTTCCAAGATTCTCGGCTACGCGAACAGCAAGAAAATCCCGGTGACGCCCTGGGGGGCAGGCACGAGCATGGAGGGTAATCCCATTCCCCTGCAGGGCGGAATTGTCTTAGACGTATCGAGAATGAACCAGATTTTAGAAATACGAGAAAAAGATTTACAAGTGGTTGTTCAACCTGGCGTTGTGCATACCGAACTCAATCAGAAATTAGCCAAGCACGGGCTCTTCTTCCCGCCCGATCCCGGTGCGCCCGCCACAATTGGGGGCATGGTCGCCAACAATGCTGCCGGCATTCAGGCCGTAAAATACGGCGCAACCAAGCAGTATGTTGTGAAGCTTGAAGTTGTGCTCTCCTCGGGCGAAATCATAAAAGTTGGGACGAACGCGATGCGCACCTCCTCGGGCTACGATGTGGTTCATTTGTTCGTCGGCTCCGAGGGCACGCTCGGCGTCTTCACCGAGATCACGCTCAAGCTGGTCGGCATTCCCAGAGAAGTTTCTGCGGCTCTTGCCGCGTTTCCGAGCTTGGAGCAAGCCTGCCAAACGGTCTTGCACTTGGTGCAAGGAGGACTCTCTCCCGCGGCACTCGAATTGATGGATGTTGATGCGATTCGGGCGCTCAACGCATTCAAAGAAGTGAAGCTCAGAGAAGAGCCCACACTTATGCTCGAATTCCGGGGCAACGGCGCCGAAGTGAAAGAAGATGTTGACCTTGCGCGCGAGCTGTGTGCAGCCAACGGGTGTTCGCAATTTACGGTGGGCATAGGGAAGGAGCAGCGAGACAAACTCTGGGAGGCGCGCCATCATTTGCTCTACGCAGCCGCCGCGTTGAATCCGGGAAAGCGCATTATTGTGACGGACGTGGCGGTTCCCATTTCCAAATTTCCCGAACTTGTCATTTATGCCAAGGCCAAACTCAGCGAGCTCGGTGTGCCGGGCGCGATCGTCGGCCACGCAGGCGACGGCAATTTTCACGTCGGCAATTTTTATGATCCAGCCAAGCCCGAAGAAAAGTCTCGCGCGCAGTCCGTCAATGATGCGATCGTGCAGCGCGCGCTGGAGATGGGCGGCACGGCGACGGGCGAGCACGGCGTGGGCATCGGCAAGACCAAATTCATGGCGGCTGAGCACGGCGCGAGTCTTTCTCTGATGAAGCAAATCAAAGCGCTCATCGACCCCAATGGGATTATGAACCCCGGGAAGAAGTTGTAGATTTCCGCTTTCCATCTCTTTTTACAATTTGATTCAGTTGGCATTGTATCTCATCTTTTCTTGTTTTGTGTTTCAGTCAGCTCTCACAGAAAATACGCTAAGATTGACTTCGGCTATGCTGCGTCCGTATTATTTTCACACGCTTAGGAGGGATTGTTTTGAACAGAGTCGCGCTTAGTCTTTTGGTGTTGTTTGGATTGGTGCTTGGTGCAGGTGCATCGGCCGTGGCCCAAGGCGCTCCGCCGTTCGATTGGAAAGTGATGGAAACGCCCCACTTTCGAATCTTGTTCCATCCCGGTGTCGAAGGGCTGGCTCATGAGGCCGCTGTTGCGGCTGAAGAAGTCTATGAGGCGTGGGGCAAGCGGCTTAACTCCCCCATCGCCGATAAGATCAATATGGTCGTCATCGACAACGATGATTCACCCAACGGCTTTGCCAATACATTTCGCCTGATAACGTGGGAGTTCGTTGCTCAAGTACAATTTGGCAACGCTTTTGGCGGTCAAGTCCCATCCAACATGGCCGATACGATTTTTCACGAGTATTGGCACCTCAATGACATCGATAAAGTTCAGGGCATCTCGGCGATGTTGCGCACGCTTTTCGGGCGCATTATCTTGCCGAACGGCACCAAGCCCGGCTTTTTCACCGAGGGCTCTGCCGTCTTGGCCGAACATGTGAAGCACGGCTACTCGCGCGCAACCGCTCCGTGGAGCGCCATGTATTTAAGACAGATGGCCCTTGATAACTCCTTTCCGTTGCTGGATCGAGCAGGCGTTGCGTTCAGCACGACGAGTTACCCGGGTAGAGGCGTGAGTTGGTATCTGTTGGGCGGCTGGTTCATGCGTTATCTCGAAGAAACGTACGGCCCGGAGACGATGAAGAAAATTGACGAAGTCACGGCTGCGAGCCTCTTGGCTGCGCTCTCGGATTTGCTGTCGGTGCTCTTGCAAGATAATTTTGGAGCGGCCTTCTATCTCTCGCCGGATTTCGCTTCGACGCTGCAAAAAGCCACGGGAACACCGACCAAAAAACTTTACAGTGATTTTCAGGCTTGGCTCAAAAAGCAATTCTCAGAACAGATCGTTCAAATACAAAAAGAGGGAATTACAGCCGGTTGGAAGCTTTCGCCATTGACTCACTACAATGCCCAGCCAACCTGGCATCCCCAAGGTGATTGGATCGCTTACGAGCACGGCGACTCGTGGCGCACAGCGGGGCTGCGCTTGGTGAAACCTACGGGCGAAGAGGACCATGCGCTTTTCTCTTCTAATACGATATTTGATGGCGCGTATTCATGGTCGCCCGACGGCACTCAAATTGTCTACTCCGGCTATGACACCTATAATTATTACTGGTCTCAAAATGATCTGTATCTCTATAGCCTAAAAAATAAGAACACGCGACGACTGACGCACGGCCAGCGGGCTTTCAGCCCTGTTTTTACTCCCGACGGCAAGAAGATTCTTTTTGGTCGCCAGCGTACCAAGTACGACTCGGATCGCAGCCCTGACCTAGCACAACTTGACTTAGAAACGGGTAAAATCTCCGTCATTAAAGAATTTTCCGATGATACGTTCTTGGATTTTGTATCCCTCTCGCCCGATGGGAAAACGCTCGCTCTCTCGATCTGGAAGCGCCCGGGCTATTCGGATATTTATACGATGCCTGCTGAGAAGGACGCAGAACTGACCGCACTCACTCAAGACAAAGCCGAAGATTTCCATCCGAGCTGGTCGCCCGACGGACAGTATATTTTGTTTGACTCTTGGCGCGAGCCCGTCATCAACGTCTTCGCCATCAAGGTCGCCGACGGCTCGACTTACAGAGTCACCAATGTCCTGACAGCCGCCTATGACGCGAAAGTTTCTCCCGACGGAAAACAACTGGCGTTTGTGAGCTACGGCAACACGGGTTTCTCGGTTCAATTGATGAGCTTTGACCCCAGCCAATGGAAGTCAGTGACGTTCACCAAAGAGACGATTCCCGCTTGGGAAGGTTATCCGAAAACAGAATACACGATTCACAATTACTTTCCGTGGGCAACGATGCTGCCCCAATACTGGGTGCCGATCTTAACGACCAATGCGAGCGAAGTGTTGTCTAAACTCGTCTTCGAGCAAAAATTAGAAACGTTCAAAATCTCTGAGATCGGCATCCAAACCGATGCATCGGACGCGCTTTTCCAGCGTTATTGGAGCCTGCGTCTGGGGGTGAACCTGGAGAAAAAGAACAAGTTCTTTAACTTGTTGCCCTTTGAAATTCCCGCCTCGTTTGCAGACTTCACCTACTCCACCGAGCAATTGCTCGCGCCGTTCACCTTCACGCTCGACGTCGGGTTTGACCCCGACGGAGATTACGAGAGTTTGAGTATTGACTTCCCGTTTATTTCACGCACTAACTACAATCAAACCTGGACACTCAATCTGACCCGTGCGTTTTATGACAAGACCGAGACCCATACGGTAGCGGGCACCTTCGATCTCACTTATTTTAAGGGATTCGATCTCTTGGCCAACACGCTGCGCCTGACGCTCGACGGCAGCCTTACGCACATTATGGGCGACGACAAGACACTGCCCAAAGAAGTCGTTGTCAATATGCGCGATACCATTCGCTTGCCCATTATCGATTCCACGGGCACGCACTCGCTTATCTTGCGCAAGGTCTATGGCTGGTCTGATTCCGACTCGAATTTCGCGATTGGCGGCGACCGCGGACGCTTTATGCTGCGTGGCTTTGGGCGCGGCCTGATGATCGGCAAACAAGCGCTCAGTTCTTCAATAGAGTATCGTTTCCCGATCTGGGCTATTGAGCGGGGCTTGAGCCTATGGCCGGTCTTCTTGGATAACGTGAACGGCTCCGTCTTCGTCGATGCGGGCACGGCCACGGATGCCGGGCTGCCCGACCTAAAAGAACTGAAGATGAGTTTTGGTGGCGAGTTGCACATTCAACTCATCACGGGATACGGCGGTACGACCCTCTTGCGATTTGGTGTGGCTCAGGGTCTGGGCGCGGAAAAGCCGCTGCTTTACTTCCGTTTCGGGTTGCCCTTCTGATTGTTTGACTCTTTCATAGATATAGATAAATAAGACCGATGAGAGGACAAGCGATGAAAAAATTTCTTATCTTTATCGTACTCGGAACGTTGAGCACGCTCGCGTTCGCGAATCCTTCAACGCCAGCATCGAGTAACGTTGGAGCGATAGTAGATTATCAGTGGCTCTTGCAATCGCCCTTGCGCGCCGAGCTCTCGACCACGGCAGAGCGTTATTTGGCGGAGCGTTATGGCGCTGTGAAACCCGAGCGCTCGGTGCGAAGCCGTCGCCCCGAACCCGATTCTCAGCGAGTGAAAGCCCTCTCGCAGCTCGTGAATGATCGGGGACAAGATACGGAAAACCCGAATCTGACCGGGCAAGATGAGCCAGCGATCGCGATCTACGGCGATACGCTCGTCGTCGGGTGGAACGATTCCAAGGGATTCGGAGCAGGAGCGAACAGTGCCACGGGATATGCTTTTTCGCATGACGGGGGCAATTCCTGGACAGACGGCGGAGAACTGCAGCCACCCGATGGACATTTTTCATTGGGAGACCCGGCGCTCGCTGTCGATCGTCACGGGAATTTTTATTTCGCCAGCATCACTTTTTATCCCGATGGAACGAGTTATATCGGCATGGCTAAGTCCACCGACGGCGGAGCGACTTTTGGCAATTACACCGATGCCAGCCCCGATGTGAACGCGGCCAACTTTCAAGATAAAGAATTTATCACCGTCGATAACAGCGGCGGCCCCTGCGACGGAACGGTCTATGCGACGTGGACCGAATTTCTTGCTACGGGCGGCAATCGTATCTTGATGACCAAGTCGAGCGACGGCGGACGTACTTTCTCTTGGCCGCTCCAAGTCTCGCCCCCGGGGCAAGGCGTGCAGGCTTCTTTCCCGCGTGTCGGCCCGGACGGCGCGCTCTATGTTGTCTGGCGTGAGAGCAACACCCCGGGCATTCGCCTCTCGAAGTCGAGTGACTGTGGGCGCTCTTTCGGCGCCGATGGGGTGCGCAACATACTCGTCGGCCAGCTGAATCAATACGCAATTTTTTCTCCCGAGTGCGGACGCACGACGCTCAAGGGCCAGATTCGTGCCTCGACTTTCCCAGCTATGGCAATCGATATGAACTCTGGCCTTGTTTATGTCACCTACTCCAGCAACCCGCCGGGCACAGATCAATCCGATGTCTTTCTGGCTCGCTCCGAAGACGGCGGAAAAACCTGGAGCCCAGCCGTACGGGTGAACGATGACAAGTCTCAATCGGATCAATTCTTCCCGGCTCTTGCCGTCGCCGGAGACGGGACAGTCGGCGTCTCGTTCTATGATCGGCGCAACGACCCGAACAATCTCAAAATAGATGTCTACCTTGCCGTTTCAACCGACGGAGGAAAAACATTTCAATCCAACAAGAGATTGACCGAAGTTTCGTTCAGTCCCGAAGAGCCCTTGGCTCTCTTCCGTGGCTGTTATATGGGAGACTACAATTATATGGCAGCAGACGATGACTACTTTTACACCGTCTGGGGAGACGCCCGCAACGAGGGTCGTACTTGGAAATTGAAGGCCGCCATGACGCACCCGCGCGAGGGCGTCGCTGTCGCTTCTGTCGGCAAGATGATTTATGCGATCGGCGGCAACGATCCGATGTTGACCGAGTCCAGCGATACCAATCGCGTCGAGATGTATGATACGAGCGCAGATCGTTGGATCACCCGGGCTTCGGCTCCGACGGCCCGTTCTGGGGCCATGGCTATCACTTACGGCAATCATATTTATGTGCTAGGCGGCACTTCGACAGACAAGGGCGACGTGCTGAACACGGTCGAGCGTTACGATGTTTTCTGGAATAGTTGGGAAGTGTTAAAGCCTATGCCGACGGCACGGGCGGCTTTTGGAGTCGCGCTCGTCAAAGATACAATCTATGTGATCGGCGGCACCGATTGCTACTCTTCGTTCAACTGCGGCAATCCCTTAGACAAGGTCGAAGCCTATGATATCCGCACGGGCAAATGGACAACCAAAGCCTCGATGTCCGTCGCAAAGACCGAAACGACCGCTACGGTCGCCCGTGAAGGAAAAATTTATGTGATCGGCGGTTACAACCGACAGCGCGGCGGCATGTTAAACACGGCTGAAGTCTATGATACGGCAACCGACAGTTGGGAATCTTTGCCCAATTTGCCAAGCCCGCGTCCCTCGGCGGCAGCGGCGGTGTGTGGCAAGAACATTCTGGTCTATGGCGGATTTGCTCCTGGCTTCACGCTTCGCGCCGGAGCCGTTATGTTGGAGCTCGATTCGAAAAAATGGAAGCCTGCGCCTTCGATGAAGTTGCGGCGCGCCCAGTTCCAAGCCGTTGCGGTTGAGAGCAAAATCTATGCTGTCGGGGGCCTCGACACAGGGGTAGCCTTCCAGCGCTATGGCGTGATCGAAGCCTTCGATTGCAATACCAATGGCTTCCCTCGCCCCGATATGGATATCTATTTCTCCAAAGACAGAGTGCATCCCCGGGGCAAACAGTCCGCGCAACCGAAAAACGCCGATGCCTCAACGACAGCGAAGATCACAAACGTGAGTTACAATAACTCTAAAGGCGAGTTCGTGATCGAAGGAAAAGACATTTCGTCCATGACCGTTGAAGTCTGGAATCTCTCAGGGAAGATGGTTTTCTCTACTTCTGTCATCGACAGCAACGTTGTGAGATTTAATGCGAGTGACTTTAACGGTCAACCACTCGGCAACGGTGTCTATTTGTATGCCGTGGCGGCGCACGGAGCCAGCGGAGGACTCGCTCGCACCGCGCTCCAAAAATTGATCTTACGTCGTTAACTTCAGAAGGCCCTCATCCCTGCCCCTCTCCTATCAGATACGAACAGGAGAGAGGTTGGTTAAAAAGAAAGTGCAGCAGAGAATTTTCATGCTTCGCGATAAGAAAGTGGCCGTCATCGGCGTGGGCAAGATCGGCGGAACGCTGGTCAGCGGGTTGTTGCGAAACAATGTCGTAAAAAAAGAAAATCTTGCGGGCAGCACGGCTCACGCCGAGAGCTCGAATCAAATTGCTAAAGAGCTAAATATCAAGATGCACCACGAGAATACGACGCTCGTTAAAGGGCGCGATATCGTTATTCTTGCGGTCAAGCCGCAGACCATTCAAAAAGTTTTGGGTGAACTCAAGAATATTCTCACCGAAGATCAGTTGGTCATCACACTCGCGGCGGCTCGCTCGACCGGGTTTATCGAAGAAATTGTGAGCAAGAAAATTCCCGTCGTCCGCGCGATGCCCAACACCCCTTGCTTAGTCAATGCCGGGATGACCGTGCTCTGTCCAGGGAAATTTGCGAAGCCCAAACACATCGAGATGGCGCGCAGCATCTTTGAGCCCGTCGGACTGGTCGAAGTCATCGACAACGAAGAGCTGATGGACGGCGTGACGGCGCTTTCCGGCAGTGGCCCGGCCTATGGCTATATTATCATTGAAGCCTTGGCGGAGGGCGGCGTGAAAGTCGGACTGCCGCGTCACCTGGCGACAAAGTTAGCCGCTCAGACGCTCCTCGGCGCCGCGAAGATGGTCATGGAAACGGGCGAGCATCCTGCCAAGCTCAAGGACGAAGTGACGACGCCCGCCGGCACGACCATTGACGGAATCATGGCGCTCGAAGACGGTGGCATTCGCGTCACATTAATTAAGACAATAGATCGAGCAACAGAAAAATCCAAAGAACTTTCGAAATAACTTGCTTATACTAAAAGCAATTGATGATGACGTGTGAAAGGAGTATCCTGGGAGGAAGCATTCATCCCGAGGAGGGTGCTCTATGCGTCATCGGGAAGGAACCATTCGAGAAAATCTAGCGACGCTCAATCGCTTGGAACATGAGTACCGCCAGTGGCTCTTGCCGGACCTGACCAGTGAGTCGGTGCGGTTTTTTGTGGAGCAGTTGCGCCAGGAGTGGAGCAAGACCTCGGGCTCATCTGGGATGGAGCGGGAGGCCATCGGGCCGTACACCGTCAAGGAGTGTCAGGAGTCTGGCCGGTCGCGTTGCCCGCAGCCAGTCCTCAGCTCAACCCAGTAGAGTCAGTCTGGCGCATCTTGCGTAAGCGGTTAGCCAATCGGATTTTTGAGAATTTGCCAGCGTTGCAAGCAGCGGTGATGGAAGAGCTGAGCGTCTTTTGGGAAAAACCCGAAGTCGTGATCTCCTTGACCGCTTATCCCTGGTGGCGCAAGGCCCTCAAATACACGACATGATTAAATACTTTTAGTATTACTTATATTCTTTCTCTATGATGGCATTGTACATCGCATAATTGCCGTCAATAAATTTCTTCACCCGCCAGCGGGTACCCTCTAAAATTTTTTCCATTTCTTCTTTGGATACCATCAGATAGTCGAACCAGGGAGTCTTGTAGTGCCGATAGCGGACACGGAGTCTGATTTGCCCTGACATGCGGCCTCGTCGACGATTGAGGGCATGATATCGCAAGTGTACCGGATCGGTCGTAGCGTAAATATCGCGACTCTCGGCGATGAGGCGCGCCTGCTCGTTGGTGATGGCATGGAATCGTTTCAGCAATCGTTGTGCTTTCTGAAAATTTCCGAAGAGACCGAAATTATTGCCTTGCATAAGAATGGTGTCAAACTTCCCCAGGTTGGCGCTAATTTTTTCGATCGGCACCCGCTTCGTCTTTTTGAGGCCGCGCAGTCTGCACACTTTGAGCGCGAGGGGTGACTGATCAATGCCTATAACATCAAAGCCTTTGCTTTGAAGATAGAGTGCGTGTCGGCCTGCACCGCAGCCGATATCCAAGACTTTACCCTTCACGTATTTCATCGCTTTTTTCTGGTGTGCATACCAATCTTTATAGGGGCGGAAATATATCTCTGGCCCGCCGCTGGGGCCAATGAATCCGTCTTCGCGCTCGACAATCTCAAAGCCTTGTTGTTCCTCAAGATAATCATACACTTCATGTCCATAAGCGTCTTGAAGATCTTTCACGACCGATCGTCCTCCAATCGTTCACCATTCCAAGACTAAGACCGGACGTTTCGGGTCATCTTTTTCTATCTGAAAACCCGTGCCGAGAAACATCGACTCAGGCCCATTCCACAGCGCGCCGACGTCACTGACGCCGCGCTTGGGAACCGCTTCGACGCGCGTCACGCCGCGAGCGCGCAAATCTTTCAACACTTCGTTGAGTAAATGCGTAGCCAAACCTTGACCTCGATAGCCCGGCGTGATCAAAAAGCACGTAATCGCCCAGGTCTTTGAATCGCGAGCAAGCTCGAATTGCTGAGTGAGTTTTTCGAGCCGATCGCGCGGACCCACTTGGCACCAGCCGACGATTTTTTCGTCAACGTAAAGCAAATAACCGTCATACTCGCCGCGCTCACAGAGCGCTTCGCGCAAAAGACGATTCTCTTCAGCAGTGCGATTGCCCCAGCCCTCCCACGTCGCTACCCACCACGCCACACAAAAACACCAATTGTGGTCATGGGTATCCGAGTGTAATTTGAAAAAATCGGCCTTGTGTGCCGCATCAAATCGAATGACTTTCCGATTCATAGACCAACTCATTTTTCTGCAATAACAAAAAGATAGTCACTTTCATTTGGATCTGCTGCCATCACTTCAGCGATTCTCCCAGAGTCAATGTCGTTTGCTAATTGAGCTAAGCCCCGCTCTACTTCTTCAACGTTTGCGAGTTCTGCAAAAGAAGAGATGCCAGCCCGCACTTTTGGATCCAAATAGAGTTCAGGGCGATGCTTACCCGCGAAAAGAAATAAATCTTGTAGTGTTTTCGTTACGTAGAATCTTTCGGTGTAGATCGTCTTAAACCCAACGT
>Ga0247727_10007567_pt1 | contig 20618 bp, 20 predicted proteins | sample WisWelCaveWW1625_FD_202498 | JGI IMG/M metagenome (GOLD analysis project Ga0247727, IMG submission 202498) | Biofilm microbial communities from Wishing Well Cave, Virginia, United States - WW16-25 | ecosystem: Environmental > Aquatic > Deep subsurface > Groundwater > Cave microbial mat | place... | reverse complement strand
GGGCCATCTTTTTCTCATTAATGGGATAAAAACGCTTGAGATCATTGAGCGTGTGCCGGGAAACGCAAATAATTTTATCCGCCTTCGGTAATATGTCCTGGAACTGTCGTTCGGCTTCGGCAATGGTCTGGGGCGTGTGGCCTTGGGGATAGGCGCGGTGAATGACGTCGTGAACAGTAACGACCACCTTTTTACTTTTGACCTTCAGGACTTCCGGGCTCGTGGCGTGATAAACGTCGAGCCCTTTTAAAACACCGGCTGGGCCGCGGCCGAGATAATCGACTTGGATATAAAAATTGTCGGCGGCGAACTGAGGGATTTTCCTTTTAGGATCAAATATTTTTCGGCGGACGTAAAGGGAGTACTCATTTTGGCGGTCGATCTCACTCAAAGACTTCACCAAATTGTAGGCATAGCGGCCAATCCCGGCGGAACAATTCTTAAGAAACGACTGGCAGTTCAGCCCGATCTTCATTATTGACCTTTTCCTTTTTAACCGACTTCACCCTCTCTTCTTTAAAAACTTTGCCACCACCTCAACTGTATAATCGAGATCATCTATTTCCAAATCCTGGTGCACGCCGATATGAAGGCCCTGCTCGCCGAAATATTCGGCCACCGGAAATTCCCCCAGTTTATGGCCCATGAACTGGTAACCGGGGCACTGGGTGGGGATGGAATAAAAGAGATTGCGTGAATCGACGCCGGCCTCCTCAATGAAGTTCACAAATTCATCGCGGGTGAATTTGACATTTTCGCACAAGGTGATCGGAAACGCGTGCGGTCCCAGCTTCTCATGCGCGTCTTCTTTTATAGAAAAAAAATAATCGTCAAATTTCTTAAACTGTTTGATCAGATAATACATATTCCGGCGGCGCTTTTCTAAAATCTTATCGAAAATCTTGATATTTCCCAAGCCCACCGCCGCTTCGATCTCATTCATCTTCGCCGAAAACCCAATACGTTTAAAAATAAATTTATGCACCATGCCGTGGTTGCGCAGCGACCTTAAGATTTCCGCCATCTCGAGGTTGTTGGTCGTGACAATCCCCCCCTCGATGGTGGTGACGATGTGCGCCGCGTAAAGGCTGAAAGCCGCCATATCGCCCAAAGCACCGATCTTCTGACCCTGATATTCCGCGCCGTGCGCCTCGGCGGCGTCTTCGATGACGTAAAGTTTATATTTTTTGGCAATGGCTAAAATCTTATCCATGTCCGCAGGCTTGCCCATCAAATGGACCGGCATGATCCCGCGCGTTTTTTTTGTAATCGCCGCCTCAATCTTTTCCGGGTCGATATTGAGCGTCTCTTTTTGAACGTCGACAAAGACCGGGGTAAAGCCGGCTTGAAAAACCGCGTTGCCGGTGGCCACAAAAGACAACGCCGGGATAATAATCTCATCGCCCCGCTTGGCGCCAAAATCGTATAGAACCGCCAAGGCGAGCGCGTCGGCGTCCGTCCCGCTGCTTAAAGCGACCGCGTCTTTGACGCCGAACAATTTCGCGAACTGTTTTTCAAATTCCTTAACGTGTTGACCGTTGGTGACCCATTTCGAATCGAGGATTTTATCGATCATCGCCCGCGCTTCGTCCGTAATCGAAACCGTGCCGAAGGTGACTTTAAATTTCTCCTTTGATTTTTGTAAAATTTTTGTCTTCATCAATCCTCTTTAAAAATTTGTCTGGCCTGGCTTAACCGTTCCGGTGTTCCTATATCGAAAAATTCTTTATCCGTAATAAAACCATAAAATTTCTTATTGATAAGTTTTGGAAAGAAATCTCTCTCTAAAGAAAATCTCGGCTCATGCGGCATGAAGCTAAAAGCCTCCTTCGTAAAACAATAAACTCCTGCGTTGACCAAAGCCGGGTTCCCTTCGCTCTGTTTTTCTAAGAATCCCTGGATTCTCTGCTCCTTATCCAAAACAACCGCCCCATAATCGCGATTCTCCTGAACTCGGGCCACAACCATCGACACCGATGATTCTTTCGCGACATGAAATTGCAAAAAAGGCAACAGTTCGACCGGGCAGAATGAATCGCCGTTTAGGATGAAAAAATACGGCGTGCGGATCAACCTTCGGGCGTTTTTGACTGCTCCACCGGTACCCAAGGGTTCAGTTTCTCTTGAGATCTCAATGATTAAAGAATCTTTCCGGTCACGATAATACCCTTCAACCGTTTCCGCTTTATAACCTGCACAAAGGATAAAACGTTTGAAACCCTGATCAGAGAATTCTTTTATAATAAAATCCAAAAACGGCCGGTCGCCCACCTCTGCCATGACCTTTTGGGATTCTCCGATCGTTGAGCGCAAGCGTGTCCCGAGTCCACCGCAGAGAACCACAACGTCGGGTTTAACCAAAAAATTTTCCATCCATCCTCAACCCACCCGCCCGCTGTTAGGCTGGTAAAAAATAATCTGCGTCCCCAGATTCTCAAACTTAAAAGGAATCTCGAGAAACTTCTCGAGATTCCCGCGGACGGCCTTCTGTTTTTCCGGTTCCACAAATAAAAGAATAAACCCTCCGCCGCCGGCCCCCAGCAACTTCCCCCCCAAAGCCCCTGCCCGCCGGGCTGTCTCATACAACTCATCAATATAGGGCGTAGAAATCTTACTCGAAAGGCCCCGCTTGAGCTGCCAGCTCTCGTGCAACAGCTTTCCGAAGGAGGAGATGTCTTCCTGGCCGTTGAGGATGTCGATAGCGCGAAAGGTCATCTGATACATCGCCGCCAATTCTTTTTTTTTGTTGGGAATATTCTTTACCTGCTCGGCGGCAATTTCGGAGGCATGCCTTGAGAACCCGGTAAAAAACATCATCAGACACGACTGCAAATGTTGCACACGTTCCTCGGAGATCGTCACGCGCCGGACATTCAGGTGGTCCCGCCCGCCGAACTCGATAAAATTCAGCCCCCCATGAGCGGCCAGCATCTGGTCCTGGCAGCCGACATTTTCTTGACACATATCCTGCTCGATGTGAATCGCCTCCCTGGCCAGCCGCTCTTTGGTGGGCATAATCCCTTTGAGCGCGTAAAGGGCGTTGAGAAGCCCGACCGTAAACGCGGAACTCGACCCCAAACCCGTCCGGGCCGGGAGATCCCCGTCATGATGGATCTCAACGCCCTCGTGGATTTCCAAAAACCGTAAGACCTCGCGCACCGCCGGGTGATCGATCTCATCGATGGACGATTTGATGTGCTCCGTGTTGGAATAAACGATGCGGGACTTGTACTCGAAGAACGGCGGCAGGTAGCGGCAGGTGATATAACAGTATTTATCGATGGTGGTGGCGAGGACCGCCCCTTTATTCTCGCTGAACCAGCCAGAGTAGTCTGTCCCCCCGCCAAAAAACGAAACTCTAAACGGCGTGCGTGAAATAATCATAAAAGTTCTCTAGAGGCGACCCCTGCCTCGCCGGCAGGCGGGCGCCGGGTCGCCTCTACTTCGAGAATTTTACGTTTTAATTTAATGTGCGTCGATTTCAGTGTTTCCTCGACCGCCACCTGGCCGAATTTGCTGCGCAATAACTCGAGAAACCCCGGATTGGTGTGATACTTAAGCCACGCCTCATCGCGGAATTCCAAAACCTGTTCAGCCGTGAGATATTTCGTCGGTAACGGTTGGGTATGATAGGAGTGTTGTGAAAACCCGGCGTAGGTCGCGGGCAGTCTCCAGCCCTCGTTCTTAGCTATGCCGTACAAAGGACTTCCTGGATACGCCATGGCCGAATAAAAATTGGCCATTTCGGTATTCAGTTCAAGGGCCAGATCCAAAGTCCCCTGCATGGTTTCGTAATCATCTTCCGGCAGACCGAAAATGTAATTGGCCGCGACATTGATCCCGGCCGCGCGTATTTTTTGGACGATATCGCGGATATCGACATCCTCAAAGCGCCCCTTGGTGACGTCCTTTCTGACCCTGGTATTGCCGCTTTCAATTCCCAGCGCCAGAAAATTAACCCCCACCTTCTTTAAGGTCTCCAGATATTTTTCTTTAACCGTGTCGATGCGCGAATAGCACCAGATATTGAAATCATACCGGCGCTCGATAATCAGCTCACAAAGCCGCATAAAATGATTGGCGTTGAGGACAAAAAGCTCATCGGCAATTTTGACATTCTTGATCCCCATTTGGGCGAAATAATCAAATTCTTTAATGATAAAATCCGGCTCCCAGTAACGGAAGACCGCGCTGCCGTCGGAATACTCGTTGTCCTGGCGGTTGATGATGTTGATCATGCAGAATGAACATTTCATGGGACACCCCAAGCTCGTATAAAGCGCCGCGAAGGGTTTCCTTTGGGAATTGTTGGGCAAAGAATGCCACAGCGCCGTGCGGTAGCGGTCCATGGGCAGCTTGTCCCAGGCTATACCGGGAAGCTGTAACGGCAAATCTTTTTTATCGACAATGGGGGAGGGAGAATTTAGAACAATCTGCCCCTGGACCCTGTACCCTAGACCCTTGACCCTGTCGAGATGATCTTCTAAATTTGTTCTTAACAAATTGGAAATCGTGTAAACCCCCTCATTCTGACAGACCATATCGACACAAGGGTGCCGCTCCATGACTTCCCGCGGCAAAGCGCTGACGTGCCCACCGACAAAAAGGATTTTGATCTCGGGACAAGTTTTCTTAAGACACTCGGCCAGCGCGACGGCCCCCTGCATGTTCTGGGAACTGGCCGACGGCTGCTGACCGTAAACCACAAAGCAAGCCACCCGGGGATTTAACTTCGTGATAATCTGCGCGGCCTCCCCACTGTCGAGGGGAATGGCTTCACAGTCAAGAAGCTCAGCACTAAATCCGTGTTTCAGGCAATGAGAGGCCAGCATCCCCGCCCAAATCGGCGGTTCAATGGCGGAAAATTCCTTACTGAGGTCCTGATAAATTTCCCCGGCGGCGTTGGGATGGATAAAGAGGATGTCGAGTTGGGGCATTGGGATTATTGGTTGGATCAAAATGGTGAATGGTCAAGGGTTAATAGTAAATGGTGGATAGTTAATCGTGGACAGAAAAGCCCCATTAACCATTCACTATTCACCATTAACCTATTCCATCAAACATTCGCGTATTGGTTGCGCTTGATAACCTTGTACGCCTGAATCAGTTCCCGGATACCTTTGTTCAGCGACACGTCCGGTTTAAATCCGCTCTTTTCGATCTTTTCATTGCTGACGATGTAATCGCGCTTGTCCGGATCCTCGCCGATGGTGGCTTCCACAAAATAAAACTCGGACACCTGCTTTTTGATTTCCGCACAGAGCTCGAGTTTGCTTAAGTTGGCGTCACTCAGGCCGACATTATATGGTTCGTTTTTCATCCTGTCAAAATTATTCAAGGAATGTATAAAGGCCTTGGCGATGTCGCGCACGTGAATGTAATTGCGCTTAAAATGGGCTTCAAATAAGACGACAAAACGGTCGTAAACGGCCCGGTAAACGAAATCGTTCACCAACAAATCCAACCGCATGCGCGGGCTGACGCCAAAGGCCGTCGCCAACCTCAAGGTGATCGCGTTGCCGGCATTCAAGAGTTCCTTTTCCGCCTGTACCTTGACCTGACCGTAAATGGAAATCGGATTTAACGGAGTCTCTTCCGTGCAGAATTTTCCCTTTTGCCCAACGCCATAGCCGCTGTTGGTGGTCGGGTAAACCACCATCTGCGATTTACTGCGCAATTCCAGCATCATCTTGATCGCATCGACCACGATCGTCTGCGCGCCGACGGGGTCTTTGGCGCAAAGCGGCGCTCCGGTCAGACAGGCCAGTGGAAAAATCGCGTCCACGTCCTTCATGAGTTTGGTCATGAGCGCTTTATCCCGGACATCGCCGCGGACAATCGTCAAATTTTCATCATGGCAACAATCCAACAGCGAAGTCTGGTTGTACATAAAATTATCCAAAGCGACGACCTTATATTTTTCTTTTAAAAGCATCGGCACCAAAACCGACCCGATATACCCGGCCGCGCCGGTAACGAGAATCTTCATTTTTCCCTCCAATTTAACGAACTCATATTTTTAATTACTGGTCTCTTTTTTAAATGACCGAAATGACAACAAGGTAACACAAATTCCTGGGATCGAGGGAAACAACAGCCCAAAAGGTTTAACAAGAGAAATTCCCCAGTGTATAAGTGCAAGTCCCATGACCCAAAACTCAAAAATTAGGTTAGATTGCAGTTTTGTAACCTTCAAAATATTCACCAATCCTGTCTCCAGAAATACGACCGCAATACCCATACTTGCCCCCAAAATGATCAAACACAATATTAATAATTCGACGGAAATTTTATTATAATTTTTATTGATCATCCACAAAGCTAGAACACCCAAAAATCCCCAGAAAATACAATGGAACAGAAGACAATAAAAAAAAATGAATGGTAGCAGACCAAAGTATGCTATTTTTTGATTAACTAAGAATATCAAGCCAGTCCAAAAAATACTTTCAATCAGGGAGCCAACTGCCCCACAAACAAAAAAATATTGCCAAAATCTTGTTTTCAACAATAACCTCTTTATTTAAAATTCATCTCTTTTGTTTAAGATACCAATTCCAAGTTTCTTTTATTCCTCGCTCCAGACCGATATTAGGCGTCCATCTCATCTTCAATATCCGCCGGCTGTCCAACAGCTTCTTCATCGCCCCGTCGGGTTTGGTGCGGTCGAAAACAATTTTGCCTTTAAAGCCGCTCACCTTTTTTATCATCGCCGCCAACTTCTTAATGGAAACATCTTGGCCCGAGCCTAAGTTGATCATCTCTTCACCATTATAGCGGTCCATCAAGAACATCACGGCCCGGGTAAAATCATCCGCATATAAAAATTCCCGCCGGGCGCGGCCGCTTCCCCAAATCTCCACTTCTTTTTTCTTCTGAACGACAGCTTCATGAAATTTTCCGATCAAGGCCCCCATCACATGGGCGGTTTCCATGTCCGTTTCGCTGCCCGGGCCATAGACCGTGGCCGGAACAACGACAATCGCGTTAAAGCCGTACTGGCGTTTATACGCCTGGCACAATTTGACCCCGGCGATCTTGGCCACCGAATACGGTTCGCTGGTCGGCTCCACGGGCCCAGTTAAAAGGTATTGCTCTTTCATCGGCTGCGGACATTCTTTGGGGTAAACGCACGAGCCGGCAATATACATTAGTTTTTTAACACCGAATTTATAGGCGTGATGAATGATATTATTTTGCGCATGAAGATTTTCATAAATAAATTCCGCGCCGTGTTTTTGATTGGCCGCGATCCCCCCCGAGCGGAGCGAACACAAAAAAACATAATCAGGCCGTTCTTTATCAAAGAAATACTGCGTGGCACTCTGACTTAAAACGTCCAAGCCGATCTCAGCGGAAAAACTCACCCGCCGATAACCATTTGCTTTCAAAGATTGGAGGATAGAAAGAGGAATAACATCTCTGTGGCCGACGATGAGAATTTTCTGAGAAGGAGACATTGGCGGCTACCAGCCTTCGGATCGAATTAACTCGCTAATCTGGATTGATAACTCAGGTAATCGCTCCTCAACGGCTTCCCAAACCATATCATAACTGATTCCGGAATAGCCATGAATCAATTTGTCTCGGAAACGGGCCATCTCACTCCATGAAATATTTTTATGCTTACTCCTGAAATCTCGAGACAAATTCTTGCTCGCCTCACCTAAAATTTCAAAATTTCGTACAATCGCGTCCTGCGTTTTCGAGTCTTTTAAGAATTGAGAATAAGATAGCCCTTGCGCGTAAGACATAATTCGCACAATTGATTCTTGAATATCAAAAATAAGTTCTATGTCGCCGCGTTTAGACATTAACCAGGCTTCTCTTTATATCCTGAGCGATTCTCTTGACCCGGATACTCTTAACACCAATCGGCGTTAAAACTTCGACCTCCCGGCCAAATTTCTTTTCCAAATAATCAATTAATCCAAAGAAATGATCAACCGCTGGCTTTTTAAAAGCAACGATCATATCAATATCGCTCCGGACCGTCTGCGTTCCCTTCGCAAAGGATCCAAAAATCGCCATCTTCTTAACCCCAAAATGGGATTTGAGGAAAGGCTGTTCTTTTCTAAGAATCGAAATCAGTTCTTTGCGGGTTAATATTTTCTTTAACTGTCCCATATTTTTCCTTCCACCTCACTTCTGAAAATGGGTTTTAAAATGCTCTAACGCGTCATTTCTGATTATAATAATTCCCATGCTCGATGATGAGCGTCGAACGGTGATCGTCGCGTTCCAGCGCCCGTTTGTACGAGGGGAAAACGTCCGCGGGTTCCTCAAGCTCGACGACTTCGATCCAATGAAACATCTTGCGAAACGCCTCGGCGTAATTGCCCACGTGCTGATGCCCCGGGTGGACCGGCGCGTCAGGGCCGGTGGCGACACGGATAATGACCTTTGGTAACCAACGGTTGCCGCTGATGACCGGCACCTTATCGATCATATTCGCCATATCCGCTGTGGCAATCAATAAAAAATTCTGCCGCGGATAAACCGAAATCGGTGTGTAGCCGGCGAGCGCGAGCCCTAGTGTAAACTGCATCTGAAAACTTTCATTGACCGGCATTTCAAGTGTACGGTCTTTGGGTAAATCACGCAACGTCTGAAACATGAATGTTCCCGGACCAGCGACCGTTTGGCCAAGAAAAATTGTCTTGGGCTGCTGCGCCAGCCATTCCATTGTTCTTTTAAGCTCGTCAAAATACTTCATAAATTCCCTCTATTGTCGTTCGTGATTCGTGAATCGTGATTCGACAACACTAACCGAGCCACGAACCCCGAAGAACGAACCCCGTTAAAATTTAATTAATCTACCCAATCCCGAATGCGGATAGCCGTTGGTGTATTTAAAATAACTGATCTTCTTCTCGTACTTGGTTCCCTTAAACCACGCCTCTGGACTGCCCCAGACCTCGCGGGTGTTGGTCATGACGCTGACACCGTTATCACAAACGACAAATTTAACCGGCAAATCAAAATTCACCGCGTATTTGACCGCCTCGTGAAAAATTCCCGTCTCCGCAGACATTTCTCCGCAGAAGATATAAACTTTTCCCTTCTTATTCTGATTCTTTAAAGCCCACGCCGTACCCGTGGCCGTGCCCATCAGGCTGCCGACAATTCCAGAACACAAAACCTTATATTCGGGGAAACACAAAGAAATGCTTTTACCTTCGAGAATCGCCTGTTTGACTTCCTCGCGAGGAACGCCCTTTAATAGCGCCAATTCGTGCGAATCCCAATGTCCGAAAACATAATCATTCAGACCAATCTCATTGTCCCTGAAAATAGCGATCAGTTGGTCTTCCCGCCCAGAACGCAAATGTACCGGCGCGCGGATGGCGCCGGTCGCGAAAATATCCGCGATCTCTTTCTCAAAATTTTCTAAATCTTCTTTAGTCATCATAGTTTTGGTCAACATGTCCTCTCCTTAAACCACTCCAATGTCCGCTTAAGGCCTTCCTCCAACCGCACCTTCGGCTCCCATTTTAATTTCGTCCTGGCCAGGGTAATGTCAGGCTTGCGCTGTTTGGGGTCGTCCGTCGGCAAAGGTTTATAAATAATCTTGCTTTTCGTCCCTCCTAATTTGATCACCAGCTTAGCGAATTCCAAAATCGTAAACTCTCGGGGGTTGCCGATGTTCATCGGTCCCGGGTGGCGCGACATTAAAAGTTTTGTAATGCCGTCGACTAAATCGCTGACATAACAAAACGACCGCGTCTGCTGACCATTACCGTAAATAGTTAATGGTTGATGGTGAATGGCTTGATAAATAAAATTGGGCACCACCCGGCCATCCTTCATGCGCATGCGCGGGCCATAGGTATTAAAAATCCGGACAATCCGGGTGTCGACTTTATGATAATTTCGGTAGGCCATGGTTATGGCCTCGGCAAAACGTTTGGCCTCATCGTAAACGCCGCGCGGGCCGACGGGATTGACATGGCCCCAGTACGTTTCCTTTTGCGGATGGACCTCTGGATCGCCATACACCTCCGAGGTCGAAGCGAGAATGAACCGGGCCTTTTTGGCTTTAGCAAGCCCCAAAGCATTATGCGTTCCCAGGGACCCGACCTTTAAGGTCGGAATCGGATGCAATAGATAATCGACGGGACTGGCCGGTGAGGCAAAATGCAAAATATAATCCACCGGGCCTTTGACATCAATATATTGAGAAACATTGTGCTTAACAAAAATAAAAATTTTATCCTTCTTTAAGTGGGCGACATTATCCAGGTTGCCGGTTATGAGATTGTCCATGGCGATGACTTTATAGTCGCGCTCGATAAACCAGTCACACAAATGGCTTCCCAAAAATCCGGCCCCACCGGTGATTAAAGCAATTTTTTTTCGAGACATATTCGTCGTTCGTCGTTCGCAATTCGTTTCTATGAACGAATCACGATTCACGCCTGCCTGTCGACAGGAACCACGAATTACTTAAAGTTTGGTTATTTTTTTATCTTTTATTCCAAGATACACATTCCGAACATCGAATATCAACCGTGAGGCCGCCAGAATTAACGGATAATCCACGCGGCTGTGATCCGTCGCGATGACCACGCAATCATACTGAGATAACTTATTTTTGTCGAGAGCAATTGTCTTTAAGTGAATTCCGTTGATGTCCAGATACGGAATAATCGGATCGTAATAGTCAACCCGGCATTTTGCTTTTTGCAATAACTCAATGAGCTTAAGCGGCGGCGACTTTCTTAAATCCTTCACGTCTTTTTTGTAGGTAACCCCCACGACTAAAATCTTGGCACCGGCCAATTTCTTTTTGTTCACCTTCAAAATGTCGGCCAGCCGGTCAACCGCGTACTGCGGCATCCCAGTATTTATATCCGCCGACAATTTGATAAATTTAGAATGAAACCCGTGGTGCTTGGCCTTCCAATAAAGATACAGTGGATCGTCAGGAATACAATGCCCGCCCACGCCAAGCCCCGGATAAAACGGCATAAAGCCGAACGGCTTCGTCTTGGCCGCCTCAATAATTTCCCAGACATCGAGGTCCATTTTGTGGCACATCATGGCCACCTCATTGATCCAGCCGATGTTGATGATACGAAAAGAATTTTCCAACAGCTTCGTCATCTCCGCCGCGCGGGCCGAGGAAACGAGATGCACCTTCCCTATTATATGCCCGTAAAGACTTTTGGTGAGATCCCCGCAGTCCAGGGTAATGCCACCGACTAGTTTGGGAATTTTAGTGACGTCGTAATGTTTGTTCCCTGGGTCAATACGTTCAGGAGAAAAGGACAAAAAGAAATCACGGCCGACCTTTAAGCCGCCTGATTCTAGCGCCGGCTTAATTAACTCATCTGTTGTCCCGGGGTACGTGGTGCTCTCCAGAACGATTAAAGTCCCCTTCTTGATAAACTGTTTAATAGTCTTAACGGCGCTGACGATATAAGAAATATCCGGCGTATATTTTCGCTTTAACGGCGTGGGGACGCAGATAATGATCGCATCCGCTTGTTTTAAATGAGAAAAATCCAGGCTGGCCTGAAATCGTCCGTTCTCAACCACCTTACGCACCTCGGAGGTGGGGATGTCGAGGATATAACTTTCTTTTCGGTTGATCCGCGCGACCCGGTCATGATCTTTATCCAGGCCAAAAACCTTAAAACCTTTTTTGGCAAAATTCACGGCCAGCGGCAGACCGACGTAGCCTAAACCCACCACCGCTACAACGGCCTTTTTTCCGGCAATCTTTTTTCTTAAATCCGCTGACATAAAATAAACTCCTTTAATGCGGTCTGCCAGTTTCGCATTTGCTTTCCTGTTATTTCCGCAAAGAGGCTGTTGTCCAACGCCGAATACCGCGGGCGCTTGGCTTTAAAAAGAAAAACATCCAGGGCCGCTGGGCTTAACTCTAAATCACGGATGTTTAATTCATCTAAAACAAACCTGGCGATATCAAACCAACTGCACGTGCCCGTATTGACGATATGAACAATGGAATATTTCTTGAAATCATATCGCCCGTTTAAAACAAATCTGACCAAATCACAAATCGCCGTTGATAAATCTACCGTGTACGTCGGTGAAGCAACCTTATCAGCGATGACACTCATGGGTTTTTTCTGGCGGATGGAACTTAACACATACGGGACAAACCCCTTGTTGCCTCCACCAAAAAGCCAGGTCGTCCGCACGATAATATATTTCGTCAACGAGGTCTGAACAACACGCTCCCCTTCCCATTTTGTCTGCCCGTAAACATTCACCGGCCCCGTTGGGTCTTCCTCTTTATACGGACGATTGGACTTGCCATCAAACACATGATCCGTGCTCAAGCTGATCAAGGCCGCTCCGATGTCCCCGGCCGCCCGCGCGACATTCTTAACACCATGGACATTAACCGCCCGCGCCCGGCCTGGATTAATTTCACAACCGTCAACATCCGAATACGCCGCGGTTAAAACAATCACTTTAGGTTTTAAAGAACAAATTTTTTCATATACACGATCAGTTTCCGTGATATCCAGATCTTTATGTGTTAAAGCAATCGTGTCAAATAGCTGAGATGATTGCGCGGCAAGAGGCTGCCCCAAGAGACCCGTGGCGCCGATAATTACGACGCCGCTTTTAACTTTTTCCACCATCGCTCATTGTTCTTATACCACGCGACCGTTTTCTTTAATCCCTCATCAAAGGAAACCTTCGGGCGATACCCTAACTTCCGAATTTTGGCGCAATCGATCGCGTAGCGAAAATCATGGCCCGGCCGGTCGGTGACACGCTGGATCATGGTTTTGGGCTGATCCATGTAGGCCAAAATTTTTTCCGTGAGAACGATATTCGTCCGATAATTCTCACCGGCAATGTTATAAATCTCGCCCGCCTTACCCTTATGCAAGACCACATCCACCCCGCGGCAATGGTCTTCGACATAAATCCAGTCCCGGATGTTTTGCCCCTTCGCGTACAGCGGGACCTTTTTGCCTTCGAGCAAATTCGTGACAAATAAAGGAATGACTTTTTCCGGATACTGGTTAGGGCCGAAATTATTGGAGCAACGCGTGATCATCACCGGCAGATCGAACGTGATGAAAAATGATCTGGCCAATAAATCCGACGCCGCTTTACTCGCCGAATAGGGACTGCTGGGATTCAAAGAATCCGTTTCTTTAAAATATCCTGTCTTGCGGCTGCCGTAAACTTCGTCGGTGCTGATATGAACAAAACGCTTGATCTTGCGGCGAAGCGCGGCGGCCAAGAGCACATGCGTCCCGTGAACGTTGGTGCGGATAAAATTTTGAGAATCTTTAATCGATCGGTCCACGTGGGTCTCAGCGGCAAAATGCACGACCGCATCCGCTTGGGCCATCCAGTTGTCCACCACGACGGCATCATTAATATCTACGCGGACAAAACGATAGCTCTTTTGCTTGGCGACTTCCCTTAGATTATCGAGATTGCCGGCGTAGGTCAGTTTATCAATATTGACGACGCGGTAGGTCGGATACTTCTTTAGGATATACTTAATAAAATTCGAACCAATAAACCCGGCTCCGCCGGTCACCAGAATGCGCATATTCCACCATATTACCGTAATCGTAGGAGCAATTCATGAATTGCCCCCTACGGATCAACTTCATTTTTTCAAATATTTTCCCGCAACAATCACATTCGCACGGTACAGCGATTCAAACGTCCCGCAGTCTGTCCAATTGCCTTCAAGCACGTTATAGGACAACTGCTTTTTCTTTAAATATATATTATTCACATCGGTGATTTCAAGTTCCCCGCGCCGGGACGGTTTCAATTTGCGGATAAAATCAAACGCCAGGTGGTCGTACATGTAAACGCCCGTGACGACATAATCCGATGGCGGATTTTTGGGTTTTTCGATAATCGCTTCGATCTTGTTATTTTTAAGTTTAGCCACGCCAAAGCGCTCTGGGTCGGAAACTTTTTTTAAGAGAACACGGGCGCCCGATTTCTGTTTGCGGAATTGGTCAACATATTCCTTGATTGAATAGTCTAAAAGGTTATCCCCTAAAATAACAACATACTTTTCCCGTCCGACAAAATTTTCCGCGAGTTTTAACGCGTCGGCAATCCCGCCCTCGCCGCGCTGGTAGGCGTAATGGATATCCCTTAGTCCAAACTCCTGGCCGTTGCCCAAAAGCCTTAAAAAATCTCCGGCATTGTTCCCACCGGTAACGATTAAAATCTCCTTGATCCCCGCGTCCACCAATGTCTGGATGGGATAAAAAATCATCGGCTTATTGTAAATAGGCAGTAAATGTTTGTTGGTGATCCTTGTCAACGGATCCAACCGTGAACCCAACCCGCCGGCCAGAATTACACCTTTCATTTTAGGACTCCTCATCATTTCGTCGTTGGTGAATCGTCGTTCGTGATTCGGCGAGGCGAACAACGAATCACGAACGACTAATCACGTTTTTAAGAACGTCCCCGCCCCACGCCGTGATACTCAAAACCATATTGTTCCATGATTTTGGGGTCGTACATGTTCCGTCCGTCAAAGATGATCGCGTGCTTCATGGACGCTTTGATGCGTTTAAAATTAAGCGTCTTAAATTCTTTCCACTCGGTAATCAAGAGCAAACAGTCGCTGCCCTTCGCCACACGATAAGGGTCTTTACAATATTCAACATCTTTTAAAAACTCTTTGGCCTTCTCTATCGCCACCGGGTCATACGCCTTGATTTTGGCCCCTTCGGCGCGCAAGCGTTTGATGATATCAATCGACGCGGCGTTACGCATATCGTCCGTCTCGGGTTTAAAGGCCAGCCCCAGGACGCCGATGGTCTTCCCCTTCAATATCCAAAGTTTATCTTCGATGAACTTGACGAAGGACTGTTTCTGGTACTCGTTGATGTTCCGGACTTCCTTTAGAAGCGCAAATTCATAGCCGCTCTTCTCGCTTAAACGGACAAACGCGTCGACGTCTTTGGGAAAACAGCTGCCACCGTAACCGATGCCGGCGTTTAAAAACGCGCGTCCGATACGCTTGTCGAAGCCCATCCCCTCGGCGACTTTGACCACGTCCGCGCCCACCGCGTCGCAGACCTGCGCGACCGCGTTGATAAACGAAATCTTGGTGGCCAGAAAAGAATTGGACGCGTGCTTGATCATCTCGGCGGAACTCATGTCCGTTACAATAATGTTGGTTTTAAGTGGTTTATAAATTTCACGCAACAGTTCCTCGGCTCGCTTGGATTCCACCCCGATGACCACGCGGTCCGGATTCATGAAGTCTTCGATCGCGGAGCCTTCCCTTAGAAATTCCGGGTTGGAGGCGACGTCAAACTCAACAACCTTATTGGCCTTTTTAGGAAGATTCAGCCGAATGGTGCGCTCGATACGTTTGCCCGTGGCCGCAGGGACAGTCGATTTCTCAACGATCAACCGGTAAGAATCCATCACCTGCGCGATCTCCCGGGAGACATTTTCCACGTAGGTTAAATCCGCTTCGCCGTCTTCCTTCGAAGGCGTCCCCACCGCGATAAAAATCACCTGTGACTTTTTGGCCGCTTCCTTAATGGACGACGTAAACGATAGACGCTTCTTCTTAACATTACTTTTAACCAAATCCTCTAAGCCAGGTTCAAAAATCGGGATTTTCAATTTCCTTAGACTCTGGATCTTCGACTCGTCATTGTCAACGCAGATGACCCTGTGCCCGATCTCTGAAAAACAGACGCCTGAGACCAGACCGACATAACCGGAACCGATGATGGCGATATTCATGATGAACTCCTTGAAAGATTAAGGAAAAAAACGTACATAGTCCTTAGCAGACGGTACATCGTCTTTCGCACATCGTACTTCGAAGTACGACGTACGACCGACTGTTTTTACTCCGAACTCTGCGACCCCGCCTTACGGCGGTTAAACGACGTCCCGACGTCCAGCATCATTTCCGGGAAGGCCTTCAAAGTAAAGACCAACCAGATCTCGCTGCCCTCGCCGCGCGTCTCGTTGAAATTGAGAGCCACTTCCCAGCAATGTAGGTCGCGCGTTAAAACGAACTCCTGTTCCTTGTGGATACCGCGGTCGATATCAAAACGGTTATAAGCGCTTATTTTCCACTTGGGGTTTAAAACATACTGCCAATCCGTCGTGATCTGATCGTCCACATCCAGCGTGTAACGTTTGCCCAATCCGAACCTCCATTTTTTCTTTTGGGGGTCGTGGACATAAATGTCAAAATTGGAAGATAAAAGTTTATCGCGCGGCGAACTGTAGTCGGTGTCCGAATTAAACGTCAACCAATTAGCGGGATTGATCTCAAAATCGGTTTTAATACTGTTAAAACTCCCGGTTCCGGGGTTTTCTTTTAAAAGGAAATCCGAGCTGACGATCGAACGAAAAAGGTCCACATTCTCATCGTTGCGTTTGGTCTGTAGCTTATTCTCTAAAGCAAACGTAATGGAATGGCTGCGCGTGATGGTATCGATGGCGTCAAAAGAATTAAATTTATCCGAAGCGATGGTGGGGTCGGTGGTGAACAGGTAGCTGACGCTGGGCGTGATAATATGCCGCAGACGGTTGATCTCAACCCCGAGATATTTCGTCTGCAGGTCGAATATGCGAAAAAACTTCGTGCTCAAATCGGCCCCGGTCTTGAACAACCCGCGCATGGAGTGATAATCGGCCGGGTCCTTGCTGCGGCTGAAATACGTTTCGCGCCCCCCCACAAAAGGCCGTAGCTCCAAGAACGCCACTTTAAACGGATAAGAAAGCTCATTATCCGTGTCCACGCGCATGGTTTTCTTCCGGTCTTCGGTCGGGGAAGCGGCGCGGCTGACTAAGTTGGAAAAAAGGGTTTTATTCTTCCAATAGACGCCACTGTCTCCTAATTCCTGGCTTGAGATATCGTAACTTAATTCCGGCAGGCGGTCGACCGCGCTGGTAAAACGGTTGACCCGCACGTCGGTGCGCAGCCCCACCGTCCCGTGCGTGAACCCTTTGGTCAAAACAAAAAACGTCGGCGGCTCGCGGTCTTTTTCATATTCGCGTTTAAAGTAGTCCTTTAAAAAACTCGGGTCGCTCAGTTTGTAATACTGCCACGTCGCGGTGGCGGTATCGTCAATGTCCCATTTATGCCGCCATTCGCCTTTAAACCGTTCGTGTTCCGGGGTCGGGGAAGGACGCTCCTGCCAAAAATGTTTCGCTGTGATCGGGCGGTCCAGAGTGTAATAAGTCTTTATCACACCTTTCCCCCTATTGGGGATTTTGTAATCTAAATCCACGCCGGAGGCGAAATCCCGCCGCTCCCGGTAATCCAGATGGATGTTCCCTTTAAAATTCTCGCTAAAATAATACCGCCACGTCTGTAACAAAAACGCGCCCCACTGCTTATCATACCCCGGCGTGTAAATAACCCGGGGCTTTTTGTCATTGATGATCTGAGTATATTGCGGAATAAACAGGACCGGGGCCGGTCCGACCGTCATGTTCACCCTGCGTGCCACCACTTTATCTTTGGGATAAATGTCCACCTTCTTGGCGTTTAATTTGTAATGGGGTTTGTGCAGATCACAGGTCGTCATGTAGCCGCGCTGCATCACGATATGATTTTCTCCGACCTTTTCAATCTTTTCGCCGCTGGCATAGTAGGGCTCCGCGGTCAATTTAGCCCCGACAAAATCGCCGGTCATCTTTTCAAAGTTAAAAGTCAACTCATCGCCGACAATGGTCCCCTGCGCTGACCGCAGGATCACATGCCCCTTCGCGTGGGCGACGCCGGTATTTTTGTCCAATTCAGCCTGGTCACAGGTCAATATCGTATTTTCGCGGATAATCTCCACGTTCCCAATCAGGAAAGCCTTATTTTCTTTCTGGAGAAATTCAGTCTGGTCGGCGTTGATGATGATGGCTTTGGATTGACTTGTGTCCCCGGTGGAAGATTGAGCAGGCAGTTCGACGGGAGATTCAGCCGGGCAGGTCGTCGCTATGAATAACAATAAAACAGGCAGGGCTAAAATTTGGATAAATTTTTTCACGTCTTTTTTCAATACCTTAATTGACTTTGACCGACGACTCAAGCAGCACTCGGGCGCCAATGATGCCCGCGTCATTTCCCAATTGAGCTTTCACAATGGTGACCATCCGGGAAGGGATTTTCATCGCGCGCTTTTCCAGCGTCGCTTTAACCGTTTTGAACAAAAACGGCCAATTATGGGCCACCCCGCCGCCAACCACAATGCGTTTAGGGTTAAACAAATTCACGACACTGACTAACCCAAGACCGATATAGGCGGCTGTCTCTTCCCAGAAACGAAGCGCCTGACGGTTTCCCCGGGCCGCGAAGCGCGCGACTTTTTCCAACGTTATTTTTTTATTATTAAAAATTTTTCTGGCTTTCTCTAGAAGGAATCGGTTGCCGACATACCGTTCCAAACACGCGCGGCCGCCGCAATTACAAACCGGGCCCTCTTCATTTAAGGGAACATGTCCCAGCTCTCCGGCGGAAAAACCTTCGCCCCGGTAAAGCTTATTATCCAAAACCATCCCGCCGCCGACGCCCGTACCTAACGTCAAACAAAACACATTGGCGAAACCTTTCCCCGCGCCGTACTGCCATTCTCCGAGCGCCACGAGGTTCACATCATTATCGATAGCCACCGGGACCCCTAATTTCGTTCTTAAAATTTTGGCCAAAGGGATATTCTGGCAATCAGGGATGTTGGTGAGATTCAAAACGGTTCCTTTTTGCGCGTTGACTAAACCTGGAAGGCCGATACCAATACCAAGAATTTCCTTTGGTTTAATAAAACTTTTTTTAATAAGTTCACTAATAGCGCAGGCAAGAACGCTGATTAATTCGCTTTTACTCCGCACCAAACTCTTTGTTGATAAATTATTTCGGACAAGGATACGACCGCGGGAGTTAACCAGTCCAAGCTTGATATTCGTTCCCCCCACGTCAACACCCACCGTCACAGAAGCCATGAGAAAACTTTCTTTAGGAATTTTTATTTCTTAAAACGACGGGGCCCATTGTACCTGAAAGGCTTGGGTGATTCAAGAGTTTGGATGGATTTTATGAGACCGGAAGGAAAAAATCTAAATAATTGTCACTTCGGTGGTTTTGTCAAAGAAATGAATTTTGGTCATGTCGAACACGAGGTCCATATCGCGGTTGACCTCCGGGCGGTCGTGGGCGCCGACACGCGCCATAAAGGTGTGTTTCCCGCTGTTCAAATAAAGGTAAACTTCAGCGCCCAAAGGCTCAACCACTTCACAGGTGACGCGCACTGTATTCTCCGGCGAAACATGGGCGGCGAACAACCGATCATAGATATCCTCAGCGCGGATACCAAAGATCACAGGTTTGCCTTCATAAGCGGACATCTTATCATACATATCCTCGGCCAATTTGACCTGGAAGGTTCCTTCGTCGAAATAGGACTTCCGCTCTTTCTTGATGATTTTGCCTTCCATAAAATTCATCGGCGGAGAGCCGATAAAACTGGCCACAAATTTATTGGCGGGCTGGTCGTAAACCGTTATCGGGTCCGCGCACTGCTGGATTTTACCGTCCTTCATGACGATGATCCTATCCCCCATGGTCATAGCTTCGGTCTGATCGTGCGTGACGTAAATAAACGTGGTCTGTAGGCGGTTACGCAGTTTATGGATTTCGGTGCGCATCTGCACGCGCATCTTGGCATCAAGATTGCTCAGGGGTTCATCGAACAAAAACACCATGGGCTTGCGGACGATGGCGCGCCCCACCGCCACGCGCTGACGCTCCCCACCGGAAAGTTCCTTGGGGCGGCGTTTTAATAAATGTTTTAAACCCAAAATCTCGGCGGCTTCATTGACACGCTGGACGATCTCGGTTTTGGGATAACGCCGCAGCGCCAGGCCAAAGGCCATGTTTTCAAAAGCGGTCATGTGCGGATAGAGGGCGTAATTCTGAAAGACCATCGCGATGTTGCGGTCTTTGGGAGGGATATTATTAACGATCCTATCACCGATCCAGATCGTGCCTTCGCTGATCTCTTCTAAGCCCGCGATCATGCGTAGCGTCGTCGACTTACCGCATCCCGATGGGCCGACGAGAACCATGAACTCCTTGTTCTCAACGCCCATATTGATGTTATCGACGGCCTTGACGCCGCTTTTATAAAGTTTGGAAATATTTCTTAAGCTGACTTGAGCCATAAAAATTTTTTTTGGCCATTTTCAAAAAGAAAGCCAACGAGGGCGTATTATAACAAAAAGCCTCTGGGCTACCAATACAATGTTTTCTTTATCCCGGGCTGCTTACGCTAATTGTGTTTATCTTGACCGCCCGTATAATCTAGCAGTTTAAAAAGTACTTCCTTCAATTCCTTGCGCGGGACGATCATATCGATCAACCCGTGCTGCAAAAGAAATTCTGAGGTTTGAAACCCTTTGGGCAGTTTCTGGCGGATCGTCTGCTCGATGACCCGTGGACCGGTAAAACCGATCAGGGCCTTAGGTTCAGCGATGATAATATCACCCACGCCGGCGAAGGAAGCCATGATCCCCGCCATGGTTGGGTTAGTCAACACGGAAACATACAGAAGCCCGGCGGCGTGGTGGCGCGATAACGCGGCACAGGTCTTGGCCATCTGCATGAGCGAAAAAACCCC
>Ga0247727_10007566_pt1 | contig 20623 bp, 13 predicted proteins | sample WisWelCaveWW1625_FD_202498 | JGI IMG/M metagenome (GOLD analysis project Ga0247727, IMG submission 202498) | Biofilm microbial communities from Wishing Well Cave, Virginia, United States - WW16-25 | ecosystem: Environmental > Aquatic > Deep subsurface > Groundwater > Cave microbial mat | place... | reverse complement strand
TCGTCCGGGGGGACGATCGCGCCGGCCTCCCCCTGCACCGGCTCGGCGACGACGGCGGCGATCTCGAGCCCCACGTCCCGCGCTTTCTTGAGCTGCCACTCGACCTCATCGGCGTCGCCGAACTCGACGAAGTAGACGTCCTGCAGGAGCGGCTCGAAGGCGATGCGGAACTCGGCTTTTCCCATGAGCGACAGGGATCCGTACGACTTGCCGTGGAACCCCCGCAGCGTCGAGATGAAGCCGGATTTCTCGGTGTACAGGCGCGCCAGCTTCATGGCGCCCTCCACCGCGTCGGTGCCGTTGTTGATGAAGAAGCACTTCTGGAGGTTGCCCGGTGCGATCTCCCCCAGAAGCTCGGCCAGCGCTCCGCGCAGCGGATCCAGGAGCTCCTGGCTGGACATCGGCATCCGCGCCAGTTGCTGGCGCACGGCCTCGACGATGCGAGGGTGCCGGATGCCGGCGCTGTAGATGCCGAAGCCTCCGAGGCAGTCGATGTAGCGCCGGCCGCCGACGTCCTCGAGGTAGCACCCCTCCCCGGTCCACTCGATCGCGGCGTATTGCTCGGCCTCGGCGACCGACTTGCGGTAGGTCAGGAAGCCGCTGTTGAAATAGGTGGAAAAGGAGCGGACGGTCTCCTTGATGATCTTCTTGCGCTGGGCGGGTGACGGTCGGTCGGTCCTGGCGATGATCTCGAGCCAGCGTTGGGACTCCTTGAGGACCTTGCCGACGGACATCCGCCGGGTCCCCCGGCGGGCCCTCGCCTTGGCTTTCGCCTTGGGGCTCAGTCGCAGGGTCGTCTTGACGGGCTCGACCACGGACAGGGGGGCCTGGCCGGCCGCCACCGGGTGATCGGCATCCACCGCCGGGACGGTCAGGCCTGCCCCCCTCGGCCCTGTCCTCGGGTCCCGCTTCGCGCCGTTTCTCATGGGACAACCTCAATATTGACGAACGCCTGTCACCGACCGGGGGTGTAGGAGCGGACAGGGAGGCCCTACAGGTCGAAGAAGCCCGGAAGGACACGACTCTTCATCGGCGAGCATCACCAAGAAGTTGGTAAATCGTACCAGACGGCTCGAAGAGGGGTCAAGGCGCGTTCCGCCCGACAGACCCGCGGGGACGGCCCAGGCGTTGTCCTCTAAATTATTGATAGAAAATGTCTTATTCGCTTGAGTGCTGGCGTGCAAACACGGCAGCGATGCGCTCCGCGGCACGCCCGTCCCAGAGCGGGATGGCCCGGCGCCTGCGCCGACCGCCAACACGGAGCGCCCGGAGCGCCGCGCGCTCGATCAGCCCCGGGTCGCTGCCGACCAGGCGGTTGGTGCCATGGCTGACCGTTACCGGACGCTCGGTGTTCTCGCGCAGGGTGAGGCACGGCACGCCGAGGATTGAGGCCTCCTCTTGGATCCCCCCGGAGTCGGTCAGGACGAGCGCGGCGCGCTTCTGTAGATGTAAAAAGTCCAGGTACCCGAGCGGCTCGACGACCCTCAGCCCGGTCACGGCGCCCGCGCGCGCCCCGAACGCCCGCATCATCTTGGCGGTGCGGGGATGGGCCGGGAACAGGATCGGCAGCTGCGTTCCGATCCGCTCCAGCCCGTCCAGGATGCGCCGGAAAGTCGCCCGGTCATCCACGTTCGACGGACGGTGCAGGGTCAGGAGCGCGAAGGGCGGATCGACCTTCAGCCGGCGGAGCACGTCCGACCCATCCGAGCGGTCAACAAAGCGCTTGAGCGTGTCGATCATGACGTTGCCGACCCGGTGGATGCGCCGCCGGTCGACGCCCTCGGCGGCGAGGTGGCGGTCGGCGTCGGCGCTGGTCGTGAACAGCAGGTCGGAGAGCGCATCGGTCACGATCCGGTTGATCTCCTCCGGCATCCGGCGGTCGCCCGACCGGAGGCCCGCCTCGACGTGGGCCACCTTGATGGGCGGCGACATCTTGGCCGCCACGAGGGCGCACGCCACCGTGGAGTTGACATCTCCGACGACCACCACCCAGTCGGGGCGCTCCCGGCGCAGGACCTTCTCGAATCCCTCCATGATGCGGGCGGTCTGCGCCGCGTGCGAGCCTGAGCCGACACCCAGGTGGATCTCCGGCCTCCTGATGCCGAGCTCGGCGAAAAAGACGTCCGACATCGCTTCGTCGTAGTGCTGGCCGGTGTGCACCAGGCGTGCCCTGAACCGGTCGGGCCGGCGGCGGAATTCCCGCAGAAGGGGCGCGACTTTCATGAAATTGGGGCGCGCGCCCGCCACGAGGAGCAGGCGCAACGGTCGCCGGAGGGCCCTTCGGGGCATCAGCCTGCGAGGAGACGATCGAGCGCGTCGCACACGCGCCCGACCTGCGCCGGGCTCATCAGCGGATGGAGGGGCAGCGTCAGCACCTCGCGCGCCGCCGACTCCGACTCCGTGTAGGTCCCCTCCTCGAGGCCCATCGCCGCGTAGCAGGGCTGGCGATGCAAGGGGATCGGATAGTGGACGCCGGTCTCGATCCCGTCCTTCAGGAGAGCCTCCCGCACCCGGTCGCGGCGCGACACCGGGGAGGGCGCGCCCGGACCGCCCCGCGAGAGGACCCGGACGGCGAACAGGTGGTAGACGTGGCGCGCGCCGGGGCGCTCGGCCGGCAGTCTCAGGCAGCCCCGTGCCTCCAGGGGGGCCAGCCGGTCGCGGTAGAGCGCCGCCAGCGTTCTGCGCCGGTCGTTCCATTCCGGCAGGCGGCGCAGCTTCACTCTCAGGATGGCGGCCTGCAAGGCGTCAAGGCGGCCGTTCCACCCCTCCTCGGCGTGCAGGTACTTCTCCGACTGGCCGTGATCGCGCAGGCGGCGCACCCGCGCCGCCAGATCGGCGTCGCCTGTCGTGACCATCCCGCCCTCGCCGCAGCCCCCCAGGTTCTTCGTGGGGTAGAACGAGAAGGCTCCTGCCCGTCCCATCGACCCGGCCGCCCGCCCGTTCAGGAGCGCGCCATGGGCCTGGCAGGCGTCCTCGATCACCGTCAGGCCCCGCCGCGCGGCGATCGCCTCGATCGCCGGCATGTCGGCCGGCTGCCCGTACAGATGCACCGGGAGGACACACCGCGTGCCCGGTGTGATCGCCGCCTCCAGGCGCTTTGGGTCGAGGGCGAACGTGGACGGCTCGATGTCGACGAAAACCGGACGCGCGCCGGCCTGGCTGATCGCCTCGGTCGTGCCGATGAACGTGAATGGCGTGGTGATGACTTCGTGGCCCGCGCCCACCCCGGCGGCGACGAGCGCGAACCGCAGGGCGTCCGTGCCGCTGCCGACCGCCACGGCGTGCGGCACCCCGCAGAGACCGGCGAACTCGCGCTCCAGCCCTTCGACCTCGGGACCTCCGACGTAGCGGCCCGACTCGAGCACCCGCCGCACCGCGGGCTCGACCTCGTCCCGGAGGGCGGCATACTCGGCCTTCAGGTCGAGCGCGGGGATCGCGACGGCCATGGCTCGGTACCGGAGTGTCCTAGTCGCGCTGTGCGGCGACGCCGGCGCCGACGGTGCCGACCACGAGGATCGAGATGAGCGTGATGCCGCCGGGGCTGTTCCAGAAGCCCTTTTTCTTCGCCGCGGGAGTCTTGACCGGCTGCGGCACGGCGCTCGGATCGGTGAAGGTCATCTTGACCTCCCCGCTCGGGGCGTCCCCGGCGGTCCCCCCACCCGGCCGGATGGCGAAGGAAAGGTAGAGGCGCTGGGCGTCCGCCACCTCGACGAGGTTGTCGGTGACGTAGAGCCGGTCGGTCGCTTCGATGGCGAGATCGTAGGTGCCCGCGGGGAGGCCAGCGATCTGGTAGGCGCCGTTGTCGCCGGTATGGTTGCTGACGTAGCGCCGGCCGGTCTTGACATTGATGGCGGTCACGCTGGCGCCCGGCAGGCGCGACGTCTCGTCCTCCCGGCACAGGACACCCCGGATGATGCCCTCGCCATCGCCCGCGCTCGCCGGACCCACCGCAGCGGGTCCGAGCGCCATCCAGAGAGCGAGGCAGAGACCGACGGCTCCACGTCCGGGAATTGATGCGGCCTTCATGATGCTGGATCCCCCGCGAGATCGCGTCGAAACCGCCCCGAATCTAGTCAAAGGCGCGCCCCAGGTCAAGGGCGCAGGGCATCCGTCGGATCAGGACTTGATGAGGGCGCCGACGATCAGGAGCGCCCAGACCGAACGGCACACCTGGAAGTCACCGAGGTCGGACGCATCGCACATCTCACCCAGCGAGGTCGGCTGGTCGCACATCCCGAGGAGCTGATGCTCGCCCGGCAGGAGCGGCAGTCCCGCCACGATTTCCGCCTTGCGGTGTGTGGCGAGGTACTCCGCGTTGAGCCCGCCGACCTCTTCGTAGACGCGGGCCCAGGAGGACACGTGGCGGATCCCCTCGATCACCATGGCGTCGCCGGCGACGCCGAGCGCAATCATCTCGGCCGGGAAGGGCCTCTCCTCGAACGACCATCTCCCGGCGGTGCCGTTGAACAGACCGCAGATGATCTCCCGCACCTGCACCTTGACCCACTTGTCGATGTCCGCGGGCGCCAGCATCCGGTTGCGGATCATCACCTCGCCCAGCCGATCGCGCGTGGCCAGCGACTGATCGAGCGCGCGCAGGAGGTTGCGGACCGAGACTGCGCCCGCCTTGATCAGCACCTGGCAGAACCGATCATCGCGGTCGGTCGAGGTGGCGAACTGCACCTTGCCGTCCTGGAAGTAGACGGCCTTCTTCCCATGGGTCCCGGCCACCGTCAGCACGCCCGTGGCGCGGCGAACGCCGAGCTCGTGGAACAGGTTCGGAATCGTCGTCGACTGCACCTCGCCCGCGACGGGTCGCCCCCTGCCCTCCGGCCGGGGGGACGCGTCCCGTGGCGCCTGCGGCGATTGAGCGAATGTGCTCATGGCCCGTCGAATGTAGGTCCGGGGAGCGGGGGTGTCAATCCTACTGGAGGGCCTGCAAGGCGCGTGTGGCGGCCGCCGAGGCCGACGGGCCGTCGGCGGACTCGAGAGTGCTGCTGGCTGCCCGGGACGCCGCCTGGAAGGCGGCCCGGGCGGCCTCGGGATCGCCCCGGCGCAAGGCGCAGAGCCCGCGGTAATACTGCACGGTGCCGGCCGCGATGCCGCTGCCCTGGGGCAGATCGGCCCGCGCCAGGCCCTCCGACAGGGCCTTGTCATAGGCGCGGAAGTGCATCAAGGCGATCCCCAGGTTCAAGTGGGCGACACCCCGCGCCGTCTCTTCGGTCGCGGCCCGCGCGCGCAGCCGGAACTCCGCCAGCGCCCTGTTGTAGAGGCGCCCGGCCTCGGTGAGCGGGATGACAGCCGGCGCCTCCCCGGGCGCAAGCCGCGCGGTCCGCACGCTGTCCCCGCCGTCCACCGAGAGGACGACCGGCACGCGCACGCCCCCCTTCCGCGCGCTCTCCTTCTCCATCACCGCGAGCGCCTCGCGCGCGCCCTGGATCTTCGTCGTGCCGACCAGCTGGAGCCGGTCGCCGACGCGCAGGCCCGCCTTGGCGGCCGGGCTGCCGGGCAGGATTCGAATCACCACCGGCCCGGAGGGCCCAAGCGCGGAGTCGGCCACGGTCATGCCCCACCAGGTCTCGGTCTCGGGCGGGGCGCTGTCGAGGCGCTCCACCAGGGCGCGGACGGCGTCCTCGCTGTCGGTGCGCAGCCGCACGACATCGGGGCTGGGGTGCAGGGGCGAATAGAGCGCCAGCGTCCAGGCGCGCTCCGGGTCATTGGAGAGCGTCACTCCCGCCAGGACGAGGTCGGCCCCCGTGCGCTCCGCGGCATCCTTCAGAATCTCCGGCGGCAGGATGGTGCCGGCGCCGACCTCGCGCGGGTCGCTGATCATCCACCGGATGACCGCCTTGCGGATCTCCTCCTGGACCTGGGGCATCCTGACCACGTTCAAGGTCTTCAGGCCGCGTCCCAGAGCGTCCAGGAGTGTCTTGTCCTCGTCGCTCCAGACGGCGCGGCCCCACTCGTCGAGGCGGAAGGTGCCGGCGTACAGGAGAGTCGGGCGGAGACGCACGTTCAGGGTGTTCACCTGGCCCATCGCGACGCGGATCCTCTCGCTCCAGCGCCCGATGTCCACCTTGACGACGGCGATGTCCCGCTCTCCCCCGCACAGGGCGTCGACGCTGAGCGGCGTGGTCCCCTGCTTCGCGCCGTCCACGAGCACGTCGGCGCCGGACGGCACGGAGGTGATCTGCAGCTCAGACCGGGCCTCCTCCAGCACCACGGGCGCATAACGCAGCGGGCGGTTCAGCTCGGCGTCGATCTCGACCTTGACCGTGAGGGAGCGGGGCGTGTAGCAGTCGCGCTCGAAGGTGACCTTGTGCTCGCCGGGGGCCACCAGCGGCACCGCGAGCGGCGCCGAGGCCTGCTTCGGGTCGAAGCGGTACTGCGCCGCCAGCGCCTCCACGTCGGGTGTCGGAGGCCCGGCGGAGACCCCCGCGGAGGCGCCGTCGATGGTCACCGCGACGCCGGCGGGCGCGGTGATGAACTCCAGCGTGCGCCGGTTCGGGCGCAGGCGCACGCTGCGGCGCAGATCCGACCCGCCCGCGGCGCTCACCGTCTCGGTGTACGGGTCGTATCCCTCCATTTCGACGCGCACCTGGTGCGTGCCGGCGAACAAGCCGATGCCCTCGGCCGATCGGACGCTGACCTGGTCGCCGTCGACCTGTACCCGGGCCGCCGGAGGCTCCACCTCCAGGTAGAGGACGCCGACCAGGCGCTTTCGGACCTGATCGAATACGGCAACCACCTTGGGCGACAGCGTGTGCCGGTCGATGAGGTACGAGGCGTCGAGCCTCAGGAGCGACTCGAAGTCCGACTCGGCGGCCTTGGCGTTCCCGAGGTTGAACCAGGCGCGGGCCCGCATGTCGTAGGCGGCGCACAGCACCTTGAGCTCCTCGACCGTCAGGTCGGCCTGGCGGGCATTCTGCCGCGGCTCGATGATCCCCTGGAGCTCCTTCACCGCGGTCGCGAAATCGAGCTCGTCGATTCTCTCGCGCGCCCGGTCGTAGGTCTCCCGCATCGAGCGCAGGTCCTGGGTGAGGTCCTCCTCTTCCTGCGCCACGGCCGGGCGGTCCGAGGATCCGGCGGTGGCCAGAAGAGCCAGCGCGAGCACCAGCAGAAGGAGCGCACCGGGGGGGCGGTGGCTCACTGCAGCCTCCCGACCCTGCCGGTCTTTCGGCCTGCGAGGTAGATTCGTCCGAGAGCGTCCACCGCCAGCGCGGCGGGCTCACCGAGCTGCTGCATCATTTCCTTCGGCGGGCGCACGACGGTGATCGGGCGCCCGTCGGGATCGCAGACGAACACGGCCCTGGTGGCGCCATCCAGGACGTACAGGTTGCCGATGCCGTCCACGGCGAGTGCTGTCGGGTCCTGCGCGCTCGAGGAGGACAGTGCGGTCCGCCGCGTCTCGCGTCCATGGTGCAGCGCGATGACGACCTTCGCCCGGCCGTCCAGGACGTAGACCCCGCCCTCGTTGCCGGCCGCGACGTCGACAAACCGGCCCTCCTTGCCCGCCGTCGGCAGGACGGCGCCGGCCAGGCGTCGCGCCCGGTCGTAGATCAGAATGGCGTTCTCGCGCCGGTCCAAGAGGTGCACGCGTCCCGCCGCGTCGACCGCGATGGGGCCGTAGTCTGCGGGGGGCCTCCCCGCCGGCCCTTTGAGGTCGGCCCCGCTCCAGTTGCGCGCGTTCACGGCGATTTGCTGGCGGCCCGAGATGTAGACCGCAAGACCATCGGCGGCGGCGATGTGGTCCGGACCGGGATGGCTGATCTGCTCCTGGATGCGGCCGCGCTCGTCGAGCCGGAAAACGCCCGGCGTCCTTGGCGACGCGACCACCGCCAGCCCCTGCGCGTCGATGCTGATGTCGCTGATGCCACGGATGGCGGTCTGCGCGGCCGCACCCGGCGGGGCCCCGTATTCGTAGTCGGGACGGTAGAGGAGCATCCAGTCGACACCTGTCGCCGGCACGCCGCCGGCCTTCAGGGCCAGGGCCGGAAGCAGGCGGAGACGGTGCAGCAGCGTCTGGCGCTCGAGGGCCTTGAAGGCGAACGGAGAGTCGGCGTGGCGCGTGCGCGATTCCTGAAGGGCCAGCATCGCCTCCGCGGGATCGCCGAGGAGCGACAGCGCGATCCCGTACCGGTAGAGCGCTTCGGGCGCCAGCGGGCTGTCCGGATGCTCCTCCAGGAGCCGGCCGAAATCGTCCGCCGCGCGCGCCGGACGGGCGCGCAGCGCATCGCACATCCCCGAGGCGAAGAAGGCGTCGGCGGCCGCCTCGCTCTCGGGATAGATCTGCGCGGCAGTCGCGAAGCGCCCGCAGGCCTCATCGAGGTTGGACTTCGGGTTCGCCGGCTCCATCCCAAGATAGCCGAGCAGCACGAGGCCTCGCGCCGCCTGCGGCGAGGCGCGGTACTTCTGCGACAGGCGGGTCAGGAGATCCCCGGCCTGCTGGATCGCCTGCGGCGTCGCCGACCCGATCTGGCTCCACACCGTGACCGGGTAGATGAGCCTCGCCATCTCCAGCAGCGCCGGCGGCGCCTGAGGGCTGCCGGGGAAGTCGGTGAACACCCGGCGCAGCAGGCGCGCCGCCTCGTCGCGCCGCCCGGCGCGGAGCGCGTCCATCCCCTGGGCATAGGTGCGGACGTCGAGCGGGCGGTCGTCGTAGGTCGCGGTCCCGGTGGCGGCCGTCAGGAACAGCGCCAGGAGAGCGCCCGCCGCAAGGGGGGCCATCAGAACTTCACCATCACGCGCTCCACCTGCCCCGGAGACACCGACACGTCCATCTCGCGCGCCGCCCCGTCCGGGACGAAGACCACCTTGACCCGGTGGCCGCCCGCGGCGATTGGCCGGCGGAGCACCGGGGTGACGTCGACGTACTCGCCGTCAACGAACACCTTGCAATTGCTCGGCTGCGCCTGCACCGTCAGCGCCCCGAGCCTGGGATAATGGACCGAAGGCGTCTGCCTCTGCCCGCCGACGACGTTGACGCGCACCGTCTCGAGCACGAACAACCTGGGGTTCTTGAGCGTCAGGGTGTGCCTTCCTTCGGTCAGGACGATTGGCTCGCCGGCGCGTCCGAGATGCGTGCTGCCGGCATAGACGTCGACCGTATAGCCCATCGGCTTCGGCAGGACGAGCGTCCCCCTGGCAGTCGCCTGCAGGACGACGCTCTTCAGCGCCTCCGACATGACGGAAAAGTCGCCGCCCGACGGAAAGGTCTGTGACCAGGTCTTGTGACCGTCACGCCGCAGCTCGACCGCCTGGTCGTCGCAGCCATCGAGCTCGATCTCGACCGGTGTCGTCTTGCCGGTGTCCTTGCCGTTCAGGTGGATGCGCGCCCCGGGCGGCTCGGAGGCGATCAGCACCGGCTCGCGCCGCGGCCTCAGCTCGAGTACCAGCGGTCCGCCGAACGAGGCGAGATCGGCGGCGGTCATCTCCGCCGTCGCCTCCATGCATCCCGCCCGTGCCTGGATGTCGTGCGGCCGGGTGTCGAGGAGCGACAGGACGACGCGCGGCTCGGCCAGCGGGATGCCGTCGAGGTAGATGGTGCCGCCATGAGGCATGGTCTCGACCTGGATCGCCACCTGGCGCGCCTGTGGCCCGCCGCCGACGCCGGCCGAGCTGACTTTGCCCCCCTGTCCTGATGCTTCCGGCACGGCCTCACCGTGAGGCCGCTCGGATCGACCGGAGCGGCCGACCCAGCGCGGGAAGAAGACGAGGCCGGCCACGACAGTGACCACGAGCGCCGCGATCTTCACCGGGTGGTGGGCGATGAGTGTCGTGGCGGGCGCGGGCGCCGGGGTCGTGGCGGCTCGCCGCGGCCGGCGCTCCCGCGACGGCAGCGTGGAGGGCGGGGACGGGAGGGTCGGCGGCGCGGCGGCCGCCGCCACGCTCGTCGATGCCGGGCGTGGGAACGGTCGCGACAGCGTCTCGGGCGGCAGCGCGGAGAACGCCTTGCGCAGGTCGGCCACCATCGAGGCGCCGCTGGCGTAACGCTTCTCCGGGGTCTTCGCAAGCGCCTTCCCGATGATGAGGTTGATCTCGGCCGGCAGCGCCGGGTTGTGGGCCGCCGGAGGACGAGGGTCCTCGTACAGAACGCGATAGATGATGGTCGAGATCGAGTCGGCGTCGAACGGGCGCACGCCCGTGAGCAGCTCGTAGACCACGACACCCAGCGAGAACAGGTCGCTGCGGCCGTCCAGCTCCTTCCCCTGGATCTGCTCGGGCGACATGTAGCTCGGCGTGCCGAGCAGGACGCCGGCCTGCGTCAGGTTCGCGGACGGGTTCTTGGCGAGCCCGAAGTCCGTGACTTTCACGGAACCGTCGCGCTGCATCATGAGGTTCGCCGGCTTGACGTCGCGGTGGATGACGCTCGCCTGGTGGGCGTAGTCCAGCGCCGCTGCGGTCTGGGCCATCACCTCGAGGACGCGCCCGGGCGGCAGGAGCGTGTCGGGCTTCGCGTGCCGGTCGAGCGTCACGCCGTCGATGTACTCCATGGCAATGAACGAGACGCCCTGCTCCTCGCCGACGTCGAAGATGGTGACGATGTTCGGGTGCAGGAGCTTGCCGGCCGCCTGGGCCTCGCGCAGGAATCGGCTGCTGGTCTCCAGCGCCTCTTCGGCGGGCGTGCCGGGTGGCAGGGCGATCGTCTTGATCGCCACCTGGCGCTCGATCTTCGGGTCGTGCGCCAGGAACACCTGTCCCATGGCGCCCCTGCCGATCTCGCGCACGATCTCGAAGCGTCCCAGTTTCTTTGGGATCATGGATCCGCCGCGGCCCCCGCACGGATTCTAGTGTCGCGCCGGAGGTCCGTCAAACAATGACCAAAGCGTGATCGCGGCGCGTCAGACGAGGGTGTCGGGATCGATGCCGGGCACGAAGGACAGGAGCGGCAGGTGCGCCTCGCGCCCGGTGCGCGGATCCCGGTAGCGGATGTGGCCCTGCACGCGATCGTCGGCGTCGTAGAAGGACTGCGCCAGGGCGTTCAGGTGAGTCGCCAGCTCCTTGCCGATCCGGATCGCCTGGGGCGCCTCGCCGCCGATGACGGCCGACAGGCCGACCGGCACGTGCACGCCGACCAGGCCCGGCTCGTGATGATCGCGGAGAAAGCGCTCCGCCGCGACGCCGAGAGTGCGCATCGCATCGCTGAACTTGATCTCGCCGTACTTCTTGCGGAACACGTCCATGGCGCGCGGGTCCCAGCGCAGCATGACGATCTGGCCGCCTTCCTGGAGCCGCCTGCGGCGTTCGTCGGCCGAGTCCTGCGGGGGCGGGGCCTGGGCGCCGCGCTGCTTGAGCAGACGGCTGATCGCCTGTTCCAGCTCCTGGGTCCGGAACGGCTTGGTGATGTACTCGTCGGCGCCGCAATCCTTGCCCCAGAAGACGTCCTCCTGACCGGATCGCGCGGTCAGCAGGATGACGGGCGTCTTGCGCGTGCCCGGGTCGGACTTGACCCGGCGGCAGATCTGAAAGCCGTTGACCTTCGGCATCATGACATCGACGATGATCAGGTCGGGGTGCTCCTGCTGGATCCGCTCCATGGCCCGCTCGCCGTCCTCGGCCAGCACCACGCTGTAGCCCAGCGTCTCCAGGCTCATCTGCAGAATATCGCGCACCGCCTGCGAGTCGTCCGCCACCAGGATCCTGCCGCTCACCGGCGTCCCCGTTTCGGGCGCGCGGATGGCTCGGCGCACTCCTCGGCCAGCTCCTCGAGCCCCGCAAGACCAAGATCGGCCGCGATGTCCCTGCGGAACGGCGCCGTCGCGGTGTCGATGAGCCGGACCATGGCATCGACCCCCTTCTGCATCATCCCGAGCACCCTTTCCTGCTGGGGCTGCAAGGGACCCAGCCGCCCCGACTGCAAGAGCTCGACCGCCCCGCTGATGGAGGTGAGGGGCGTGCGCAGGTCGTGGCCGAGCTGTCGGATGACCTTCCCTTCCGCCTTCCCCGCCTCCGGTGCCGGCGCCTCCTGCACCGCGACGGCCGTTTCTCCGCCCTTCCCCTTCCCGGGCAGCGGGGCAGCCGTGATGGCATAGAGATGGACCCGCTCCAGGCTGACCTCGACGCTGCGCGCGGCCGGGCGCCTGGTCTCGCGGGCCTCGGCCACCGCCTCGCCGATCGCGTGGAGGATCGGGTCCTCCCCCCCTCCGGCCTCGATGCGGCTTGGCGCCGGATCGGCCGACAGGGTCTCCCATCCCAGGGTGGTGAGGACGGCGCCCCCGCCAGCGACGATGAGGAAGGCCGCCGCGCCCCGCTCCCCGGTTCGCGCCGCCCGTTCCGTCCCGGCCTTCACCGCTCGCAGGCTCATCCGTCGCTCCCCTTTGGGACCCGTGGTCGGGTCCTGCACACCCCCCAGGGGGATGCCGGTTCCGTCATCAATATAGGAGCCGGAGCGGCGGAGGCAAGTAAGATACGCCACATCATGACCCTGGACCCCGGCAGCCGCGTCGGTCCGTACCAGGTCACCGCCCTCATCGGGGCCGGGGGCATGGGGGAGGTCTACCGCGCCACCGACACGAAACTCGGCCGGGAGGTCGCGATCAAGGTCCTCCCCGCCGTTCTTGCGGCCGATGCCGAGCGGCTCGCCCGCTTCCGGCGCGAGGCCCAGCTCCTTGCCTCGCTGAACCACCCGAACATCGCCGCCATCCACGGCCTGGAGGAATCGGCCGGGACCCCGTTCCTCGTTCTCGAGCTCGTCGAGGGAGAGGATCTCGCCCAACGCCTTGTGCGCGGGCCGATCCCGCCCGACGAGGCGGTCGATATCGCCCGACGGATCGCCGAGGCCCTCGAGGAGGCGCACGAAAAGGGGATCGTGCACCGCGATCTCAAGCCGGCGAACGTGAAGCTGGCGCCGGACGGAAAGGTCAAGGTGCTCGACTTCGGCCTCGCCAAGGCGTTCACCGCCAGCGCCGCCTCGGGGCCGGGGGCCGACCTGTCGCAGTCGCCGACGCTGGTGCAGAGCGGGACGCAGGCCGGGATCATCCTCGGCACCGCCGCCTACATGTCGCCCGAGCAGGCGAGGGGCCGGGCGGTTGACAGGCGTGCCGACATCTGGGCGTTCGGCGCCGTTTTGTGGGAGATGTTGGCCGGCCGCCCGCTGTTCTCGGGCGAGACCCTCTCGGACATCATCGCCGCGGTCCTGACTCGCGACCCCGCCTGGACGGCGCTGCCCGCGGCGACACCCGCGCACGTCGTGCGTCTGTTGCGCCGCTGCCTCGAGCGCGACCCCAGGCGCCGCCTGCAAGCGATCGGCGAGGCACGGATCGACCTGGAGCGCGGCGAGGGCGACGCCGGGGAACCGGTGGCGATCGGATCCGCGCCGGCCGCGGCCGCCGGGCGCGGCTGGTGGCGCGCGGCCGGCCTCGCCGTGCTGACGGCCGCGCTCGGTGTGGCGGCCACGATGGCGCTCCGGCCCGGGCCGTTGGTGCCGGCGGGATTTCCGGGACAGGTCACCTTCAGCCTCGCTCCCCCCGCGGGGCACTACTTCGTCGGCGGGCTGGCGCTGTCGCGCGATGGCCGGACGCTCGCCTTCGTCGCCCGCGACCCGACGGGCCAGACGGCCCTCTGGGTGCGCAGCCTGGACGCGGTCGAGCCGCGCCGCATCGCGGGGACGGAGAACGGCCGGTTCCCATTCTGGGCCCCCGACGGACGGCGCATCGGCTTCTTCGCTGGCGGCGAGATGAAGGTGCTCGACCTGATCGGCGGGGCGGTGAAGAGCGTCGCCCGAACCGCGATGGCGCAGGAGGTGCGCGGCGCGTCCTGGGGGGCCGGCGACGTGATCGTCTTCGCCCCGCGCTTCTCCGGCGGACTCCTCCAGGTCAATGCCTCCGGTGGAACGCCGGCGCCGGCGACCCAACTCAACGCGGCGGTCAAGGAGGGCACGCACCGCTGGCCGACCTTCCTGCCGGACGGGCGGCGCTTCCTCTTCTACGCATCGGCAGGAACGGGCACCGAACCCGGGGAGGTGCGCCTCGGGACCGTCGGGTCGAGCGTCGTGCACACCCTGACCGCTTCGCACTCGGCGGCCATCTTCCTGCCGCCCCGCTTCATCCTGTTCGTCCTCGGCCAGAGCCTCGTGGCGCAGGAGATCGATCTCGATCGGCCTGGGCCTGTCGGTGAGCCACTCCCCCTCGGAGTCGATCTGCCCGGGAGCGTCGGGATCAGCGGGTTCCGGTTCCTGTCCGCGGCGGAGACCGGGACACTCGCCTATCGCCAGGTCCAGGGGGCCGTCAATCACCTCGTGTGGGTCGACCGCGAGGGCCGCGAGCTGTCGACCTTCGGCGACGATGGCGACTGGCATTTTGCCCCGCGCCTGTCGCCCGACGGCGGGAAGATCGCCGTGGCGCATTACGCGGCGGGTGTGGGCCATGGCGACATCCATGTGCACGATGCAGGGCGTCATCTCGACACCCATGTCACCTTCGATGAATACGACGACCAGAACGCCGTCTGGTCGCCCGACGGCCGCGCGCTGGCGGTGTCCTCGTTCTCCGCCGCCGAGCCGGGAGTCTACCTGCTCGATCCGACCCGGCCGGGTGAACGCCGGCTTCGGCACCGCGGAGACCGGCTGGCCGGGATTGAGGACTGGTTCCCGGATGGGGGCCTGCTCGTCTCGATCGAGGCCGAAGACGGTCGCCCCGACTTGTACCGGCTGCCACCCGGGAAGGATGCCGCCCCCGTGCCGATCTTCGTCAGCCCATTCTCGGAGCATAGTCCGTCGGTGACGCCCGACGGCCGCTGGCTCGCTTACGTCGGCGACTCCACCGGCGGGAATGAAGTGTACGTGCGCGCGATCGACAGCGGCGAGGAATGGCGCGTTTCGCAGGCCGGAGGGACCGCACCGCTGTGGAGAAGGGACGGACGGGAGCTCTACTACGTCGATGCCCGGGGCTTCGTCGTCGCGGTCCCGACCACGATCGGGACGACCTTCTCCATGGGGGCCCCGGTCGCCTTGTTCGCGGGCCTGCTCGATGATGCCAGCGGGCGCCAGTACGATGCGGCCCCGGACGGCCGGCGGTTCATCCTCAACCGCCGCAAGGAGACCGGGGAGCAGCCGATCGTCATGATGCTCGGCCTCCCGGAGAAGATCCTCGCCGGCCGGCGCCCCTGAGCGGGCCGATAGGAGAGACCAGCAGGAACACCCCGCTGGAGGGTTTGGCTTGAGCCCACTACATGATTGAAAATCGAGCGTCCTGTGCTTGATTTTCAAGTATGATGCCCCAATGATTCCGCGCGACCGCCACTTGAGCCGGTCCTTCATCTCCTGGACCGGAACCCTGTCGTCGCCCTCCTTGGAGCCCGACAGGTAGGCAAGACAACCCTCGCGCGCGCGTTGGCCGAGCGGCGCGCCGGGTCCACGACGCGGTTCGATCTCGAAGATCCGGACGACCTCGCCCGTCTCGCGGAGCCCAAGCTGGCTCTCGGACGCCTTGAGGGACTCGTCGTCATCGACGAGGTTCAGGGTCGGCCTGATCTGTTCCCCGTGCTTCGCGTGATCGTGGATCGACCGCAGGCCGGCGTTCGCTTTCTCATCCTTGGGAGCGCCTCTCCGGACCTGCTTCGCCAGGGCTCGGAGACACTGGCCGGTCGCATCGCCTTCCACGAGCTCGACGGCTTCGCCGTCGACGAAGTAGGTGCGGACCGGTCCGATACCGTCTGGCTGCGAGGCGGTCTTCCGCGATCATTCCTCGCGCCCACCGACGAAGACAGCGCGGCGTGGCGCCGCGAGTTGGTGCGGACGTTTCTCGAGCGTGATCTCCCTCAGCTCGGAATTCAGGTGCCGTCTGCCACCCTGCACCGGTTCTGGAGCATGCTCGCGCACCATCACGACCAGGTCTGGAACGCGGCCGAGCTGGCTCGGGCGCTCGGCGTGTCTGGTTCCACGGTGCGGCGGTACCTCGACGTGCTGACCGACTCGCTGGTGGTTCGCACGCTCTCCCCCTGGCACGAGAATCTCGGCAAGCGGCAGGTGAAGGCACAGAAGGTGCTCCTCGCCGATACCGGTCTCCTCCACTCGCTGCTCGGGATCGTCGGGCGTGAGGATCTCGAACGCCATCCCAAGGTCGGCGCCTCCTGGGAGGGGTTCGTCCTGCGCGAAGTCATGCGGCTGGGAGACCTTCGGCCGGAGGAGTGCTTCTTCTGGGCCACTCATGCGGGTGCCGAGCTCGATCTCCTTGTGATCTGGGGAACGCGTCGGGTGGGGTTCGAGATCAAGCGGACGACCTCGCCCTCGGTGACGCGTTCCATGCACGCTGCAATCGAAACCCTCCGCCTCGATCGGCTGGACGTGATCCATGCCGGGGAGCACACGTTTCCGTTGCGCGACCGGATTCGCGCGGTGGCATTCGAGCGGCTGGGCCAGGACCTGGGAGCCGTGGTCTAGCGTCCCGTCGCCTCCAGAGTACAATGCCGACCCGCCATGCCTCTTGAAGCCGGCACACGGCTCGGCCCCTACGAAATCCTCGCTCCGCTCGGTGCGGGGGGGATGGGCGAGGTCTACCGCGCGAAGGACATGCGTCTCGACCGCATCGTCGCCGTGAAGGTGCTCCCGTCGCATCTGTCCGACAACCCCGATCGCCGGCAGCGGTTCGAGCGCGAGGCCCGGGCGGTCTCCAGCCTGAATCATCCTCACATCTGCGCCCTCTACGACGTCGGCCAGCAGGACTCGGCCCACGGGATAGTGCACTACCTGGTCATGGAGCACCTGCAGGGCGAGACGCTGGCCGGGCGGCTGCAGCGGGGAGCGCTGCCGGCGGAGGAGGCTCTCCCCTTCGCGCTGCAGATCGCCGACGCCCTGGACAAGGCGCACCGTCAAGGTGTCATCCACCGTGACCTGAAGCCGGGGAACATCATGCTGACGAAGGCCGGAGCCAAGCTCCTCGACTTCGGCCTGGCGAAGACCGGCGAGGGAGGTCGCGCCGGCTCCGCCGGATTGACGGCGGCGCCCACCGCCACCAGCCCCCTCACGGCCGAAGGGGCGATCGTCGGGACCTTCCAGTACATGGCGCCGGAGCAGCTCGAGGGAGAAGAGGCGGACGCCAGGAGCGACATCTTCTCGTTCGGTGTCGTCCTGTACGAGGCGATCAGCGGCCGGAAGGCCTTCGAGGGGAAAACGCAGGCCAGCCTGGCTGCCGCGATCCTCAAGGAGTCGCCGCGGCCCCTCGCGGAAACGCAGGCGCTGACGCCGCCGGCGCTCGAGCGGCTCGTGAGCACCTGCCTCGTGAAGGACCCCGACGAGCGACGGCAGTCGATGCACGACATCCTCCTGGAGCTGCGATGGATCGCGGCAGGCGGTCGCAGCGGCGCCGGCGAGGCCGCGGTCTCCCCGCCTCCCGCCGGGGGCCGCCGGCTCCGCGAGACGATCGCCTGGGCCGCGGTGGCGGCCGGCGTCCTGGCGGCGGCATCCGCCATCTTCCTGCCCGGCTTGAGGACGCCGGCGCGGCAGCCCGCCCGGTTCCATGCGGCGATGCCTCCCCCGGAAGGCTCTTTCTTCGATTACTTCCACGGGCCGATGGCGCTCTCTCCGGACGGTGGCCGGATCGTCTTCGTGGCTCGCGACGCCGAGGGGGAACGGCAGCTGTGGCTGCGCGCCTTCGACGAGCCCTCCGCCCGGCCGCTGCAAGGAACGGGAGATGCGGCATCGCCGTTCTGGTCGCCGGACGGCCGATCGATCGGCTTCTTCGCCGAAGGGAATCTGAAGCGGATCGAGACCGCGGGCGGTCCGCCGGACGTTCTGTGCGAGGCGGACGGGCGGGATGGGGGCACCTGGAGTCCGGAGGGGGTCATTCTTTTCTCGCGTCCCCCGAATTCTGTCATCCATCGGATCCCAGCCTCGGGCGGCAAGCCGGAACCGGTCACCACGTTCGACCCGACGGCGGGTGATTTCGGTCATCGGTCTCCGTGGTTCCTGCCCGACGGCAGGCATTTCCTCTACAGCGCGCGCCGGGGGGTCGGCGGCGCGAATCCCCTCCTGGTGGCCTCGCTCGACGGCGGCAAGCCGAAGCTCCTGCTCGAAATCAGCTCCAACGCCATCTACTCCCCCACGGGTCATCTTCTTTACTGGCGCGATGGCGCCGTGCGCGCCCAACCGTTCGATCCGGAGAGACTGGAAATCACCGGAGAGCCGGTCGCGGTGGCGCCCGGGGCACACTTCGAGGTCGACAGCGGGACAGCATTCTTCTCCGCGTCGCAGAACGGGACGCTGGCCTATCACCTCGGGGGGAGCGCCACCACCCAGACTCGGCTGGTGCTGCGGGACCGGCGGGGCGCCGAGGTGGGCACGGCTGGTCCTCCCGGAAATTTCTACTCCCCGAGATTCTCGCGTGACGGGCGGCGCATCGCGGTCGACAACAGCGGCATCGAGAACAACGGCGACATCTGGATCTACGACCCGGCCCGGCCCGTGACGACCCGCCTCACGTTCGACGCGGCGGACGAGTCGTCGCCCGTCTGGTCGCCCGCCGGGGACCGCGTGGCGTTTTTCACCCACAAAGCGGGCAACCGGGACCTCCACATCAGGCCCCTGTCCGGTCCTGGCGGCGAGGAGATCCTGCTCGCCACGGACGCGTCGGAGGTCCCCCTCGACTGGTCGTGGGACGGCCAATGGATCGCGTTCGAAAGAGCGGAATCGTCGGGCTCGTGGCAGAGGGACATCTGGATTCTGTCCCTGGCGGACCGGCAGGCACGGTCATTCCAGGCGACGCCGTTCCAAGAGGACGCGGCGCAGTTCTCGCCCGACGGGCGGTGGCTCGCCTACGACTCTGACGAGAGCGGGCGCCACGAGGTGTACGTCCGGCCGTTTCCGGCGGGGGAAGGAGTGTGGCAGATCTCCGTTGACGGAGGAATCGTGCCCCGCTGGCGCGCCGACGGCCGGGAGATGTTCTACCTGGCGGCCGACGGCAGGCTGATGTCGGTGCCGTTGGCGCCCGGCAAGGATGGGGTTGGGGCGGGGGCCCCCGTGGCGCTCTTTCCGGCCAACATGAGATTCGGGTATGGACGTCATTATGACGCCGCCCCGGACGGGCAGCGCTTCGTCATCAATACCTGGATCGTCGATGCGGGGTCGCAGCCGATGTCACTCATGCTGAACTGGGCCGCAACCCAGGGGCAGCCCTGAGACGCCCGGGACCACGACACACGGGTGGAGCCGGAAGGACAGGAATGCCGCGACGCCTCTACCTGCCCCGCGCAATGCGCGAGGCGCCCCATCTCCTGCCGGATTTGCCGACCCCGCCCGCCGTGCCGCGAAGCGTGCTCCTGATCAATCCTTTCTACCCGAAGGACCCCCACGCCAGCTTCGGGAAGCACGTCCTGACACCCACGCTCGCGCTCACGTCGATCGCCGGCTCGACTCCTCCCGGGTGGTCGTTGCGGTACTGGGATGAAAACCTGCTGCAGGGCCCTCCTCCATCGTCGCCCTTCCCGGAGGTCGTGGGGATCACCGTCCACCTGACATTCGCCCGGCGGGCCTTCGAACTCGCCGGTTGGTACCGGACGCGAGGGGCGAAGATCATCCTCGGCGGGCTGCACGTCCTCTCCTGTCCGGAGGAATGCGCGCCCCATGCCGACGGTCTGGTGCTGGGGGAAGGGGTCCAGGTCTGGCCTCAAGTGCTGCGGGATCTGGAGCGCGGCGCGCTCCATCCGCGCTACACGGGCAGCTACGCCCGGGGACCTCAAGGGGAGTACGCCGACGAGCCCGCTCCCCGCCGCGACCTCCTTCCCCGTTCCGACTTCCTCACCACGGCCAGCCTGATCGCCACGCGTGGCTGCCATAACCGCTGCGGCTTCTGCTATCTGGCCACCGGCGGATTGCACATGCCGTATCAAACCCGCGACGCCGAGGAGATCGCCCGGCAGTTCAGCGCCACGCGTGAGCCCTACGGCGTCTTCACGGACAACAACCTGGGCTCCCGGCGCGAGTATCTGAGCGCGCTGTGCCGGGCCATGGGGCGCACCGGGACGATCTGGAGCGCCGCCGTGAGCCTCGACGTTACCGACGAGCCCGACCTGGTCCGGGAGATGGCGCTGGGAGGCTGCACCAGCGTGTTCGTGGGGTTCGAGTCGCTCGTAGGGGAAAACCTCGACGCGGCCCGGAAGAAGAGTCCGCGCCCGGAGGACTACGCGAGGCGTGTGGGGCTCTTTCACGACAACGGAATTCAGGTCAACGGCAGCTTCGTGTTCGGCTTCGACCAGGACGGACCCGAGGTCTTCCGGCAGACGGTGGACTGGATCGAGGAGAACCGCCTCGAGTGCGCCACGTTCCACATCCTCACCCCGTATCCCGCCACACCCCTGTTCCTGAAGCTGGAATCCGAGGGACGGCTGTTGCACCGGAACTGGAGCCTCTACGACACGGCCCACGTCGTGTTCCGGCCGAAGAGGATGTCCCCGGAGGAGCTTTACGATGGCTCATAGGTAGGATCTTATAAGTCATTGATTCCAGATCACTTGCGCTCATTGATCAATTCCTGATGGACAGTTCAACGGTGACCTGCCATCCTCTCGGTTGGTTGAATGCAGTTCATCCGATCGAAGGGAGGTCACCGTTGAACCGACCCTATCTTACCCGATACGCCCGGGCTCTCCGATCTGTCTTGGGCTACCGCCACCTGGTGTCCCGCGGACGGGA
>Ga0247727_10007565_pt1 | contig 20624 bp, 13 predicted proteins | sample WisWelCaveWW1625_FD_202498 | JGI IMG/M metagenome (GOLD analysis project Ga0247727, IMG submission 202498) | Biofilm microbial communities from Wishing Well Cave, Virginia, United States - WW16-25 | ecosystem: Environmental > Aquatic > Deep subsurface > Groundwater > Cave microbial mat | place... | reverse complement strand
TGGCGGCCGACACCGCCCGCGGGATAATCTGTGCCGAGGTCTACGCCGAGAGCGCGGAGCAAACGCAGCCGGGCGGAGTCCGTCCACGCCCACCGGAGATCCTCGCGTCCACGGAAGAAACGCAACGTCTGGCGTCCCGCAACCGCACGCTAGGCTCGAGAGAGCTTCGCGACTCGGAAGCGCTCGATACTCGACTTGACCAGATTCACCGCGACTTACAAGACCTGACCCGCAGATTAGGCGATTCCGCGACCCCCGCTCACGAAAGAGTTGCGCTGCAAGCGCGTAAGGCCGGGCTGGAGGCCGAACAGGCCCAGGTCCGGGAGCGGCGAACCGCACTGGAGCCGCAAACTCTTCTCGCACGCCAGTCCATGGAGCGGGATCTGCAAGAGCTCGGGAGATCTCTCGCGAACTGGGAAGGCCCGGGCGGACTCGACGTCCAGATGGGCCAGCGCGCCAGCGACCTTCGCGATCGGCTGCAGCAATTTCGAACCACCACCAGCGGGCGGCGGGGCACACACGCAGCGACAAGAGCACTGGAGATTGCGGCGCTCCCCGAAGGCAGCCCCGAACGGATAAGGCTCGAACGGATCCAGACGCTGGAAATCGGGTTCGACGCCCAGACTCGGGAAACCAGCATTGCCGGGTTGGAGCAGCAGATCCTCGATGCCGCGAACCAGGACCCGATGACCGCCACGCAGGGCTCGGAAAGAGCCTTCGACGTCTGGAGGCGCCAACCCGGAAACGTCACCAAGGAGGAGTGGGCGTTCCGTAACGAATGGACGGAGGGCAACCGAGCGCGCGTGCAGGATTTGGTACGCCAGTACCGGGAGCGCGTCAGAGACCGCAACACGCTTCAGGAGAATCACCCCGCGGAACACAGAAGGCTCAGCGAAATGAGGGGACTCGAGGAGACCGCCCAGCAATCCGCCCAGGAATACTTCGAGCACCAGGAGCGCTATGGCACACTCCGAACGGCCCGGCTTTTTCACCTTCACCGCGAGCTGGCGGGGATGACCGCCACCTGGGACGGCCAGACGCGATCGCTCGTGGAGATCGTCACGACCTTCACGCCCGAGGAAACGCGCCGCTATTGGGCCAACCGTGGGTACACGCCGATGTATGGCGAAAAGGACCTCTCCTGGCAGATCCGGATCAATGCCCCCGAGGAGGTGCTCACCGAGCTGCACGCGCGAGGGCTCCTCACACACGAGCAATACAGGGCGCTCAGCATCGTCAGGAAATCCGGCGGGATCTTCGGGCCGATGGGCGAGTTCGTAGCCTACGAGCGGCCCGACTACCGGCGTGAAGCGGGCGTGGGCTCGGGCGTGGACGCCACGCCGAGATTCATGGGGCTGGGCGGCGAAAATCCGGGGTCGGCCTGGGACCGATTCCGGGCAGAGAATACCGTCATTCACACCGGCGCCATCGGCCCCATGGGGACGGCGCACGGGAATCTCGTGGAGGAAGTCGCCGACGCCATTCCGAGAAGCGGGATGCAGGGCCCGGGCGGGGCTACCCAGGGCGCGCGCGGAAGGTGGGACGGGCAGAACCGCCAGGTCATGTTTCCGACGAGAGACGCCAACGGCCGTCTCGGACACGGTGAGGCCGCGCAACAGAAGCCCCGCGAGGACAACGTCGCCAGACACGTCCCGGCGCTTCAGTACGTGGACGGAAGGGTGGGCGATCTGTCGACCTTCGTCAGCGGCTCGATGAACGTCGCGCAGGGAGTGCGCGACCTCTACCACGATCTACGCGGCTTCGGGGTGGATCTGCACCCCTCGGATTTTTCGAGGCCACCGGCATGGCGGGGGTTCCGCGCCACCGGGTTCCTGGGCAGCACACTGACAGACACGCCTGCCTCCGGCGCGTTGAACGCGCGGATTTACGACGTCTTCGTGCCTCAGCTTGCGCGGATGCAGCAGATGGCCACCCATCTGCAGGCCCGAGCCGATGCCCTGGGCCCCAGCAACCCGGGGTATTCGAGAGCACAGGCCGACGTCGCCAATCTCAAGGCACAGATCCAGCAGGTGGAAGCGGGGCTCAACCTGTTGACGGCGAGGTTCCCGCGCCGAGGCTCGACGTAACGAATGCCCGCCATCACGACTTGCGTCGTTCGTCGAACGGACTCAATATCGCCGCATGATTGCTCTACTCATCGCGGCAACCGTGTCGGCTCTGATCCTGGCGATCGCCGGCCTGTGGCTGACTCGGAATGCGTCACGCTCGCAGTTCACGCTGCTGCGCGACTCGCTGGAGGGATTTCAACGCACGCTGGTCGTGCAACAAGAGCAGACGAGCCGGAGCCAGGAGGAGCGGGCCGCCAGCCTGCGCACGGAGCTCGCCCAGACCCTGCAGGCCAACCGCCAGGAGCAGCAGGCCGGCCTGCTACAGGCCAGCCAGGGCATCGAGACGCGGCTCGCATCCATGGACACCCGCCTCGACGGCCGCCTGAAAGAGATGACCCACGGCGTCCAGACCAAGCTCGAGGCCAATCTCAAGGAAGGCTTCCTGCACTTCGAGAAGATCCAGATCCACCTCAAACAGGCCGAGGCCCAGCTTCAGGGCTTGAATACCGTGGGCCAGGGGATCAACCAGCTGAACCGCCTGCTCCAGATGCCGCACCTGCGCGGCGGTTTCGGCGAGGCCACGCTGGAGCGGCTGCTCGCGGATTTTCTTCCCCAGGAAAGCTACGAGCTTCAATACTGCATCACGCCGGGCTCGACCGAGCGGGTGGACGCCGTCATCCGCCACCCGGGTGCCCTGCTACCCATCGACAGCAAGTTCCCGCGCGAGCAGGTGCTGCCACTTTTCGAGACCCAGGAACCCGCGGCGCTCGATCGCGCGCGCAAGGCGCTCTCGGACGTCATCAAGTCGCAGGCCAAGAGCGTCCGCGACAAGTACATCCACCCCGAGCACGGCACCACGGACATGGCGCTGCTCTTCGTACCGAGTGAAACGCTGTATTTCGAAATTCTGCGTGACTCCAAGCTTTGTGAAGATCTCGGGAAGCTCAAGGTCTTTGCCGTATCGCCGAACACACTGGCCGTCACGCTCCACGCCGTGTCGTCGGCGCAGCGTTACTACGAGATGGCACGCGGCGTGGAAAAGACGATTCTCGAGGTGAAGAAGGCCCAGCAGCACTTCGAGAGCTTCGAGAAGCGGTTCGAGGACGTCGGCAACTCGCTGAACAAGGCTCAGACGAGCTTCCACATGGCGGCGACGCACCTGTCGCGCTACACGGGAGCGGTTACGCGGCTGACCGGGAGCCTGGAGACCGAACCCTCGGCCGAGCCGCCCAAGTTGCGCGAGGGTGAGGTTCAGGCGGAAGCTTAGGTTCAACAAACCTTAAAACACTGCACCGCGCATACGGGATCGGGATCAGCGAACGGCGATCAGCACCGGCGATCCGCGAAAACAGAATCGCAGAGCGCCGATCCAGGTACGGATTGCGGATCGCCGGTCCCGATCCAGACTCCAACCAAGCACCTCGACTCGGCCGGCTTGCCGGTCCGATTTCCGTCCCCCTTCTTGCCGGTTCCCGGCCCCCGCGATACTCAAGCACTCGATGGATCCCCAACGCGTCCCCCCACAAAACCTCGAGGCCGAGCAATCGGTCCTGGGCGGGATCCTCATCGACAACCAGACCTTCCATAAGGTCATCGAACAACTCACGCCCGACCAGTTCTACCGCCCGGCCAACGCGAAGATCTTCCGCGCGATGTGCGAGCTGTCCTCCAAGGCGGAACCGATCGATGTCGTGACGCTCACCGCCAAAATGAAGGAGCTGGACGTCTTCGAGGAATCGGGCGGCGCGGCCTATCTGGCCGATCTTCTGGAGCGCGTCCCCACCGCAATTCACGCGGAGTACCACGCCAAGCTGGTAGCCGAGCAATCCATCAAGCGGAACCTGGTGTCAGCATGCACCGACATCGGGAGCCGCGGCATGGACCCGGCCGAGACATCCGAAGAGCTGCTGGATTACGCCGAGCGCACGATCTTCAGCCTGGCCTCCGATCGCAAGACCCGCACCGTAGCCCCGATTCGCGATATCGTCCGCTCCGCGTTCGTGGAGCTCGAGAAACGCTACGACAACCAGGACTCGCTCACCGGCATCCCCACCGGCTTCATCGATCTGGACAAGCTGACGACCGGCCTTCAACCCTCCGATCTCATCATCGTCGCCTGCCGCCCGAGCATGGGCAAAACGAGCTTCGCGCTCGGCGTCACGCGCCATGCGGCCGTTCACGCGAAAGCGCCTATCATCTTCTTCTCGCTCGAGATGGCGAAGGAGCAGCTCGTGACTCGGCTTCTCGCAGCGGAAGCCAAGGTGGATTCTCAGCGCATCCGAACGGGCAGGCTCACGGAAGGCGACTGGGCCAAGCTCACCCGCGCGGCGGGCATGATCTCCGAGGCCCCGATCTACATCGACGACACCCCTGCGCTCACCGTGCTCGAAATGCGGGGCCGGGCACGGCGTCTGAAGGCGGAGCTGGGGAGCCTCGGCGTGGTGATCGTCGACTACCTCCAGATCATGGGCACTGCGCGCCATGCCGAGAGCCGTGAAAAAGCGATCTCCGACATCTCCCGTTCGCTGAAAGCGCTCGCGAAGGAGCTCCAGGTACCGGTAATCGCGCTCTCTCAGCTCAACCGCAATATCGATCTTCGCCAGGATAAGCGCCCCATGATGGCCGATCTGCGTGAGTCGGGCGCGATCGAGCAGGACGCCGATATCATCGTCTTCATCCACCGCGAGGCCACCGAGAACCAGCAGCCCAACACACCTTCGATTGCCGAGTTCATCGTCGGCAAACACAGGAACGGCCCGTGCGGAACCGTGAAGGTGGTTTGGCTCGGCCAGTTCGCGACGTTCGAAAACATGGCGTCCTCCGCGCCCCCGACCTGACCCAACGCGTCGGTTAATCACCGATTGCACCGAATGCGCCGTGTGCTAGCATGAAGCCGTCCTGGGGCACAGTCGGGAGTTCGTTGGGGGGCAGGCTTATTCGGTAGCCCTCGGCTCTTGTGGACCACGAATTCTCGGCTGGGTGAGCTCGCGTGGCACGCAAAGTCTCGTCTAAGCAAAACAAGAAAAAACGCCAGTCGCCGAAGCGCGGTCGCGCCCTTTTGAAGCAGGTCGTGGCACTCACCGGCCTCCAATCAGGAGCGCTTCACAACGAGCTGGAGACACTGCTCGCGAAAAAGAACATCGACTCGAAGCGGCTCACCCTCGATCAGCTCCGCGCCGTGGTGGCCAGCTATCTGCGGGAGATCATGGGGGGGATCCTGGAACGGACGGCGCCCCGCAAGTCCGAGTCGGAGATTTGACCTTCGGGCATCCGCCCTCCCGAATTGAATGCTCCTTTTGTGATGTGTTACTAATCCCTGAGTTCAACCGAACTCAGGGATTAATTCCGCGAGGGTTTCAAACCGTGCCACGTTCGACGAAATTCGTCCGGCGCCGGTCAGCAGCACTGCTGATTCCGTGTCTTTTTCTGCTGACACTCGCCGCCTGTGCCCATGTCGAGTCCCCCGCGGACAAACCTGGTCAGGGATCTTCGTCCCAGACCCGCCCCGACGATGCCATCGCCATGGAGCTGCGCACCACCAAGACCCCCAAGCGCGAGGCGGAAGCGAGCGAGGAATCCGAGGAAGTCAGCGCCGCCGACATCGAGAACTACACCATCGGCCAGGTCATCCGGATGGAGGAGCCCAATACCCAGAGCCTCTACGACAACAGCCGCTACGATTTCCCGATCACGATGAACTCCCGGGTCGAGGGGTGGATTGATTACTTCACGGGGCGCGGGCGCACGCACATGGAGCGTTACCTCGCGCGCTCCAGCCGCTACATCCCGCGCATGAAGGAGATCCTCAAGAAACAGGGCTTACCCGAAGATCTGGTCTACCTGGCGCTCATCGAAAGCGGTTTCAACCTGAAAGCCAAGTCGCGCGCCCGGGCGGTCGGTCCGTGGCAGTTCATCAAGGCGACGGGCAAGCGCTACGGTCTCGCGGTCAACGCGTGGATCGATGAAAGGCGGGACCCCCTGAAGAGCACCGAGGCAGCCGCCCGCTACCTCAAGGACCTCTACCTGATGTTCGAATCGTGGTATCTCGCCGCCTCGGCCTACAATGCCGGCGAGTACAAGATCCTGCGCGCGATCGAAGAGCTCAAGACCAACAACTACTGGCGAATCTGCGAGACCCAGTTTCTACGCCGCGAGACCAAGGACTACATCCCCAAGCTGATCGCCGCGGCCATCATCGCGAAAAATCCGGCACGCTATGGCTTTGATGAAGTCCAATACCAGGAACCCCTGGAGTTCGACACCGTACCGGCCACGGTCCCCGTATCGCTCCCCGAGATCGCCAAGCTCATCGATACCAACAGCGAGGATCTGCACGAGCTGAACCCGCACCTCGTGCGCCAGATGGTTCCCCCGGGCTCCGTCGGCTTCGAGCTGAGGGTGCCTCCGGGAAGCGGAGTGCTCGTCGAACAGGCAATCGCCAAGCTCCAGCCACAGCTCAAGTCCAACGAGATCCCGCGCCAGCACGTCGTCGTCAGCGGGGACACGCTTAGGTCGGTTGCACGGCGCTACCGCATCTCGGTGCGCCAGCTCGCCAACAACAACAACCTGAGTCCCAAGGAAAAGATTCTGCCGGGAACCCCCCTGCTGATTCCCGGACCCGGCCGGATCGCTTCGACCCGCGCGTCCCAGCCCGTTCAATCGGGCGATTTCATCACTCACGTGGTGCGCCCGGGTGAGTCGCTCTGGTCCATCTCGGAAAAATACGACGTGACCGTGCAGGATCTTTTCCGCTGGAACCAGCTCCACCGCTCCCGCATCCACCCCGGCAAGCGCCTTCGGGTCAAGTCGCGCGGCGATGGCGACGACACCGACCAGGCAAACGAAAGCCACCTGCGCCGCACACGCCGGCGCACGCGGGGGTAGGCGGCGATCCCGCTACAACGTCCCCACCGTGAAGTAGAATCGCACCCCTTCCTGATCCCTTCCCAAGCCATGGGCTATATCGACGACCAGAGGGCCCACGGGAGTCTTGTACCGCAATCCCACTCCCACACCGTCGTGCCGCCGCGTTCCCCTGAGGTGGGGGAAGATCTCCCCGGTGTCGACAAAACCCGCAGCGGACAGGCTCGAGAAAAGCTTCACGCCCAGCTCGACGCGGACGTTGTAAAACGCCGTCTCCTCGGGCTTGGGATCGGACTTGTCCGGCGAAAAGATCCTCACCGAGTAGCCCCGGATGGAGTTCTGGCCGCCCAGAGCGAGATCGTTCACGAGGCGCGCCCGGGGCAGTGGCTTGCCACGGAAAAGAGACTTCGCATAGCCCATGCCCGCGGAGACCGTCACGGAGAACGGAGAAACGAGCGGAAAGTAGAACGAGTTTCTCTGCATCACCATCAGGAACGCGATGTCCTCCTGAGAAAGCAAAATGGGGCTCGCGAGCTCGAGATCCAGGGTATGAAAACTGCCTCGGGTCGGATTGAAGATATCGTCGCGCAGATCCAGAATCAGACCGGGGCCGGTGGACCCGATCGAATCGACCGTGGGCCCCCCCGTCACCAGCTTCTCCGTTTTCGTGCGCTCGTAGCGGTACAGACGGTAGATTCCTGTCAGGGTTCCCGAGATCTTACGCTCCACCTTCCCTTCGATCTTGGCCCGGGTCTGGATCGTGGGATTATTCGACAGGGCTTCCTGCACCGCAAAGCTGTCCAGCCCGACCTGAGAGGAGAAGGTGACCGGCCAATCGAACGGATAAGGCGCGCGATAACCAAAGATCGTTGCATACTCCACGAATGGAACAAACCGATCGCGGCTGATCGGCAGCGCCAGCTCGCTCCTGGCCGACACAGTCTGGTTGCGGCCGCCCAGATTGCGATAAGCGAGTCCCAGAAAGGTTCTGAGCCTCAGGCGGGGATCCTCATAGCTTCCGCCGAATCCGACCTCCCCAAGGCCGGGCGCCGTTTCCCGAACCACGATCTTCAGATCCCTCACCGGAGGATTGGAGCCGGCGCGATCCTGAGTCACGATCTCTACCCGGGAGAACAATCCGAGAAGCGCGATGCCCTCCTCCGATCGTCGCAGCTTCGCCGGATCGAAGGGTTCATTCTCGTGGAGCTGCATCTCGCGCAGGATCACTTCCGACTTAGTGCGGGTATTCCCCTCCAGAGTCAGCCCCCCGACCACGAAGCGCCGTCCCCGATTGACCTCAATCCGAAGGATGGCCGATCGCTTGTCGCGTGGAATCTCGATCCACTCCCCCGCGGCGAAGGCGGCATCGGCATAGCCCTGACTTCGGTAGTAGTCGAGAATGAGACCCCGCTCGCCCTCCAGTCGCTGGGCGTCAATGGGCTCGCCAACATTCACGCCGAGGATTTCGGCGGCGCGCTCGGGCGTGAGACCACCACCATCCCGAACTTCAATCGCCCCCAAGACGGTCTGTGTGCCCAGCCCAATATCGTAAAGCAGCTCGACGCTACTCTTGTCACCCGAGAACACGAGCTTTGGAGAGGGAAGCGCCGCGCTGAGGTACCCCCTCGCCCGTGCCCGTAGCTCCACGAAACCCGTCGCCTCCTTGAGGCCGCCTTCCCAAAATACCCCGCGCGCAAGCACCCCGGGCGCCCCTTCGTAGAACCACTCCCGGAGCCGCGACTCCATCGCCGCATCCGCTCCGGAGAAGCTCACCTCGGAGATCCTCACCCGCGGCCCCTCGGCCACGACAAACTCGACCAGCTCGGAACGCCCATCCGGGCTGATGGTGGCCTTAGCCTCCACGCGGCAGAACCGAAACCCGATCGCGGCGTACTGTTCCTCGATGAGAGCCGCAATCCTAGTGCTCGCGTCGGGCTGGGAAAGGTTCTCATGGGTGAGAAATCCGCGAAGTACCAGATCGCTCAGCGCCACGTTTCCGCGAAACATGAACTGGTAGCGTCGCCCGAGACGCACAGTGATCGCGACATCCACGGTCTTGCGATCCGGCGAGTAGTTGAGCGCAGTCTCCTCGATTCGGGCCGTCGCGTAGCTATTGGAGGCCAGATAGCTCCGAACCCGGTCCAGCCCGCGCTCGAGCTCCGCCTGCGTGAAACGACCTCCAGGCCCAAGGGAAACGAAGGCCTTGAGCCTCGCCACCTCCTCGGCGGAAATCCCGAGGAACGCGACCTTGCCCACTCGCGTTCCCTCTCCCGCCGCGACGCCCACGGTAATCTCTACGCCGCCGTTTTCCCCTGACGCCTCCTTCTCGTCCACCGTCACCGCGGCGGCAGGGTACCCGAGTCGCTCGTATTCCGTGCGCAGAAAACGCCTCAGACGTTCCACCGTCTGAGTGTCTATGCGCTCCCCATCGGTCAGGCCGAGCCGTTTCCTGGCATCCGCCTGGAGTTCCGGAGAAATGCCTTCGAAAACAAGCCTTCGAAGCACGCGATAGCCGGCTCCGCGCAAGACGATCGCAACGCCGTTTCCCACCCGCGAAGCTTCCACGAAAAGCGCCTGCACCTTGCCACCCTCGCGTAGCGCCCGGACCCCAGCGGCAAGCTTGGCGCGGTCAAGCGGCTTACCAGTCTGAATGCCCAAGGCCCGGGCGAGCCGCCCGCTTTCCTGTGCGGTAAACCCCTCGCCGGTCACCTGGCGTACCGGAAGTTGGTCCACGGTTTCCACGGTGAGGGCCGGTCCCGACGCTCCCGCGCGAGCGGCCGCCAGAAGAAATACGAGTACGGCTAATCCGACTCGACTGATCCTATTCGAAGCTGAAACGGTAACGGAAATCCACGCCGTAGGCCTGCCCACCCGACGTCGATGAGCTGCCCCTGGGATTGCCGGTCGCGGTTGCGTTGATCGTGAGGTTGTCGTCGAGAAGGTGCTCAATCTTCAGTTCCCGTACGGGGGTCGCCTCGATCGTGTTAGAGTACGATAGCTTCGTTCTCTTGGTAATTTCTTTTTGGATCGTGACGCTGGGCACTGTGATATCCCCTCCCACCCCCGTCGAGGGCGCCCCCGTCGAAGTAGTGCTGGCGGTACCGCTCGCCTGAGGCTTCGCGGAGATCTTGACGTCGAATCCGAGCTCGCTCTGCAGCTTGGATTGCAGCGGAATCTGCCCCGCGAGCGCCGAGCCCAGGTCGAGAAAATTCCCATCCTGCGATCGTCCCGTCACGCCGAGCAGCAGCAGCGATATGATGTCCGACTCCGGCAGGGCGGGAGACGAGGTCAGTCGAATGCGGTAGTCGTCCGGCGTACCGAACGACAAAAGATTTACCTCGTATTCCTGAGCCTGAGGATCATTCTTCGCCTCCCTTACCATCGCCCGCGCCGATACGTTGAATCTGGGCGCGATCTTCGCCGGCGACTCGAAGCGCACGTTCCCCGAGTTCAAGCTGAAACGAGTCTCCCGGAAGAGAAGGACTCCGCCCATGGACTCCACGGATCCATGAAGGCCCAGCTTGTTGGAATCCCCGAGCAGGTGAAGCGTGCCTTTCCACTCGGCGTCCATGAGGTCCGTCTTCACGAAAATGCGATCGCGGGCCTCGCAACGCACGTCGAACGTCAGCACAGGCGGCTGGATGCCCGCGATCGGCGGGGAACCAACGGCGAACGACGTAAGTGTCGACTCCAGCACACGGCACTTACCCCCCAGCAGGTAGGGCGCTTTCGGCCCCGAGAGAGTGAACTCTCCCGAGAACTTCATCGCGAGTGCCTTCTGGAAACTCATCGTCACCCCGTCAGCCGCGATCTGCAGCTTCGGCTCGAAGGACCGAAAGCCGGCGAGCCTGACCCCGCCGCCAACGCGGACGTCGCCGCCGTTCACCTTGCAGTCGAACCGATCGACCGCGATCCGGTCCTGACTGACCGTAAGCTGCGCCTTCACCCCGCGCATCTCATCGCCCAGCCCGGCCAGCCGGAGGACTCCGTCGGACAGCGCGACGTTGCCCAATAGCTGAGGGGCATCCAGTCGGCCCCCTACCCGTGCGCCCACGGTGAGCGTTCCGGTCCCGTAGTCCAGCCCCGGAATGAGTGGCTGCACGAATCGCAGATCCAGCTTTCCGTCCAGCTTTCCGGCGACCTTCCCCCCCCGCTTCCCGCTGAACTCAAGGGCGAGCTGGCTGTCCTGGCCCGATAATAGGAAGGGATCCACGACAATCGAGTCTTCCGAAACACGGAAGCGGATCTCCTCGCGGTTGATCATCGGAGTGCCGGTAAGCCCGAGTGAAAGCGATGACAGCGTGCCCGAACCGGTGAGCGTGCTCCAATTCCACGGATCCCCCTTCAGCACCATCTCGCCCGAGACGGTGAGATCGGAAACGCCGGGAAGATCCTTTCCAAGCCAGGCGACGACGTAGGGCAGCACGTCTTGTTTCAGCGCATATGCCAGCACCTCGCCTGAGCCCGGTTTCTCCGGAAACCGCAGCAGACGGACCTTCAAACCCTGGCCGCCGATCGAGGCCAGAGTTTCGATTCCATTCTCGGAGGGGCTGAAACGGAAGGTGGCCTCGGGCAACTCCTTTCCACGGAAGAAGGGCCGCCCAAGCGCAATCTCACCAACCGCGCTTACCAGGACACCGCGGCGCCAGGCCAGCTCGACGTCCCCGATCGCCAGGCCCGCGAAGGGCGCCTTGCCCACCCGGTCCAGCTCCTCGATGCGCAGATCGCGAGCGCCCAAAACCAGCTTGACCTCATTTTCCGCCGCGCGCCCACGGACCTCGACCCCCCCGGTGCGCTTCATCAACACGACCCGCAGGATGTCGGTTCCGGCCGGGCGATAGCGCAAGGTGTAGCTGCCCGTGTTCCACGATTCGTCGAAGAATGTGAATCCGCGCCCCGTTCCGGAGATCCCCACGTCGATTCCCAGTTCGTCGTGCCCTCCTTCGATCACCAGCCGGAACTGGGCCTCGCCCCCGGTCGCCACGGGGAAGCCCAGCTTGAGCTTCTGCAGCGAGGCGAAGACTTGGTTCACCGCGACCCTTCCAGCCTCGACTTGAAACCGGTAGTGCGTCACCGGCGGCCGGAAATCCACGAATCCCTCACCCTTCACAGGCTCGATGGCCGGCAACGACAGCTCGTCGAAAGACAGCAGGTCTTTCTGATACTGGAGCTTCCCGTCCACCTCGCCCAGGAGGACATCGGCGACCTCAGCCCCCCGCGAGGAGAACTTCGCCGACACCCTTCCCTCGTGGTCACGGCGCTCGATCTCGGCAACGGCGTCGAGCTCGCCCTTGAAGGGGATCTCCGCGATCGTTCCCAGGCTCGTGAGCGAAAGTCCCTTGGCCTCGACGTGAATCTGGGTCTCGGCACCCGCGAACCCAAGAAAGCCGTCTAGCTTGGCCCGTCCGCCCAGCACGTCGACCGCGCCGCTCACCCCCATCCGCTCGCTGGTGAAGGTGAGCCGTCCCTTTGCCTGCGCGGTGGGCACGGAGATGACCGTGTTTTCGGGATCCGGCGGCCTTTCGGGGTGAGCAAGGACCAGCAGCCCCGAAACGGCCGCGTCGATGTCTGCGTTCAGACCCAACGGCCAGAGTGATCCGGTGACTTTGATGGGCCCGGATGCCCCGAGAAAAACGCCCAAGTCCTCCTCTTTCACGCTCGCCAGGATCTCCTCGAGCTTGAGGTCCTTTGCCGTGAGATCCCCGGAAATGGGGAATCCCGCGGTGAGTCCGATCTCGATCCCGTTCGAGCGCAGCTCGCCGCCTCCGAACTTGAGCGAGGTCTGCACCAGCTTGGCCCGCCGGCCCGCCAGCTCGATGTCGAACTCACCCGATCCGATGCGGTAGCCGTCGACCGCGACGCCCAGGTACTTGAGACCCGCCTGGCCCGACCATTCCCCAGACTGCAAACGCGCGGTACCCGCCAGATCGACGCTCCCGTCGAGCGACGGAAGCTTGAGCTCGGCCACCCCCGAGAGAACTTTCAGCGGAACGTGCAGCTCGTAGGACACGTTCATCGACGAGGGCAGTGTGGCCCCCTTCTCGGGAATCGCAGAAACGCCCTTCAGACTGACGAGGATCTTCTCTCCAGAAAGCATGAGCCGGTTCACGCGAAGGCTCTTGCGCGCCAGGTCCAGGTCGAGCTGAACACCATCGAGAACCACGGTGCTGCCACCTCGCTTGACCTCGAGACCGCGGATTTCGAGCGTGAGCGATCGCTGGTTCGCAATGTTGGAGATCACGAAGGCCGTAAGCGATCGTGTGCGCAGGGTGCCGGACGGGTCCTGCCCCGCGACCTGGATGAGAGCATCCACGACTCCCGCCTTGCGTACGACAAGCTCGAACGACCCGCTTCCCGGCTCCTTTCCGGGCTTCCCCTTTCGCTTCCCGGCCGCAGCCACGAGCGCCTGAATCTTGTGCACGAGCCGATCCACCGAGGGGTGGACCAGTCGGGGATGGAAGAGGGTGATCTCCTCGAAAACGATCCGCCGGGAAAGCAACGCCAGCGGCTGGAACTCGAGCTTGATCTTGTCGATGCCGAGAGGCTCAGGCAGCGGGATTTCGCTCTGCGGGCGGGCGGAAAGCTTCACACGGTTGAGATAGATGCGCGGCGCGAAGGCGGAGAACTCGATACTCTCGATTTCGAGATCCAGCCCGTACCTTGCCAGCTCGGCTCTCACCTCGGCCAGCACGCGGCGCTGGATGGGGCTGGACCCGAGCACCAGGTGCAGCACCAGGTAGGCCCCCAGTGCCGTCAGCACGAATGTAGAGACAGCCTTGCGCATCCTTACGCCCGTTCCATCCCCGAGAGCCGCCGATCCGATCGGCGACTATTTTCCGCCCACGGCCTTTTTCCCCGCCCCGGGGACGGCTGCCGCACCACGGCCCACGCCAAGCCACTCCTCGATAGAAACCCTCATCCGGTGGATGTCCCGGTACTGCGGAGAACGACGCTCAAGCTCCAGCGCCAGTTCGAGGGCCTGCTTGACGTCCCCGAGCCGCGTGTAGATCCCAACGAGCTGATACACCGCCTCGTCCTTCGCGGACAGCGGCGCCCGATCGTCGCGCAGGCAGGCACGGAACGCCTCCAAGGCACCGAGCTCCCCCCCGGCAGCCAAAAGCACGGTACCCGCCAGACACCGGGTCTCGGGATAAAGGGGATCCGTCGCCGGGATCTTGGCCAACTCCTCGAGCGCGTCCTCCCGCAGTCCCATCTCGAAGAACGCCATGGCGAGATCGCGCCGGGCCCGGGAATCGTGGCCCACCAGGGCGTCCGATCGGCGCCGGAACTCGCGCACGAGCGGAACCACGTTATCCACGCGATCTTCGATCTCGACGCCCAGCTCACGTTCCAGCTCGTCCACGAGCTGAGCGAGAGACTTGTCGGCCTCTGGAGACGCTGGCGTGCGTGGCGCCGGTCGGCTCGTCGCCGGAGGCGCCATGGCCACCGTCTCCAGACGCGCCACCAAATCGGCGCGGGAGAGACGGTCTTCACGGTTTTCCTTGATCAGGTCGGCGACCACGGGATTGCCGGCCCGAATTGCGAAGCCATCGAGAGCCTCGATGACCTCGCGCTCGCGGGTCCGCGTCTTCAGCCCATCGACGAGAGCCCGCAACGCCCGGGACTGATTGCCCAGCTCCTCGTGCGCCCTGGCCTTGGCCAGAAACGCAGCGGCGTCCGTGCGATCCAGCTCGATGAGCCGATCGTAGAAAACGAGGCGCAGCCGCGGGTTCGCGCCACAGCGAGACTCGAGGTAGCGACGGTATTCGCCGAAACGGGACCGCTTTTCCAGGACATGGCGGCTGAACAGTGCCATCGCGCGATCGGCGCTCTCGGGGTTGCCTTCCCCCTCCTCGCACAAAGCGAGTTGCACGTACAGCCGTGGGGAAGCGGGTGTCAGACGCAGGGCCTCGGCCAGGTGTGACTTCGCGCCCGGCAGATCTCCCGCCTCCTTCAACGCAACCGCCGCCGCCGCGAAGTTCGCCGAAGCCTCGCGGGTGTCCCCACGAGCTTGCGCCTCGCGCGCCATCCGTGACAGTTCTTTGGGATCCCCAGGGTTCATAAGAGGGCTTTCCGAAACACTTATCGGAAATTTTCACCGGTCGCGTTAGTCGCACCGCCCGGTACGATACGTCGCGTCATAGCCGCGATGGCAGCGCCCCTCGAAGAGCCCTTTCCGGGCCTCTCTCACGCGATCATTTCACTTTTTCGACGTACTCGCCCGTGCGGGTATCGATCTTGAGGATGTCGTCCTGTTTGACATGGAACGGCACGTTCACGGTAAGTCCGGTTTCGACGGTGGCGGGCTTGCTTCCTCCGCTCGCCGTGTCACCTTTCACCGCCGGCTCGCAGTAGGTAACCTTCAACACAACGAAGGTGGGAAACTGCAATGTGATGGGCCGGCCCTTGAAGAACAGTACCTCGATCTCGAGGTTTTCTTTCAGGTAGTGCTTGTTGTCGCCCACGACCTCGGGGCCGAAGAAGACTTGCTCGAAGGAACCGAGATCCATGAACTGGTAGCCGCTATGGTCCTTGTAGAGAAACTGCACCGTTCGACGCTCGAGATCCGGCTCGCCGACCCGATCTCCCGACTTGAAGGTCCTATCGATAACATTGCTGTTCAGCAGGTTCTTGATCTTCGTCCGGGTGAAGGAGTTGCCCTTACCCGGCTTGACGTGCTGGAACTCCATGATCTGAAACGGCACACCTTCAATTTCGATGAATAACCCTCTGCGGAAATCGGATGTCTCGTACATGGGCACGGCGAAAACCCCTTATTGAACCGGATGGTGAAGCACCGCCTCCGGCGGAAAAGGGGTATTTTTCCCGCATCCTCGCCGAAATTTCAAGGATGTTGGAGAATGTGATTACGGGCTAACCGCCAACGCGGCGGAGAATGGACTTGAGGGTCTCGATCTGCCGGTTTCTGAGGATGGCGGCGCGATCCACCCCCAGGCGAACCCGGCAGGCCTGGATCTTGCGCGCGATCTCGGGGGAGGAATGCCGCTTCTGAACACGTTCCAGAATGCGCAAAGCACGGTCGTACTGTCCCTGGGAGAAGTACAGGTCGGCCAGCGTGGCCGTGGTGATCTCCCGCTCCGCCTCCCCGCCCCGCTCTTCGCCGAAGATCTGGCTGACGTGCGTAGTCTGAAACGCCTCGTCCTCGCCACCCTCACTGGCGCCCAGAAGCCTGTCCACCGCCTCGCTGGCGGCCGAAGACGGGGCAGCCTGTTGCGCCGCCGCCGGTTCCATCGAATCGGAGAGTTCCCAGATCATGTCGTCGTCCGCCGCCGCCGCGGAGACCACCACCTTCTCGGGCTCCGGCTCGGAATGGGGCTTGGGCGAGGCAGCGCCGGCCCCCGACCACAGATTCCCCGAAGCCGCCGGCGCGGCGCTGGGTAGCGCCATCATCTGGGTCTTTTCGCCGGGCTCCTCCTCGTCGGCCGGTGAGGACTCGTTGTCGGAGGCAGCCCGCCGAACCTCGAGGTGGTGAAGCTTCTCGGCCAGCGCCACATCGCTCGGCGAAAGAAGCAGAGCCATCTTGAAGGCGTGTATGGCGACGTCCAGATTTCCCAACGCTTCGCACGCGTCCCCGAGAAGCCGCTGCGCGAGAAGATTCTCGGGGGCGGAAGCGACCACGCGCTCGAGCTCGCCGCGGGCTTCGGCGAACCACCGCTTATCGAGATAGCACTTGGCCAGGGCCACGCGGCCGCCACGGAAATCGGGGTGGTGCTCGAGCCCCTCGCGGCAAATGTCTATGGCTTCGTCCAGGCGCCCCATCCGACGGTATGCCTCGGCGAGCGGGGCGAAAACGCGGCTCTTCGGATCTTCCCGGTACCGGCGCAGATACTCTCGGAATAAAGGGGGCTGTTGCTCGTAGATCCTCCCGAGCGCCTCGCGCACCCGGTTCTGGCTCGGCTTCCCGGAATCCATGCAAGCTCAAGTGTCTCGCAGGCCCAGTGCGGGGGCAACATCGGGCGCGTCGAGGCGCGTTTAATCCCATGACTCACTTGAATGGACACCGTGGACGGTCGCTTTTGTCCCAGCTCTTCGTCCTCCTCCCTCGGAATCCTCGACGTATCTACGGATACGCCTGCGGTTCCTCGGTCGTGCGTCCTCGATCTGGGGCAAAATCGCCTCGCCACGGTGTCCATGCAAGTGAGTCATGGGATTAGGCGAGGCGCCGCAGCCACGATCCCAGCAGCAACGCCAGACCGGCCTCGACCAGCAGGAGTTCCGGAAAGGTCGGCCTCACGGAGACGATCCAGCCCGAGCCGGCCAGGGCTTCGAGTCCGCACTGCGCCTCCACTCCCGCCACCCACACACGTTCGAGCACGCGCGCGGCCGGAAGGGCAATCACGGCCGGCGCCGCCGCCAGCACCGCCGGGAGCACCAGTCCCGCCGGAATCCAGACGAGGGACCACACGAGGCCTGCCGTGAGCGCCGACAGGGGCGAGAAAAGCGCGACCCTTCCGAAATAGTAGGCCGATAGCGGCCAGCAAAAGAGCGCCATCCCCAACGAGAGAAGTAGCGCGCGTCGACACCCGCCACCCGAGCTCCCCAGCGAAACCAGGCCGAGCGTACCGGCTACGGACAGAACGAAACCCGGAGATACGGCGAGCCCGGGTGCGGCAACGAGCAGACAGGCCGCGGACGAGCAGGCGATCTGGAGCGGAGAAACAAAAAACCGCCTCGCCCGGAGTACGAGCACCGCCGCGGTCATGGCCAACGCCCGCCGCATCGACGGCGCATCACCCGAGGAGGCCCAAAGGGCGAGCGCCGACAGAAACGGGAGGGAGAGCCGCACCCACGCGGCCCCCATTCCCCGCCACGCCCATCCCAGCAAGCCGAGGCCATGCACGCAGCGTCCCCATGTCAGAATGAGGATCCCGGCCAGAATCGCCACGTGCTGCCCCGAAAGGGCCAGCAGTGGGAGCAGCCCCCCCTCGCGACAGAACGCTTCGAGACACGGGGGAAAGCCTCCGGTTTCCCCGAGCCACGTGGACCGAAAAAGCGCCTCGAGGCCGCGCTGTCCACGCGCCGCAACGCTCAGCCAACCCGCCCAGCGCGCCCGAACCGCCCCCGCTCTCTCCCTCCAGCCCCGCGGCTCCACGGGACGGCCGACCGCCGAGACGCTCCATGCCGGCCAGGCCAGGGACGCAGACGGATCCCAGGCATCCGAAAGCGAGCGGGGCCGGGGAAGACAGCGGGCAGGCCCCTCCGCCACAACCGTCGCCCCAGGCTCGGGGCAAGTCCCTCTGGGGACCAGGACCCGGACTGTCCCCAGAGGCCGCCCCTGCCCGTCCCAGGCTGGCCAAAGCCGCAGGCGTGGACCCTCGATCGCGAAGACCACGCCTCGGATCTGCGCCACCACCGGAGATCTCCGTGCCTGAAACCTCGCGCAAGCCAGCACCGCCCCGTCCCTGGAGCCCGAATCGATGCCAACCCAGAGCCAGGTGGCCAGCGCCAGAACGAAGGGGGGAATCAAACGCACTGCGGACAGGGGTGCAAGGGGCCAGCCGGGCAGGCCAAGATGCCCTCGCCGGAACAAGCTCTTGACTCTATAGTGCAAACCGAACTAAAAAGCGGCGTTATTCAAGCAATTGGAGTTCTCGTGTACGCAGTCATTCGCACTGGAAGCAAGCAATACCGAGTGGAGCAGGGGAAGGAGCTTCTAGTCGAGAAGCTCGAGTGCGAGCCCGGCAAGGCCGTCGAGATGACGGAAGTCCTGCTTTACTCCGACGGCCAGACCGTAGCGGTCGGAACACCGGTCGTTCCAGTGACCGTGCACTGCATCTGCGTGCGGCATGAGTTGGGCGAGAAGCTGCGTACGATCAAGTACCACCGACGGAAAAACTACAAGCGCACCTACGGACACCGACAGACCTACACGCGCCTGCTCATCGATCGTTTCGAGCAGCGCGGGAACTAAGGGAGCAGCAATGGCACACAAGAAGGCAGGCGGCAGCTCACGTAACGGCCGCGACAGTCAGGGCCAACGGCTTGGAGTCAAGATTTTCGGCGGCGAGCTCGTGAAGGCGGGCAACATCATCGTGCGGCAGCGGGGCACGCGGGTTCACCCGGGGCTGAACGTCGGCGCGGGGCGTGACTGGACGCTCTTCGCACTCGTGCCCGGCCATGTGAAATTCGAGCGGCTCGACAAGACACGCAAGCGAGTGAGCATCGTCCCGATCGCATCCTGAGCAGCACCTTTTTCGTCGTTACCGGTTACCCGCCATCGCGGCAGGCCTGTCGGCCGGTCGGGGTGGTTTTCTTTGTTTAGATTGCTTAGAGGCTGCGATGGCACTGATCGATGAAGCAGTAATACGCGTGCAATCCGGCGCCGGAGGAAACGGCTGCATCAGTTTCCGCCGGGAGAAGTACGTTCCGCACGGAGGCCCGAACGGGGGCAACGGCGGCCGTGGCGGCGACGTAGTGATCCTCGGCACGCGCGACAAGACGAGCCTGCTCGATTTCAAGTTCCGCCCCCTTTACGAGGCCAAGCGCGGCGAGCACGGCATGGGCAAGGACTGCTACGGACGCGGCGGACCGGATCTCGTACTCAGCGTCCCACTGGGCACGCTCATTATCGACGAGGAGACGGGCGAGCCAGTCGCCGACCTGACCGACGAGATGCCCGTCACGATCGCCCAGGGCGGCAAGGGCGGAATGGGCAATATGCACTTCGCCACGTCGACCAACCGCGCCCCCCGGATCGCCACGCCGGGCGAAGCGGGACAGACGCGGCTTCTGCGGCTGGAGCTGCGGCTTCTGGCCGACGTCGGACTCATCGGGCTGCCGAACGCCGGCAAGTCGTCGTTCCTCAGAGCCGTTTCCAACGCCAGGCCGAAGGTGGCCGACTACCCGTTCACCACGCTGGAGCCGCACCTGGGTGTCGTGGACCACAAGAACCACGCCATCGTGATCGCCGATCTGCCGGGCCTCATCGAAGGGGCATCGGAAGGTCAGGGCCTCGGACACCGTTTCCTCAAGCACGTGGCGAGAAACCGGGTGCTTCTGCACCTGGTGGAGGTCACGGCCGAAACGCCCGAGATTCTGGAGCGCCTGGCCACGATCCGGCGCGAGCTCGGGGCGTTCGATCCCCTCTTGCTCGACAGGGAAGAGCTCCTCGTGTTCAGCAAGTGCGATCTGCTGGACGACGCGGCTCGCGCGGCGAAGCAGGCGGAGCTGGAGGAGGCCGGAGTGCGGGGGTATTTCATCAGCAGCCACACCCACCTCGGTCTCGAGCCGCTCCTCGATGCGCTCGCCACCCGGGTCGCATCCTGGCAAACGCCCCCGCCGGTTGCGGCCCTGGACACACCCGCGCCGGCCGAGGAAGCCGTTTCGTGATCGCCCTTTTCGGGGGCAGCTTCGATCCCATCCACGAGGGACACGCGCACGTCGTCGCGTCACTCGCCGAGGGCGCGCCGTGGAACAAGCTCTACGTCATGCCCACTTCGCAGAACCCGGCCAAGGCCGAGCCGCCCAGGGCGTCGGCGGTGCACCGCCGAGCCATGGTGGAGGCGTCGGTGGCGGCGCTCCCGGGCGTGGGGATCCTCGACTGGGAACTCGAGCTACCGGGCCCCGGTTTCACCGTCGACACCGTGGCGCGGGCACTCCGCGAGTTGGACCCCGAGGTGGTGCTCGTCCTGGGAGCGGATGCCTGGCAAGGGTTTACCCTCTGGAGAGAGC
>Ga0247727_10007564_pt1 | contig 20626 bp, 20 predicted proteins | sample WisWelCaveWW1625_FD_202498 | JGI IMG/M metagenome (GOLD analysis project Ga0247727, IMG submission 202498) | Biofilm microbial communities from Wishing Well Cave, Virginia, United States - WW16-25 | ecosystem: Environmental > Aquatic > Deep subsurface > Groundwater > Cave microbial mat | place... | reverse complement strand
TCCGCGAAGCAATTATTCAAGGTTCGTTGGAAAGATTAAATCCGATTCTCATGACCGCGCTTGCCGCCGGACTCGGCTTGATTCCACTCGCGCTCGGCGGCGGCGAACCCGGCAAAGAAATTCAAACCCCGATGGCGCTCGTCATTCTCGGCGGCTTGTTATCTTCGACGGCGCTGAATATGATCGTGGTGCCGAGCTTGTTTTTCAAATTCGGCAAAAAGAACTCTTGAATGAAGAGCGCCAACAGGAAGACAAAACTGAGTTGACACGGAAAAAGTTTACAAAAAATTTGCAATATCGCGCTTGCAAATAGATCGGCGTTTCGCTATATTAAAATATGCGTTTCGTCCATTTAAGGAAATTCTTCCATCTCATCGCCGCGCTTTTATTCGTCGTGCAACTTGTCGGCGTGGTTTTTTACGGCGATGCAGATTGTCCGCAGGGCGGCACCGATGAAAATTGCGACGCTTTGATTTGCGGTTTGCTGGGAAAACATGCTGCGGCAAATCCGGCTGCCGACGATGGCCAAAACAATTCCTGCCAATGCGTTTGCCATCTTTTGATCGATGTTCCAAGAATCACGCTCAACGCCGTACCTTTCGCCGCGACGCCCTTTCACGCCGGTGCAATGCGGCGCCTCGTTTCCTCGCCCATTCACAGCATCTATCATCCCCCGTTAGTTTAAGCTTACCTCCACAATTTTTCCACTTTTAAATCATTCTGGATGTTATCCCGATTTTATTTTCGTTTTCGAAGAAAAATTGGGATCAGACTTTAGAAAGGACCCGGAACGTGTCTCTATTTTTGCGTTCCTGCGTGGCCGTACTGTTTTCATTTCTACTGTTGATTGAAAACAGCGGCGCGCAGGAGAAGCTCTCTTTGCAACAAGCCATTGCAATGGCGACAGTCAACAATTCCGAAATTTTAGCGGCGCAAAAGGAAATCGCAGCGGCGGCTGGGCGGATTCTGCAAGCTGGTCGCATTCCCAATCCGGAAGTCGCCATCACCTTCAATGAAACACCGACGAATTTCAATCTTGGCGACGCCGGTGAAAAAGATATCGGCATCTTTCAGTCGCTCGAATTTCCCGGCAAGCGCGGCGCTCGCCTTGCAGTTGCCGGCCACGAACAGGCCGTCATTGCGCTCGTGCGGGATCGTGTGAAGACCATCGTTGCCTCAAGAGTCAAAAAAGTTTATTACCAAGTGCTCCTCGCCGGCGAGTTTGCGCAGAACTTGGATTTCAACGTTACCCTGCTGAATGGTTTTCTCAAAACCGTCACCGAGCGTTATCAAGCCGGCACGAGCACGTATTTGGACGTGATCCGCGCGAAAGTCGAGTTGGCGCGTCTGCGCAATGAATTGGTGGAAGCGCAACGCGATTATGTGACAAAGATTGGCGAGCTCAATCTCTTGCTCGGGCGCAGCGGCGAAACGCCGGTTATACTCATCGACTCGTTGGCTTATCAACCCTTCACGTTGCCACAAGATTCTGCCATTGCCATGTTCTCGGCGCAAAGCGCTTTGCTAAAAATCATCGAACGCGAATCCCTGCGCAGCCAATCATTGCTGAATCTGGCGCGAAAAAGTTATTTACCGGATTTTGGCTTTGGCTTCTCGTGGCAAAATCGCCCCGGTCAAACCTCGCCCGCCGGCTCGTCCAGGTATTTCGGATTTGAGCTGGGCGTCAGCATTCCGCTCTATTTTTGGCAAGCGCCGCGCGGCGAAGTGCAGGAAGCGCGCGCGTTGGTTGATCTCGGCGCATTGCGAATCGCAGCGGCTCAGCGGCGGGTGCGCCAGAGCCTCGTGAGCGCTTATCGCTTGGTCGAGGTGGCAAATCAACAAGTGCAGTCGTTCGAGACCGCCTTGCTCAGAGACGCGGAAGACGAGCTGCGCGCCGGAATTTCCGCTTATCAAAATAACCAAGTGGACGCGCTCAATTTGTTCGACATCTATCGCACCTATCGTGCTACGAAGATCGAATACGCCCGCGCGCTTTACAATTATGCCGCAGCGCGCGCGGAGCTTGAAGCCTCGGCGGAAGCGCCGGAATAAAAGTAGTCCCGACCCCTTGTGGGTCGATGTTGGAACAACCAAGCTCGTTGCTAATAAAGCCGCCCACAAGGGGCGGGGACTACGTTGAACACGGAAATTTTTGGAGAAACAATGAACGCTCATCTCATCAAAATCATCATCATCTTATTCGCGCTCGTGCTCGCCGGTTGCGAGAAAAAAGCCGAAGAGCAGCAGGTCAATTATCCCGAGCGCACGCACAATGACGAAAAAGCTACGCTGGTGTTGACGCAACATCAGCTTGAACATATCGAATTTGCCGTCGAAGCCGCGGAAATCAAAACCGTCACAACCCCGCTGTCGTTGCCCGGGCGCGTAGCGCTCAACGAGCGAACGACCGCGCATATCACCGCGCGCGTTGTAGGTCGCGTTGAAAAAGTGCATCGTGTCGCCGGCGACCGCGTGAAAAAAGGCGAAGCGCTGGTGGAACTTTTTAGTCAGGAATTTCTCGCCATGCAATCGGAATTCGTGCAAGCGGAAGAGCGGCAGAAGCGCATGACCGCGGATCAACCCGAATATGGTACGAGCAAAGCCATTTATGAATCTGCCCGCAACAAGCTGCAGATTGTCGGTCTCACGAATGAAGAAATTGATCGTCTCGCAGACACACACGCGCCGCTGGCATTCTTGCCGGCGCGCGCGCCATTCGACGGCACTTTGCTTTCCGGCGAGGTGCGCCTCGGCGAGTTCGTGGAAGTGGGCCGAGATTTTTTTACCCTCGCCAATTTGCAAAAGCTTTGGGTGATTGCCGACGTGTTCGAGCACGACCTGCCGCTCATTCACGAAGGCCTTGCCGGCGAAGTCATGGTCACGCCTTATCCGACGGAAAAATTTCCGGCGACGCTGTCCACGATTTATGACATGGTCGATGAAAAATCGCGCACGGTGAAAACCCGCTTCAAAGTGGACAACCGCGCCGGCAAACTCAAACCGGAAATGTTCGCCACCGTCAACGTCGAAGCGAAATTCGGCGGCAGCAGCCTTAAGATTCCTTCGCTCGCGGTGATGAGCAACAACAACGAGGCATTTGTTTTCGTCGCGGTCAATGACACCACATTCGAGCAGCGCGCCATCAAAATCGGCTTCGAGACCAAAATCTGCCCGACGTCGAAGAAGTGCGCTCGGTCTCGAAGTTCGGCCTCTCCGCGGTGACTGTGGTCTTCGATGACGACGTCGATATTTATTTTGCGCGCCAGCTCGTTGCGCAAAAAGTGCAGGAAGCCAAAGCCGATTTGCCGCCCGGCATTCCGGAGCCGGAGCTGGGCCCGGTCACCACCGGTCTCGGCGAAATTTATCAGTACGAGCTGATCGGCGAGGGTTACACGCCGATGGACTTGCGCACAATTCAAGATTGGATCGTCAAGCGCCAACTCGCCGGCACGCCCGGCCTCGCGGAGGTCAACACTTTCGGCGGCGAGCTGAAACAATATCAAGTTTTGATCGATCCGCAAAAGCTGCTCAAATATGATCTCTCCTTGCGCGACGTGATCGCGGCGGTCGCCAACAACAATGCGAATGCCGCGGGCGCTTACATCGAGCACAAGCAGGAGCAGCAAGGCGGCAACGCGCGCGAAGTGGTCACGCGCGTCAAATCCAAAATCGCCGAGATTCAAAAGACGCTGCCGCCCGGCGTGCGCATCGAGCCGTTCTACGATCGCACCGAGCTGGTCATGCGCACCATCAAAACCGCGATCGCCAATCTTTCCGAAGGCGCGCTGCTCGTCGTGCTCATTCTGTTGCTGCTGTTGATGAACTTGCGCGGCGGCTTCATCGTGGCCTCGGTCATTCCGCTGTCGATGCTGTTTGCGATCATCATGATGAAATGGAACGGCGTGTCCGGCAACTTGATGTCGCTCGGCGCGATTGATTTCGGCATGATCGTCGACGGCGCCGTCGTGCTCGTGGAAAATTCGATTCGCAAATTGCACGAGCGCCAGCATGGACTCGGCGCAACTGAAACCGTCGAGCAAACCTTGCCGGCTCGTTTTTGGAAGTCGGCCGCCCCATTCTCTTCGGCGTGGCGATCATCATCATCGTCTACCTTCCGATTTTATCGCTCGAAGGCATCGAGGGCAAAATGTTTCGCCCGATGGCATATGCCGTCGTCTATGCGCTCGCCGGCGCGCTGCTGCTGACGCTCACCTATGTGCCGGTCATCAGCATATATGCTTTCAAAAAAGGAAAAATCTCCGAGAAAGAAAGTCCGATCATTCGCTTGCTGAAACCGGCATATCAACGCACGTTGCAGTTCGCGCGGCGTCGCAAGTCGCTCGTGCTCGGCAGCGCGGCGGCGATGTTCGTGGGCGCGGTTCTTCTCTTCACGCGCCTCGGCGGCGAGTTCATTCCCAAGCTCGACGAAGGCGACATGCTGATCGAGCTGCGCCGCTTGCCGAGCATCTCGCTCACCGAATCGATTCACACCTCGCAGATGTTGGAGGCCGAGCTGAAATCGATTCCCGAAGTGATCAGCGTGGTGAGCAAAACCGGACGGCCCGAAATCGCCAATGATCCGATGAGCATTTATCAGAGCGACGTTTACATCAAAATGAAGCCGCGCGAGGAGTGGACCACCGCGGCGAACAAAGAAGAGATGATCGAAAAGATGACCGCGGTGATGAATCGCATTCCCGGCATCGGCGGCGGCTTTTCACAGCCGATTGAAATGCGCTTCAACGAGCTGATTGCCGGCGTGCGCTCCGACGTTGGCATCAAAATTTTCGGCGAAGATTTGGAAACGCTGGCGCGCTACGGCGAGGAGATCGCGGGGCTTCTGCAAGCCATTCGCGGCGCGGCGGACGTGCGCGTGCAGCAAGTCGAAGGCTTGCCGCAACTGCAAATCGTGATTGACCGCAACAAGATCGCGCGCTACGGCATCAACGTCGATGACGTCAATATTCTGATTCAAACCGCATTGGCCGGCACCGAAGTGGGCCGCATGTACGAGGGCGAAAGGCAATTTGATCTCGTGGTGAAATTTCAAAAAGAGTCGCGCAACGACGTGGAGTCGATCAAAAACCTGCTCGTGCCCGCACCGAACAACGTGCGCGTGCGCCTCGGCGATATTGCAGATTTCATGATGATCTCCGGCCCGGCGGAGATTTCGCACGAGGCCGGACGGCGCTTGCTGATTGTCGAAACCAACGTGCGCGGTGATTGAATAAAAAGTCGGTGACGCTTTTCAAAACCTTTTGCACATCGGAGAACCCCCGACGGCACTCCATTCAGGTTGGCGAAAGTTGCGTGATGAAGCGCACGTAGCCACTATCACTTTCAAACGTATGGCGCGGTAAACAAAAGGCTGTACAAATATTACGCTACGGGGCAGCGAGGGAATCAAGGTCTTTTTAAAATAAGGTATCGTTCCTGACATAGGGTTGTCACAATCCGTCAGTATCTTGAATCGGCATCAACGTGGATGTTTTCGCATTCCAACTTTTATAATGAGATGGCAGAAAATATAAAATTGAAGGAGTATTTCGGCGCCAATCTCGCTGCGCTGCTCGCCGAAAAGATTGCAAACATGTTTACCGAAGGCTATTGGCTTATGCCCGTTGCTAAATTTGTGGAGTCATACGGGCTTGGGCATTATGAAATTTCCATAAAAAATCCGTTGCCAATAATATGAATGACATTCTCAAAGACAATTATGATATGGCGATGCCAGTTTTGCGCCGGTGGGCCGCATTGGGAAATGAGCATACGAATTGGATTATCCGGCACGCTTTGCGGAACCGATGGAAGCAAAATGATCGCGAGGCTGTTAAAATCATCAAGCTTGCTTTTTAACTCTTTTTAAGTTATTTATTTAAAGAAAATTGCGCCACGCCGCCCAACAAAATAATCACTTCTGAGAGGCTTGCTATGCAAAATCGTTTCATCGTATCACCGTTCTTCATAGATAAAGAATTGCCGCCGCTCGAGCATTTCGCTCATCCGGATTGGCTCATCAACAAACCTCTTTTCGAGAATGATGATCGCTTCACTCGCATGTCCCATATTAATGACGCCATTGCGCAATTCGTGGCTTCGACGTGCAATCGCGGCGAGCGGCCCGTTAGCATCGCCGGCGATTGTTGCACGACCATCGGCGTGCTCGCGGGATTACAGCGCGCCGGCGTTTATCCCCAACTTTTATGGCTTGACGCGCACGGCGATTTCAACACTGACGAAACCAGCCCCAGCGGCTTCATTGGCGGAATGCCGCTGGCCATGATCGTCGGGCGCGGTGATCAGACTTTGGTGCAAGCTGCAGGCTTGACGCCGCTGCCGGAAACCGACGTGATTTTGGCCGATGCCCGCGACCTGGATGCGGCAGAAAGCAAAGCCGTACAAACTTCCGGCGTCCATCACGTCAAAAATATCGAAGCGCTGCCGCAACAAATTACGGCCGCAGCGCTTTACGTTCATCTTGATGTTGACGTGCTTGACCCGCAGGAAGCTCCGGCCATGCTGTATCCCGCGCCGCATGGTCCGTCTTTGGCGAAGCTGCGCGCGGTGCTGCAATCACTCGCTCAAACTCGGAACCTCGTTGCAGTGTCCATGACCATGTGGGATTTCGTGCAGGATGTGGATAAGAGCACTGAAAGGGCTTGTATGCAGCTTTTAGAGGCTCTAATCAACTCGTGAGCGAACTTCGACTCTCAATTCGGCTACTGACATAGGGTTGTCATAACATATCACGTGCTTATCTTGGTGGTGTAATTCATACAACCAGCACTCTTTTATTTTAGAAAGGAGAAGCCCGATGCGAAAAGTGACCTTTGGCGGCGCCAACAGCCTCGACAACTACATCGCCCGCAAAGACGATGCGGTCGATTGGCTGCTCTGGGGCAAGGAAGCCGAGTCTTTCATGAATAAATTTTGGAAGACGATTGACACAGTTTTGATGGGACGCAAAACTTACGAAGTGGCGCTCCGCAACAGCGGCAGCGGCGAGAATCCGTACCCCAACATCAAAAGCTACGTCTTCTCGCGCACATTGAAGCCGGGTTCAGCTAAAGACGCTGAGATAGTTTTGACGGACGCCGCCGAGTTTGTCCGGAATTTGAAGAATCAAAAAGGCAAAGACATCTGCGTGATGGGCGGCGGCGACTTTGCCAAAACGCTTTTCGAAGCCGGCCTGATCGACGAGATCGGCTTCAACATTCATCCGGTCCTGCTTGGCTCAGGCATTCCGCTTTTTCACGAAATGAAACGCCAGATTGATCTGGAACTGCTCGAATGTAAGCCTTTTAAGAATGGCTGTGTGTTGGTGACTTATCGGGTTAAAAAAGGATGAAGACGAATCTCCTTCTTAAATCAGGTTTGGCCATCTTTCTGGCGGTTGTTAGCGGCTGTCAAAATAAACCTTCGCCTCAAGAAAGCCGGCCGCAATTTTTCATCAAAAGCGCGGCCGGAAAAATTTTTGTTGATCGCGGCGGTTCGGGCGGCGTGCCCGTCGTCATCGTGCATTCGTTGGCGGGCAACACCGCGCAATGGCAAGCGCCGCTCGATCATCTCCGGCAAACGCGCCGCGCGATTGCTTTTGATATGCGCGGTCATGGAAAATCGGATCTTGCAGCGGATCATGATTATTCTCTCGTGGCGATGGCGCAAGATGTGGCAGCGGCCGTCGATTCGCTGAAAATCGAAAAATTTATTTTAGTTGGACACAGCTACGGCGGCGGCGTGATTGCCACGTATGCCGGCCAACATCCGGAACGAGTGGCCGGACTTCTCTTCGTCGATCCCATTGGCGACATTCGCAAACTACCGCAAGCCGCTGTGGACGAATGGATAGCGGGTTTTCGCGGCGAGATGTACTTCGAAGCTGCAGAAGCCCATTGGCGCCGAATTTTGCTGAACGCCGATTCCGCGGTGACCAATACGGTCATTGGCAGTTTGAAAAAAATGTCGAAAGAAGTCGTGGTCGGCGCGTTGGCAGCGACTTTGACCTTTGACCCCGTTACCGCGCTCAAAAATTATCACGGCCCGATGCAAAGCATAGTCTCCGATTTGCCGGATCATGAGATGGCGCTGCATCATGCGATGCTCAACTTGCCGCACGTTGCCATGCCGGGCACCGGCCACTGGCTGCAAATGGAGCGGCCGGAAGAATTCAATTTGCTGATGGATAAATTTTTGAATACAATTAACACACAACCATAACTGAAAGGAAAACGAAGATGGATCAAAAAGCGCTCTACCTGAAATTCTGGGAAAAGGAAGCTCCCGCCACGCGCAAAGTTATTTCGCGCATTCCGCAGGAAAAATCGGATTACAAGCCCGATCCCAAATCGCGCAACGCGCGAGAGATTGCGTGGCTCATGGTGGTGGAGGAAAAGGTGCTCGTTGACGGCATGGAAAGCGGCAAGCTCGACTGGCTGGACATGCCGGCGCCGGCAACGGTGAAGGAGATTCTCGAGACGTATGATCGCTGGCATGCCGATCTGACGAAGCGGCTCCATGGGCTTGATCCCGCGGCGTGGGAAAAATCGATTCCGTTTCTCTATCAAGGTCAGGAAGTCATGCGCGATACCGGCTATGAATTTGGCTGGGGATTTTTGTTCGATCAAATTCACCATCGCGGCCAGCTCTCCACTTATTTGCGGCCGATGGGTTCGACGGTGCCGCAGATTTATGGCCCAAGCGCGGATGAGCCGTTGTAGGACATAACGCGTAAGACGTAAAATGTGATAAATTTAATTTAACAAATTACAGATTACGTTTTACGCCTCTGCTCCCGAATCAAATTTTAATGAACAATAAATGCCAAGGAGACAGAAAATGGAAATGCCGAAACTAACCGACGCGCCTCGCCGGCTCGACAAACTCGTCGGTTGCTGGATTGGCGAAGAAAAAATTCATCCGTCGCCGTTTGATCCGCAGGGTGGCATGGCTCTGGCGCGTGTGGAAAATCGTTTGGCGCTCAACGGCTTTGCCGTGGTGCAGGATTACGAACAGGAGAAAAACGGCCAAGTCGTGTTTCACGGCCACGGTGTTTTTCGCTGGGAGGCGATGCAGCAATGTTATGAAATGCATTGGTTCGATTCGATGGGATTTCCGCCGAGCGTGTTTCGCGGCAATTTCACCGGCGAGGTGTTAACGGTGACGAGCCAATCGCCGCAAGGTCACAGTCGCGCGACGTTTGACTTCGGCACGAAGGGGCATTACAAATTTCTCATGGAAGTTTCGCCGGATGGCAAGCAGTGGTTTCCGTTTATGGATGGGCAGTATTCGCTCAAGCGTTGATCGGCGCTCAAAGGCTTGCCCGCATGGACGAAGAGTTAACGGGTTTCGTTCGCGAGGCGCATGCCGTAGATACAAAGCGATTGCTTGAAAGTCTTGGAGGAGAATTATGCCATCACCTTACAAGAATTGCCAAAGCTGCGGCATGCCCATGAGCAAAGATCCCAAAGGCGGCGGCACGGAAGCCGGCGGCGCCAAGAGTTTGCGATATTGCAGCCATTGCTATCAAGAGGGAAAATTCACCACCCCGAATATGACGAGGGGAGAAATGCAGGCGTTGGTCAAAAACAAACTCAAAGAAATGGGCTTTCCGGGTTTCATCGCCGGCTTTTTCACCAAAGGCATTCCGAAGTTGGAACGCTGGAAAACGGCATGACCATTTTGGAAACCGAACGTCTGCGGCTCCGTGAGATGGACCTGAACGACGTGGAAAATTTGCAGGGCATTTTTTCCGATCCTGCAGCGATGCGATATTATCCGAAAACGAAAACCCTCATCGAGACCGAAGGGTGGATTCGCTGGAACATGACGAGTTACCGCGTTTTCCGTTTCGGCCTGTGGATCGCCGTTTTGAAAGAAACCGGCGCTTTCGCAGGACAGTGCGGCCTTGTCATGCAAAAGGTGGATGATGAGCCAGAGATCGAGATCGGGTATCTCTTGCTCCGTAAATATTGGGGGCAAGGTCTCGCCACCGAAGCGGCAAGCGCCTGCCGCGATTACGCCATCAACCATGTTGGACAAAATCGGTTGGGATATACGCGCTTGATCTCGTTGATTGATCCCCGTAATCTGGCGTCCAAACGCGTGGCGGAAAAAATCGGCATGACGCGCGAAAAAGAAACGTTTATGTTTGACAAGCGCATTGAAGTCTACATTTTTGAAACCGCTGCCGAAAAAATATAAGACATGGAAACTCGAAAGCCCCAAAAAGGCGAAGGCGTCCCGAAAGAAACACCGGCACGCAATAATATTGCCGCTTTACAAAATGTTCTCGCGCAACATTTTTTATTGCGAACTAAAACGGATTTGCGCGCCGAGTTGGAAAAACGCGGCTTCTTTGCAGCGGGCATGCTTGAGCAAGTCCGCATGATGGCGCAAGTCGCATTTGAGTTATCCAGCGCGCAAAATAACGGCGCGGCTCTCATTACGGCTTTGTCCAAATCTACAGTGGAGAAAATTCGGGCGCTCGCGGCGTTTGCCGCGCCGTTGCTTTATGGCGATGATGTGAAACGGCAGCTCGAATGGCTCCGCTTCACCGGCGCCTTGGAAGGCACCTGGCCGCGCGAGGCCTCGGCGACGATCCTGCACAATCTCGTGATTCAACACGGCGTCGCGAGCATTCTGCCGCTGGTGCAAGATTGGCTTCGCGACAACGATCCGGCGGTGCGGCGCGTGGTGACCGAAGCGTTGCGCCCGCGCGGCGTGATGCTGGCGCATATCAACGAACTGAAGCACAATCCGGCGCCGTTGAAAAAAATTCTCGCGCCACTGTTAGATGATGGTTCGGAGTACGTGCAAAAATCGGTGGCGAACAATCTCAACGACATTTCCAAAGATAATCCTGAAATTATTTTGGAATGGACGAGAGAATGGAACACACCGGATGCCACGAAACAACGGCACTGGATTCTCGCACGGGCATTGAGAACGTTAATCGAAGAAGGCCATCCGGCGGCGTTGAAACTTTTGGGCTATGGGACGAATTCGAATTTGCAGGTGACGTGGCAAGACAACACGCCGCAGCGCCTCAAGCTCAATCAGTTCTTGCTTTGTGAGCTGGAAATCGTTAACTTGGCTAAAACCGAGGCCGGCGTTGTGTTGCTGTTGAACATGGATGAGCCGGGTAAAGGCAAGGCGCGGCGCAAAAGCACGTATCAAATCTGGAAGGGAAAAATCCAAGCGGGGGAGACGAAAAACGTCAGCAAGAAAATTCATTTTGTCGATAAAAATTTACAACCGCGCGTGGAGGGAACGTATGGTTTGAGCGTGATGGTTAATGGCAATAAACTGCAGACGCGGGAAATGAAGTTTATAAGATGACCCGAGGCGCCCGGTCGAGGTCATCTTTCCGTTATAAATAAAAAAGGAGACAGGTGATGGAAAGCAGAAAATGGTTCGCGGCGTTATTCATCGGGCTAATAATGAGCGCGACAATGGGACTGGCACAAAAATCCGGTGATGAACTCGCGCGCAAAGCGGCCGAGATTCACCACAAAGTGCTGACGGTTGATACGCACATCGACTGGCCCTCGCATCAGTTCCGTAATTCGAAGTTTGTGCCGCGCGAACGGCACGAACCCGGCAAGTTCGGCAGCGGCCAGTGGGATTTGCCGCGCATGAAAGAAGGCGGCCTGGATGCCGTATTCATGTCGATTTACACTTCGCAAGGCCCGCGCACGGATGAGGGGCATGCCAATGCCAAAGAACGCGCGCTGAAATTAATTGAACTGACCAAAACGATGGCCGCTGACAATTCGGATTTGGCGGAGATCGCGCTCACGCCCGGGGAGGCTTATCGCCTTGAGAAAGCCGGCAAGCGCGCGATTTTCATGGGGATGGAAAACGGTTATCCGCTTGGCAAAGATTTGAGCAACGTCAAAATGTTTTACGATCTCGGGGTGCGTTACATTACGATCACGCACTCGCGCAACAATGAACTCGGCGATTCTTCGACCGATGACAAAAAGGAGTGGAATGGTTTGAGTCCGCTCGGCGAGCAGGTGGTGAAAGAAATGAACCGCCTCGGTATTCTCGTTGACGTTTCGCATGTCAGCGACGAGCTGTTTTGGGACGTGATCGCGCTGACGAAAGCGCCGGTGATTGCGTCGCATTCGAGCGCGCGGGCGCTGTGCGATCATGCGCGCAATATGAATGACGAGATGCTGCAAGCCGTGAAGAAAAACGGCGGCGTCGTGCAAGTTTGTCTGCTGGGCAATTACATTAAAACCATGCCGCCGAATCCGGAACGCGACGAAGCGATGAAGCCGTTGCAGGAAAAAGTGCGCGCGGCGCGGCGCGGCGAGTTGGGCAATGAAGAAGCGCAAAAAGTGATGGCAGAATTCCAGGCGCTCAACGACAAATTTCCCGCCAATCGCCCCACCGTGCAAGACGCGGTGAATCATATCGATTACCTGGCGAAAATCATGGGCGTCGATCACCTCGGCATCGGCTCGGATTTTGACGGCGGCGGCGGGTTGAGCGGCATCGACGACGTTGTGGAAATGCCGAATCTCACCAAAGCGCTGTTGCAGCGCGGCTACTCGGAAAAAGATATTCGCAAAATATGGGGAGGAAATTTGATGCGGGTGTTTAGTGAAACGATTAGAGTTTCCAAGCAATTGCAAACGAACGGCGTTTCATCTCGCTCAGCTTAGTCTGTTACAAGTGATATCTTTGCAAAAAAAGCAAAGATTTTTAACACGGAGACAACAGAGCAAACAGAGCTTAAAAAGCTAAAGAAGAATTCCCAATCATTGCCCTCTCTGTTTGCTCTGTTTTCTCCGGTTAATCTTTTTGGTTGCGGCTCGTTCGCGTTGGGTTTAAGCAATATAATGCAAGGTTTATTAAGAAATCGTGCAAATAAATGAACAGAAATGGAGGAAGGAGAATTAAAATGAGAACGCTACTGGCTTTGGCATTTCTGCTCGTATCAACTTTCACAACCCACGCGCAGGTTTCGCATGGCATTGTGAAAGAAGGGCTGACGCTCGACAGCAAAATTCTCGGCGCGAAAGTGCGCTACACCATTTATCTGCCTTTTGACTACGAAACTTCCAGCCGCTTTTATCCCGTCGTCTATTTGCTGCACGGCTACACCGACAACGACATGGGCTGGATTCAATTTGGCGAAGCGAATCTGATTGCGGACGAAGCCATTGCGCAGCGGGAGATTCCCGCGATGATTATTGCCATGCCCGAGGCGGGGCCGAGTTGGTACATCAACAACTACAATAACTCCGTTCGCTATGAAGATTTTTTCTTTGGGGAATTTTTGCCGTACATTGAATCACATTATCGCATTCGCGCCGAAAAAAGTTATCGCGGCGTTGCCGGGCTGTCGATGGGCGGTTTCGGCACGCTGGTTTTTATCATGCGCCATCCGGAGGTGTTTGCCGCCGGCGCCGCGTTGAGCGCCGCCGTCAATACCACCGAGCAAATGGTGGCGATGGATGAGCGCGGTTGGGGCCGTTGGCCCACCACGGTTTATGGCCCCGGCGCCGGCGAGGCGCGGCTCACCGAGCATCTGCTGTCGTACAATCCCATTCGTCTCGCAGAAACAGGAGATTCCGAAAAGCTCAAGAGTGTTAAAATTTATCTCGACTGCGGCGACGATGATTATTTGACCATTGGCAATGCCATGCTGCACGTGGCGCTCACCAAACGCCAGATTCCGCACGAGTATCGCGTCCGCGACGGCGCTCACGCCTGGTCGTATTGGCGCAGCGGGCTGCTGGAAGCGTTGAAATTCATCGGCACCAGTTTTCATAAACCGTAGCGCCACGTATGCCCCGACGAAATACCTTCACCCAAAACCACGTTCGCAAACTTGCGCTCGCGTTACCCGAAGCGCAGGAATCATCGCATCACGGACATCCGGATTTTCGCGTGCGCCATAAAATTTTTGCGACGCTGCCGCCGGATGGACGCACGACAGTTTTGAAAATTACGCCTGTTGATCTCGACGACCTTATTCAGCGCGACGCCGAAACCTTTCGCGACATTTGGGGCGGGCGCTGGCTCAGCGTAAATCTTGAGCGCGTCTCGCCGGCAGTGTTTCAAAAGCTTCTCAGTGATTCATGGTGTCTTGCCGCTCCCAAAATGCTGGTGCAGGCTTTTAAAAAACGGCGAGATTAATTTGTGGGCAAATTTTTTATCACCACTCTTGCAGAGTCGCGGGCTTGCTGACGGTAGGCGATAACGTAGCCCGAATCGGCTTTGGTAGCAGCGGTAAAAATACCGTGTTTATCGACCTTGCCAAGTTTTTGGGGAACCTTCCACGTCACTTCCTTGTCGAGCAGATTGAGCGGGTTGTAATAATGATCGGCGGCGAGCATGTTGAAATCAAATTTCTCGCCGGGGCGCAACACCACCCGCGACGCGGTGATGTCAAGTTGGGTGACGCGTCCGGGCGGCGCATTACAAATCAACAGCAACGCGTTTGCCACCGCGCGCTCTCCGGTCGCATCGCTGGGCCGATTAACCACGCGCCCGCGCACCACCATGGTCGTGGAGCCGCCCCCATCAAGATTGAGCGCCTGCACGCAACCTAACTCCCGCATGAAACCCGCCAACTCCGGCAGCGTCATGCCTTCGCTGTAGCCCGGCTGGCGGCCATCCACCGTGACGAAATAAAAACGGCTGGTATCCGCATTAAAACCCATTGCCGTGCGCGGATGGCGATTGTTGGTAAAACTCTCGCTGCCGCCCTCGTTCTGATTTTCAATTGAAATTCTCCCATCGCGCACGATACGCGGCAGCCCGCCGATCGCCTCCACCAGCCGCCACGGCGTTTCGGGAATGCGCCAGACAAACCTGATGACATCGCCGACCGCCATGTTCTTGTGGAGCCAGGCTTCGGCGACGCCATGACCGGAGATGATATACGTCGAATCATCCAGCGGCGCATTGCCGGCGCTGCGGGTGAACGCTTTGATGACGGCGCGGATGGTGTCGTTCACGGCAAATTTTTTGAGCGGCTGAATGCGAATCTCGCTGCCAAAATTGTTGGTGTTGGTGCTGCGGCCAAAATAATGATTGTAAAAAATCAGCTCGTCGGTGCTGCGATTGCGATTGAAACCGTTCAACGTTTGCCAAGCTCCGGTTTTGGCTTGCAAACTGCCGGTCAGCGAAAGAAAATTGATGATGGGTTTTTCGTCGGCGCTCACGGCAAAAACGGAACGCGTGGTCGGATGGCGTAAAATCTCGCCGTCGCGCATTTGCAGGTTAATGGGAATGCCGTTGCTGGTATCGTAGAAGTCGCCATTGATCGCCGCCACCACGCGATGTTTGGCGCCGTCGCGGCGCGCCACCATTTGACTGGTGCGCTCTTTGCCTTGCAAATGATCGCTGGCCTTCACCGTTTCCAGTTGCAAGTAGGCGTGGCGCAGATCAAATTCAATCACGTGAATCGCCCACGGTCCGGCTTGGCGATAAATATCGCGATGCCAGGCTTGCGGCCCAATCGGTACCGGCACATCTTTTTTCGGAAAGTTCGCGGCCGGTGCGGGCTGGTCGGTAGTTTGGGCCAACCCGAGCAGCGGGGCGAAAAGAAAAATGGCCCCGATTTTCATAGCCGGTTTAACAAAAAAAGCCGGAAGCACTGAAATTGTTTTCGACTTCTTCAAGCGCAAGTTTATTTCCCAACGGTAACCGGTTCCGGCGCGCCAACGGTTTCGGCGTCCGCGGTTGGTGGCGGGTCGGGCGGCGGCGTGAATTCAACATGCAACGTGCCGAGGGTGATAAAACTATAGAGATTGCGGCCGCAGCTATTTTCGCAATGAAAATCACGAAAGATGCGCTCGCATTCTTCCTGGCTCGTTACCGTAAAGCGTTTAACATTCCCGCAAGCTTCGCAGGTAATAATCAATTGGGTATATTCGATATCTTGCATGAAAAAATTTTCCTCGTCCGTGGACGCCATGAAATGGACTGCCAGCTTTAATTATAGCAGAATCTAAGCTGGTTTGCAAGCTTTTTCTAAAAATTTATTTTTTGCCGAATGGCGCCCGGCCCGACTTGCTTTTCGCCCAAAAGATTTGTATATTGCCTGCCGTTAAACCAGGCTGTTGCGATCTTTCATCATCCGGTGTTTGCCCATGCTCACCTCCGCCAAATCCATTCTCAAAGAAGTTTTCGGCTACGACGCGTTCCGGCCGCTGCAGGAAGAAATCATCCACAACGTGCTGCAGAAAAAAGACGCGCTCGTCATCATGCCGACCGGCGGCGGCAAGTCGCTGTGCTATCAACTGCCGGCGTTGATCTTCGAAGGCCTCACCGTCGTGGTCTCGCCGCTGATCTCGCTGATGAAAGATCAGGTCGCACAATTGCAGCAGCTCGGCGTCCACGCGGTTTTTCTGAACAGTTCTCTCGCGCCGGACGAATATCAGCGCAACCTCGATCGCGTGCGCCGCGGCGAAGCCAAGCTGCTTTATGTTGCGCCCGAAACGCTGTTGAAAACTAAAACGCTGGCGTTTCTGGCGGCGCTGAAAGTCGATTGTCTCACCATTGATGAGGCGCATTGCATTTCGGAATGGGGCCATGATTTCCGGCCGGAGTATCGCCAATTGGTGGAGTGCCGGCCGCGTTTTCCGCAGGCCGTGTGCATTGCGCTCACCGCCACCGCCACGCAGCGCGTGCGGGAAGATATTGCCGCGAATCTGCAGCTCGGCGCCGGCCAGCAGTTCATTGCCAGTTTCAACCGCGAGAATCTTTTTCTCCGCATCGCGCGCAAAACTGATCCGCTCAACCAGACGCTGGAATTTTTGCAGCAGCATCCGAATCAGGCCGGCATCATTTATTGTTTTTCGCGCCGGCAGGTCGATGAGCTGGCCGCGATGCTGCAACAACTCGGCTATGCGGCCAGACCTTATCACGCCGGCTTGCCCGACGAGGAGCGCGCGAAAAATCAGGAGGCGTTTCTCCGCGACGATGCGCCAATCGTCGTTGCCACCATTGCCTTCGGCATGGGCATCAACAAATCGAACGTGCGCTTCGTCATTCACTACGATCTGCCGAAAAATCTCGAATCGTATTATCAGGAAATCGGGCGCGCCGGCCGCGACGGGTTGCGCGCGCAGTGCCTGCTGCTCTTCGGCTACGGCGACGTGGCCAAGATCAGGTTTTTGATCGACCAGAAGACCGGCGTCGAGCGCCAGGTGGCCAACCATCATCTCAGCGTTCTGCTCGGCTTCGCGGAAAGCCAGTTCTGCCGGCGCATACCTTTGCTCGCGTATTTCGGCGAAATCTTCACGCAGACGCCGTGCGGTATGTGCGACAATTGCCTGGCCGGCCAAAAAGAGTTGATCGATCTCACCATTCCGGCGCAGAAATTTCTTTCCTGCGTCGCGCGCACCGGCGAACGGTTCGGCGCCAATCACCTCATCGACGTTCTGCGCGGCTCGCAATCCGAAAAAGTTTTGAAAAACGGGCACGCCAATCTTTCCACCTACGGCATCGGCCAGGAATTTTCCAAAGCGCAATGGCTGCATCTGTCGCGGCAGTTTTTGCACAACGGTTTGCTCGTGCAGGATTTGGAATACGGCAGCTTGAAACTGACGCCGAAAGCGCAGGAAGTTTTGCGCGGCAAGGAAAAGTTTCTCGGCGCCGTGCAGGAAGAACGCGAAGACTTTGCGACTGAACAAACGGAAATTCTGGAACATGATCACGAGTTGTTCGAACTGTTGCGTAAATTGCGAAAGGAACTGGCGGACGAGCAAAACGTGCCGCCGTATGTGGTTTTTGCCGACAAAACGCTGATCGAAATGGCGACGTATTTTCCGCAAGCGCGCGAGAGCCTGCGGCGCATTTACGGCGTCGGCGAGGCCAAATTAGAGAAATACGGCACGGCCTTTCTGCTGGAAATTTCGCGCTATTGTCGCGAGCGCGGGCTGCCGGAAAAACTCAAAGCCACGACCGTCAACAAACCGCTGGCAAGCGCGGCGCCGGCGACGTCAAAAAGTTTGCTCATCGTCGGGGCGTTCAACGGCGGAAAATCCATTGCGGCGTTGGCGCAACAATTCAAGATTAAGCCCAACACCATCATGGAACATTTATACAAATACGTTAGCCAGGGGCACGCGCTGCGCGAAGCAGGCCTGCTGGAACATTCGCGGCTCGATCCCGCCGACCGCGGCAAGGTGTTGGCAGCGTTCGAAAAACTGGGCGCGGATTATCTGCGGCCGGTGTTCGACGCCATGCAGCAAAAAGTCAGTTATGACGAGCTGCACCTGCTGCGGGCGTATTATTTGAGCCGGAAGTTGACGCCGGCAAAGATATAACCGCGCTGCCGCCGAAAACCAGTGTCTGAAAAATCAGGTCATTCGTGCAAGTTTCGCCAAGGGATTTCCTTTTCGGCCACTCCGCAATCATAACGAAATTTTGGCTTTGCTCATCGCCCAGGGTTTTGACCCTTACCTCGGCTTTTTGCACGGCGTCGTTTATGGCCGGCCTTCCCTGGCGTTGAATCTGGTTGAAGAATTTCGCCACCCGCTGGTTGACCGGCTGACGCTCAACCTCTTCAACAACCAAGGGCTCACCGCCGAAGATTTTCGCCCGGTTGAAGGCGAAGGCATTTATCTCACGCCCGCAGCGTTGAAAACCTATTTGCAATATTACGAGCGCCGGATGCGTGAGCCGATCACCCTGGCCGAAGCCGCGGCGCCAACCAGCTTTCGCCAAATTCTCCGCGACCAGGTGCAGCGTTTGACCAAAACCATTAAAATACAGGAACCCGATCAACCTTTTTATAGCGAAGATTAACGTCGCGCGGCTTTTCTCCCGCATCTGAAAAAAAAACTTGACTTTTTAAAAAAACTTGCTATGTTAATTCTCATCTCTTATGATCTGGAAGATGACCGCGGCCGCACGCGGTTGGCGAAGCTGTTGCAGGATTTCGGCCCGCGCGTGCAGAAGTCGGTCTTTGAAGCGGACGTGCAGCCCAAAGCGTTTGAGCGCCTCTGCGCCAAACTCGCCAAAGTTCAATTGGGCAAAGAAGACAGCATCCGGCTGTATCAGCTTGGCGGCGAATGCGGGCAGAAAGTGCGGATTTGGGGTGTTGGCCGGGTGACCAAAGACGCGAAATTTTATATTGGGTGAATTTTGATCAATTGTATGCAATATTGATGCCGATTTAAATTGGTCAATTTCCGCCATAGGTTACACTGTCACTGGTTTGTTATAAAAAACATAAACTTAACTAAATATGAATGTCAGGAGGTGATGCTTTTGCGACAGAAATTTTTCTTAAAAAAGGAGGGTTACACCAAACGGCCTTTTTTTGCCTTTAAAAACAGTATCTTGCAAGGGTGGCCGTTGGAAAAGACCTAATCTGTATTGTGGGATTGAGACCGCCGCCGTTGTTTTTCCAAAGCCGATCCAGTTAAGCTCGTTGGAAAAGACCTAATCTGTATTGTGGGATTGAGACTTGCTTCGCCACGCCATCTATCATTGCGATATTGGTCAGGTTGGAAAAGACCTAATCTGTATTGTGGGATTGAGACTTATTCTCTGTTGCGCCTCGACTTGGCTCATAAAGACAGTTGGAAAAGACCTAATCTGTATTGTGGGATTGAGACAGATTTTCCCGACCTCAATCAATTTGTCGGCAACTGCGTTGGAAAAGACCTAATCTGTATTGTGGGATTGAGACTTTGGATTGTTGCAGGAAACTGCGAGCTTTTTCGACCTGTTGGAAAAGACCTAATCTGTATTGTGGGATTGAGACATTTTCTCGTTGTCGCATTTCGTTGCGAAAATCCAACAATTGTTGGAAAAGACCTAATCTGTATTGTGGGATTGAGACGTTCGCGGTTCATGCGCGCGACCATGTCTTCATAGACTTTGTTGGAAAAGACCTAATCTGTATTGTGGGATTGAGACCCAAAGGTTTTTTCGTATTTTATAGACCCGCCGGAAAATGTTGGAAAAGACCTAATCTGTATTGTGGGATTGAGACTTTCAGAGAAGCAAAAAGCAAAGAGCAAAAAGAAAAAAGCAAGAAAAGCGGGGTGAGACGAGTAATCTCAAAAATTGCTTTTTGCCGTTTGCCTTTTCGGAAAGACCTAATCTGTATTGTGGGATTGAGACGAGGCAGTGAATACTGGATCGTAGTTGTGGTTTTGGTTGGAAAAGACCTAATCTGTATTGTGGGATTGAGACGTAGTACGGGCCAATAGGACCATTAGGCGTAACAGACAGTTGGAAAAGACCTAATCTGTATTGTGGGATTGAGACTGATGGAGTCGCGCTGTGCTTGAGTCCAAACGCGCGGCGTGTTGGAAAAGACCTAATCTGTATTGTGGGATTGAGACTTTCAGAGAAGCAAAAAGCAAAGAGCAAAAAGAAAAAAGCAAGAAAAGCGGGGTGAGACGAGTAATCTCAAAAATTGCTTTTTGCCGTTTGCTTTTTGCCGTTTGCCTTTTCGGAAAGACCTAATCTGTATTGCGGGATTGAGACTTTCTGAGAAGCAAAGAGCAAAGAGCAAAAAGGGGTATATCCCATTTTTAGTTGAAATTTTAGATGGCTCCCCTGCCCCTGCGCCGTCCGGCGCAGGGGCAGGCCGGTGCTACGAGCTGGATTCCGAGCCGCTTTGCAACGCTCGTTGTAGCATCGG
>Ga0247727_10007563_pt1 | contig 20630 bp, 15 predicted proteins | sample WisWelCaveWW1625_FD_202498 | JGI IMG/M metagenome (GOLD analysis project Ga0247727, IMG submission 202498) | Biofilm microbial communities from Wishing Well Cave, Virginia, United States - WW16-25 | ecosystem: Environmental > Aquatic > Deep subsurface > Groundwater > Cave microbial mat | place... | reverse complement strand
CTCGGCGTAGCGAAGCGCGTGCATGGTCAGCTCACGCTCTCCCTCGCGATGCAGCCGTCGCGCATCTCGATCAGGCGCTGCGCCCGCTTCGCCCTGCCCGGATCGTGTGTGACGAGAACGATCGTGACGCCGCGCTGGTGCAGGCCCACGAGGATCTCCATGATCTCGTCGCCCGTGCGGCTGTCGAGGTTCCCGGTCGGCTCGTCGGCGAGCAGCAAGTCCGGCTCCGCGACCAGGGCACGCGCGATGGCGGCGCGTTGGCACTCGCCGCCCGAGAGCTCGCTCGGGCGATGCTCGCTGCGTCCGCCGAGACCCACGCTCGAAAGCACGCGCTGGACCCGCTCTGCGCGCTGGGCGCGCGAGACGCCCTGGTAGATCAGGGGCAGCTCCACGTTCTCGGCCACGCTCAGCTGGGGGATCAGGTGGAAGGCCTGGAAGACGAAGCCGATGCGGCGGTTGCGTAGGCTCGAGAGCTCGTCGTCGCCGAGCCGCGCGAGATCCGTTCCGTCGAGACTGACGCTTCCGCTCGTGGGCCGATCGAGGCATCCGATCAGGTGGAGCAGGGTCGTCTTGCCCGAGCCCGATGCGCCCATCACCGCCAGGTAGTCGCCCCGCGCGACGCGGAGCGAGACGCCGGCCAGGGCGTGAACCTCGCGCTCGCCCATGGGATGGGTCTTGCGAACGTCGTCGAGCTCGATCAGGTCGGGCATCGCAGTCTCAGAGCACTTCCGGAGCGACGAGCAGCACCTCGTCGCCTTCCTCGAGCCCTTGCTCGACGATCGCGATGCGCTCGGTGCTGCCGCCGAGCGTGAGAACGCGTGTTTCGACCCCCCGCCCGTTCTTGCGGTAGGCCACGGTGCGGTCGAGCTCGTCCAGAAAGACGGCTGCCAGCGGCAGGTAGAGCGCAGCGCTGTGCTCGCTCACCAGGATTTCGACGGTCGTGCTGAGGCCGGACTTCACGCGCTCGTCGCTGCCCTCCACCCGCACCCTCACGTCGAACACCTTGAGGCCCGTGGGCTTCCCGGTGATCTGGCTGATCTTCTGCCGCGCCAGGGCTCCGACCGACACCACCTCGCCGGCGAAGGGTGCCTCCGGGTAGGCATCGAGGCGAAGCTCGGCTCGGCTCCCGACTCGCACTTTGCCGAGATCGAACTCGCTGATCTCGGCGTCCACGACCATGTTGGCCGTGTCGGGGAGATACAGGAGGGGCATTCCTTCGAAGGGAATCATGCCGACGGAGATCTTGATCAGACTTCCTGCCTCGCCGCCGCTGGCGTAGACGACGACACCGTCGCACGGTGCATGGACCTCCCCTTCGTCGAGCTTTCGTTGTTGCATCTGGACTTCCTGCCCCGCACGGTCCACGTTCGCACGGGCCGCCTGCACCGCGGCGTCGAAGGCGTGGTTGGCGGCTTTGACCTCCAGATAAGCGAGGCGTGCGCGCTCGAGCTCGCTCTTGTTGATGTAGCCCTTCTCGGCGAGCTCGGGCAGCACTTCGTACTCGAGCAGCGCCTTCTGCTCGGTCGATCGGCGCGCCTCGCGCTCGGACTGGGCCTTGAACAAGTCGGCCCGGGCGACGGCCAGCATGGACTCGGCGGTGCTCTTCGCAAGCTCATACTTCTGGGACTCGAAACGAACCAGCAGATCACCTTGCTGGACGCGCGTCCCCTCCGCGACGAGCCAGGTGATCAGCTTGTCGTTGGTGGCGCTGACGGTGGTTTGCTGCGCCGCACGAAGCTCTCCGGACTCCGTGAGGGTGATCCTCACGTCACCGCGTTCGACCTTCGCGCTCGGAGTTGCGACGCTGGGGCCGTGTCGGAGGAAGCCCAGCAGCACGAAGGCGAGAGCGAGGAGGACCGGGATGCCGATCCCGAGCAGGCGGCGTCGGTCGGTTCGCAGGGCGAGTTGTCGCAGCTGCTCGAGGAGGTCTAGGGAGAGCGTCATCGCTTTGGTTCTCCGGACCTGACGTCGAATCACAGGGGCCCCGCAATGCGAGCCTCGAGCCGCGCCAGGCTGTTGACGTAGTCGACGATGGCCGTGAGCAGCTCGGTCTCGGCCGAGACGAGGTCTTCCTGCGCGTCGGTCACGTCGAAGTTGTCCGCCAGGCCGAGGCGGAAGCGGGTGTCTGCCGTCTCGAGCTTGGCGCGCGCCTGCTCGACCTTGGCGATCTGCGCCGTCAGATCTCCGAAGTTCTCTCGCAGGCTGATCGCCTCGATCCGCACCTCGATCTCGATCAGACGCTGGACATCGCTGAGCTCGCGCTCGACTCGTTCGTTCAGGAGCCGGGCCGCTCGCAGCCGCTCCCGCGCGGCCACGTTGCCGAAGGGAATCTCGAAGTGCAGCCCGACCGCCCAGGCCTGCGAGTCCATGTCCCACGTCGTCCGGGAGGTATCGGAGAAGCCGGCCCTGCCGTAGGCCCCGAGGAAGTCGAGCGCGGGTAGTACGTCATTGGAGGCGACCTGGACCGCGAGCGCGCTCTGGTCGAGACGCGCCAGGATGAGCCGGATCTCCGGCCGGCTCTCGATCGCTTGCTCGATCCAGCGGGCGAGCCTGATTTCGACGGGCTCGAAGGGGATCGTCGCCTCCGCGGGCTGGACCGGCTGGTCGATGCGCGTACCCAGCACGTTGCGCAGCACGAGCTGGGAGACACCGAAGCCGCCGCGGTTCCTCGCGAGCGAGGCCTCGCCGTCCGAGATGCGGATCTCGGCGCTGAGCACGTCGCGGCGCGTGGCGCGCCCCGCCTCGAACAGCGCCCGCGAGGCTTCGAGCAGGGCGCGGTCGCGCTTCAGCGCCTCCTCGCTCACCTCGATCAGGCGCTGGGCCAGGATGGTGTTGAAGTACGCCTCTTTGACCTGTGCGGTGACCTGCAGGATCTGAGCGCGCAGCTGCGCCTCGGCGATCGAGAGGTTGTACTCGGAGTCGAGGATCTGGCGGCGTGCCACATAGACTCTGCCGCCTCGCAGCAGCGGCTGGCGCAGCAGGAGGGCGGTTCCGCCCAGGTAGCGATCCGAGCGCTCGTCGAGATCGTCGGTCGTATCGTGGATCGACTTGCGGAGCAGCTGGGTCGATACGGTCGCGGTACCACCCGTCGGTAGCTCCTGGCGCACGAAGGGGAGGGCCCCCTGGGAGTTCTGCTCGTAGGTTCCGGGCACGAGGCCGCCAGGGTCCGTGAACTCGTCGGGTGCATCGACGAGGCGCTCCGCGCCAGCGACGGAAATGAAGCCGGGAGTCGGGTGGAACTTCGCGCGCGCGGCAGGCACCAGCGCCTCGGCCACGTTCCGATCGATGGCCGCGACCTGGAGCTGGAGGTTGGCCTCGAGCGCAACGCGAATCGCCTCCTCGAGGCTGAGTACGAGCGGCGGGCTTTCGGCAGTCGAGGTTTCGGCCGTGGGGGTCGCGCGGTCGATCAGGCGCCGGATCTCTCCTGTATCGAGCTCCGAGATGCTGCCGATCGGCAGCGCCGGCTCAGCGTTACTGTCGAGCGCCGGGAAGACCAGGCACGCCGAGAGGCACGAGGCCGCGAGTGAGCGCAAACGCCACATTGGATTCATCCAGATCAGCTTTTCGCGGAGCAGAGCATCTTATCACCACGCCCCGTGGCGAGGCGTGAAAAAAACGCGAGCGGGCCAGCGATCCCTCGCCTGCTTCGGCAGCGCATGCGCAAGCACACGGGATGCAGGCACGGAAAGTCTCAGCTTCGGCTGGATTCCGGTCCTTTGTTGCGCGGCCGGTGGCGGTACTGCGTCTCGTACAGCGTGCGGTAGTGAGTGCTCGTGGCGATCAGCTCGGCGTGTGTTCCCTGCTCGATCACCCGGCCCGCTTCGAGCACGAGAATCAGGTCCGCGCGTCGGATCGTTGCGAGTCGGTGCGCAATCACCAGCGCGGTCTTGCCCTTCGTGACCTGGGCGAGGGTCTGGTCGAGGCGTGCCTCGGTAATCGCATCGACGGCGCTCACGGGCTCGTCGAGGATCAAGATCGGCGCGTCTCGCAGCAGCGCGCGTGCGAGTGCGAGGCGCTGGCGCTGCCCGCCCGACAGGTTGCGCGCGCGGTCGGAGAGCAGCGTGTCGTAGCCCTCGGGCAGCGCGCTCACGAAGCCGTGGATCTGCGCGGCGCGAGCCACGGCCACGATCTCCTCGAAGCTCGCCTCGGGGCGCCCGAAGGCGATGTTGTCCCGGACGCTGCGGCGCAGCAGCAGCGTGTCCTGGAGCACGGCGTTGATCTGGCTGCGCAGCGACTCGAGCGTAAAGCGCCGGATGTCCTGTCCGTCGATCCGAACCGTGCCTTGCCAGGGATCGAAGAAGCGGAGCAGCAGGTTCACCACGGTGCTCTTGCCGGCGCCGCTCGAGCCCACCAGCGCCACCAGCTGGCCGGGCTGGGCGCTGAAGCTGAGCTCGCGCAGCGCCGGGACGCCGGGCCGATAGCCGAAGCTCACACGATCGAATTCGAGTGCGCCGCGAAAGCTCGGCGCGAGGGTCGCGTCGTCGGCGTCCCGCACGCCGGCCTGCGTGGAAAGGATCTCCGCGACCCGCTCTCCGCTCACCACGTGCCGCGACACGTCGAGCAGCAGCTCGGCCAGCTTCTGGAGCGGCATGTAGAGCTCGCGCAGCCACGGTACGAAGAGCACCAGGTCGGTCGCCTCGAGCTGCCCGGCGAGCGCGCGCCGGCCCGCGTAGTAGATCACGCCCGCCGTGGCGATCGCGACCAGGAGCTCGACCGCCCGGCCGAAGCCGCGGCTGAGCTGGAGCCTCCGGATGTCCGCGACCATGCTCGCGCGCGTCTCGGTCTCGAAGCGGCGCCGCTCCTGGCCCTCGCGCGAGAAGGCCTGCACCACGGCCATCGAAGCCGCGTTCTCCTGCACGATCGCCCCGACTTCGCTCTCCCGCACTCGTGTGACCTTGGCGAGCTCGGCCACACGGCCGCGGAAGCGTGCGGAGAGGAAGTAGATGGGCGGCGCGACGGCGAGCGCCAGCAGCGTGAGCCGAATATCGATCGCGCCCATCAGTGCCAGCACCCAGGCGAAGCTGAACACCATCTTGAGCAGCTCGGTCGTCGAATCGACGAGCAGGCGCCGAAGCGTGTTGACGTCGTCGGTGAGGCGCACCACGAGGTCGCCCGGTGAGAGCGCGCCATGGAAGGACATCGGCAGCAGCTGAAGGCGGTGGAAGACGTGATTGCGGATGTCGTTGTTGGCGAGGCGTGCCGCGCTCGAGATCCAGTAGCGATAGAAGTAGGAGAACAGGCCCTGCAGGAAGACCAGCGCCACCATCGCGGCGCACAGCCACGCGAGCAGCGCGTGTGCGTCAGCGGCAAAGGGCGCCAGCGCGTCTGTAGCGGCGCCTTCGGGCAGGGGCTTGCCGAGCAGCACGTGGTCGAGGATCCACTTGAGCGGGAAGGGCGTCAGGGTCTTGGTGAGCACCGCGGCGCCCATCGCGGCGTAGCCCACCGCGAACGAGCGCCAGTACGGGCGCAGGTGAGGCCCGAAGGTCCGGTAGAGATCCCAGAGCGCATGGGGCAGGCTGCGGCGATCGACAGGTTCAGCAGGCATCAGCGGGAGCTCACTCTCGAGCACGCCAGACTACGACCCCGCGCCGCGTGAGTCCATCCGATTCATGGCGTGCGGCTACTCTTCGCCCCGATGTCCCGAGTCACGAACCTGCTCTCGAGCGCGACGCCGCGCCGCTTGCGACTCCCCGAACGGGGTGTCGAGCTCGCGCTCCTCGATTTCGGGGGCGCGGGCCCGCTCGCGCTGGCGCACCACGCCAACGGCTTCTGCAAGGGGATGTGGGCCGAAGTTGCGCACCTGCTGCGCGGTCGGCTCCGCGTCATCGCGTTCGACGCGCGCGGCCACGGCGACTCCTCGCGTCCGGACGGGCCGGCCGCGTTCGCCTGGCCCGAGTTCGCCCGCGACTGCGCAGCGTTGGCCGCGCTGCTGGTCGCCGAGGCCGGCGCTCCGCTGGCGCTCGGGATCGGGCACTCCTTCGGGGGCACGAGCCTACTCGGCGCCGCAGCCGAGCGCCCCGAGCTGTTCGAGCAGCTGCTGCTGATCGATCCGGTCACGCCGCCTCCACCCGCGCTGCGCGGGCCCGAGCGTGCCGAGCACGTGAAGCGCCTGTCGGACGGCGCGCGTCGCCGGCGGGACGACTGGCTGAGCCGCTCGGAGGCCCGCAGCTGGTTCCTCGAGCGCTCCCTCTTCTCCTCGTTCACACCCGCGGCCCTCGATCTCTACCTGCTCGACGGGCTCCGCGAACGCGCGGACGGGGGCGTCGAGCTCAAGTGCCCGGGGGCGATCGAGGCCGCCGTCTTCGAGCAGGGCGAGTGCTTCGACCTCGGCGCGTGGACGAAGGGCCTCGCGGTGCCGGCGCTCTGGCTCTGGGCCGAACGCGGAAACTTCCCGCTCGCGCTTCACGAGGCGCTTGCTGCCTCGATGCGAGCGACGCGACTCGAACGCGTCTCGGCGGGCCACCTGATTCCGATGGAGCGACCGGGACTCGTCGCGGAGGCGATCCTGCGCCTGCTGGCCGCCGCGCCGGCTCACGGCTTCCGAGAAGGAGGGTCTCGAGGGTAAGGACGGCTCACCCTCGCCGTTGGCTCTGGCCGGAACCGCCACTTCCGCCGGATCAACTCGAACGGTCACTCCCTGGTGTCAGGGCACCGGTCGAGGCCGGTGCGCCGGCCGAAGGGTTGACCGGGAGCGCCTGACGGGCATAGCATGGAATCCGCTGGCGGGGGAAGGAGGCCTCATGGATCCGCGCTTTCCGCTCCGCTCGAGCGTTCGGCTGGGCTGGCTTCGCGTCGCGGCGCTGTGCTTCCTCGTGCTCGCTCCGCCCGCGGCTCATGCGACGCCAGTTGGTCCGTCGCTGTACCAGTGCTTCGATGCCACGCAGACGACCGCGTACCAGGGTGCCTTCACCGGAACCTGCGCCGTCGAGAGCCCGTTCGCCGCGACGGTGCGAACCGCCGGCTTCGGTTACTTCGTGCTGGAAAACTTCGAGGACCAGTCCTTCGACGCCCCGGGCGTGACGCCGGTGCTCGGGATCCTGGGTGGGATCCAGTACGCGGTAGACGCGGACGACGGGGCGATCGACGGCATCGGCGGAGTCCGCGGGAGCCATGTCTCCGGCAACCTGACCCTCGCCTTCGACGTCGGTGTCCTCGGCCTCCTGCCGACGCACGTGGGGATCGTGGTCACGGCGATGCCGAATGCGCTCAACGGCGACATCGTGCTCGAGGCGTTCGGTCCGGGCGGCTCGCTCGGGACGACCTCGCCAGTCACCATCGCCGGGAGCCCGGTTCGAAACACTGCGAACGACACGTTCTTCGGCTGGACCGACGCAGGGGGCATCAGCTCGATCACGCTGTCGAACACGAACACCGTGATGGTCGTCGACCACCTCCAGTACGGCGGCCCGATCCCTGAGCCTTCTTCCTGGGTGATGCTACTCGCCGGTCTCGCGCTCACGGTCGTCGGTCGGCGCCGGACGGGCGTGATGTAGGCGACGCTTCCCGACTTTCGCCACGCACACGAATGTGCGGAGCGCACTTGTCTGGACCCCCCGCCGGCCGACCAGACGTGCAGCCAGATGCGGGGCGTCAACCCCGCCCCCCGGCCGGCCGATGCAGCGGGCGACATGGCGGGGTTCCCGAGACAGCGCGTCTGCCGCTTCGCGGCGGTCGCGGTTGCGGCGTCGTTGCTCGGCGCTGCGCCCGCGTGGGCGCAGTCGGACCAGCGGGCGGCGCCCGCGAGCCCGGAGCCGGACGCAGTTGCCGCCCAGGGGCCGGCGCCCTCCGCGCCGAGTGCCGTCGCGGTCTTCGCGCCGCGCGCGCCGGCCGCACTGCGCGCGGTGGACGGCGGCGTGCGCCTCTGGATCGTGCAGGAGCTGCGCCGCGGCGGCGTGCCGGTGGTCGCTCCCGCCCACACGGATGCGGTGGCCGCACGGCATCTCGCTGCCGATCACCTCTTCCTGCGCGGCTCGGATGCAAAGGCGCTCGCGAGCGAAGCCGAGGCCGGCGCCGTGTTGCTCACGAAGATCGGCGTGCAGGACGGCAAGCTCGAGCTGTGGATTCGCGCCTATGGCGGGAGCGGCGAGCTGATCGCCGTCGGGCGGGGAGCCGGGCGCGTGGCTGCGCTCGGCGAGGCGTTGGTCGCGGCGCTCCTCCCCGTGCAGGCGGCGCTCGGGGCAAGCCCGACCGAGAATCAGCTCCCGCCTCGCCTCGCGGAGCTCGGCAGCTACGAGCGCGCCCTGGAGCGCGTGGAGGGTGGTGAGCTCGCGACCGCGTGGCGCGAGATCAGCGGCATCCGCAGCCCCACCGCGGAGGCGCTGCGCGAGGACGTCCTCACGCTGGGCGCTGCGCCGGAGGTCGCCGCGGCGGAGCGCTCGCGTCTCGCCAGCCTGCGCGGGGCCAACGATCCCGATTGGCTCGCGATCCGTCACTCGCTCCAGCGAGAACGCAACGAGGCGCTGCTGCTCGCGGGAGCGGAGCATGCGCTGGCGGCGGACGACCCCGAGGGCGCCCTGGTGCTGTTCGCGGAGGCCGCGAAGGTGGCGCCCGGCAGCCTCGCTGCGGAGCGCGGGCGGGCGCGGGTGCTCGCCGAGCTCGATCGCCACGAGGCTGCGAGAGCGGCCTTCGAGCGGGTGATCGCGCTGGCGTCCGAGGACATCGAGGCTCGTCTGGCGCTGGCGAAGAATCCGACCCTGGCGCCACACGCGCAGGCGCGCCGCCTGTTCGAAGCCGGCGAGCTACAGAGCCGCGCGCTCGACGAGGAGGGAGCTCGCAGGTCCTTCGCTACTGCCGTCACGATCGACGCAGGCCTCAGTGCGGCGACGCGCCACCACTTCGCCCAGCTGGAAGAGGCACTCGGCAACGACGCGGAGGCACTCGGCGTCTGGGACGAGGCCGCGGCCGCGGATGCGACGGACCTCGAAGCCCTCGCAGGGCTCGGCCGGATGCGTGCGCGCAGCGGCGACGCGGCGGGGGCGGGCGTCGCCTTCGCAACGGTGCTCGCGCAAGAGCCCGAAGATTCCGAGGCCCTGCTCGGCTACGGCCAGTCGTTGCTGGCGCAGGGTAATGTCGAGCAGGCGCTGGCTCCGCTCGAGAAGGCGGTCGCATTGGCCCCGCGCGAGGCGGCCGCCCGAGGCTCCCTGGCGAGCGCACTCGAGGCCGCCGGCCAGGCCGACGCTGCCCTGCGTGTGCTCGACCCGGCACAGGTCGAGGCGACGGATCGCGCGCAGATCCTCACACAGCGTGCGGAGATCCAAGCCGGCGCAGGACGCCTCGCCGAGGCACAGGCTGCGCTAGAGCAAGCCGTCGAGATCGAGCCCGACGAGCCACCGCTGCGCTCGGCGCTGGCGAAGCTGCACACGCGTGCTGGCAACCTACCGGCGGCCGAGCAGCAGCAGGCGTTGGTCGTGGCGCTCTCCGGCGCCGCGCGGGAGATCGAGACCCGTGACGCGCTGACGACCGCGGCGGCTGCGGGCGCGGCAGCAGCCGGCGACGAGTTCGCGGCGCTGGCGGCCAGCTTCCCCACCGGCACGCCCGAGCGGCGGCCGATCCGGCGCGTAGCATGGCTGGGTCTCGTGCCGACGCAGAGCTGGCCTGGACGCGTGCGCGCCTGGCTCGTGCCGCAGGCGATCGACTCCACGGTCCTCGAGGCGGCACTGCGCGCTGCTTTCGCAGAGCGCTTCCAGATCGAGACGCCACGTCCCGTGCCCGGCCCGGCCGAGGCGCCGCTCGCCAGCGTGCGCGCCTTCGGCACCGAACGCGGCGACGTGGCGCTCTCGAACGATGTGCTCGACGTCGATGCGGTGATCGTGGCGCGCTTCGCGCCGGCTGAGCCCGAGGCTTGGCTCGACCCGCCGGTGCGGGCCATCGAGATCGAGGTGCGCCTCGCCAGCGGCCGCAGCGCAGGCACGGTGTGGATGCTGGGCAATGTGGCGAAGCTGGCCGACGCGGGGGGTTATCTGCGCTGGAACTGGCGCGCCGGTATCAGCCTCGGGGTGCTGGTCGCGTTGCTGCTGCTGCCGGTGTTGCGCGGCTGGGGCTCGATCGTTGTCGTGCTCGACTATGAACGTACGCGCGGCGCACAGGGCTTCTTCAGCATCGAGCTGTCGCGGCGCCCCGGCCGTACCAAGCAGGAGCGCAAGCGGAGCAGTGGCCGCAGCCGCGCTGCGAAGTACCAGCGCCGCGCCCGCGCCTGGTCTCGCTTCACGCGCCACATGGTTGGCCACCAGACACGCATGAGCTGGCTGCCCGCGCGCCAGTGGTACGTGGCGGTGCACGGGCTGCTGCAGGATACGTCGTCTCAGGAGGTGATCGGCAACTACCTCGAAGAGCGGAAGATCCACGTGAGACGCGGTCAGAACAGCGAGGTGGTGTTCGACTTCCGGCGCAAGGCGGCGCCGATCGAAGTGCAGCTCCGGCGCGAAGAAGGCGCGGCTCCGCTGCAAGCTCGAGTGGCGGTGCTGGGCGTTCCCGACTCGCTGCGCTTCCTGAAGGACGACCGTGCGACTGTTTTCCTCGGCCTCGGCGAGCACACCCTGCTGATCGGGGCCGCGGACCGGGTGTTCGAGCGGGTGATCGAGGTGCGCGAGCTGGTCGGACAGGTGGTGGGCGTCGCGGTGGACCAGGCGGACGGCGCCGCGTTCAGCGGCTGCTCTGAGGCGGTCGATCCCTACCTCGAGGGTGACCTGATGCAGGCGAGCCAGGCGCTCGAGCGCGCCGGCAAGAGCGAAGCGGCCCTGCTGCTGCGCTCGACGCATCACCGCCTGCGTGGCGACACCGAGGCCGCCGCGCAGTGCCTGGAACAGACGGGTCGCTTCGCGGAGGCCGCCCAGCTCACGAAGCAAAGCCCCGCGCCGAAACGCTCGGCCGATCTGTTCGAAAAGGCCGGTGATTTCCACAGCGCAGCCGCGGAGCATGTGCGCGCGGGCGACCCGCTCGAGGCCGCACGCGCGTACGAGGCCGGCTTCGAGTATGCCGCCGCGATCGACGCCTATCGAGCCGCGGGCGTGCGCGAGAAGGCGTTGGAACTGCTCGAGAAGACCGGCCGCTTCTTCGAAGCGGGGGTGCTCGCACTCGAGCTTTCCGACGGTGACCTCGCCATCCGCTGCTTCCAACAGGTCGGGCCGCGCGAGTCCGACTATGTCGAGGCCTGCGAAGGACTCGCAAACCTGTTTGCAGAGCGCGGCGCCTTCGATCTCGCGGTCGACAAGGCACGCGCGGCGATCGAGGCACGCGGCGCGGACGACGCGCCGCTCGACGCGCAGGAAGGCCTGGCAAAGCTGCTCGAGCGGGCGAGCCGCGACGCCGAGGCGCTCGCGGTGTGGGAGAACATTCGCAAGCGCGACTTCCAGTACAAGGGGGCGGGTGAGAGGATCGAGGCACTGCGCCAGAGCGTGGCGGCTACGCAACGCGCGAGCGCCGCACCGATCGGTGTCGCGACGGCAGTTGCACCTGCCGGCGTGAGCGAGTCGCGCTACGAGGTGCTCGGCGAGGTCGGGCGCGGCGGGATGGGCGTCGTGGTCAAGGCGCGCGACACGCGCCTCGGGCGCACCGTGGCGCTGAAGCGCATGCCCGAGAATCTGAAGAGCAACCCGACCGCGGTGCAGCTCTTCCTGCGCGAGGCGCGCGCTGCCGCGGCGCTCTCACATCCGAACATCGTGACGCTGTTCGACGCCGGCCAGGAGGCGGACGGCAGCTACTACCTCACCATGGAGCTGCTCGAAGGCTTCGGCCTCGACACGCTGCTGAAGAAGCGCGGTCGACTCTCGGCGCGGGATGCCGTGCGCATCGCCGTCCAGATCGCGAAGGGGCTCCAGTTCGCCCACGAGAAGGGCGTCGTGCACCGCGACATCAAAACGGCGAATCTGTTCTTCACGAAGGACCGCGTGGTGAAGATCATGGACTTCGGCCTCGCCAAGATGACCGAGGAGGTGCGGCGCTCGGCGACCGTGATCGGCGGCACGCCCTACTACATGGCGCCGGAGCAGGCGGCGGGTCAGCAGGTGGATCACCGCACCGATCTGTACGCGCTCGGCGTCACGCTGTTCGAGTTGGTGACCGGCAGCGTGCCCTTCCGGGAGGGCGACGTCACCCACCAGCATCGCCACGCGCCCGCACCCGATCCGCGCGAGCGCATTGCGGATCTGCCCGAGCCGCTCGCCGCGCTGATCCTGCGGCTCATGGCCAAGGCGCCCGACGAGCGCCCCGCCACGACGGCCGAGGTGGTGCGCATACTCGAGAAGCTGCTGGCGCAGCTCGGCGGCGGAGCGGCTCTAGCCAGCGCCGCTGACAGCTAGGAGCCTGGACGCTTCGCCGACATGCCGCTGGCTCTCTGGGCGTGCGCGTTGTGGAACGTTTACCTAGATTGGCCCTCCCGCTGGGAGCCGGGCACAGAACCGATGCGCGACGACGAACGGGGCGCGGACGAAAGCCACGACGAGGAGATCCCCACCGGCTTCGGCGTGAACGCCGGCATCGTGGCCGAGATCCGCCAGCGCTGGGATCTCGACCCGCATTCCGTACACGAGAGCTGGTCGGAGGTGTTCGAGGGCGAGGAGCGGCCGCTCCCCGAGGCGAAGCCCGAGCCCCTTGCTGTACCCGCCACCGGCGCGCTCGCCAGCCCGCAGCTGGCCGAGAAATACGCGCGCGTGCTGCGCCTGATCCACGCCTACCGTGCACGCGGGCATCGCATCGCCGACACGGATCCGCTCGGCTCGCGCGCCGACTACTTCCCCGAGCTCGACCCCGCCCATTACGGGCTCGGCGACGAGGACTTCGATACGCCCTTCTTCGCCGGCGACCTGCCGGGCGGCCCGATCCAGCCGCTGCGCCAGATTCTCGAGCGGCTGCGCGCCAGCTACTGCCGCAAGGTGGGCGTCGAGTTCACGCACATCCAGGACCCCGGCCCGCGTCAGTGGTTGATGCGGCGCATGGAAGAGAGCGAGAACGCGACTACGCCGCCCAACGAGGAGCGCCTGCGCATCCTCGAGAACATCTCGGCGTCCGAGCTGTTCGAGCGCTTCCTCCACACCAAGTTCGTGGGCCAGAAGCGCTTCGGACTCGAAGGCGCCGAGGCGCTGATCCCGCTGCTCGACACCATCGTCGAAGACTCGCCCGCGCACGGCGTGCGCGAGCTGGTGATCGGCATGGCGCACCGCGGGCGGCTCAATGTGCTGTCCAACATCATCGGCAAGTCGCTGGAGTCGATCTTCTCGGAGTTCGAGGACATCGAGCTGGAAGAGGCGCCCTTCGGCTCGGGCGACGTCAAGTACCACAAGGGCTTCACCAGCGACCGCCGCACGCGCGCCGGCGCCAACGTGCACCTCTCGCTCACCGCGAACCCCTCCCACCTCGAGGCGGTCGACCCGGTGGTCGAAGGGCGTACCCGCGCCAAGCAGACGCGCGCCAGCGACACGCACCGCTCTTCGATCGTGCCGGTGCTGCTGCACGGCGACGCCGCCTTCGCCGGACAGGGCATGGTGGCCGAGGTGCTGAACCTCTCGAATCTGGCCGGCTACTCGACGGGCGGCACGCTGCACGTCGTGGTGAACAACCAGATCGGCTTCACCACCACGCCGCAGGAAGCCCGCTCGACCCTCTACGCGACCGACGTCGCGAAGATGATCCAGGCGCCGATCTTCCACGTGAACGGCGACGACCCCGAGGCCGTCGTCCACTGCGCGCGCATGGCCTATTCCTATCGGCAGCGCTTCCACGGCGATGTGGTGATCGACCTGGTCTGTTATCGGCGCCACGGCCACAACGAGAGCGACGACCCGAGCTTCACGCAGCCTCTCTTGTACGAGAAAATCCGGCGGCAGACGCCGCTGCGGCAGCTGTACACCGAGCAGCTCGTGCGTGCGGGCGTGCTCACCGCCGAAGAGGTGCGGCGCATCGAGGTCGATCTGCAGCACCAGCTCCAGCAGGCGCTGGACAGCATCAAGACGAAGCCGCCCGAGCCCGACGAGCCCTTCGAGCCGCGCGGTCAGTGGGCCGGCTTCGAGCGCCACGCGCCGGCGCAGCCGCCGGAGACCGCGGTGCCGGTCGAGCGCCTGGCGCAGCTCGCCGAGGCACTGGCCGCTGTGCCCGCGGACTTCGAGGTGCACACCAAGCTGAGGGCGCTGCTCGACCGGCGCCGCAAGGTAGTGGCCGAGAACGGGCCGATCGACTGGGCGACGGCCGAGGCGCTCGCCTTCGGCACGCTGGTGGTGGAGGGCACGCCCGTGCGGCTCTCCGGGCAGGACAGCTCGCGCGGCACCTTCAGCCAGCGGCATGCGGCGCTGGTGGACCAGAAGACCGGACACGAGTACGTGCCGCTCGATCACGTTTCCGGGACGCAGGCGCGTTTCGAGGTCTGGGACAGCCACCTGTCCGAGGCGGCGGTGCTCGGCTTCGAGTACGGCTACAGCCTTGCCGACCCCACCACGCTCACACTCTGGGAAGCGCAGTTCGGCGATTTCGCGAACGGGGCGCAGTGGATCATCGACCAGTTCGTGTCGTCGGCGCACGCGAAGTGGGGTCGCATGAGCGGCCTGGTGATGCTGCTGCCGCACGGCTTCGAAGGGCAGGGGCCCGAGCACTCGAGCGCGCGCATCGAGCGCTTCCTCCAGCTCTGCGCCGAGGACAACTTCCAGATCGCGAACTGCACCACGCCCGCGCAGTACTTCCACCTGCTGCGCCGACAGATGCGCCGGCGCTTCCGCTCGCCGCTGGTGGTCTTCACGCCCAAGAGCCTGCTGCGCTCCGCACGCGCCACCTCGCGGGTGGAACAGCTCGCGACGGGGCGCTTCGAGCCCGTGATGGACGACCGCAGCATGCGCGATCCCTCGGCCGCGCGGCATCTGCTCTTGTGCAGCGGCAAGGTGTATTACGACCTCGCCGGGCACCGCGAGAAGCGCGACGGCGTGGCCGAGGGCGAGGCGCGCGGCGACGTCGCGCTCGTGCGGCTCGAGCAGCTCTATCCCTGGCCGAGCCAGGAGCTCGCCAAGATCCGCGACCGCTATGCGCGCGCCGAGCGCCTGGTGTGGGTGCAGGAGGAGCCGGCCAACATGGGCGGCTGGGAGTTCGTGCGCGAGCTGCTGCGCGAGCTATGGCAGCGCGAGTTCTCGTATGCCGGCCGCAAGGCGGCCGCGAGCCCCGCGGTCGGCTCGCAGCGCGTGCACCGGGCGGAGCTGGCGGCCTTCCTGGCAGCCGCCTTCGACGAGCCGGCGCCCGACTGATCGATCTCGCCGGCGCGCGCGCGCTGCAGGAGCGGCTGCGCAGCGAGGTGATCGAGAGAGACGCGCTGCGGGAGCCGGTGCGCCTCGTGGCCGGCGCCGACGTCTCCTACGACCGCGGCAGCCCGGTCCTGTACGCCGCCGTCGTGGTGCTCGACGCCGAGAGCCTCGAGCTCGTCGAGATCGGCGCCGCGACGTTGCGCGCCACGTTCCCCTATGTGCCGGGCTACCTCTCGTTCCGCGAGCTACCCGCGCTGCTCGCCGCCTTCGCGCAGCTGCTGCGGCGCCCCGACCTCGTGCTCTGCGACGGACACGGCCGCGCCCACCCGCGCCGCTTCGGCCTCGCGTGCCATCTCGGCGTCGCGCTCGACCTGCCGGTGATCGGCTGCGCCAAGAGCCGGCTGGTCGGCACTCATCGCAAGCCCGGCCCGCGCCGCGGCGCACACGTCGCGCTCTGCAACGGCGCCGAGCGCATCGGCAGCGTGCTGCGCACGCGCAAGGGCGTCGCGCCCGTCTACGTCTCCGTCGGCCACCGCGTGAGCCTCGCAACGGCACGCCGCCTCGTACTCCGCTTCACGCCGCGCTTTCGCGTGCCCGAGCCCATTCGCGCCGCGCACGCCGAGGTGAACCGGCTGCGGCGCGAGGCCACCGGCGACCCGCTAGAAGGGCCACGGGGCGAGCCTCAAATCCCATGCTTCGTCCGCTTCCGCCAGAAGGTGGTTCGGCTCATCCCGAGCGAAGTTGCGGCCTCGCTCACGTTGCCGCCCCTTCGCATCGAACTCGTGGAGGAAGCGCCGCAGCAGGAGCTCGACGTCTCCGCGCCGCTCCCGGAGCGCTGGAAGGAAGATCGGAACCACGCGCAGGCGGTACATGAGGTCCTCACGGAGCGTCCCCCGTTTCACCTCTTCTCGGAGCGCGCGGCGCTCGCGAGCCTCGCGCGGGGCGCGCCCGAGGTAGCGATCTTCGTGGCAGCGATGGTCGGCGGTATCTGGATCTACCGTTTCGCCATGCGCCCGAGGGGCACGGTGGCGGTCGCACCGTGACCGCCGTGCGACGCGTCGTCCTGGTGGGCGCCGGCCATGCCCACGTCGAAGTGCTCCGGCAGTGGGCGCTTCGCCCGCCGGCGCGCGCGGAGCTCGTCCTCGTCGCCGACACGAACCAACTCGCTGGCCCTCCCGCTCTTCTTCGGCGACCCGACCCCGTGGCAGCTGGGCTTCGCGACCGTCTTTCCGAGTCTCTTCATCCACCTCGTGTACGGCGTCGTGCTCGGCTGGATGGCTCGCCCTTCCGCCGGGCCTGGCGTGCGCGGTCTCCATGGCTGACGAGGCGACCCTCCGCCGGACCATCGAGAGGTACCTGGCTTCCGCTTTGGCCTTCGCCAACGAGCGCGTCTCGAGGAGGGAGTCATGCAGGGAACACCCGACTTGCCCGGCAGCGACGACAGAAAACTACCCACGCGCAGCCATCAGATCCTGATCGTCGTCGGCGGTACCGCCGGCTTGACCGTGGCGGCGCGGCTGCGCCGTGCGCGCGGGGCTCGACGTCGCGATCGTCGAGCCGTCTGCGAAGCACTACTACCAGCCGCTCTGGACGCTAGTCGGCGCCGGCGTGGTGCGGAAGAAGGTCTGCGAGCGCGAGCAGGCGCCGCTGATCCCGCGCGGCGTCGCGTGGGTCCAGAGTGCGGTGGGCAGCTTCGATCCCGCGCAGAGCCGCGTCCGCACGGTCGGCGGCGAAGAGATCCGTTACGAGTGGCTCGTGGTGTGCCCGGGCATCCAGCTCGACTGGGATGGCGTACAGGGCCTCTCGAAGGCGCTCGGGCGTGACGGCGTGTGCAGCAACTACGGATACGACGAGTGCGAGCGAACCTGGGACACGCTGCGGAGCTTCGAGGGTGGTACGGCCCTGTTCACGATGCCCCCGCCGCCGATCAAGTGCGCCGGCGCGCCCCAGAAGATCATGTACCTCGCGGACGATCACTTCCGGCGCGCGGGCGTGCGCGACAAGACCCGGATCATCTACGTGGCGGGTACGCCCTCGATCTTCTCGGTGAAGGAGTTCGCGGCGACCCTCGACCAGGTGTGCGCACGCAAGGGAATCGAGCGCCACTTCAAGCACAAGCTCGTCGAGCTGCGGCCCGAGCGGCGCGCGGCGCGCTTCGTGCACATGGAGACGCACGAAGAGAAGGTGATCGCCTACGACATGATCCACGTGACGCCGCCGCAGGGAGCGCCCGACGTGGTGAAGCGGAGCCCGCTGGCCGACGCCACCGGCTGGGTCGAGGTCGACAAGCAGACCACGCAGCACAGCTGCTGCGGCACGGAGCGGCGTAGCCCGCCGGGCGAAGGGCCTGGTCCTGCTGTCACTGCTAGGGTCTCGCGCCATGGGCGTGTCAGACCACGACCACGCGTTCATGGCGCGGGTAGCCAGCTACAAGGCGGAGTCCCACGCGGAGGCGCAGGCGCGCCATCTCGCGCTTCCACTCGACGAACGCTTGCGGCGTAGCTGGGAGCTCTACCTCGCCGGCTGCGCGGCGGGAAGCCGCCGCGAGCGCGACGACGATCCGTCCCCGTTCTACGAGCGGGCACGGGCGCTCGGGCTCTGCACCTGAGCACGCACGCGCTGGCCTCGCTCGCGCCTCTGCTCGACGAGATCGGTATCCCGTACGCGCTGATCGGCGCCCACGCCGTCAACGTCTGGCTGGAGCCGCGCTTCACCGCCGATGTCGATCTCACCGCAGCTTCCACGCCCGCCGAGATGGAGCGTCTGCGGCGCGGGCTGCTGGCCGCGGGCTTTCGCGTTGCCCGGGAGCACGGCGCCGCGCTGCCCTCGGGCCCCGACTTCGTCCGCTTCGTGGCAGCGGACGGCGCGCTTCTGCTCGAAGTCCAGGCGGTCAAGACACCCCTCCAGCGCGAGGTGGTGCAGCGCGCCGTCGCCACGCCCTCGGGTCTTCGAGTGGCAACGGTCGAGGATCTGATCGTGCTCAAGCTGATCGCCGACCGGCCCAAGGACCAGGGCGACCTCGACGGTCTGGCCCGGCTGCCCGGGATCGATTGGCGCTACGTCGAGCGCTGGGCGCAGGAGTGGGGCCTCGAGGCGGGGCTGCGCGCCTTGCGCGCCGCGACCTCGAATGCGTGAGCAGGCAGCGTCGCGCGGTCCTCCTGCCTGCCCCTGACCGGCCACGGTACGCTGCGCAGCCATGCCCTGCATCGTCCAGCGCAGCTTCGTCGAGCCGCCGGGCATGCTCCGTCTCGAAGGGCGGCTGAAGGTACGGGCATTTTTCGCAGGGATCGTTATCGCGCGAATCAAGGCCGACTACGATCCAACGCTCCTCGCGGTGCTCCCGAGCGCGTGACGAGGGCGCGCGACGAAGTGGACCGGGAGACACGCCGCGTGACGCGACTCAGGCCGCGACAGCTAGGTTCGGCGGCTTGCACGCTGCCCGCTCTGCCGCTGCCCAACGCTTCGACCCGCCGCTCGTGGTGCGGCGCTTCGTGCTCACCGCCGAGTTCACCCTCGCGGAGCTGCTCTCCGAGGTTTCGCGACGGCTCGAGGGCACGAGCGCGAGCGCGGAGCGCGCCTTCTGGCACGGCGGCATCCACGTGAACGGACATCCGCTCGCGTCGGATGCGCCGCCCAGCCGGATCGGGGCCGGCTCCTGGGTGGTTGCCTACGCCTTCGAGCGAGAGCCCGAGCCGGTGCGGGGGCCACTCTGCGTGCTCTACGACGGTGACGGGGTCGTGGCGGTGGACAAGCGGGCCTGGCTGCCGATGCAGCGCACGCGCGCGAGCGCGCGCCACTCGCTCGAGGCGGCGCTGCGCGAGCGGCTCGGCGACGCCTGCCTCGTCGCCGCACACAGGCTCGATCGCCAGACCAGCGGCGTGGCGCTGTTCGCGCGCGGCACGGCGGGCGCCTGGGCCCCGCGCGCCTTCGCGGAGCGCAGCGTGGGCAAGCGCTACCTCGCCGTCGTCGCGCCTCCGCCCCGGCGCGACGAGTTCTCCGTCGCAGGCTGGATCGCGCGCGCGCCCGACCCGGCTCGCTTCCGCTTCGCGCTGCACGCCTGCGAATGTGAAGACGCGCGACGCAGCGCCACACGTTTCCGGGTGCTCCGGCGGGGCGAGGAGCGAGCGCTCGTGGAAGCCCAGCCCGAGACCGGACGCACGCATCAGCTCCGCGTTCACCTCGCGGCGGCCGCCGCGCCGGTCGTCGGAGACGATCTCTACGGCCCGCCCTACACGCCGCTCGCAGCGTCGTCGGCCGAGCGCGTGCTCCTGCACGCATCGCGGCTCGAGCTCCCGCGACCCGGTGGCGGCGTGCTCTGCGTCGAGGCCGAGGCGCCCGCCGATCTGGCCGGCGCGCTCAGCGCGTGAGGAGCACGGCAGCGCCGACGCGAATCTCGGCTGGCGTGAGCACGCGGCACGAGACCCCACCACGCCAGTCCGGCGCGAGCACCGCACGCAGGCCCGGATGCAGCGCGTCCATCACGCGACATGGCTCGGTCTCCTCGCTGATCTCGAGCACCAGCGCGCCGATGCTGAGCCGAAGGCCCGCGCTGCCCGCCAGCTGGATGCCTTCGACGAGCAGGTTCGCGCGGCGCAGCGTCCAGGGCAGGCTCGCGCCGAGCTCGCGGCACGCCGCGTCCCAGGCCTCGCGCGACAGCACCGTGACTGCGCTCTTGGCCGGGTGCGAGCGCTCGCCAGGCAAGCCGCGCTCCGCGACCTCGAGGGCAGCGTGGAGCTGCATCGGCGCGCGCGTCTTCTCCTTCGTCGCGATCGCGAGCAGCACGCCAGCCTTCGTCATGGGCCCGAATCTGGCTCTCCCGAGCCGCATTCGCTAGCCAGGCGCGTGAATTGCGCCTCGAGGACGCACTGCGCCTCTCGAGCAGGGGCCGGACCTCGGACTCGAGAAACTCCTCGCGGGGAGCAACTGAAGATCGAGGTCCGCCCCCTTCTCGAGCCGCTACACTGCGCTTCGACGGAGGTTGACCTTGAATCTGAGCTACGGACCCGAGTACGAGGTGTTCCGCGCCGAGGTGAAGGCGTTTCTCGCCGGGAACTGGCCGCTCCAGGGCGAGGAGGCGAAGCAGGACCTCGCGGGCATCGCGCGCACCTTCCGCCAGCGCGCCACCGCAGCCGGTTATCTCGCGCGTTCGATCCCGAAGGCCTACGGCGGCTCCGAGCAGGCCTCCGACCCGCTGCGTGCCGCCGTGATCCGCGAGGAGTTCATGCGCGTGCGCGCGCCGATGGACCCGCCCGGCATCGGCACCATGATGCTGGTGCCGACGCTGCTGGAAAAGGGCCAGGAGTGGCAGAAGCAGAAGTGGGTACGGGGCACGATTCTGGGCGACATCCAGTGGTGTCAGGGCTACAGCGAGCCTGGCTCGGGCAGCGACCTCGCGTCGCTGAAGACGCGCGGCGA
>Ga0247727_10007562_pt1 | contig 20631 bp, 16 predicted proteins | sample WisWelCaveWW1625_FD_202498 | JGI IMG/M metagenome (GOLD analysis project Ga0247727, IMG submission 202498) | Biofilm microbial communities from Wishing Well Cave, Virginia, United States - WW16-25 | ecosystem: Environmental > Aquatic > Deep subsurface > Groundwater > Cave microbial mat | place... | reverse complement strand
ATCCGAAGAAGTCGGATGTGGACTCAAACTACTTCGCACTTGCCAAAGAATTATTGAGGAATGTCAGGGAGCGCCACGTGAACGTCGGCATCGCAACGCACGACAAAATACTGATCAAAAAGATTCAGCGCGAGGCGGACCACCTCGGATTATCCAAAACCGGTTACGAATTTCAGCTTCTCTACGGCATTCAACAAGATGAACAGGTGCGGTTGGCACGTGAGGGCCATCGCATACGAGTTCTCATCAGTTACGGAACCTACTGGTTTCCATGGTACGTTCGGAGGCTTGCGGAACGGCCGGCGAACGTGTTCTTTGTGATGAAAAATGTGCTTCAGCGGTGAATGCGAATAGGTCCAGATTCAACGATGCAGGATTCCCGATGTAGCAGGTTGCTGAAAGACTCCTGCTCGATTGGGGACTGACTAGAAACCAACAAACATGGCTGTCACGAACCCCGCCTGACCTTCTTTGAACTTTTAAGGGGGGCAGGCACTTCGTGACGGAAAATTGAGGTAGGCGCGTTGTTTTGCGCCACCGAGTGGTCGGTGGCGCCCCAGATCAGGACTTATTGGTCAGCCCCATCAATGAACACTCAAAATTCATCCCGAGGGGTTTCTGCGCCGGAGGCGCCCGCCTGCCCCGACAAGGTCCCGATCTATCGGGGTAGGGTCGGGGCCTGCCGGTCGGGCAGGCATGAGCCTTTGGCTCAAACCCCTTACTTAAAGGGAGTGGATGGGTTAAAGCCCCTTAGTTTGTTAGTTGTGCGTTATCGATCCCCGACCTAAAAAAGACTGTGTGGAAATTGGGTGTCAAATGATTCTGACCTTCGATTTCAGAGCGAAATCCAAAACTTCTTTCAGAAAAATCAAGTTATCACACAGCCTCTAAAAGGTCGTGGCAAAATGGATTTTCAGCAACTTGGTAGTAAAACTCCGCACTTTAGAATGGAGACACACAAATGCAGACAAGAGAATTGCATGAGGTACATTCTCGGCTGGGTTCATCCGCACTGGAGGCTATTGGAAACACGCCGGTCGTCCAGCTGAGAAAGGTTGTGCCTCAGAACAGCGCCGAGCTTTCGTCAAGCTGGAATATTTCAATCCCACAGGGTCATATAAAGACCGCATGGCGGATTGCCGGGCGCAGGACTCTGGTCTTCGCAGCCGATGACTGAGAAGACGACAATCAATGAAACAAAGATTTGCCGTGATGGAGAATGTGTTTCTTGTCATGATGCATCCCTACTTTTGTTGGTGGTTGGGAAAAAATGGCGACTGATGGTTAGGTTTAAGAATTATCTGAGCACCAACATTTTCTTCACACTTGAGAAATGGTCTCCCGAGGCACCAGTAGCGTCCATTCTGTAGAAATAGATACCACTGGCAACCGGCGCACCTGTCGCATTTTGAGCCGTCCATCTGACTTCATGGAAACCCGCGGGTAGTGCCACATCAAGCAGCCGTCCCACCTGTTGACCAAGCACGTTGTACACGCTGATCGTGACCTGGCTCTGCTGCGGCAAAGCAAATCTGATTGTTGTCGCAGGATTGAACGGGTTCGGGAAGTTCTGGGCAAGGCTATAAGTTTTTGGCATATCACCGGTCGATTGTTCTCCGACGGAGACGACAACGGAATCTGTTCTCATCGCAAGGGCGAGAAGCCCCGTTGCTCCCGTGGATCCAACGGGGCTCCCGGACCCATTGGTTGTGTTGATCGTGATGAGGTTACTGATCTGCGGAGAGGTTCCTTTGACCCCGAACAGGGTACCCAACGGGTCGAATGCCAGCGATTGCGTGTCGAGGTTGTCTCCTGTGCGCCCCACAAACGTCGTATCACCGTTGGAAGTATTGACAGTATATATCCTGTCTCTGCCCGCGAGTCCGCGAACACACCCCCAGAGGACACCTGTCGTTTGATGGAATGAGAGTCCCGAATAAGAGATTCCGGGAGAAGTCCCGATGAGCGTCCCGTTTCCGCTCGCGAGATCGATTCGGTACAATCCTCCTGTTGTGGTGCCGCCATAAAGTGTATCCCCGGATGGCACGGAGATTCCCGACCGGGATTGTTTTGGACAATAGCACGTCGCCGGAGCCTGCACTGACTCGATAGAGACTTGTGCTCGTTGGTGATGTGACAACCCCGAAGATTTCCTTGCTCGAGGGCCGTATCGCAAGGCTCTGAAGTTCAGTGATGCCAAGCGATCCGATCGGCGCGGCAGCACCGGTTGCAGTATTCAGGGAGTACAAACTGCTGTTTGGTGTTGTTGACGCGGCAAAGAGGATCCCGGCGGGCGCGCGACCGATGATCACCCCGCGGCCGGACAGGCCAAAATGTACCGTGGGCGTGCTCACGTCGTTGCTGTTGACGGCAATCGAATCCTTGAGTGTTCCCGCCGTTTGAGGCGTGAAAACAACACCAAATCGCGCCATGTCAAACGTTCGCAGGATAAGCGGGGTAACCGGTTTGTTCATGATGGAAAAATTTGTACCGGGCGATGAGATGGTCGATACAAGCAGCGAATCGAGACCAACATTTGTAATGGTGACTGAAGCTGTGTCGCTTCTCGCCCCGACCTCATGCGGACCAAATGACCTCCCCAGGGGGGAGATTCTGACCGCGCGCTCGGATGGCAGGTCCCATTTCCAGACGCCACCTTCGGTTGAACTTCTGGCCCGACCTAGCGCCCAACCCACATGAGGCGCCGCGAACACTGCGCTCGTCAGGACAAGGGAACGGGAGACAGTATCTATCACGACCCAGTTTGCACCGTCGTCCTTTGTGAGCAATGTAATCTGAGTCTCGCCAGCGCTCCCCCTCGTCGAGATGTAATATGGCGTACCCGGCATATGGGCGATCGGTCCAATCCGCTCATCCTGAGGAGTGGCAGTCCAGGATACCCCACCATCGGTCGTTCGTAACGGTACCTGATTTGGTGCGATGCGTTCAAGAGCAAGAGCCAGCCCTTGGTTTTGATCCTTGAATGCAGGAAAAAAGATCACCCAGCCAGTCCCCAGACCCGCACTTGCAACACTCCAGTTTGTACCCCTATCCGTGCTTCGGTAGACTCGGCCATTGTTCGTTCCGAACCAAACAGTGTTCCCCAGAGCCGTGAAATCGTTCACAAATCCAACCTCTCCGGCTAGAGGTGAAGAAATGTTTCCCTGTGAGACACGGATCCAGTTTGTTCCCGCATTTGTGGTAGTATAAATCTCAAAATATCCTCCATTGGGATCCCCCATGGCCACTCCTGTATCGGCGCTGAAGAAGTTGACGAAGTTAACGAAGCCCCCCGAGCCCGGAAAAGCGGTGGACTGCTTGACCCATGTTGTGCCCCCATCGGTTGTTGCGAGGATCGCACCGCTCGTCGTAGCACCAGGACCCCATAGAGCTACCCACGCTCTGCTGGCATCGACGGCCGTGATCATACCGGGGACAAGGCCTGCAGATCCCGTCATCGTGCCCGAGACCCACGTGACGCCACCGTTCGTCGTCTTGCTGAATTCTCTATCTCCGGTGCCGCAATTGCCTGCTATCGCCCACACAATCTCCGAGTCGACAACATCAACGCCCAGTGTGGGACACGGAACCCGCGTGTATCCAACCGCCTGCTCAATCCATTGGGCTGATGCAAGTGGTAGGCAGAACAGTGTTGTTGCGAATAGTAAGGCCGTAGCTTTCATTTCGCCTCCTTTGGACTGTTGCCCTGTTTGGAGAGGACAAAGGTCAGCGTGCTTTATGCATGAATACACTCCATGGATGTCTGTCCGAAATTGTTACTACACGGTATTAACCGAAACGAAGATTGGCATGATGGAGAATTGTTTCTTGGTCCTGATCACTATTATCTTTTTTTCGGTGGCCAAGAAGAGTCGGGCCCGCACTTCTGCCGTTGAAAATTAGGTTCTCTCCCCTAGAGTAGGTCTACAACTTATAGTCGTCCGCCGACAGGAGAGGTTACAGGGGAATGTGTAGGTTGGGGATAGGGGATTGGGGATTTCAGATTTCAGGTCAAAAGATGAAAAAACCGAGGGCGGTGAGGATGTGAGACGACACACTGGCTTGATGGCGGATTGCGGAAAGAGTAGATTTCTCCAAGAAATCTCGGTTTAGTGCTGAATTAGTCTCCAATCCCCCGTCGCCACAAATGCGCCCCACGTGTACGGGTGCGTCGGCCGGCGGCGTAACTTGAGCTCGTTGATACGCCGGAGCGCAACCTTCTGTATCAATTCCGGATAGGTAGTGGCTTTCTGTGCGTAGAGGTCTTTCATAAATTTCATTGTCTCCTCGTCAGGCACCTGCCACAATGCACTCACAACCGTTCGCGCACCGGCCATCTGGAATGCACGGCGCAGCCCATACACCCCCTCCCACTGTTTTACTTCTCCAAGTCCCGTCTCGCATGCTGACAATACGACAAGCTCTGTTCCCCTCAGATCCAAGGTTGAGACTTCAAGCGCTGTCAGAATCCCATCCTCTGCGTCCGCTTCCGCTGCACCTTCACCATGAAGGTTCGCACCCGCAAGGAATAACCCTGATTGTAGAAGTGGATTCTCTCCAGGGAAAATTCCTCGGGCTTTGGGTCCACTTCGCTCACAGTCAGCTTGGATGTAATACCCGTGCGTGGCAAGGTGAATCACTCTCTTCCCCCGAGCCGAAGTTTTGACAGCCTCTTCCGTGGCGTCAAGACCAGTGTGCATTGAAACAGATTCACTTTCGAACGCATCTGGCCAAAAGGAACTTATCGTTTCTACTTCAACTCTGGTATTATTCAGTCGGGACACGACTAACTCATTCAATCTGCCACACCCAGTGCGCACATTTCTCGATGCGTATGGATCCACACTGGAAGGGCTCCTTCCCGCAACTTCACGCTGGACTAAGAGACGAACTTCTACGGGAGCATCGTAGTCTGGATCACCTATTGCCAATAGACCGCTACCTGGTTTGTAGCTCTGTTGTATAGAGATCAGATCCCTGGCCGCAGACAGATAATGGAAAGCATGCTGTTCTATCAAATACTTTCCATCTTCGTCAACAAGTCCGCCAAAGGAGAGAAGGTTTAGTCCTCCATCGGGGGCGACAAAGACCAGTTCCCTCTCACCGAGCTGCTCCTCAATTGGTTTCCAGATCAGCCCTACCAGGAGATTTGATATCGCTCTGTACTCCATCTGATCTTTTTTGGTCGGTGGATTTTTCGCGCCAGCCAGAGCGAGAAGATGGTCGCGGTATCGCTCAAGAACGTCCTCGATCCTGGCCGCTGTTCCGAGATCAATAACGACCGGACCGCGATATCTCCTCAGCAACACCACCATATAGCGTTCCACTTTGTGCTCACTCGGCAAGTCCAGATAGTCGTACTTGACATACTCGATCAACACTGCGTTCTGAGGAAGAAATTGCACGATCAGATCACTCGTGACATTTCCCATATTTTCCTCAGCCTGGTAGGCTCTGCTGCGCCTGGCAAGCTCTCTCTCAATTTCATTGTCGATCTGACTCAGCGAATCAAGCTCTCCTTTGTAACCTTTGGGGTCTCGATCATCCGGCCCTTTAACATGAAGCCGGGAGATTCTCCCTTTCACTTGTCGCTGCCTCTCCCGCAATGCCTTCAGCTCGGGTTCCGACTCCGGGATAGAGCTCCACCTTTTTGCAAGTGCCTCTGTAACCACGCCTTTCGACGCTAATACGATGCTTGCTGCTCTTCGGGATTCACTAGCTGCTCTGCGTGAGCCATCTGCAAAACAAGATAAGAAGTTAGAAGCAGTTCTTTGCAGTAATCTCGCATTGCTGAGAGCGTCGCGTTCGGAGAGTATGATGCTGGCATCCAGAAAGTTCTTTCGCCGGATCCTCATTGCCCTGTCCGCGAACTTCAAGGCATCACTGTACCTCCCCTGCATCCGCAAGCACAGGCCAGAAAGTTCATCGTTCTCAGCGATGAGCGGGTGATCCGGTCCAAGAAGCTCTCGATTCACCGTATCGACTATCCTGAATAAACTATCTGCAAGGGCATATCGCCCCATGCGGGAATATGTTACTGCGACTTCACGTAATATCTGCAACCGGTGAGGATGTTTTGGGCTTGCTACATCCTCCCAATACGATGCCGCAGCCTCCAATACAGTTGCTGCTTCAGCGGGCATTCGAGCGTGCAGAAAAGCTGGATTTTTTCCCAAACGGTCAAATCCCATCAGCACGATGCCTATACTGTGTAGCGCCCACTCCGCTTGCGGGGTGGAGAGATCTCTGTATGCTTCGGACATTCTTAGGCCTCCGGCAATGTGGGCTTCCGATTCGGCTTTCCTTCCTTCAACGTGAGCAAGGATTCCTAGGTTGATCAGTGCCAGGCAGAGGTTGGGGTGTCCCTGCTCTCCACTCTTCTTAAAGATTTCTGCGGCCCGTTCAGTGTATTGTTTGGCCTGCAACACATTCTCCTGGTTTATGTACAGCCAACCAAGGCGCTCGAGGCTGAGACCAATGTGATAATCACCGGCCGGATATTTCTGCTCACGGATGGAAAGGGCGCGTTTCAGTACCCGTTCAGAGTCCTCATAACGCCCGATATCCTCATACAGCCAGCTGATGCGAACAAGTTGGGCGACAACAGATTCATCCAACGGACCATTGACCCTTTCGAAAAAAGCCACCGACTCTTCAAAAATTTTCTCCGCTTCTGCATATCTCCCTTGATCCCATAGAAGAGATGCATAGTTCCCTGGTCCCATCGCACTTTGGGCGGGAAGGGCCCGTGACTTGATTGCCAAGAACCTGTTCTTTGATGTTTCTTCTGCTTTCCATATCTCCAGTGCTCTCTTATAATGGGCTTCAGCAAAGTGGTATGCCCCACTCGTATGGAAAAGCTGGCCAAGATGCATGTGACCCCAGCCTGTTTCGAAATGCGATGGCCCATAGATCTTCTCTCTGATATCAAGCGATTCCACGAGCATTCGCTCCGCTTCGGAGAATTTCCTCTCATCCATGCGGATCATGCCGGTCGCACTCAAGTAACCCGCCCGACTGCGCAACACATCAATGTGTCCCCCTCCAAACACCTTCTGCCTCACGCCGACTGCCCTGTCGTAATATCGAGAAGCCTCTTCTGTTCTGTCTCTGCGGAAACACAAATCGCCGAGCGCATGCAAGATCTCACCGATCGATGTTTCGGAAGAAGAAGCTTCATTTTCGGCCAAGTGCAGAGCAGATTGGGCGAGCACAATGGCTGAATCAAGCTTGTTTTCATTCGCAAGCAAACCTGCCATGTCAAGCTGCGCTTTCCAATTTTGGGTTTTGACAGATTGGAGGGAAAAACTGAGAGAGAAAAGAAGACCTGCAAGAATGATTGTATATCTCATAGATTCACTCCTTTCACGAAAGATGTGAACGAAAGGGTTCATCTTCATCCTTGCATTGCGTAAGGAGAAATAGAGTTGCCCCACGCAAGCCAATAATTCCCAGGTCTTAAAGTATCAGCTTCTTGATTATTTTGCTTCGATTCAGCAGAGCAGAGGTGCCGCGTCTTCTCGAAGGAGGTTTGGTATTGACACAGCGTCAGATGTTTGTGCGCAAGGTAGAAGAAACCTTCACAAAAGTCAATATTTGAAAAGGTGCCGAAAAAAACCTATGTTGCAATCGCTGATCTAGCCACTGTTCTTGCCTATCTGACGTAAACCAGCTTGTCCGACGAGGAGATCATACGGGGGTATCTCGAGGGAAACACCAAGGATTATGGTGTGATCGTGGGATGGATTAGAGAAGTCGTTAATACGACACTGTGGGTGGAAGGGGTGGCAGCGGACGATATCATATCCGATACCACATATAAACTATTGGTGAATTTCAGAGCGTACAGGTTCAAATATCAGTCATCGTTAAAAACATACGTGCAAAAGATTACCAGATTTACCATCATAGATACCATTCGCAGCCATAAGAGAGCGAGGGAATACCTTTCAGGAAATAATCTGCAACCTCTCGAGAACAAAAGTCCGCTCGATATCTTTGAAGACGAAGAAGAAGTGACGATTTTCAATAGGATCTTCAGTCTGATCAATGAACAGTGCAGGCAACTGTGGGAGATGATCTTTCACGACCTCTTGAGCTACAAGGAAATCGCTAAGAAACTCAATATCAGTGAGGCTGCCGTGAAAACAAAGGCGTTCCGGTGTAAGGAAGAAGCTATTGAAATAAGAAAAAAGATAGCGTGAAACCATTCTCATCCTCAATCGACTATTGACATAGAGGTTGTACGTCCGAACGACAACGACAGTATATGATATGAAGTATCATCCGAGAAAGAGATGACAGTATCACATCTGCTTAAACTCATACCTTTTTATTCGGCGAAGACTCTGGATGCAGAAGAGAAGAAGGCAATAGATGAGGAGCTGCCAAAATCCAGAGAATTACAAGAAGAGTTGAAGTTTTGGCAGCGAGCAGCGCATGCGACCCGATCGAGTGTTGAATTTCTGAGACACGGTCACCCGTCTCCTGAAGAGATTGTAGATTATGTTGAGGAGAATATTAGGAACATTCAGACGAGGAGCACCGCAGAGAAGCACTTTCAAGAATGTGATAATTGCCGGCAGGAACTAGAGATAATCAAAGAGACGTATCCAATACCTCAGGCTTCGAGGAAAAAAGAATCCAGTATCATTGCCTCAGTTCTACAGTACCTCAAACCAATCAAACCTGCGTACGCTATTCCTGCCGTGGCCGTCATTGTCATATGCACAATCATTGTAGTGTCGGAATTCTCCGGTCCAACAGATAAACATGCTGCACTGACCTTACAATATGAGCCACAGGTCCGAGACCCGAATGCAAAAAGAGAGCTGCCAACTCTGAACGTCGAGGACAATATTACTGCCGTAGATCTTACCATCATGGTCCCTGCATCAGTAGATTCGACACGATACGCATTGTCGCTCATTTCACCATCAGGAATCGGAACTCTATTGCCAGACACATTGCAGCCCTCATCCTACCACCAAGCCTTTGATACCCTAAACGTCGTCCTCACGAGAGATCATTTCATCGACAAGGGTAACTATCAATTGATCGCGACGGAAGTGCTTACCCCAACGGCCATTTCACTTGGGCTTACCCCGACTCCCTACCGCTGTCCGTTTATCGTCTCCTCAGGAATTTCAAAATAGCAATCTACTGTACTTCTATTACTTCGTCGAAGGCCCGTCTGCCAAGAACATTCGAGAAGGTAAGATACTGACCTCCTGCAAGGCGAGTCGCGGAAAAAGCAATGTGATCTTACAGATCTCTATTGTTGAAAAAGTGAGCTTGTGCGAAATGACAAGCCAGGAAGGAGTGACGATTTCACCGTATCGTTGATGCTAAACGTCGTTGGAGACACGTATTTCCCCTCTTTCAAGATGTGTATTTCTACTTGTTGGCTTTCAGCATCAACGATCCAGTACTCCTTCACCCCATAACGTTCATACAACGTTTTTTTCATGGTGCGGTCGGCTTTCTCAGTTGACTCAGAGAGGATTTCAACCACGAGGTCCGGTGGAGCGACTACATTTCTCTTTGTTACGATATGCTTTTGTTCTTCAGATATGAAGACCAAATCCGGTTGAACGACATTTGTCATTGATAATACAATGTCGATTGGTGAGATGAATACCTCGCCCAACTGATTTCTCCTCACGACCTCATCGAGCTGGCGAAAAAGTCTCCCGAGAACGCGTTGGTGCTCAGGAGAAGGGGCGGGGGTCATGGAAAGGTCTCCATCGATTATCTCATAGCGCTTGCCGTCACCGGGAAGGCTCAAATAGTCGTCGTATGTGAATACGGTTGAAGACTGTTGCATGAGAATCTTTCCAAAGATGTCCTCGCATCATACTAACAAACGTCAAGGTGAGAGTCAAATACTTAGACGCGCTCTTTTCATCCCTGATGGCAATAAAGGCCTCTTCCTGCAAAAAGTGTAGATGAGAAGACAAATTACCGCCTTAACCGCCCCTCACTTCCGCTCGTAATACCCGGTCATCGTTGCTTCCGCGATAACCTTCCCATCGATTGCGTTCTGGAAGACTCTCAACGGAGTATTTGCGTTAAGATTGAGAGTCTCAACATTCAGGGCATAAAGCGTTGCCACATACGGATGCGATCCGGAGCCTTTGGGCGGAGCAGGGCCTCCATAGCCAAGTTCATTGAACGAGTTCATGAGCTCCTTCGAGCCGGCAGGCAGGCTGTTTGTCCGCGATGCCCCCTCAACCAGCTTCCGCTCACGGAATGGGATGTTGATGATGAACCAGTGCACCCAGTTATTCGCTACGGGATGTGGGTCGATGATCGAAAGAGCAAAGGACTTTGTGTTGGTCGGCGGATCACTCCAGGAAAATCCCGGCGACACATTCTGTCCACGAACGACGCTCTTGTGCGCGTATTTCGTCGGTATCGTTTCTGTGTCCTTGTATGATTGGCAAGACAGGGCAAACATGGGAGTCCTCCTCAGAAATGGTACATAGAAGATGACTTGGGAGTGAAATGTAGCACGAGTTGGGAGTGAATGTCAAACCTAGAGAACCGGTCGAAAACTAGGAATGCAGAGGTAGTTGCCACAAAGTCACCAAGACACAAGGGAGTCACAAAGAAAAAACTTTCAAATTTGATTGGTTTAGAGTTTTTTCAATTCCTCTCCTTTGTGTCGTCTTTGTGCCTTGGTGTCTTGGTGGCAAGAAACCAAGCTTTTCAACTGCGTTTGTAGAATAGATCTCCCCCACCCCGCATCGCAACGAACCGGGCTCGACATGACAGAACGTTATCCAGCCTCACTGACAATAGTCTCCACCCTCTGCTTGGCCTTCCGATTGCGCTCGTTTGCATCGAGGTCTCTCTTGCGCAGACGAATACTTTTCGGTGTCACCTCCACATACTCGCTATCACCGATCCATTCAATGGCCTGTTCCAAGGTCATCAAACGAGGGGGTTCAAGCCGGACGGCTTCGTCAGAGCCTGAAGCACGCATGTTCGTCAGCTGCTTGGTCTTGCACACGTTGACGGTCATGTCCTGTTCGCGCATATTCTCCCCGACAATCATACCGGCGTACACCTTTGTACCCGGCTCAATGAAAAATGTCGATCGCTCCGCGAGCTTCCACATACCGTAGGCCACTGACTCTCCCGTTTCCATGGCGACAAGGGCCCCCCTGGTGCGATGGGCGATGTCCCCCTTATACGGTTCATAGCCGTGAAAATTATGATGGAGGATGCCGGTCCCCCTCGTCTGTGTCATGAACTCGCCTCGAAACCCGATCAGACCCCGCGCGGGCACAAAGAATTCGAGCCGGAAATTCCCATCCGAGTTGATCATATTCTTCATTTCCCCCTTTCGCCGGCCCATGTTCTCAATGACGACTCCCACAAATTCGTCCGGAACATCAATAATAACGTGTTCGATGGGTTCTGCACGCACGTCGTCAATGCGCTTGTAGATCACCTCCGGCCGGGAAACCTGAAATTCGAAGCCTTCTCTTCTCATCGTCTCGATAAGAATCGACAGATGGAGTTCCCCCCGGCCGCTTACCTTGAACACGTCCGGTGACTCGGTTAATTCGATCCGCAGGCTCACATTCGACCGCAATTCACGCGTCAAACGTTCACTCAGGTTCCGCGTGGTCACGTACTTTCCCTCGGTGCCGGCGAACGGAGAATTGTTGACGAGGAAATTCATCGACAGTGTGGGCTCCTCGATCACCACAAATGGGAGTGGAGTGGGATCAGCGGCGTCAGCGATGGTTTCCCCGATGTCGACATCCTCCATCCCCGCGATCGCAATGATGTCGCCTGCATGGGCTTCATTGGTTTCCGTGCGTTTCAGTCCGTCAAACGTGTAGATCTTCGTCACCCTGGCATCTTCCTTCGACCCGTCGCGATGGATCACCTTCATCGGAGATCCGAGTTGGATGGTGCCCCGGTGGATTCTTCCGATGCCGAGACGGCCAAGATAGTCGTTGTAATCGATTGTCGTCACCAGCATCTGAAACGGTGCCCTCGCATCGCCGGGAGGCGGTGGAACAGTGGACACTATTGCCTGAAACAGCGGTTCAAGGTTTGTCGACTCCTGCTCGAGTTCATTCCTGGCGATACCCTGCTTCGCGATACAGTATATAGTTTTGAAATCCAGCTGATCGTCGTTGGCGCCAAGAGAAAGGAACAGCTCGAATACCATATCGAGCACTTCATGCGGTCGGGCGTCCTTCCGATCAATCTTGTTGATGACGACGATCGGTTTCAGATTGAGGTCGAGGGATTTCTTCAGAACAAACTTGGTTCCCGGCAGTGGTCCTTCCGCGGCATCGACGAGTAACAGCACGCCATCGACCATGGTGAGCGTCCGTTCGACCTCGCCACCAAAGTCGGCATGTCCCGGAGTATCCACAATGTTGATCTTCGTCCCCCTGTACCTGATCGCCGTGTTCTTGGCGAGGATCGTGATTCCCTTTTCTTTCTCCAGATCGCTTGAATCCATAACACGGGTTGCCACCTGCTGGTTTTCCCGGAATGTTCCTGTTTGACGCAGCATGTGATCTACAAGTGTGGTCTTTCCGTGGTCGACATGTGCGATGATTGCAATATTCCTGATGTCCTCCCTGCTCTGCATACACGCCCGAAGAATTGTGAAAAAAATGCCCCGGTCAATAGCTAATGGCCGAGGTGGAGATACCGCTGTCGGTCTCGTTCCTCCTAATGCGTTTCTAATGTACCTAATTCACGCGAGATTTCCAATGGCTGCGGAACCCGAATGATAGGTTCTCTGCCATTTTTAACCCGTTCAGCGATATTCGATGACAACGGGCGAGGTGAGAGTTCCTACCATTCATTCAAACCGCGGTAGAAGACTCTGTTGAGTGAGGGAATGTGAGGGCAAACATCGGAGTCCTGCGCAGAAGTGGCACGGAGGAGCTACAAATGAAATCCAACTTGAGCTATCGGCTAATGTCAAGCATGAACAACCACAGAGGTTCTAGATTAGACCCGCACCGAGGCCAATGGCGATGACAAAGAGAAGCAGTGACACTATGACCTGGATAGTTCTCATGGTAATTTTCTTGCGCAGCATGTTGCCAAGAACCACACCGAGGAACGCGCTCACGGTGGCGGACACAAGAAGAAAGAGATTTTGTCGGAGCTCAGGGGTTTTCAGGTGGTTCACATACATCGCAAGCCTTGTGACATCGACGAGACAGGCGATGACTACTCCCGTTGCAATGAAGCCCTCTTTCGAGAGGCCGGCACGCACAAGAAACGCGCTCCGGAGGGCCCCCTGATGACCGGACAGTCCTCCAAAGAATCCACTCAAGAGTCCTCCAAGGGGGAGATATTTTCTCTCAAACGCTAAATGTTCGAATGACGGCATCAATTCTGCTGCCGCAAACGTAATGATCAGCACCCCCATTACCACTTTGATAGGCGTGATGTACGCGTCTCTCCCAAGGATTTCATAACTCACAAGAGGGCGTGCATCCGAAAACACGAAGAGAAGCGCTGCCCCGCCTGCTGCTGCGACAACGGCAGGAGTCCCGAACCGGATGACGGTCTTGAGGTCAGCGTGCTTTCCGAGAACCGCAAGTTTGAAGATGTTGTTGAAGAAATGCACGATGGCGGTCATGGCAACGGCAACTTCCGCTGGAAAGAAGAGAAGGAATGCAGGGAGCAGAAGTGTTCCAAGCCCAAATCCCGAAAACAGAGTTAAACCGGATGCCAGGAAGGCAACGAGGCAAACGACGAATAGATCCATCTGATGATCTCGAAGACCCTACGAGACCGCTTTCGCGAGCCAACGAATCAGTGGCATGATGTCCGCAAACACCGAAGCAACCGTATCGGGAAACCTCGCTTTGAAACAGACGGATTCACCGAAGGTCTTGTAGACGAAAAATTGCTTGAGGCGGAGATGTTCGATCATGGGATGGTCTTTCGGAAAGCCGAGCGGAGCCTTCTGCAGTCTCTCGCCTTGAATGCTGCCGAACTCTTTCTTGAATCGCCTCTCTTTAGTGACCTCGAGAAACTCCTCTGGTTTGTTCGTGATTGAATGCCGTATTGCCTTCAATTGCTCCCCTGTTGGCATATAGAGTCCTCCACCCACGAACACTTCACCAGGCTCGATATGAATGTACAAGCCCGGTGTTTCGGTACGGCCCCTTCTCCCACGCAGCTCAAAGCTGGCGGCGACGTTGGTCTTGTATGGTGCTTTGTTCTTGCTGAACCGAATATCACGATAGATTCTGAAGATAGAACGCCGGGGATTGAACTCAATCTCCGGTGCCGCATCGACCATCCTCTGGGCAAGCAACGCAATAAGACACTGCATGGGAAACTTCACATTCTCCTCATACTCCTCTTTGTGTCGGTTGAACCACGGTCGGTTGTTGTTCTTTTTCAGCTTTCTGAGGAAATCAATTCCTTCCTTGTGAAAACCTTCAAAGGGAGGATAAAAACCGTCTTCAAGGGGAAGTTTGTTGGACATTGGATGAAAGTGGGTCATAATTGTAATGATTCACAGACTGCAGCTTCGTCACACATCACCAATTGTACTACATTAGTCTAATTTTACAATATACCATTTCCCCCCATAGAAAAAGAGATCCTCAATTTTCAGTTTGATGATGATTCGATTGGCATATCCCAAAACAGCATACGCGTTGTGCATCACCCGGGCATCGTCGGCCAAATAATCAGCTTTTAGCAAATATCCCGGTTCAAAGCCTTGAACAGTCAGTTTCGAAAGGTCAGCGAACATCGCTCTCCACTCTTTAAATCGGAGCAGATTTCCTTCTATGATCTGCTGATGAATCTTTGCAACCTCCACACTAGGTTTTTCTCGTACTATCATTCTACCGATCGCTTCAGATGGTATGGTAATCTCTGATAATTCCTCCCCTCCGTCATGTAGAAAGACGTTGCCAAAGTGTTCAACAACTGATTTAGCCGCTGATAACTCTTCCTCAGTGAACTCCCTCTGTTGACTCTGAGCCGCGTCTTGGAAGAAGATGCTTGACGTCAAGCAAACAATTGCAGAGCGAAGAAAGATTCGAGGCATGAGAACCCTCAGAGCTATGGACGATTGTGAATTCGGAATTCTGTCACTTGATGATCTTCTCAAGAATCTCCCCTTGCCAACCCTCCCAGGTTCTCGATTCGTAGTACTTCTTGATTTTTTGTTTGTTCGCGGACGTTTGGTAGAAGGTCTCTAATGCGCTCGCAGCCGAGGCGCTCAGACTCCCGTTGGGATTGAGAACTCCCTTAAAGAGATGAGGGATTAATGCATCCTCACAGACATCGAGCCTCCTGAGAGCCTCAAAGGCATTCTTCCGGGTTCCGAATTCATAGGAATTGCTGGCATACTTCACTAAGGAGTCTATGGAGGAACGGTTTCCCTGCCATGAAGAATTCTGGGCCAGCCCGACATTGATTTCATGCCACTTGATTTTCACCTTACAGGATGGGCCGTATGCAGTCCGTGTTTGTTCAAGATAACGCGGAGCATTCTCTGGAAATGCCTCGCACAATTTCGCAAGAGTCGCTGTAACGATATTAAAGGAGGAATCTTGAAGCAACATCTCATAATCCGTAAGAACAGACGACGTAATCACTTTGATGTTGTTCAATGCACCTGCGCGTACTTCCACCGCGGGATCTTTGAGAGCCTTTCGCATGACACCGAGACCTAAAACACTCGAGTCCTTCGCCAACTGAGACACGAGTTCCACTCGTATCTGTGGATACTTTTCCTTGTCAAAAAGTTGAGCAAGTAACTGCTGCTTTACACGCAGGTCCGCTTCGACGCCCCGTAAGGCAAGGATCGCATCGTAATGATCAATCATGTTTGGGACGTGGAGAGCTTGAGCTCGGAGCTCCTCAAAGGATTTCTTGAACGTCACCTCCTTCAAAACATAGCTTCCAGGGTCGAACAACACGAACGCGATATCCTTCCCTTTTGTATTCGGTATCACCACCGCGTGTGATTGTTTTTCAATCCACTCACGTTTTCTCTCCAATGACCCGTCCACATAATGGACTTCGAAAACAACCGGCATTCTGAAGAGCCCGGTCAGCTCATCAACAAGATGAGTCTGTACAACGGAGACTTGGGTTTCCCGTTTTTTGCCTCGTGTGATATCTTGGTAGCTCACCTCGTAGTGCGGTTCACCGCCGCGGTACAGCCACTGATCGAAGAACCAGTCGGGTGTGAGGCCCAGTGTATCCTGAAACGCCAAATACAGGTCGTGCGTTTCGACATTTTGATAACCGTGGTGTCTGAGATAATAATTGATGACCCGTTTGAACTCCTGCTCGCCAAATGTGTACATCATCATATCGAGAAGGGCAGACGCCTTTGCATAGACTCGGGAGCGTGCAGCTTTTGGATGAACGATCGGAAGTCGGTCCCTCTCAGATGCTGCGAGCGCCGAATTCTGTTCCCCCCGTCGCAGCCACTGATATTCATCTTCACCAAACAACTTTTTCCTAAACAATTTCGCATAGAATGTGGCGAAACCCTCCTGGAGCCAGGTGCCTTTCTCGCTCCTAGCAGTAACATAATCGCCAAACCATTGGTGGGCGAGCTCATGCATGTTTGTGCTGACATAATTACGGTCGATGAACATGCGACTGTCCACAAGGGAGAAGTCACCGAAGAGCGTCGCAGTTGTATTTTCCATCGCGCCATGGATGTAGTCCTGCACAGGAATCTGGGAGTATGATTCCCAGGGATAGTGAACTCCAGTTTCCTCCTCCATGAAATCGATGCACTCAGTCGAGTAGCGATAGGTAGGTTCGACTCGTTCAGGATGCTCAGGATAGTACCAGAGGTGCACAGGAACTCCTCGTTGTGTGAATCGGGTCTGAACGGCATATTTTCCGACCCCGATCATCAGAAGATAGGAGGAGTGGGGATTCGTCATGGTATAATGCCACGTCTTCGTTCCGTCATGATTGGCACGTTCAGAGATTTTCGTGCCGTTGGACAAGACCTGATACTGCTTGTCGAACGTTATCATTGTCTCCGTAATCATCTTATCGTTCATCTCATCATACATCGGGATCCAGTAGCGGTTGTCCGCTGCCTGTCCTTGTGTCCAGATTTGTTTACGACTGATGTTATCGGGGTCATTCCACCCGATGAAGTAGATTCCTTTCCGCGGTCTGGCCTCATATACGAAGGTGATGCTGTCCGTGGAACCCCATCGAAGTGGAGGTGACAAATGCACAGTAACGCCGTCATCCGACATTGTGAATTTCACCGGCTTGTTGTTGAGCAGCGTCCGGAAAATCTTTACCCCCGGACCATCGAAAAAAATGGAATCTACCTGACGGCGGAGCGGAGTAAAAATGTGCGTTACTTTGCCTTTGACAATGCCTTTCGGAGCGTCAAAGGTGACTTCAACCCTCATATGGATGATGTCCACGACGTGTTCGCGAGGTTCGGATGCAATCCCTTCATAGCGCGTGACGGTTCGATACCCAGTTTCTTGTGCGGTGGTCGCAGAGAAGATGATAAGACAAAGGATGGCAATCGAAACTACACGGACCCCAGGAAAATGATTCATTGGAAAAATCATGTGAGGTAGGAAATGGACTGAATATACAGACAATTTTTCCATTTTACCACTGGAAAAAGGTCCTCTAGGAAAGGATGAATATGGATGCAAAAGAAAACGCGATGACCTGCGGCGGCCACGCCGTCAGGCTCATCGCGTTGTCCAAATTCCCGTCTGTTCCGTTATTCCGCTACTTCAACTTCTGCAGATTAATCACTTGATCAACTGCATCTTCCGGGTGAACGTACCCTGGGGTGTCATCATCCGTAACAGGTACAATCCGCTGGGAAGACCGTTTGCCTCAAATGTCACACTGTGCTCACCCGAAGGAAACACGCCGTCGGCAAGGACACGAACCTGCTCTCCAAGCACGTTGTATACGGCAACCTGCACATCGCCTTCCTCGGGGAGTGAAAATGTGATCGTCGTTGACGGGTTGAACGGGTTGGGTCCGTCCCGCTATGAAATTGAGTTTTTCTATAGCGGGACGAGACTCTCCGCGGAGCGGACGGAGGAAGTTCTGGGACATAGCAATACTTCATCACGAGCTTCTGATCAACGGCGAGGATTTTTGAGCAATGCATTCAACTGCTTGTAATTGATCTTGCCACCATTGGATTTGAGATGCCCGACGACCGCAATGGCTCGCGTGATACGTTTCTCAGAGCTTTTCGCCGAGCCAACAATGTACAGGAGTGTTCGCTGCTTCCCACGTGTGAGCGCGTGAAACATCCGCTTGCCGACCGGATCCTGTTGGAGGAGTTCATGCAGTTCTTCCGGCAAGGGCAAGCCATACTCGCTTTCGTCTTTCCTTAAACTCACGTCTACTTCCATGCCGAACGCAAGCCCAAGTGTATCACGCAATTTCTTGTTCACCGGAATCACGAACACGTCGTCCCTCTGAGCCCGCAATGCGCATTGGTAGGTCACGGAGTCATTCAGCGTACATACGACACGATGGGAATATCCGTCAGTGAAGCGTTTTGCAATATGGTTCGGGACCCGGAAATGGGAACCCCATAGCTTGTTGCTTGATCGCTCCAGCATCGAGGTGAATCGGAACAAATCCTTTGTCGGGGTTCTTTTTTTCATGATATGCAAACAATACAACTGACTTTGATATTCGATCTTGTAGCATCGAAGTCTGCATCTCAAGACGTATTCTGGGCTGGCATTGGTCCTTTGCACTCTTACTCCGCCTGCCCCGTAAAACGGGGCCTGCCGAAGCACGTTGTCTGCGTGGCCCGCTCTCTTTGGCGGTCCGAGATCCGTCACCCTGTTTATGGGGAGATTTTTCCCTTTTTAGAGAGGTTAGACTGGCCGATGTTGCTGATGGTTGAATTCACTGACAGCGCTACTTATCTCTTCATCGGTAAGTCTGTATTGTCTTTCAAGTAGGTAGAACATTAGAGCCAGTAACGGAAACATTACAAGCTGAATGAAATCTGTGACTACATCTAGTATCGCCAACCCTTTGACAGTACTATGAACATCTCGGTAGAAGTAGTAAAGTGCAATAGTAACCGGAGTGCAAACAATCATCGCAATCTTAATCCGACGAAAGATACGAAGCTTCTTTTCTAGCCACTCTCGAATTTCTTGTTGGTTTGGATTCTTAAGCAATTCGTAAGGCAAATGTTGAAGTACTCGATGTTGGAGTAATGGATTCATGTAGAGTTTGCTTTGACCGCCCACCTAATGGACGGACGCTTAACCTGTTTACCACGATCGTTCTTTGATGGGGGCGGAGTACTGCGCGTGTGAGTAAACCGCGCGGCGGCTACAAGTGATTTATTCTCGTACGCTTGTCCGGGACCGAGCTCAAATCTGCTACACAGTAGTTATGTCGGTTAAGCGCTTCATGCTACCCGGCCTTGGGCTGAGCCACGGCGTCGGGACGATCCAGAAAGAACACGGTGACTTCTTCATATACCTGCTGGCCGACGTTGCCCCCGAATGGACCCCGATGCTGTTTGTCTGCAGAAGGCGAAACATTGCTACTAGTAACTTGGACCTTCAATCCGTTGGGATTTTTTTGTTTTCTAAGCTGATCTGCGCTGTCGTTGAGTTCTACACGCTACTTCTGGATGCACCTCTTTCGAGATTGTGCACCGGCCCGTGGCGCATGCAGGCCAATTGGAACAACCCGAGCTTTCGAACTACGCTAAGTCCTTCGATTCACAAATTCGATGACGAATTTATTCACTCAGGACTTAGTGCTGAGTGAGCATTTCGCTGAAGTCTTCGGATAAAAACGTAACCGTATTTGCGAATCGAAGCACTAAGATAACTGTTTTGTCACCATTGCGAAACGTCCCTGTGTTTTGTCGGTCGGAGATTTGCCACGCTTTTTGACGGCGGCTTTTTCTTTTTGGTTTCGTAGGCAGGTTTTTTTCTTATGAAAGATTCGCACGAAAACCGGTCAAAAATCCGGTCAATTTTTCTGTTTATTATAAGTCCTGATATCTGTATATTATTACGAATCAATCAATTAGAGAACCATGATGTGGTAAACAATCCGGACAAGAACTACTGCCAATGATAACCACGCTATTAGAACCGTTACTGCCTGAGACAAGTCATTTGGAAAAAAGCGCGGAAACAATATTTGGTCGCGCGCAGATGCTGGGTCGAAGTCTGCATCCCAATACCCTTTCGGCGATCGTGGAATTGCTTCGAACAGTAAACTCATATTACTCGAACCTCATCGAAGGCCATGATACACATCCGATAGACATTGAAAGAGCGATGCGGAAAGAATATTCGAAAGACTCAAAAGAAAGAAATCTGCAGGAGGAAGCTCGAGCCCACATTGAAGTTCAGATCGAAATGGAAAAAAGACTCGAACTCGAACCTTCACTCAACGTGTGCTCCGTAGAGTTCCTATGTTGGCTACATCGCGAGTTTTATGAACGAGTACCGAAAAATCTTCGCATTGTAAAAAATCCAGAAACCGGGCGCACAGAACCTTTAATTCCAGGCGCCCTGAGGCATCACGAGGTCAGAGTGGGTCGACATATCCCACCGAGTCACAATGAAGTGAGGGAGATTCTTGAAACGCTGAGTGAGA
>Ga0247727_10007561_pt1 | contig 20633 bp, 19 predicted proteins | sample WisWelCaveWW1625_FD_202498 | JGI IMG/M metagenome (GOLD analysis project Ga0247727, IMG submission 202498) | Biofilm microbial communities from Wishing Well Cave, Virginia, United States - WW16-25 | ecosystem: Environmental > Aquatic > Deep subsurface > Groundwater > Cave microbial mat | place... | reverse complement strand
CCCACCACTTGTAGCTTCTGGTGGAGCCGGGCATGTTCAGAACTCCGCCAGCAGCGCGCCCCAATGGAAGCCGGCGCCGAAGGCCGCGAACACCGCCAGCGCGCCGGGCGGCGGCGCGGCGCTCTCGGCCCATTCGGCGGCGGCGATCAGCATCGAAGCCGACGAGGTGTTGCCGTAACGCGCGATGTTGGAGTAGAACTTCGCCTCGGGTGCGCCGAGCGCCTGCGCCACCTTCACCAGCAGATTTCTGTTGGCCTGGTGCAGAAGGAACGTGTGGACGTCGGCGGCGGCGCGGCCGTTTTTCGCCAGCAAGTCGCCGATCACCCGGGGCAGTTTGCGCGAAGCCTGCAGGATCACCGTGAGGCCGCTCATCGCCAGCGGCTGGCCGAATTCCAGCTTCAGGTCTTCCGAGAAGGCGCCGTCGGTATGGATGGCCGAGTCCAGCACACGGGCGCCCGGACCCTCGGGACTCACCAGACAGGCGCCGGCGCCGTCGCCGAACAACACGGCGACGTTGCGGTTTCGCGGTTCCTGCAGCACGATAGGCGACATACGCTCGGCGCCGATCACCAGGATATGTCCACAGCTTGCCGCCAGCCGGCTCGCCAGCGCCATGGCGTAGAGCGAGCCGGCGCTGGCCATCGGCAGATCGATTGCCGGAGTCAGGTCAAGGCCTAGCCGCTGAGCGACCGCCGCCGCCGGCCCGGGGAATCGCCGCTCGACCGATCCACTGGCGAGGAGGATCAGGCCCAGCTCGGAGGCCGGCACACCGGCGCGGGTGAGGCACTGCGAGGCGGCGCCGAAGGCGAGGTCGGCGACCGATCCGTCAAAGAAGCGACGCTCCTCGATGCCGGAGACGGTGCGGATCCAGTCCGGCTCGCAGCCCGCGAGCGCCGCCATCTCTTCGTTCGACACACGGCGGCCTTCGACGAACGAAGAGAACGCCCGCAGGACAGCCACGAGGTCAGCTCTTGCTGTTGAGGTAGGCTTCGATGCTCGCGAGCGACTCGAACTTGCGCGCGCTCAGATCGGAGTCCGGAATACGGATCGCATATTCCTGCTCGAGCGCGCTCACCAAGTCCGGGAAGGCGTGGGAGTCCAGCACGCCGGAGTCGAACAACGACTCCTCCGGTACGGAGTCGACCTCCTTGCCGGCCACGCGCCGGACGACCTCACGGATTCGGTCTTGCTGGTTCATAGTTGGTTTGTCCGATCACGCGGCCCCGCACATCGTTGTAGATCGAATACTGTCCCATCAGATCGTGGAACAGCAGATCGCCCAGTTTGCGGTAGCCGGCGGTGGTGAAGTGCACGTGGTCCTGCTGCGCCAGGCCGCTGAGCACCCAGTTTCGCATCGCTCCCGCTCCACCCATCTTCGATTTCAGATCGAGGAACGCGCAGCCCTCGGCGACCGCGGCCTCGCGCTCGGCGGCGATGATGCGGTCCACTTTTTCGTAGGGGAGCCAGCGCCCGCGGCTGCGCTGGAAACGGTCCGGCGGCCCCACGACAAGAAGCGATGCCGCCGGAGCGGCCTGGCGTATCCGCCGCAGCATCGTGGTGAACATTTCGCGGTAGCTCTCGAGAGTCCAGTTGGGGTTGCCGGCTTCGTTGGTCCCATAGGCGAGCACGATCAGCGCCGGATCGCGCCGCGCGATGTGGCTGGCCAGGATCTGCTCGTCCCAGTTGAGGATCAGGGAGGCCTGCGCGCCGTTGATCCCCAGCGTCTCGTAAGTAACGCCGGAGAGTTTCTCGGCCACCCAGCCGAACAGGCGCACCGGCGCGCGATCCAGCGTCTTCAGCTCGAAGCGATGGAAGCCCGGCCCGGACTCGTATTGCGCATAGCCGGGACCGAGCGCGCCGCCGGTCGGAATCACGTCGACGGGGATGCCATTGTCGTAAAGTTGCAGGCTGCCGCCATCGGGCTGCTGGAGATAGTACAGCTCCATGCGGTCGCAATCGGCGTCGAGCGAGATCGACTCGCGCGGGCGCGTGGTGAACAGGCTCACGCCGCCCAGTCCGTGCATGCCGTCGCCGGGATTGCGGCCCACGCCCTCGGATCGCCAGCCGCTGCTGGCGCTGCCGCGCACGTCCAGCCGCCGGTAGCCGCGCCAGGGCCGGCCCGCGTAGGAGTAGCCGCTGCCGCCGTCGCCGAATTTTTCCTGGAACAGAATGCGCAGCGTGCCGGTCCAGTCGTCGGAGGCGGTGTGGGAGTCGCCGTAGTGGAGGATGCGCAGCGGGCCGGTGGATTGGCCGGCCTGGTGACGGTATAGCAGCTCGAAGAACGGCACCAGGGCCCGCGGGTTTTCGATGGAAGCTTCGGCGGCGCGCTCCAGGTACCCGGCAACATGCTCGGAGGCCTGCTGGCGGGCTTTGGCGCTCACTGGGGGAGGCTTGGGGGCACCGCGGCGCGCCGTTTTCCTGGACGTGGTTTTCTTGGACGACGACGGCGCGGTCTTCTTGGCGGTCTGCGCCGGAAGCGGAAGCCAGGCCAAGGCGATCACCGCCAGCAGGGTGGCGAGGCGCATCCGCTAGCGGCCTCCGCCAATCTGCGACAGGTTTTCGCGCATGCGGTGCAGCTTGTGCTGGTGATAACCGTCCATGATCGCCCGAAACAACATCGTCCCGATTTGTTTGGCGCCGGCCGGCATGGGGTGAAGATAATCCGCGCCCACCAGGCGCGGGCTCGACTGATACCATCTTGCCATAGTGCCAGCCCCGCCCATCGCCTGGAAGGTGTTGAAGAACGCGCAGGCGTTCTCGCGCGCCACTTTTTCCTGCAGCCCCACCAGGCGGACGAGCGCCGGCGGCGTGCCGATCTCGCCCGATCCCTGGCGCTCGCCGCGGTCCATCGGGCTCATGATCAGGATGGGCGTGTCGGGCAGCGCTACGCGCAACCGCCGGAGGATCTCCTTCATCTCTTTCTCGTAGGCGAAGTCGACGAACTTGTCGTAGACGCTCTCGTTGGTGCCGTAGTTGATGATGACCAGGTGCGGGCGATAGTGCCGCAACTGCTCGCGCCAGTGCTTCTCGGCGAAGATGCGCGCCAGCACCGACACGTAACCGCCGTTAAGTCCCAGACTGGAGTAGACCACGCCGGTGGCGGGCTTCGTGAGTGAGGCGCCGAACAAACGCGCATCGCCGCGCTCGACTTCGATCGAGATGCGGCGAGTGGCGGCCGGGATGGGTATCGAGGCAAAGCCGGGCGCGGCCGTCGCGGCCGCCGTGTCCACCGTTTGCAGAACACGATCATCGGCCGACACCGTGAAGGTCCCGCCATCCGGGCGCAGAAGGAAGGCCACCTCGACGCTGGTGTGGCCTCGGGCCGCCAGCGAGAAGCGGGAAGTTGCTCCGGCCGGGCCTTCGAAGCTCACCCCGCCGAGACCGTACATGCCGTCGCGGAGGCTCGATTGCGTGGCCGGTGCGATCTTCCAACGATCGCCGCGCACATCGACGCCGCGATGCGTGTACCAGGCCCAGGGCTGGTCGGCGAGGATGAAGCCGTGACCGGCGTCGCCGAAACGGCGCTGGAGCAGATCGCGCACGTCGGCGGTGATCAGGTCGGCGGTTGTGGGCGAGTCGCCGTAGTGCAATATGCGGGTGACGGCGCCGGGCTCCTTGCGCTCGGTGCGGTCCAGGGCCTCGTAGAAACGATCGAGGGTGTCCGGTTGGAGCAGGCGCAGGACGGAGTCGCCGCGGCGGACTTCCGGAATCACGGGATCGGGCGGCGCGATCTCGGGCGGCCGGCGCGGGGTGAGGTCGAATGCGGAGGCGATGACGTCCCAGTTGCGGCGTCCGGCGCGGAGGTGCACCAGTTGGAGGCAAGCCAGCGCGGTCAGGATGGCGAGAGTGGGCTTGGCCGGCAGCATCTAGAATCGAGTGTAGATGAACGGGGCGGCGCCGGTGGAGGCGACATACTCGAGCGCCAGCACCAGACCCGCCAAGGCGGCGCCCTGCACATAGAACGGCCGCGCCTGGTAGAACCGCAGGCCGCGCTCATACCAGGCGCGCGGCAGGTGGTGCGCGGCGACGCCCAGCCCCAGCACCAGCGCCAGCGGGCCGGAGATGTTGGCGAAGGAAACCGTCAGCGAGGCGATGCGCGTCAGAATCGCCCAGGCAGCATTCATGTCGGCAGCACGGAAAAAGACCCACGCCAGCGAAACATAAAGAAACGTGGCCAGCGCGCACAGGAACCTGATCCAGGCCGGCGCCGGCGCGGTCGCCTTGGGGCGAGTGCTCTGCCACCGTCGCGTCACCGCCAGCCCAAAGCCGTGCAGCAATCCCCAGGTCAGAAAGTTCCAGCTCAACCCGTGCCACAGGCCGCCGAGCGCCATGGTGATCACCAGGTTCAGCGCGGGAACGATCTTGCTCTTCGAGCGCAGCCCGGGCAGCGAGAAATAGAGATAGTCGCGCAGCCAGTTGGAGAAGGAGATGTGCCAGCGGCGCCAGAACTCGGGCAGACTCGTGGCCGCGTAGGGTCGCTGAAAATTCGGCGGCAGCTTCACCCCCAGCAGCAAAGCGGAGCCGATGGCCACGTCGGTGTAGCCGGAAAAATCGTAGTAAAGCTGGAAGGCGTAGGCGAACACTCCCATCAGCACCTCGGCGGCGGTGTACAGATTCGGGAAATCGAAGACGCGGTCCACCAGGTTGGCGCCCAGATAGTCGGCGATGGCGAGTTTCTTCACCAGGCCGAGGCCGATGAGGAACAGAGCGCGCCCGCCCTCTTCGGGGGCCAGTGAGTGACCTCGGCGATCCAGTTGCGGGAGCAGCACGGACACGCGCGTGATCGGGCCCGACAGCGTGGTGGGAAAAAAGGACACGGCGGCCAGGTGCGCCAGCAGGCTGGCGGTTGGTTTGGCGTCGCCGCGATAAACATCGAGCGTGTAGGTGAGCGCCTGGAAGGCGTAAAAGGAAAGACTTAGCGGGAACACCAGACCCCCGGGAGCCACTGTCTTCATGGCGGCGATGAGGCCGAGGTTCATCGCGAGGCTGGCGCCCACCAGCAGCCGGCGCACTCCGGATCGAGTGCTTCGCTCCAGCGCCAGCGCGATCAGGAAATCGATGGTCGAAGCCGCCGGAATCAGCGCCAGGTAGCGGAGATCCCACCGGGCGTAGAAAAAGTAGTTGGCGAACAGCACCAGCGCCAGTGAGAGCGCGCGCACTCGCGAGGCGGGCCAGTAGAGCAGGAAGACAGCCGCCAGAAAGGCGAACCAGGCGCCGGAAGTTAGAGCCATTTAGGACTGGCGAGCCGGGGAAAAAATCTCCTTCATGCGGCGGGCGGCGAATTTCTCGTCGCCGGGATCGTTCATGAAGACGGTGAATTCGATCCCCTGTCCCTGGGCGCGCAGAACAACGATCCGCGGATCGCCGTCGCGAAGCTGCTTCTCTACCTCGGCGGCGGTGAGTCCGAGCTTCTGCTCGTCCCAGCGGACCAGCACGCGGTGGACGCGGCGGGTGCGGTCGAATGGAGTGCGCTCGGCCTTGAGGCCGGCGATGCGGGTGAGCTGGCCGATCAGGTAGTCGGCCTGCTGGGCCGACTGGCGGTCCAGCGCCTCGAAATCCAGCTTGGCGTAGCGCTCGGCCGCCAGCCAGATGCCGATCATCTCCTCTCGTCCGACTTTCATCGGCCGGCCCAGCGAATCCGAATTGGGACTCGAGTTGAGCGAGGCGGCGCGGATGAGGTCCTTGCGGCCCGCCAGGATGCCGGAGCACTGCGGCCCGCGCAAGTGCTTGCCGCCGCTGATGCAGATGAGATCGACGCCGGCGGCCGCCAGCTTGCGGAGATTTTCCCAGGGCGGCAGCATGTTGGCGGCGTCGACCATCACCGGGAAGCCGGCTTTCTTCGCCGCGGCCAGACAGGCCTCGAGCGGGATGGGCGTCTCCCAGGTCCAGTCGTGACTGGATCCGCCCAGGTAATACATCATCGCCGTTTGAGGCCCGATGGCCTTGTGGAACTGTTCGAGGTTCTCCACGTCGACGATCCGAACGCCGGTGTTGCGCACGGCATGGTCGTAGCCGTTGCGATGGGGCTTCTGGATGATCACCTCGGTCTTCATGCCGGTGAGATCGGGGAGGCGGCGGACCTTGGCCATGTCGTCGCCGGTGAGCGCCGCGCAGGCGCCCAACGAGATGGCTCCGGCGGCTCCGGTGGTGACCATGGCCGCTTCGCACCCGATGAGCTTGGCGAGCCGGTCGCCGATTTTTTCCTGGAGTTCATCGAGGAAGACGTACTCACGCGACGCTTCCGCCATGGCGTCGTGAAGCCCGGGGTGGATCTTGGAGGCGCCGATGGTGGTGTGCGTGCCGCGGAAATTGATCAGCGGGCGGATGCCGAGCTGATCGTAGATCCGCGACGGCCGCTGGCTGGCGGCCCCCAGCCGATTGAGCGGCCAGGCGCCGAGGAGGGAGGTGAGGCCCGCCCGTTGGAGCAACGATCTTCGGGTGGATTGCATGGGGAGATGATAGCGAGGCAGGGGTGGAGTTGCAAGGAGGGCACACCAGGCAAGGCGCGGTAGAATCAAAAGGGTGAGTTTATGACCATCACAATCGCCCCGCCGATAGAGGCTCAGCTCAGGAAAAAGGCCGAAGCGGAAGGCATCTCGATTGAAGCCTACGTTGAGCGCCTGATCCACGAAGATGCGGAGTGGGCAGAACTCGCCGAGAACTCCATCGACGAGCGAGACCCTGACTTTCAGGACACTCGGTCCGCCGTGATGGAAGGCTTGGAGCAAGCGGAGCGCGGCGAAGGGCGCCCTGCGGAGCACGTCTTCGCCGACCTTCGGGCCAGGCATGGTATATCGCGTTGAGATTACCCCGCGTGCCGAAGGCGACCTCGACGCCATCTACGCTTGGGTGACGAGTAACGCACCGTATCGGGGTCCACTGGTTTGATCGGTTTGAAACCTTCTATTTGGACGCCAGCGCCATATGTACCGGGTCTATTTCGCCGTCACCGACGACGTGGCGAAGGTACTGCACGTGAGGCACGGAGCACGGAATGAGCCCTGGCGTTTGTGAGATTACCCCGGGGGTCGCGGAGCGGGTGGTGTCCTGGAAGATCCCACTACCCATCCCAGCGAGTTGAGCGGCTAGGCGCCGAGGATGGGGCCCGCTGTTGGAGCTAGGATCTGCGGGTGGATAGCGTGGGAGATGATAGCGAGGCGGCGGGAGTTGCAACCAAGCGGGCGCCGGCCAGGCATTGTGCCGGAACAGTGCGTTGAAGGCTTCAGATCGGCTTGTACAAACCTTCACTGACGCGCTCGAAGCGCGCGCGCCTACCTCGCCGTACCATATCACCGTTCCTCTCATAATTTGGCAGCACGGTCGCTAGGTGCGTTTCACTGAATCCAGCGATGTTCTTCCTAAGGTGGTCAACTGCGAAAGGAGTAGGTATGCTGCCATTGCGGGCGAGATCCACGACCTGATCGGCTAGCGCCTTTCTGCGTGCCATACGGGCATAGTAGAACGATGGTCGCCTGCGGGCAAGGGACTACGCTAGACAATGGGACAAAGGCTTTCGGGTAAGAAGGAGTTCTTCATGAGATGCCGGATCTGCGGCGGCCAGCAGGAGGGCCGAATCACCGATCTTCCCTTCAAGACCAGCGATACGTCCATCGTGATCGTGAAGGCGTTGCCGGTCCTGCAATGCCGCCAGTGTAACGACATCGAGCTGGATCATCCCATCATGGAGAAAGTGGAACAGTTGCTCGCCTCCGCGGATCGTGGGGCGGAATTGGCGGTACTTCGTTACGCCGCATAGCGGATGCTAAGATGGCTCCCATATGCGACTTGCCGCTCTCTTTCTCTTCCCCGCCCTGGTTTTCTCGCAGGGCCTGGAGTACGTCAAGGCCAACTACACCAAGTACGAATACGAGATCCCGATGCGGGACGGCGTGAAGCTGTTCACCGCCGTCTATCTGCCCAAGGACGCCTCGCAGAAGTATCCGATCCTGATGACCCGCACGCCCTACAGCGTCGCCCCCTATGGCGTTGACCACTACCGCAGCGGGCTGGGGCCGTCGGAGAAGTTCGGTAAGGAAGGCTACATTTTCGTCTACCAGGACGTGCGCGGGCGCTGGATGTCGGAGGGCGAGTTCCTGCAAGTGCGGCCGCACAAGCCGGTGAAGAACGGTCCCAAGGACAATGACGAATCCAGCGACACATACGACACCATCGACTGGCTCATCAAGAACGTCCCCAACAACAATGGCCGCGTGGGGATGTGGGGCATCTCCTATCCTGGATTCTACGCCGCCATGGGCATCATCGACGCGCATCCGGCGCTGAAAGCCTCCTCGCCGCAGGCGCCGGTGGCCGACTGGTTCATCGGCGACGATTTCCATCACAACGGCGCGCTGTTCCTGCCCCACGCCTTCCGCTGGCTCAGCGGCAACGACCGGCCGCGTCCGCAGCCCACCACCAAGCGTGGCGAGCCGTTCGACTACGGCATGCCCGACGGCTACAAGTTCTACATGATGATGGGTCCGGTGGCCAACGCCAACGAGAAGCACTTCAAACACGAGCTGACTTTCTGGAACGACATGATGAACCACCCCAACTACGACGACTTCTGGAAGGCGCGCAACATCCGCCCGCACCTGAAGAACGTCAAGCCGGCGGTGATGACCGTGGGCGGCTGGTTCGACGCCGAGGACCTGTTCGGCGCGCTCAAAGTCTACGAGCACACCGAGAAGCAGAGTCCGGGCGCGTTCAACATGCTGGTGATGGGGCCGTGGTGGCACGGGGGCTGGGCGTCCAGTCCCGGCGACGCTCTGGGCCAGGCTCGCTTCGGCTCCAAAACCGGCGAGTTCTATCGCGACAACATCGAGTTCCCCTTCTTCCAGCACTTCCTCAAGCAGAAGGGCGAGATGAAACTGCCGGAAGCCTACATGTTCGAGACCGGCACCAATCACTGGCGCGCTTACGAGGTCTGGCCGCCGAAGACCGCGCGAGCGCAGCAGTTTTACTTCCGCGCCGGCGGCAAGCTATCCTTCGATCCGCCGCCCGAAGTGTCCGGCTACGACGAATACATCAGCGATCCGCAGCGCCCCGTGCCGACCATCAACTCGACCGCCATCGGCATGACCCGCGAGTACATGGTGGACGACCAGCGATTCGCCGCCACTCGTCCCGATGTGCTCGTCTACGAGACTGATCCGCTGAAGGAGGACTTCACCATCGCGGGCCCGCTCACTGCGAGTCTCCACGTCTCCACCACCGGGACCGATTCCGATTGGGTGGTGAAGCTGGTCGACGTCTACCCCGACGACTTTCCCGACACCCAGCCCAATCCGGCCAACGTGCGCATGGGCGGATATCAGCAACTGATCCGCGGCGAACCGTTCCGCGGCCGCTTCCGCAACAGCTTCGAGAAGCCCGAGCCGTTCCCGCCCGGCGAGCCCGTGAAAGTCGAGTTCGTGCTGCCGGATTCCTACCATACCTTCCGCCGCGGCCACCGCATCATGGTGCAGGTGCAGAGCACCTGGTTCCCGCTGGTGGATCGCAACCCGCAGAAATTCGTGGAGAACATCAACCACGCCAAGGAGGGCGACTTCCAGAAGGCCACCCAGCGCGTCTATCGCGCGCGCAACCTGCAGTCGTCGGTGAAAGTGCTGGTGTTGGGACGCTAGCGGGGAAAGTTCAAACCCGCCGGCACCGCAAAAGTGATCTGAATCGGGATCACCTGGTTGGTCGGCTGGACGCGCACCCGCGCCGTCAGAGTGGGCTTGGGACTCCGGTCGCCCGGCGTGTAGCGGAGATGCAAGATAGCCTTCTCATTCGCCTTCAGCTCGGTGCGGTCGAGCCTGGCTTCGAAGCCGGGCATCTGCACCAGATCCAGCGCCAGGGTGACCTGTCCGGAGAGGCTGTTGGTGATGGTGATCTCGTCGCTGGCCGGCTCAAAGCTGCTGAGCTTCGCTTCGGACTTGTTCGCCTTCACGGCGCTCTGCACCACGGCCAGCGGGATATGCCCGGCTTCCAGATTCCGGTCTCCCGGGGCGCCGGGACGCATCGTGCCGAACGGCGTATCCACGCCCTTGTTCGGATCGATGGGCTCGGAGAACCAGAACCAGTTGCCGTCGGCCACTTTCCACTGCGATGGCTGCGGCATTGTGACGGGGATGGGCTTGGAGGCCGGCATGACGAAGTCGGTGTCGCAGCCCACCAGCACGTTGGCTCGCGTGAAGTTGTCGCTGAAAGTCAGCTTGATGATCTCGAAGCTGCGGCAGCGTTTCTTGTCGGCGCCCAGGAAGGCGTCGCCGCTGTCCTCGGCCACCAGCCTCAGCGCCTGGGTGAATTTCCCGTCAACGTGGTGCTGGTAAAACGTGGTGACGCGCGCGCGCAGGGCTTCCTCGATGTGCGGCGGTGCTTTCTGGAAAAGGGCGGCGGGATCCTGGGCCAGGAGAGCTGCGAGAATCAGATTCGCAACCATAATCCCATTCTACACCCTACCGATTGAACAGGAAGGCGTTGCTGTTCAGGATGGCCCACATCAGGTCCTGGGCCCGCTCGGCCCGGCCCCCGCCCTTGGCCAGGTACGTCATTGCGAAGTCCAGCTCGGCGTTCTCCGGCGACCGGCTCAGCGCCGCCTGGTAAATCTCCTCGATGATCTGGCGGGCAGTCGCTCCGGCCAGAATCAACTTTGCGATGCGGCCTTCCGGGTCGGCGATCGACTCGGCGATCGTGGAGCCGTTCAGCAGGTTCAGCGCCTGCACCAGGCTGACGTCGCTGCGCCGCTCGCATTCGCAGGAAGTCTGCCGCTCCGGCCTTCCGAACAGATCCAGGAAGCCGCCGCGCTCGATCGAGGGATCCGGAAAATCCTGGGCGAGCGAATCCTCGGGCACCTGGGCAACTTTCGGACGCACCCCGGCGGCCACGTAGATGGCGTCGTGCAACTGCTCGGCGGTCAGCCGGCGCGGCAGCGCGTGCGAGAAATTGGTGGCGTCGTCAGCGTTCCACTCGTTGGGACGGTAGCTCAACTGGTACACGCGCGAATTGACAATCGTGCGGATCAGGTGGCGCAAGTCGTACTTGTGATCCAGGAAATCCTTGGTCAGCGCGTCCAGCAGCGCGGCGTTGCTCGGCGGATTCGACGCCCGGATGTCGTCCACCGGCTCGATGATGCCCACTCCGAAGAAGTAGCTCCACAGGCGGTTCACGATGGCCTTGGCGAAGAACGGGTTCTGCGACGACGTCAGCCAGTCCGCCAGGCTCTCGCGCAACTCCTGCTCGCGCAGGCCGACCTTTTCAACGTCGAACAAAAACTTGGCGGACATCACGCGATTGTCTTTGGGATGGTGGATCTCGGCATCTTCCCGCTTGTCGTAGACCACTTCCTCGTCGCTGTCGCCGCCCGACTTTACCGCCAGCGATCCGAAGAACGCGGTCAGTTGGAAGTACTGGTTCTGGGTCCACTGCTCGAACGGATGGTCGTGGCACTGCGCGCACACCATGCGCACGCCCAGGAACAACTGAGTGGTGGTTTCCATCGCCACCTTAGGCTCGCGCGTGAACCGGAAGAAATTCGCGGGCGGATTCTTGAAGGTGCTGCCGCGCGATGTGATCAACTCGCGCGCCATCCGGTCGTAGGGCTTGTTCTCCCCCAGCGACTCACGGATCCAGTCGCGGAACGCCCACACGCCCTTGTCGCCCAGCTTGGCGCGATTCACCTGCAGCAGGTCGCTCCACTTCACCGCCCAATGGTTGACGAACCCCGGCCGGGCCATCAGCCGCTCGACCACCTGGGCGCGCTTGGCGCGAGTTTCGGTCTTGTCGTCCAGGAACGCGCGCAACTCCTCCGGCGTCGGCGGCAGGCCGATCAGGTCGAAGTAAATCCGGCGGAGGAACTCGCCATCGCCGGCCAGCTCGCTCGGCAGCATCTTCAGCCGCTGCAACTTGGCGTAGACCAGGCCGTCGGCGTAGTTGTGCTCCGGCGCCGGCGTCCAGGCGAAGCCCGGTTTGTCGGTGGGGATGGTGACGTTCACCACCGCCATGCGGCCTTCGTAGCGCACCAGCATGGCGGCCTCGCCTTTGCGCAGCGTGGTGACCAGGCCCGCCTCGCTGATCTCGGCCACTTGCGGGGTGTTGGAGGAGTAGATCGCCTCGCTGGTCACCTCGCGGCTGGAGGCGTCGGCGAAATGCGCCGTCACTTTCAACTGTTGCGTGGCGCCAGCTTTCGAGGCGAAGAATTCCGGCGGCTGGATCTCCAGCCGCGTCACTTGCGCCGACACCGGATCACCGAACACGGCGCCTTCGGAGATCCACTGCAACACGGTGTTGTAGTAGGGCGAGTTCAGCGGCAGCCGCTCGCCGCCGCCGTGCGGCAACTGCATGGTCGTTTTCTGGAGCACCAGGCTCGCCGCCGGATCGGTGCGGTTGTAGCGGCGGCCGGAGAGATCGTGGACGACGGCGCGGTAGTCGAACTCCGGATCGTAGCCGCGCAGCGAGAGCTTGAATCCGTTCTTGCCCTTGGCGCCGCCGTGGCAGGGCCCCGAGGTGCAGCCCACCTTGTTGAGGATGGGCATCACGTCTTTCACGAAAGTGACGGGCGCGGCCGCCATGGCCAGAGGCCACAAGCAGACGGCCGGCAGGAGTTTGTTCGCGATCATCGGGATGCCTTTGTTGTCGTCGTCCCCGTCACGGTGAGTTTCAGGGGCACGGAGGGAATCTTGTAGGTGTCCTTGGCGGTGCGGCCGGTATCGGGCGCGACGGCCACCAGACGGACCTCGCTGGCGCCGGCGGGGGCGCCGGGCTTGGCCTCGCAGGACAGCGTGAAATGGCGCTCGCCGCCGGGCGCCTCGGTGGTGTCGCAGGTGACTTTGTCGGGCAGATCCTCGAGCTTGATCTGCACCAGGCTGCCTTCGAAAGTGGGCTCGCGGAATATGTGGCCGTGGACCTCGAAGCGCCCGCCGGGCTCCACGCGCAGTACGTTCTGATCCGGCTTCAACTGGAAGCCCTGCACCACTTCAATGCTGATCGCCGGCGATGTGATGGTCACCGGCTTGCCGTCGGAAGTTTCCGCGGTGGTTTCCAGAATGATGTCGAAGGTGGTGACGGGCGTGTCGAAATTGGTGCTGACCAGAATCGAGCCGGCGTCGGGTCCCTTTCCCGGCGGGCCCTGGAGGATACGGATGTTGCCGACGGCGCCGGCCTGCTGATTGCGGACGCGCCCGGCCGGCTTGGTTCCGGAACCGCGCTGCACGCGATAGCTCAACTGATATTCGAAGCCCTGGGACATGCGCACCTGGGGCGCTCCACCGGTCAGAGTGACCGGCAGAGGCTTGGACACCGCCATGGGCAGCTCGAGATCCAGCCACGGCGCGGTGAACGCCCGCTGGCGCTGCCCGCGCACGGCGACGACCATTCCCGGCCCGCGGGCGCGCCGCACGATGGGCCCCTGCGGGGTGTCGGCGATGCCTTCCACGGTCAACTCGACCGGCTCACCGGCGGCGTTCTCCGGAGCGGTGATCGTAATCACGCTGCGCGCGGTACGGTATCCGGCATTGTCGTTGTTGAAGCTCTGCGCGGCCGCCTCCGACGGAATACTGCCGCCGCCGATCTGGAAGCCCGGGGGCAGGTTGGGGATTAGCAGACTCACAGGGCCGTTGTAGCCGCGACGCTGCATGGCGACGGCGATCTGCGCGGTGCCGCCGGCGGGCACGTTCACGAAGGGACTGGCGATCTCCAGTACGAAATCGGCCGGCTCGCGCCGCGCCTGCAGGCGATAGGCGAAGCCTGCGCCGCCGCGGCCGAGCAGGTCTTCGACCGCCAGCGTGATTTCACGCACGCCTTCCGGAATCAGCAGGGGCACCGCCGGATCGGAGGAGGCGATGTCGTCGCGGGAGGCCAGCTTCTTTCCCTTTTCGTCATAGGCGGTGAGCAACGCATCGAGAGGCGAGCCCAGCGACGCCGCCGCCAGCTCGAACAGCCAGTGCTGGCCTGGTGTTACCGCGATGCGGTAGCGATCCACCTCGCCGGCCTTGGCGATGCGCCCGTTAACGATAGTCTTCTCCGGGAGACGCCGCGTCGTGGTTGTTTCCGGCTCCAGCGTTTCCGGACCGTCGCCGAGAACGAACATCATCGGCAGCGACGCCGAGCCGGGCACGCTCAGCGGCACGTAGCGCGACTTGCCGTCCGTGGCAGGCTTCAGCTTGAGCGGCTGCGACAGGTTGCCCCCGAGCAGGGTGACCTCCGCCGGCTCGCCGCGCCGCCAGCCCAGCGGGAACATGCCTTCGGCAAACGGATAGCTGCCGATCTTGAGGCGATAGAAATTCTGGGCCTGGTCGCTGTATTTCGAGTCGTGCAGGCGGACGAAGTATGCTCCGGCTTTCGTGAAGGCCACCTCCATGCGCGAGTCGACATCGGCGCCCGGACCATCGTCGTTCTTGGCGATGACGGCCCCGCCTGCATCCAGAATCTCGATCGCCGGATCGATGGCCGAGCCCGCCCGTCGCGCTTCCACCTCGAACACCAGCTTCTCGCCCGCCTTGGCGGAGAAGGAGTAGACATCGATGTCGGCTGGAGACAGAGCCCCGTTCACCAGTACCGGCGCCGAGATTGCCTGCGCCTCCGGCGGAGTGCCGTTGCTGAGCTTCGGCGTCAACGCCTCGGTCTCGTCGGTCTCCGGCAGATCGCCGACGGAGAACAGAACCACGTTGGACATCCCGTCGCTGGTCAGCAGCCGGATCGGATAAAGTCCAACGGGGGTTTCCTTGGGGATCTCGATCAGGAACGGCAGCTCGGTGTCGGGCTTCGCCAGATCCTTGGACGGGGCCAGTCGCGAGATGTTGGCGGTGAGCGAGGTTCGGATGACGGCGCCCTGGGTCAGCTCGTCGCCGCGCAGGAAGACCTTGACGGTCTTGCCGCGCTGCGCGCCGTGCGGGTAGATCTCGCGAATAGTGGGGGCCGCGGCCAGCGTCGCCGCCAGAGCCAGACCAAACAACCACCGCGCTGTCATGAGGTCACTTCCTTACCGCCAGCGTTTTCGGCTGAGCTTTCTCGATGGGCGCGGCCACAAACGACCGCGCCAGCTTCCCGCCCATGTCGTAAAACCGGATGCTGCCGTCGAAGCCGCCCGTGGCGAGCATTGTGCCATTGGGATGAAACTGGACGGCGTAAATGCCGCCGGAGTGGCCGCCGCAGCGAGCCACCAGCTTGCCGCTCTCGGCGTCGTAGATGCGGACGTCGCCGGTTTCGCCGGCGGCGGCGATGCGCGTGCCGTCCGGGCTGATCGCCACCGCCAGAATCGTGGCGTCGAGCGGCGGGAACTTCTGGATGAGCGTCGAGTCGTCGGCGATGCGCATGGCCCGGGGCCGGTCCATCCGGTACAGGTAGGGATGGCGATCGAATCCGCCTATGATGACCCAGTCCTTCTTCGGATGGCGCGCAATGGCCGACAGCGGCTCGCGCAGCAGGTTCACGTTCTCGATGAAGCGGCCGGTTTCGACTTCGGTCAGCTTGGCGGCGCGATCGCGGCCCACGGTCACCAGGCGCTTGCCGTCAATGCCGAACACGGTGCCGAAGACCCAGTCTTCGTGATGGTCCATGCGGCGGATTTCCTTGCCGGAGACGACGTCGAAGATGCGGATGGACTTGTCGGCGGCGCCGGTGGCCACCAGCTTGCCGTCCGGCGACAGCGATCCGCCGAACATCGTGTCGTTGGAGACCACGATCGAGTGGCGCTGCTTGCGCGCCGCCACGTCCCAGACCTGCACCTCGCCGAATCGCGCCGGATCGCCGCCGACGGCCACCAGGGTGGCGCCGTCCGGAGAGAACGCGAGGCCGTGGATGCGCTGGGATAGCCCTGGGAGCCGCGCCGCCAACTTGCCCTCGGCGTCGGCGAGCAGGATCTCGTGATAGCCGGACACCGCCAGCCAGCGGCCGTCGGGGGAGAACGCCATGGCCGTCACCAGCGGCGGCGCTGTGTAGCTCACCGGCTTGCGCTCTGCCGGAGCCACCACAGCCGCCCCGGCGGGGGTGTCGTCGCGCGCGCCCTCGCGGATCCAGCGGCGGAACAGCTCGATCTGATCGTCAGGCAGCGGCTTGCCGCCGAACGGCATCTGCGGTTTCGTCACGCCGGTGAGGTAGGAGAGGACGACGCTTTCGTCGGGCTTGCCGGCGGCGAAGGAGGCTCCCTTGCGCCCGCCCGTACGGAATCCGGCGTAGTCGGTCAGCAGCAGGTCTGACTGCTTGCTGGAGGGCATGTGGCAGCCGGTGCACTGCTTGCTCAGGATCGGCTGGATGTCTTTATGGAAGCTGACCGGGGCTTGCCCCCAGAGGGAGGCGCAGACCGCCAGACACACACCGACACTGATGCTTCGCCACATGAGAACTTGTACAGGATTATACCGGATTGCCAGGTGTGTCCGCCGGGTACAACGATGTTCCCGGGCGCTTAGCTGCCCGTTCGGCCTGTCGCGTTGACAAGACCCGTACTCCATGACCATAATTATGGTCATCAATGGCCGGCCGGCGACCGTTTGCGTTGGTCTATGACCTGGATGTCAAGACCCACCTGCGAGCGATCGATCCCCAGTATCGCGGCTTGATCCGGTCGGCCATCGAGAAGCAGTTGCGATTCGAACCGGACAAGGAAACGCGGAACCGAAAGCCCCTGCAACGGCCGGTGGCGTTTGAAGCGACCTGGGAGCTGCGGTTTGGTCCGGAAAACCGCTTTCGGGTGTTCTATGCGGTGAGCCATGAACGGCATGAGGTGCAGATTCTGGCCATCGGGACCAAACAGCGGAACCGGCTGATGATCGGGCGGGAGGAAATTAAACTATGAAAATCGCTTCCGTGGCGGATGTCAAAACACATTTTAGCGCCTACCTCAGGTCCGCCGAGCGCAACCCGGTGATCGTCACTCGTGGCGGCAAACCGGTGGGAGTGCTGCTGGCCATCGACGATGAAGAAGAGTTGGAGCGCCTGGTGCTGGCCTACTCGCCGCGATTTCGCACGCTCTTGACCGCCGCTCGGCAACGCATTCAAGTGGGGGGTGGCGTTCGCCACGAGGATTTGTGGAAGGACATGGAAGACGGCGGGGGCGTAAGCGGCACAGCGGTTCGCGCAGGAAAAGGATCTCGGCGGTGAGGCTCCTCGCTGGCGAATCTCGCTGAGATAGGATGGGACGAGGCCAGCCATGACTGACACACTCAAGGACCGCGTGGCCATCATCGGCGCCGGATGCACGAAGTTCGGCGACAACTTCGACGCCTCCTACGAAGACATGGTGGTGGAAGCCGCCTTCGCCGCCTTCGCCGACGCCGGCATCGGGCCTGAGCGTGTCGAGGCCGCATGGCTGGGCACTTACTCGCCCTACGGTGGCAACGGCAAGGCGTCGGTCTCGCTGGCGGACGCGCTGCGGCTCTACGACCGCCCCATTACGCGCGTGGAGAATTACTGCGCCACGGGCACCGACGCGTTCCGCAACGCGGCCATGGCGGTCGCCTCGGGGTTGTACGAAGTGGCTCTGGTGGTCGGCGCCGAGAAGCTGAAGGACCGGCCCATGCGCGGGCTGGGCCGCGAGGGCAACCATCCTTACAAAGGCGACGGCCTCACGGCGCCGGGCATGATGGCGATGTTCGCCAATCGCTACATGCACCGCTTCGGCATCGGCCGCGACGTGCTGGCCAAAGTGGCGGTGAAGAACCATCACAACGGGTCCATGAATCCCCGCGCGCACTTCCAGATGGAGGTGACCGAAGACCAAGTGCTAAAGGCGCCCATCATCGCCTGGCCGTACGGACTGTTCGACTGCTGCCCGACCACGGACGGAGCCGCCGCCGTGGTGATCTGCCGCGCTGAGCTGGCGCGCCAGTTCCGCGACGACTACGTGCTGGTGAAGGGCATCGGGATGGCGGTGCGCAGCGGCCGTCCCTGGTACGATCCCTGCGACGAGCACATCGGCTACCCGGCCACGGTCGAGGCCGCGCGCAGCGCTTACCAGATGGCCGGCATCAGCGATCCGGTGAAGGAACTGGATCTGGCCGAAGTGCACGACTGCTTCACCTGGCCCGAGATCTCCCACTACGAGGACCTGGGCTTCTGCCGCAAGGGCGAGGGCGCGCATTTCATCGCCGAGGGCCGCAGCGCGCTGGGGGGCGACCTTCCGGTGAATCCCAGCGGCGGGCTGAAGTCGTTCGGCCATCCCATTGGGGCTTCGGGCGTGCGAATGATCTTCGAGGTGGTCACGCAGTTGCGCGGGCAGGCGGAGCGGAGGCAAGTGCCGAACGCTGATTTAGGGTTGGTGCACAACCTGGGCGGGCCGGGCGCGGTGGCGTGCGTGGTTGTGTTGGGGAACCCGTAGCGCGCGATTCCCGGTGCTGGAATCCCCTCGCGCCGTTACGCGAGAGTGAGATCACGTACGTGGAGAATCTCGCTCTTCCTCATCGGGCGAATGTCGCTTTCGGCCAGAGTCAGGACCGAGACCGTTCGCCCTTCGGCGGTCACGAACTCGACCTCGAACCCACCCGTATTGCTGTAGCAATGCACGACCGCGCCGACATCGCCCTGCCTCAGCCCCTGCTGAGCAAAGTCGCGAGTGAGAACAACCGAGTCCAGTTCCTTGATCATACCGGGCATCTTCTATTCTAAACCGGGTACGCCGTAACAAAGCGCGGGCTATCATGACCTGTTTCGACGATCCACACCGTGCGGAGCATGATCCGGGTGCCCGTCGGTGTTGGCAGCACTCCATCCACCACGTATTTCACGCCGTGTCGCGACTGGGAAGTCGCCACGATCTCCGAGGTTCGAGCAATCTCCATCAGGGCCTCGACCAGAGTCGCGACGTTCGACTCACCAAAACCTGCGGCCCGGAAGAAGGTTGCTTTGGATCTCCCAACGGGATGCTCCAAAGACAACAAGTAAAGTTCCAACTTGTTGCGATCGACTCTTGCCCCACCGGCATTGGGCAGCTTCATCGCTGAGGTTCATGAGAACACAGCCGCATGCTCGATGCAACGCGCTACGCGGTGAGTGCTGCCAGCTCCCGGCGCAACGACTCCAGCGTCGCCCGCGCCGCCGGATCGTCGATCAGGTTGCGCATTTCGTAGGGGTCCTGCCGGAGGTCGTACAACTCGTCCATGTCCTTCAGCTCGGAGTAGCGGATGTACTTCCAGCGCTCGGTGCGCACGGCCTGGTAGCCCATGTTCAGCATGCGCGGGAAGACGCGGTCGGAGAAGTATTCGATCAGGAATGACCGACGCCAGTCCTTGGCCTGGTGCTGGAACAGCGAGCGGCCGTGGATGCCATCCGCCGGCGGCGCGCCGGCCGCTTCCAGCACAGTGGGGGCGACGTCGATGTTCAGCGCGAACCGCGGGATCTTCGATCCCGGGCGGATGCGGCGCGGATAGCGCATCAGCAGCGGGATGCGCGCGCTCTCCTCGTAGGCCAGCCGGCGCTCCTGGCTGAGCCCGTGCTCGCCGTAGAAAAAGCCGTTATCGCCCGCGAGCAGGATCACGGTGTCGTCAAGCTGCCCGGTTTGACTCAGCGCTTCGAGAATCCGCCCGACGCCTTCCTCCGCCGAGGCCAGCAGGCGCAGACGGTTCAGGATGACATCGTCGGGCGTCCCGGTCGCAGGACCCAACGGCGGCAGATCGCCGATCTTGCGCAGCAGGGCCGGCTTGCCGGCGGCGCGATCGTTGCAGTTGGGCCGTCGCGGGACGCGCGCGCCGGTGTACAGCGACTTGTGGCGCTCCGCCGGCCGGAAAACCTCCTCGCCCACCAGGCTGCCGTCGTCCAGTTGGACAACGTCCGGGTGCATCGCTTTGTGCGCCAGATAGAGGCAGAACGGTTTCTCACGCCGCTTGCGAACGAACTCGACGGTCCGGTCGGTGAAGATGTCGGTGACATAGCCGGGAACCTTCGAGGTTCTGCCGTTATCGTTCAACACCGGATCGACGTAGGCGCCTTGCCCGGGGAAGCTCAGCCAGTAGTCGAAGCCGGGTCGCGGCGAATCGTCATTGCCCATGTGCCACTTGCCGATGTAGCCGGTTTCGTAGCCGGCGTCGTGCAGCCGCCGCGGGAAGGTCATCAGACGGTGGCTCTGCGGGCCGCGCGCGGTGTTGTCGATGATCCCGTGCGTGTGCGCGTACTGACCGGTGAGAAAGCTGGCGCGCGACGGCGAGCACAGCGGCGTGGTGACAAAGGCGTTGGTGAAGATGGCGCCCTCGCGTGCGATGCGGTCCATGTTGGGCGTGCGCGCGAAAGGATGGCCCGTGCAGCCGAGGTCGTCCCAGCGCAGGTCGTCGATCAGAATAAACAGGATGTTGGGGCGCCGCGCGGGCTGCGCCAGCGCCGGCGCGGCCGCCAGGGCTCCAAGGAAATGACGCCGCGAATGCATGGAAATCACAACTTCTTTCTCTTCTCCTCGAGGATTCTTTTCAGCTCCTCCGTCCAGTTCAATACCACGTTCACCTGGGTGGGCGTGGCGTCCTGCTCGCTGTCGGTGATCATCAGAAACCGCTGCCCGTCCGGGGTTACGTCGTAGTTCGACGAGGTAGTTCCCGGCGGGCCGCAGGAGGTGCTCATCCCGTGGGAGTAATGACCCGTCCACAGCAACTGCGGCTTTCCGGCTCTGAAAGCCGGCCGCAGCGTCACGGCCACCATCATCATGTTGTCCCCGTCGCGGTAAAACAGCT
>Ga0247727_10007560_pt1 | contig 20635 bp, 18 predicted proteins | sample WisWelCaveWW1625_FD_202498 | JGI IMG/M metagenome (GOLD analysis project Ga0247727, IMG submission 202498) | Biofilm microbial communities from Wishing Well Cave, Virginia, United States - WW16-25 | ecosystem: Environmental > Aquatic > Deep subsurface > Groundwater > Cave microbial mat | place... | reverse complement strand
TACAAACGAACGCCCACTACCCCGCCGAAACTTCGCAAGTGAGTGGAAGATTCCAAGTCAGAGGAATAAAACAGGCTGAGAGTCCTAGTCACTCTCAGCCTGTTGATTTCGCGCGGAGCTCACTAACAACATCCGCCGCCACTGCCACAGCAACCGCCGCCGCAACAGGTCTCGTCACAAATCACATCCGATTCCATGCCGCTCACCTCCTTTCTTTGTATAGATACATATCGATATGTTTACGCAAAAAAATCCCCTAGGACAATGTCTTGAGGACGATCTGTGTTGCCTTCTCTTCGGGCGCAAACTTGACCATCAACTGCCCGCAACAATACGCAACCTGGTCCTGGTTCAGCGAATAGAATGTTTGCTTCCCCTCCTCGCGAATCGTGACCAAGCCTGCATCGCGCAGAATTGCCAAGTGATGAGAGACGGTCGGTTGTGAGACGTTCACCTGTTCAACGATTTCGTTCACCGAACACCATTCACAACAGCAACAAGACATGATCTGCTGACGGGTATCATCAGAGATGGCTTTGGCAAAAAGGACAGGGTCGAATTTTGTTTTCATGCAAATGCTTCGCTAAATTCCTCGCGCAGGAATTCCTGTGTGCCTTCGGGACCGGTGAGAGTTAAAGAGATGGGTTCGTCATCCGACGCGATTCTCAATGTAAACTCCAAAAACGGACAGCACAACCTTTCGTTCGAAATGAATTCTGCAAGCCGCGTAGTGGATTCTTTCCCGTTTGGGAAAATAAACTCATATCCATTTTCCACATCACGGATTTCCCGCAGGGTCTGGTAAAGACCCACAGTGGATTGGATATGGCTTTCACGCTCGGCTGGCGTAAATACATTCATGTTACAGACAAGAGGGGTAGATGATTTTATATTGACGTTTATCTATTTGACATTATATCGAAGTTTGACTATTTGTCAAGGCAGATAAAACGCCCCGAAGGATATCGGGGCGTTCTGTGTTAATCAAGCAGATTGAAATGATAAGCCAGTCAATCTATGGCGGGGTTGGTAAAATATTTTCCAAGATTGTCCTTGACCAGAATCCAGCCTGTCCAGCATCCGTTTATCATTTCGCCGAGCTTAACCTCCACCCAAACCTTCCCGTTGGCATCTCTATAGATGGAGCCGGTATTTTACTTCCAGTATGTCTTATTGACGGCTGACGAAATGATGTCTTCACCGGGAGCGTTTCGAATATACAACCCGTTTTTATAGATGATTTTAAGGGTCGAGTATGAGCTAGAACTTGGAGGTGGATATGAAGGATTAGCCGGAGGGGGATAATAAACCGGAGGAGGCACGCTGACGACGCCCGCAGGCAGATTGATCACCTGCCCCGTGTAGATCAGGCTGGGATTCTGGATTTGAGGATTGACTGCCAGGATGTCTCTCCAACTCACTCCACTTCTCGCAGCGATTTTCCCGAGGGTATCCCCTTGTTGCACCACATAGGTGTTCCCGTAAGGTGGGTAATAGACGGGGTCGGATGTATACCCCGTTGAGATGCAGAGAACCTGTCCCGCGTACACCCACCAGCCAAGCCCGGGGTTCACGGCTTGAATGGCTTCGACAGTGGTTCCGCAGAACAATGCGATGCCGCTGAGCGTATCGCCCCACTGCACCGTGACGCAGGTGGGACAATTTGACCAGGCGAATGCGCCGCCTGCAGAGGCAAAAGACGAAAACAGGAGTACTGCACCACGATCAATTGGATGATATTTTTAGCGCTCATTTAATCTTCTCTCTTCCTCATCTGGGAATAATTTGACGAAACTTTCCTGATGCGTATAGCATACTCAAAAAAGCAACTTGTCAATAGGTATTTTTGAATTTTCCCACCTGCCCCTGCGCATGTGACTGGACAACCTCTCTATAATCGCATCCCCCGCGGGTAGACAGACTCCCCTTTTGAGGCACCCTCGAAGTGAAATGGAGGGAGGAAAATATGACGATAAGCAATTTGAATCCGCATACAAACTTTACGTTGTTGTATTTGGGGTTACGAAGCATACCCGAGCGGAGCGAGTGGTAGGTGCCGAAGGCGGAGGGGGGCTCTTTGCAATCTCTTTCCCAACCCCATCTTGCCCCAAACTTTGCTTGGATTAAGTCACAAATTGCTTTTCAACCAACAGACAAATTCTGCAAACGCCATCTCTTCTGTCAGGGACAGACGTGTTTTATCCTCCAAATGATATGAGGAACATTTCCCCTGCGTGATCTTTGTCAATTTTTCCATACTTAAGACGAATCGCGTGCGGATCAGGTCTGTTATCAAAATCTGCTTCAACCCAATTTTCACGCAACACATAGTTACGATACTTTCGCAATCCGTCGCTGAATAATTCTGTTACAAGGACAGGGCTTTCGCTGTCCTGCGCCAAGACGGTCTGTGACCGTCGGTTTTCGGCAGGATGGATGAGGTCAAAGCGGCGAGAGAGTTGGTGTTGTGTTGCTGGTTGCCTGATGGGTATGAAACAATGAAGTAATTGAATAAGAAAAGCCTCGGAGAGTTACGTCTCCGAGGCTTTTTCGATTATTACCTGTGCTATACTTGCCATTAGCATTTGGTGTGTACAACTCAGTTTACTTTGTAATCGGATAGACCACTGCACAGGAGGAGTTATGCGTAATTTTCTGAAAATCATTGGCTTTCTCACAATAATAATCGTGTGCTTAACAGCAGGTGTCGCTATGATTACAGAAATAATAAAGCTATATCGCGAACTACCTCCTCCTCCTTCGATAGCAATTGAAACCAACCAGGCTACACCATCACAGGGAGTTGTCTGCAATCAGCAAGGCAACATGCTACCCATCCCTAACGCACCGCCTGATGGGTGTGTTCTCACTGTGGAATGGTGGTATCCTCCGAATTCAACTCCTTGTGGGTTGTGGATTACCGATAGTGCTGTTGAATTCAACGAAGGTGTCGCAGGTTATTGGTGGTATGAATACGATACGACAGTCCTAACACATATTCAGTCTTTTCAAAGCAAGTATAACTATTGTGAGGTAAAAGACTTCCGATAAAAGTTAGTTCCAAAATACAGGATATACTCACTCAGCGAAACAGTGTGTCTTGTAGAGGAATATCTCTGTGAGGCTTTATGATTCTTTTTAGACGGTGCTAAAATTTATTAATCCGATGAAAGACAAAGTTGGCTTATTAGTTACAATTCTGGGATTACTCATAGCACTAGCAGCGTGTATAGCCGCGATATTGGTGATTCCAGAATTTCGTTTAGCTGTAGGACTAGATGAACCAACTCCCACTTCGATTCAACAGCTTCCTAAAATTCGGTGTGTTGGCACAAATACGATTGCAGATAATGAAAATGGGGAGATAAGCGAGTCTTCAACTTGTGAACTGAATCTACAAGAACATGAAACAATAGCTGGAACAACTGAGGGGTTCGCTGATGAAATGAGCAACAGCTCTCTATCTTGTACAGTTTTTGTTATTAAAGGTCCTGCAAATATCAGGGGATTAAAGTTAGCAAATGCGAATTGGTCATATTATGAAAACTTGGACACAGAAGACGCAAACAATATACTTGAAGCAAAAGAAACTGAATTGAGAAGACAACCAGGAGTCTGTTTCCAAGCAAATGTAAATTATGTTGTACTGCCTGCAATAATAAGTGTGCCAGGACTTCAAGAAGATGGCATCAAATTTCAGATTTACATAACAGGTAAATATTCCATTCAGATCGCTGACGGGGCATACTCACCATTTCCTTTTGAAGGAATGTCAAACAAAGAATGGCGCACACTAATTTATATCTACAAGAATCAACAAGTTATCTGGGAAGAAAGAGTCAAGGCTATTCCACCAGACAATCCAAATGAGACCTATTTTGAACCATCGAAGACAAGCATTATAGGGTCTATTGGGGAGTGGGAGGTAACAACACAAGATGAGGCAGAGCGATTAGGCAAAATCCAGACACCGTTAGTATTTGAGTTGCAAGCAGATGATTTCTTGATCTTTGTGCCACTAGATGATATGGGTTGGTATCGCAATCCCTCTGACAATAGGGGTGAAGTATATTTGGAAATTTCGTTGCTGGAAAAGTAAAGGTTCTATAAATGAAAGAGGAATCATTACTCAACCTTCATCCTCGGCTTGGCCGAAGTCAACAACGTCTTGCATATTCCGCTAACAAGCAGTTAGCATGTTTTTGAGCAACAACCTAACAATCAGCCTTCAACTATTCACCCTCCTTGAAGGGACTTGGACGGGTGAGGGTCGCGGGCAGTACCCCACAATTATGTCATTCGATTATCGCGAATCACTTGTCTTCACCCGACGCGATGAGAAAACTTTGGCATATGAACAGCGCGCACAAAAGCGTTACGACGGTCAAACCGAATGGCTCGAATCTCATTGGGAGAATGGTTTCATCCGCATCCTTGAAAATGGCGAGTTGGAATTGACAGTAGCCCAAATTGGTCGTACCGAGGTGTTGATTGGCGCTATTGAAGCACTTGACACTATGTTCCGAATCCATTTTGTGAGCAAAACGATAGCCAATGATCCGCGCATGGTATCGTCTGCGCGCACCTTTGAACTGGAAGGCGACTCCCTCCGCTATGAAATGGAAATGCAAACGACAAAAGTAAATCAGTCAACCCAACATCTGAAAATCGCTTTACGACGAATCAAGTAACATTGTTTTTTTGCCGAGGTGGAGGACGCGCTATGTCCGTCGCGCGGTGTGGGTGGGTTGTGAGTGAGCGGGACTGAAGTCGCCTGCTCAGTGCATGGAAGCCCTTCGGGCTGACCCGCAGGTAGCGAGTCCGTTTTGAGCGGACTTCCACGAACTGAGGCAGGACTTTAGTCCGCCGATAATTGCTGTATAATCCATTTCATGGATGAGAAAATTATCAGTCCAATTATCCAGAAGTGCAAAGAAACTCTGGCAACGTATTATGGCGTGCGGCTGAAAGGCGTCATTCTTTACGGCTCGATGGCGCGCGGGGATGCCAGTTCCGCCAGCGATATTGACCTGCTTGTGCTTCTCTCGCCTCCACTCGATTATTTCGCTGAATTGCGTCAACTCGTGGATCTGCTCTATCCCATCCAGTTGGAGTCTGAGCAATTAATTTCAGCCAAGCCTGTATTGGCTAGCGATTTCGAATTGGGAAGTCTTTCGCTGTATCGCAACGCGCGGCGGGAAGGAGTGGCAGTGTAATGAGTGAATACGCGAGCGAGATTTCGTCAAATCTGGAACGTGCAGAAACAAATTTGCAGGTTGCAAAAGAACTGCTGGAAAAAGACTATTACGATGTCTCTGCTTCTCGTGCGTACTACACCGCGTTCTATGCCGCCAGCGCGCTCTTATTGAACGAAGGGATTGACACAAGCAAGCATAGCGGAGTAATTGCTCTGATTCACCAACACTTTGTCAAAAGCGGAAAAATCAGCAAGGACCAGGGCAGGAATCTGAATTGGTTATTTGAACTTCGGGGCGTTGGTGATTACGGAGTGTCCCTCCATGTCACTTCGGAAGACGCGCACAGAGCGGTTGATATTGCGAAAAACTTTTTTGAAGCGACAAGGACATTACTGGATTCTTGAAAGCCGAACTCCACAACCACCCCTCAACTATTTACCCTCCTCGAAGGCACGTGGAGTGGCGAAGGACGTGGAGGATATCCTACCGTTACTTCATTTGATTATCGCGAAACGCTCACCTTCACGCGCCGCGATGAAAAAACCTTAGCATATGAACAGCGGGCACAAAAGCGTTATGACGGGCAAGTGAGCGGGACTAAAGTCACCTGCTCAGTACATGGAAGCCCTTCGGGCTGTCGCAACGGAGTCCGCTTGAGCGGACTTCCACGAACTGAGGCAGGACTTTAGTCCGCCGAATCACGAAGATGTGAACAATGACCCACGCATGGTATCGTCCGCGCGCACCTTTGAGCTGGAAGGTGACTCTTTGCGCTATGAAATGGAAATGCAAACGACAGCGGCGGAGCGTTTGATGTCACATTTGAAAATTGATTTGCGAAGGATTAAGTAATTGGGACCACCGCGTTCTTTGCAACCAGTGGTATCCTTCAGAAAATCTTCCCAATCATCCAAACAAATTCAAGGAGGAATCCATGAGTGACCCTCACAAAATGTCGGCGGAGCAGATTACAGGTCAGCGCGATGCGTTCATCGAAAAATTTCTCGGGTACGTCGCAGGCACATTCAATATCTTCGCAATATATATCGGCGACCGGCTTGGTTTCTATCTCGCCCTTTCAAGCGGTTCGCTGACCTCTACAGAACTTGCCGCGCGCACAAACACGCATGAGCGGTACGCGCGTGAATGGCTCGAACAACAAACCGTCGCGGGGATTCTCGAAGTAGAAGATGAAAATCTGGATGCAAACAAGCGTCGCTTCCGTTTGCCACCTGGACATGTAGAGCCTCTCCTCGAACAGGACAGCTTGAATTACATTGCGCCTCTTACTCGACTGATGGCTGGCGCCGTCCGACCGCTCGATTCTCTGCTGGAGGCATATCGCACCGGAGGCGGCGTGCCATTCTCTGAGTACGGCTCTGATTTGCGCGAAGGACAAGCCGCGATCAACCGCCCTGCATTCCTCTATCAACTCTCTCAAGAGTGGTTGCCCGCCATGGCTGACGTTCACGGACGCTTGCTATCGGATCCGCCTGCGCGTGTGGCAGATATCGGGTGCGGTTACGGATGGTCCAGCATTGGCATGGCGCAGGGATATCCAAACGTTCACGTGGATGGATTCGATCTCGATGAACCTTCCATTGAGTTGGCGAAAGAAAATGCGGGCCAGCACAACATAACAGACCGCGTCCATTTTCAAGTGCGTGACGCGGGCGATCCCGCCCTGGCAGGTCAATATGATTTGGTGACCGCGTTCGAATGCGTCCATGATATGTCCAACCCCGTTGGCGCGCTAAAAATGATGCGGCAACTTGCAGGTGAACGCGGTACTGTCTTCATCGTGGATGAACGCGTCGGCGATAGGTTCACCGCCAAAGGCAACGACGTGGAATGGATGATGTATGGCTGGAGCATTTTGCACTGCCTGCCCGTCGGCATGGTAGACCCGCCCGCTGTCGGCACCGGCACAGTGATGCGAACAGACACACTAAAGAAGTACGCAAAAGAGGCGGGCTTTAGCAATGTCGAAATCCTGCCGATTGAAAACTTCTTCTTCCGGTTCTACCGCTTGACTCCCTGATCGCAAAACATCCATGCGAAAAATTAAACTCATCGCAATCATCGTCATAGCAACTACACTGCTCATTCCCGCCGCGGTGCTGGGACCCTACGCCCTGCGCGTGCAACACTTCCAAGCAAGTCCCGCAGATGGCTATCGCGCGGGCTTTTATCTTTACGTCTCACCCGATGCACAGCAGGCGGCAGATGAAGGCAAACAAATCACAATTCTCGTGCAACCTAACAATTCAGGCACTAATTCAGACGATCCCGAAGTTCATCGCAAGGATGCGTGGTGGACGGGATTCGAACGCTACAAGATCGCGGATGAATTGGGCGTGGTCCTTCTCGTCCCAGCCTTTATTCGCCCGGGCGAAGATTGGCACATCTACACTCATGCACTGGATCGCGACTCACTTACGACAGAACGCACCGACCTCAAGCGCATTGACCTGCAATTGATCGCCATGATTGACGATGCGCGTGCTGAACTCGCCGCGGATGGAATCCAAACTGACGAAAAGATTTTCATCCAGGGCTTTTCTGCAAGCGGCATGTTTGCCAATCGTTTTACCATGTTGCATCCCGACCACGTCAAAGCCGCGACCATCGGTTCGCCCGGTGGGTTTCCCATTTTGCCTATTGGGACATTCAATGACAAGCAACTCCCTTACCCTGCGGGTATCGCCGATCTCGAATCGCTGATGGGCGTTCCATTCGATGCCGCTACATACAATGCGATCCCACAATTGATTTATATGGGTTCGACGGACGATAATGATTCGCTCGATTACACCGATGGCTGGGACGAAGCCGACGCGCAACTTGTAGATCAACTCTTTGGCGCTGATCCGCTTTCGCGCTGGGATGATGTAGAGAAAATTTATCAGGACACTGGCGCGAATGTGCAATTTCTCTTGATAGATGGTATCGGACACGACCGTAAAGCATTACAAAAATATTCAACAGAGTTCTTCAAAAAAGTATTGAATAATAGGTGACAGTCATTTTGAAAATGACTGTCACCTTCCCACAAAATTATTATGAACCCCATCACATCCATCCTCGACGTTCAACCCGCCCTCGTTATAGACGGCGCGCTCGCTACCGAACTCGAACGCCGCGGCTATGACCTGAGGGATTCGCTATGGTCAGCAAAAATTCTTCTCGAGCAACCTGATGCCATCAAGCAGGTGCATTACGATTACTTCAAAGCAGGCGCAGACTGTGCCATCACAGCCAGTTATCAAGCCACCGTCGAAGGTTTTAGAAAACGCGGGCTGAACGAAAAAGAAGCCATTGTCTTGATTCAAAAATCAGTCAGACTCGCCAACGAAGCGCGCGATGAATTTTGGGCAGATGAAAATAATCACGCTGGCAGATCGAAACCCTTCGTTGCCGCATCCGTCGGACCCTACGGCGCGTTCCTTGCCAATGGTGAGGAATACATCGGTAATTATGGTCTCACCGAAAAAGAGTTGATAGACTTTCACCGCCCGCGCATGAAAGCGTTAATCGAAGCGAGGGCAGAGATGCTCGCGTGTGAGACGATTCCGAGTCTCATCGAAGCGCAGGCAATTGCAAAACTACTCAAAGAGTTCCCGAACATCAGCGCGTGGATCAGTTTCTCGGCGCGCGATGCAAAGAACATCTCAGAAGGTCAGGTGTTTGCAGATTGTGTAAGACTCTTGGAAGATCATCCACAGATCGCGGCAATTGGAATTAATTGCACATCGCCCAGATATGTTCCAAATTTGATTCGTGAAGCGAAGAAAGTGACAACAAAACCGATCCTTGTTTATCCCAATTCAGGCGAAACATATGATGCAACAAAGAACGATTGGGATGGCAACCCTGTTTCTGATTCCTTTGGCAAGCAGGCAAAGGACTGGTATGAGGCAGGCGCGCGTCTGATCGGCGGCTGTTGCCGCACCACGCCTGAGGATATTCGCGTGATTGCGGGTTGGGTGCGCCTCTCGCGCTGAGCGGAGCGACGAATGCTTTTTGAGGAGCGCAGACGAAGCGCAGGGTTGCTGGTTACACCGCCCTTCAACTGTCATTCACGCTTCGTCTGCGGGTCTCTACTTGCATTCGACCCTCCGCTCAGCGCGAGGGAATCTTAGGAGATAAAACATGAAATCTGTTCGCATGATCGAAGCAGGCAAGCCGTTGGAGTTGCAGGAAATTCCAATTCCAAACATCGGCGAAAAGGATATTCTCGTGCGCGTGCGCGCCGCAGGGATTTGCCATTCGGACGCGCATTATCGCGCGGGTCGTTCAGCAATGGGGTTTCTACCCATCACACTCGGACACGAAGTCGCTGGCGTTGTCGAGAAGATTGGTTCACAAGTGACGAACGTGAAAACCGGAGATCGAGTCTGTTTACATTACAACATCACGTGCGGCGATTGTTATTATTGCAGTACGGGCAACGAACAATTTTGCGATACAGTGAAGATGCTCGGTCATCACGTGGACGGCGGCTATGCGGAATATATCGCGATCCCCGCGCGCAACGCGATTCCTTTGCCCGAGGAGATTCCGTTTGAAGCAGGCGCGACATTGATGTGTGCCTCAGCCACTGCATTCCACGCGCTGCGCAAGAGCCGAGTCAAGGCTGGGGAAACAGTGGCAGTTTTCGGCGTGGGAGGACTCGGGCTGTCCGCTATCCAGTTGGCGAAGGCGATGGGCGCGGTCGAAGTCTACGCGGTGGATATCAAGCAGGATAAACTCGAACTCGCATCTGAATACAATGCCATTTCGATAGACGCGAGCCGCGTGAATGCTGTCGAAGAAATCCGCAAACTCACGAAAGGCAGGGGCGTGGATGTTGCGCTGGAGATGATCGGTTTGCGCAAGACGATGGAGCAGGCGATTGATAGTGTGGGGAATTTGGGGCGCGCAGTGATGGTTGGGCTGAATCAACAACCGATTGAGATCAATACGTATTCGCAGGTGCTTGGCAAAGAGGCGGAGATCATCGGCTCGAACGATCATCTTTTGCAGGAGTTGCCGTTGCTGGTGGATATAGCGCGCAGAAAAATTCTCGATACATCGCGCGTCGTTTCACAGGTGATTCCACTCGATGCAAATAAAATCAATCAACGACTCGATGATTTGGAAAATTTCACAAACGATGTGCGTTTTGTGATCGTGCCGTAAATGATGCGTCTCTACCGTCAACCACGGAGACACTGAGCCACGGAGATTTTCATATTTTTTCTCAGTGTCTCCGTGACTCCGTGGTTCAAAAAGGAATTAACAATCATTATCGTTTACTTTTACACGAGGTCCAATAAAGTTTTAGCCGTGAATTTTGCGGCAAATGAGCTGTCATGCCGGAATTCCGATAAAGTCTCTTGAATCTATTTACATCTTGGCGAATCCCGCCTGTGCCTGCTTTGCCTTCTCCAACTCACGCCGGGCGCCCATGTTCTCGAAGATTTCGATGGCGCGCTGAAGGTGTTCCCGGCGTGCGTTCGGGTCTTCCATTGCTGACGACCCCAGCCTGAAGCGGATCAACCCTTCCTCATATCGCACATTGAACTTTTTCGCGGCATCCAAGCCTTTGTGCCACGATGTCATCGCCGCCTTGTGTTTCCCCGTCAACGATTCATACCAGCCTTGATAATACGACGCGTACGGCTGACCGATCGGGAAGACACTCTTAAACGCGCGCAGTAACTTCATCGCTTTTTCGGCAGATAATTTTAATTGTTCAGAATCAGGCGCGCCCGACGCGCGGTCGCGTTGACGACCAAAGGGAGGGTCGAAACGAAGCGCATCTTCCCAAAGCGTAAAATATACCTCAGCGATCGCGGCAAACCCAATATCCAAAGCATACACGGTTGGCGAAATTCCCTCCGCAAGTTTCAGCACCGTTCCTGCATACATCAGGGCTTTCTCGTTTTCGCCAAGCCGGTGAAAAGCCAGGGCAAGTTGCGCATTCGTGTTGATGGAGGATGCGCGGTTGGGGATCTCCTCCAGGATTTGAAGAGCCTCCTCCATCATGGGGACGGTGACCGCTTCATTCCCCAGCCGGATGTTGTTCGCGGCGACCCCAGCCAGTCCCCACCCGATATGCAAAGGACTGTTCCTGCGGCGCGCATCTTCAAGCAATATCTTTTGAATTTTCATCGCTTCCGAAATATTGCCGGATATAAACAAGCTCTCAGCCAGCAGGACAATTGAATCCCCCCATTGACGCGAGTCGCCCAATTCTTCGCACATCACCCTGGCTTCCTCCGCCTTTTTAAAAACCTCGTCCCACTTCCCGACAGCGATCTGATAGACGCTTGTCACAACGTTGACGGTAATCAGGTTGGATGGCTGGTTCACCTCCCTCGCAACAACCAGGGCGCGATCCACATAGGTATCGGCAAGTTTATGTAACTGAGCAAAGCCAGCCAATACCGCCATGCCGGAATACGCGTTTGCCAGTTCGGGTGATGTGCCTGCCTTTTCAGCGGAATTGATAAACTGCAGGATGGTATACATGATGGGAAGCGTTTCGTTGGAATAAAAATACATCCTGCCCATCAATTCATAGAGGCGGGAAAGTTCAAGCATGATCTCCCTCTCGCGACCGTGCACGGAACCGATGCGGGATGGGACCAACCGGTGAAATATCTGGCGAACGATCTGCGGAAACAGCCCCAAGCCAAACATGGTCCTCGTCCGGGGAAGCCGATGCCCAAGCGCAAGCAGGGCTTCGCGGATATGTTTTTCACAATCGGGCAGTGAGCCAATTCCGTAATATGCCAGACCGATGCGGCCATGCCAGCGCGCCCGGCGTATTTGACGATCACGCACGCCGCTTTTTCCGTCGGACCTGGGTAATCTCGTTTCCCAATCCAGCGCCTGGCTGAAAAACTGGATTGCCTCGCGGTTGGCATAATTTTGCATCGCCTGGTCGCCAGCCTTTTCAAGATACCCCACCGCCCTTTCGATGGCGTGGATATTCCGAGCCGCCTCTGAAACTTCTGCGGCTTGCGACCAGTGATAGGCAAGCAAAGGGTAATACGACTCAATGTTATTCTCGTTGCTCTGTTCGATCCATTCCGCCACAGCCTGGTGCAACTGACGCCGCTGGGAATACAACATCAGGTTATACGCCACTTCCTGCGTCACCACATGTTTGAAAATATAAGCAAGGTCGGGCGTTTCGGATTCAACCAATGTCAGGCTCAAGCGCGTGAGAGATTCCATGTAATCGTGGAGTGATGGTTTATCTGCCTCAATGGGGTGAACCGCCTGAAGCACGCGGAATGCAAAGATGCGCCCAATGACACTCGCCACTTTCAGCGTCAGTTGCTGGGAGGGGTTGAGGCTGTCAATGCGATTTGTGATCGCGGCTTGGAGCGTATCTGGCAGGGTTAATTCTTCCAGGTTTGTGAACCGCGCATGGATGCGTGCTTCCTGGTCTTCCACGATGAGGATCCCCGCTTCGCGCAACGCGTACGCAAGTTCCTCCGCGAAGAACGGATGCCCCTCCGATTTTTCGCGGATCAACCTGCCGATCATCGGCGGAATGGATTTAACCCCCAGGCGCTGGCAGACCAGCGCTTCCACATCGTCGAGCATCATCGCTTCAAGTTTGATCAGCCTCGTCCCGGCTGTATCGGTAATCTGTTTGAACTGTATGGGGGCAGGGTCTGGCAAGGGGCGTGTGTTGAGCGCGAGCAGGATCGGCCGCACTTTTTGTTGCACATCCGCCAATAAAGCCCACGAGGCAGAGTCGAACCAGTGCAAGTCTTCCATCACAACCAGCAATGGCGCTTTCGTCGCTTCATGGTTGAGCAAACGCGCCAATACTTCACGCGTGTTCCCCGCACGGATCTCGCCCTGCATGGCGGATGTTAATTCATTGTCGGGATATGGGATTGGCAGAAGCACATCCAGCAACGGGGCATAGCGCTCAAGGTCTGCGTCAATCTCGGTTAACTTTGCAAGGACCTTCGATTGAATGGCAGTCCGATCCTTCTCGTCAAATTCCGGCTGGGCAATGATCTCCTCAAGTTCAAGGATTCGATTGAAGATCGGGCGCCATGCGAAATAGGAACTGTTTTTCTCAATGGCATCGCCGCTTCCGCTGAACATTTTTACCCGCAGCGACCCAGCCTGGCGGGCGAGGTCTTCGAACAGGCGTGATTTCCCAATCCCCGCTTCGCCTTGCAGGATGATCGTCTGATGAGGCGTGCCGCGCGACAATTCTTGCAGGGCATTGGCGATCGTGATTTTTTCTTCCTGACGCCCAATCAATTCCGTCTGCGGGCGGATGACGCTCTTCTTCATTTCCAATGGATGGAAGACGTCCACCGCCTCCGCCCGCCCCTTTACCTGTTGAGGCGGAAGCGATTGAAATTCGATGGCATCCCGGGCGCTGTCGTACGTAGCGCGGTCACACAGGATCGGGATACTGAATTTGGCGATCAACTCATCCTGATTCCCCGCCGCGCCCATCAAGCGCGCGGAGAGATTCACCGCATTGCCGATGGTGGTGTATTCGCGGCGCGTTTCATTGCCAATAGACCCGCAAAAAATCCTGCCGGTGGTTATGCCAATGGAACTGCGGACACCGAGGCTGGTTAGTTCCTTGCGGATCATCATCGCCGCCTGCACACCGCGCGCAGGATCATCTTCGTGCGAGAAGGGCGGCAACCCCAACGCCGCGACCAGCGTGATGCCTTTATCGTCCACGTTGATCTTGTTGATGCTTCCTTCGTAACGATACACCGAGCGTTGGATGAGGCGCGCAAGATTCTGAGACTTGTCGAGGGGTGTATTTTGATCGAGGTCCGGCAGGTTGATGAATAGCACAGTCACGCGCCTGAGTTCGGCGATCCAGCCGCCCTGACCCGCAGTGAGACGGTTGATGATCGCGCCGGGGATATACGCGCGCAGTGAGTTTTCCACTCCTTCGGGGATGACAGGTTTGCTGGGGGTTGTAAAAATGGAGGAGGGTTTATTCAGGGAATCCAAACGCCCGCCCTGCGCGATCGTATCTTTGAGTTCAAATTCGATTGCTTCGGCAACACAATCATTTCTGATCAACTTCCAGGCAGAGGGGGTGATAAAAATCTCACCGGCATTCGCAAGCGTATTGGCAATGCCAACTTCCACAAGCGGGTTGCCCGTGAGCAGAAACTCCCAGCGGTTGAACACACCGCCTACGTGAGCAGAGGTGATCGTGCCCATGCTGACGGCAAGTTTCAGCAGGAGGTTGGCATCTTCGGCTTTGTAGTTGGTGAGCCGCTCACGGATTTTGAGCGCACATTCCGCCGTGCGCATCGTCCATTGCCACTGGTCAGCCCGGGTAACAGGACCAGCCTCAGGTGAGTCAGAGGCGATGTTCCAGACGGCGATGACTGCATCCCCCGCAAATTTGACCACATCCCCGCCATATTCGTGGATGATGTCAATTATTTGACCAAAGTATTCGTTGAGGATGCGCGCCAGATTCTCAACGCCTGTAGGTCCTTTTTCTGCGAGCCGTTCGGTGAGGCGCGTGAAACCTGAAATATCGGCGAAGAGGACAGCGGCTTGAAATTCATCGGCAACAGGGGATTCAATAGGCGACGGATCGGCGATGATCCGATTCTGAATGAGTTTTGGGACGTAGCTGGCGAGCACTTCTACCAGCGCGGGGTCAGACATGCAGGCTCCTGATAAGTTTTCATGAATGGGTATATGATCTGTATGAAATGATACACCTACCCCACTCGTTTGCACAGGGATTCAGGTTGAACCTTATGGCTTTCTCAAAGTCGGAAATTTTTTACGCGAATGCCGCGAACAAAGCGAATAACGCGAATTCTTATTGTCTTTCGCGTAATTCGCCCGATTTGCGTAATTCGCGTTGAGACTGCGCCACACACCCATAATTCCGTCAAGCTACTTTGAGAAGACCATAGTTGAACATAAAACGCCTCTTCAAAATAAGAAGAGTGAGAAACAACGATTTAATAGGTGACAACTGTCGGCGTGGAAGGATGCTGTTTCTGTGCCATTAAAATGGCGTACAATACGAGCAGTCAAATGAAGGAGAAAAAGATGCAACTTCCAGAGGAAGTCCGAAACAAAATACTGGCATTTCAACGCACGGAGATCACCGAACATCATATTTATCGGAGGCTGGCACAGTCCATCAAATCGCCTGAAAACGCAAGGATCGTTGCCCAGATCGCGGAAGACGAGCTGAAACATTACGAGGGCTTGAAAAAATATTCTGGGCAGGATGTTCCACCGAACTGGTTCAGCATGTGGTGGTATTACCTGATCAGCCGCCTCTTTGGGTTTACGTTTGGAATCAAACTGATGGAACGCACGGAAAAAAATGTGCAAAAGGATTACGACGAGATCACCGGCGTGGTTCCCGAAGCGGCAACCTTCAAACACGAAGAGGAAGTGCATGAGGAAAAACTGGTCGGCTTATTAAACGAAGAGCGTCTGCAATATGCAGGTTCCATTGTGCTCGGGTTGAACGATGCGCTGGTTGAATTAACAGGCGCGCTCGCGGGGCTGACGCTTGCCCTGCAAAACACAAAGTTGATCGCCCTTTCGGGTCTCATCACGGGTATTGCGGCGTCCATGTCTATGGCGGCAAGTGAGTATCTTTCGACACGCTCCGAGGAAACCAGTAAAAATCCTGTGCGCGCGGCGATCTACACGGGCATTGCATATATCGGGACGGTGATTTTGCTTGTTCTGCCCTATTTGCTGTTCGAGAATTATTATCTCGATCTCGCCATCACGCTCATCACCGCGGTCATTATTATCGCGGTATTCAATTACTATATTTCCGTTGCAAAGGATGAATCTTTCCGCGAGCGGTTTTTGGAGATGGCTGGGTTGAGTCTCGGCGTGGCAACATTCTCGTTCATCATCGGATATTTTATTCGCATATGGCTGGGGATTGAAATTTAGTTTTGACCCTCACCCTGCCCTTCGCGAAGCACCCCTGTGGGGCTCCCAAAATGGGAGAGGGGAAACTGTATGAAAATCTTAACCGCTGACATCGGCACAGGCACGCAGGATATTTATCTTTACGATTCGAATCTCGACATCGAGAACGGATTCAAACTCATCCTGCCTTCGCCTACCATGATGATTCATCGCCGTCTCAAAGAGTCGCTTCCTTCGCGGACCCCAATCCTGCTCACTGGACATCAAATGGGAGGCGGGCCATCTGCCTGGGCAATCGAAGAATATGCGCGTGCAGGGATTCCCGTGTATATGACGCCTTCTGCCGCAACAACGATAAATGACGAGTTGGATAAAGTAGAGGCGTTGGGGATCAAGATTGTTGGGGAAGAGGAAAGTAACAAGTTACAAGTTACGAGTTAAGGGATTTTGATTTTGAGTTAATTTCCAAGACTTTCAAAGATTACGGTGTTTTGCTAAATGATTTGACAGCAATTGCAGTTGCAGTATTCGATCACGGCAATGCACCTGCGGGAGTTTCGGATCGTCAATTCCGATTTGATTATCTCGATGAAAGAATCAAAGAAAAGAACTCGCTTTCTGCATTTGCTTATCTATCAGACGATATTCCAAAAATCATGACTCGCTTGCAATCCGTCGCGGACTCGGCTCGTGATTTACCCTGCCCGCTGGTGGTGATGGATACCGCGCCTGCGGCTGTGTTGGGTGCGAACTTTGATTCTAGTGTGGCTTCACGTAAACAGAAAGTTATTTGCAACGTGGGCAATTTCCACACGCTCGCGTTTCGTTTGGGAGAAAAAGGGATTGAGGGAGTCTTCGAGCATCATACTGGGGAGATTGATTTAGCAAAACTCGAATCGCTTTTGCGAAGGTTAGCGGATGGCTCGCTCAAACACGAAGATGTGTTCAATGACATGGGTCATGGCGCGTTGATGTATTCGGGCGAGAAATTTGAATTTGGGAAGGATGATTTTGATGTCGTGGTCACGGGACCGCGGCGTTCGATGTTTATGAATAACCCAACATTGAAACCGTACTTTGCTGTTCCCTTCGGTGACATGATGATCGCGGGGTGTTTTGGTCTGCTGGCGGCGACGGCGGAGATCATGCCAAATTTAGCAGAGACAATTTACGGGTCGTTGAGAGGCGGGCGCGGGGTCGCGCCGTGGGGTAATCCATCATAAAAGGAGTCGCATATGAATCAGAATCTTCATTTGATCACGCTTGGTGTGCGGGATTTCAAAAAGTCGTATGAGTTTTACACAAAGATTCTTGGCTGGAAACCGTCCAGCGCGAGCCAGGATGATGTGGCATTCTTTCAAACGAGCGGAGTTGTATTCGCGATCTATCCGCTTGAGAAGCTGGCAGAAGATGCGATGACTTCGCCAGAGGGAAGCGGCTTTTCGGGAATCACGCTGGCGTACAATACGCGCAGTGAATCGGAAGTGGATGAGATCATCAAGGACTTGAAATCAAAAGGCGTGAAGATTATCAAAGAGCCGCAAAAGGCTTTTTGGGGTGGATACAGTTCGTATTTTGCTGACCCCCGATGATTATCGTTGGGAAGTTGCTTACAATCCATTTTTCCCGTTCGATGAAAGCGGCAATTTGAAGTTGAAGTAAAAAGATAACGCTGGTGGTCGAGTAACCCTGAGCGTCTGTTGCGAAGAGCGTATCGAAACCACCATGTAACAAGAATTAGTTTGCTTAGCGGTGGTCTCGATACGGGCGGGAAGAACATCCGCCCTACTCGACCACCGAGGAGACTTATAAAATGTGTGGAATTTTTGGATACGTTACCAATAAAGAAGAATCTCTCGGACCGATTTTGATCTCAGCCGCAGAACGACTCACCTACCGCGGCTACGACTCGGTCGGGGCGGCGACGTTGAATAACGGGAAGATTGATTTACGCAAAGATGTCGGCAAGGTTGATTCGGTGGCGGCGAAATATAACATCGCCGAAATGCGCGGACAGCGCGGCATTACGCAATTGCGCTGGGCGACGTTTGGTGAACCATCGCAGGTCAATGCGCAACCGCATTTGGATTCAACAGGTGATATGGTCGGCGCGCATAATGGGAACGTGGTGAACAACGTCGAGTTGCGCGAGCAATTCATCGCGGAGGGCATGACTGTCCGTTCGCAGAATGATGGTGAGACTTGCGTCCATGCCGTTGAAAGATATATCAGCCGCGGATATGAGTTCATTGATGCCATTCGACTCGCTTATGGCGATCTCGAAGGCGATTATGCCTTTGTCATCGGGCGCGCTAATGACGACAAGTTATATGCGTTCAAAAAAGGTTCGGGCATGGTGGTGGGACTCGGCGAAGGCTTCACGTGCGTTTCGTCTGACCTGCCTTCGATTTTGCCGTTGACGCGCGAAGTCATCCACCCGCAGGATGGGGAGATCGTCACGTTGTGGGCAGACCGCGTGGAAGTGCGCTCTGTCAAAGATGGAAAAATAATTCAACGAATGCCAGAAACAGTTACCGAGTCGATGGATGCGGTGCAGAAGGGCGGGTATCCGCATTTTATGTTGAAGGAAATCCACGAGCAGGCACAGGTCGCCCGTGAGTTATCCCATGTGCTCAATGGAAATCGCGAAGTCGAAACGCTGGTCGCGAAGATGAAGAATGCGCGTCATCTGTATTTCATCGGATGCGGCACGAGTTATCACGCCGCGTCGGTCGGCGCGGTCTATTTCGCGCAACTGGCTGGGCGCGCCGCGATCCCTGTGCTTGCGCCGCAGTTCATCGCGCAATATGCGCCCGCGGTGAGTCACGATGACGTGGGAATTTTCGTCAGCCAATCGGGCGAGACCAAGGATGTGCTCAACGCGCTGGAAGCCGCCGAGAGGCGCGGCATGGCTTGTTTTGGATTGGCGAATGTGGTCGGCTCCACGCTGACGAAAACCGCCTCGCTCTGCCTACCCTTGTGCTGTGGCTACGAAATCAGCGTCCCTGGCACGAAGACATTTACCAACCAGGTCGTGACGTTTTTGTATCTGGCGTATAAGATGGCTGGTCCTTCGACTGCGCTCGGCGATCACTCGCTCCGCTCAGGATGGCACGCGCTTTTTGATCGCATCCCTGAATTAATGGAACAGACTCTTGAGATGGTCGCACCGCAGATCGAAGCGATCGCCAAAGACATTAACGAGTGGAACGACATGTACTGTCTCGGTTACGGCGCGACGTACGCTATCGCGTTGGAGGGCGCGTTGAAGTTGAAAGAGATCACGTACGCCCACTGCGAAGGGATGCTCTCGACCGAGTTCAAACACGGACCGCTCTCCGCAGTGAGCAAGGGATTCCCGATCATCTTCGTGGCAGGACCGAACGATGTGCCGCTCATCATCAGCGGCATCAACGAAGTGAAAGTGCGCGGAGCACGGACGATCGTCATCGGCGAAGAGGACGCCCGCCTGCGCGCCAACGGCGATGACTTGGTCGTCATCCCCAAATCGGATGCACAAATTAGCGCGTTGTTGGGAGTCCTGCCGTTGCAGTTGCTCTCGTACCACATGAGCGTAATGCGCGGGTTTGACCCTGATTTCCCGAGGAATTTGTCCAAGACGCTGACGGTGGATTAAATATGTAGGTCACGCTTGAAGCGTGACCCATGTACATGAAAATAAGAAAGTCACGTTGAAAACGTGACCTACGGGACGGTTGAAATAGTCACATCACATACGTGACCTACTCGCCCCAATCTACATCTTTTGGTTCCTCCCATTTGAACGCCGGAGGATACAAGCCGCGTTTTTCCCATTCGATATAACTGCTATCCTTCCAATCACGCGGATCAGTCACATATCCGTGCTTGACGGGGTTAAAGTGAATGTAATGAAGATGGTTTTCAAAATCCCTGTCATCTCGAATGACATGATCCCAAAATCGCTTTTGCCAGAATTTCATGGATTGAGACGGCGAAAGCCCAATGAGTTTTTTGTACTCCTTTGTAAAATTTGGCTTGAGAGAATGCATAATGTCGCTGAAATTGCTTTCCTCTGTCGGCTGAAGGATCGTGTGGAAATGCTCAGGAAGAAAGACATATCCCAACATAGAGAAAGGATGAAGCTCCTTGACGTTATGCAAAATTTCGCGCAAGAGGCTCACATATTGGGAATTACGAAAAACGGGTTCGCGGTCTTGTACAACTTGTGTAATAAAAACCGCTGAGCGAGGGATATAATAACGACGAAAGTTCATGCAGCAAATTATACAGCCATGTAGGTCATGCTTGAAGCATGACCACAACCCCAAACCGTCACGTTCAAAACGTGACCTACAAAACATGAGCGTGATGAGAGGCTTTGATCCCGATTTCCCGAGGAATTTGTCCAAGACGCTTACGGTGGATTAGGGCGCATACTTTTGAAGGCGTATTTATATCGCAGGGTAAAACAACTGTAGCCAATTCATTTCTTTATGTACGCCTGCTTGTTACTTGGAACTCTCTGTTTGAAA